>OCTW011612805.1_pt1 | contig 46608 bp, 33 predicted proteins | sample 1539671 | NCBI WGS metagenome assembly OCTW01 (sample SAMN02144230, study PRJEB22623) | gut metagenome | biome: sheep rumen | host: Ovis aries | place: New Zealand
AGGCGTTTCCTTCGCCATCCTCATCATGAACTCGGTGGTTCCGCTGCTGAACATGTGGTTCAAACAGAAAAAATTCGGGAGGAAATAGACCATGGCTGCAAAATCCAATTTAACCAATATGGTGCTGGTCCTTGGGCTTACCTGCCTGCTCTGCTCGGCCATCCTGGGCGGGGCCTATGTGCTCACCAAGGAGCCCATCGATGCCGCAGCGGCCCAGAAGACCAACCGGGCCATCGCCCAGGTGCTCCCTGCTTTCGAAACCGCTTCCGAACGCTCGTTCGTGGAGGTTTACGGCAAGGATTTCCCTTATTATGAGGCCAAAAACGGAGAGGATCTGGTGGGTTATGCCATCGAGTCCACCGTGGTGGGTTTCGGCGGCAACCTCACCGTCATGGTGGGCGTAACCCCCGACCGCAAGGTGTGCAACACTTCCGTGCTGTCCCATAGTGAAACGCCCGGTCTCGGCGCCAAGTGCACCTCGGATCCCAAGTTCGTTTCCCAGTGGGCCGGCTTCGACCCTTCCGTGAAAAAACTGGAGGTGAAAAAGGACGGCGGCGACGTGGATGCCATCACGGCTTCCACCATTACATCCCGTGCCTATGCCCTGGCCGTACAGAATGCCCTGGCGGCTTTTGACACCCTGCAGGGGGCCGATGCCGTCACCGGTGCCACCAAACCTAATGACAAGGAGGAATCTGGCAATGAGTAACAAGTTCAAACTGATTACCGACGGACTGGTCAAGAACAACCCCACGTTCGTCCTTCTGCTGGGTATGTGCCCTACGCTGGCCACGACCACTTCTGCCATCAACGGCCTTTCGATGGGCCTGGCCACGCTCTTTGTGCTGGTCCTCAGCAACATGGCCATATCGGCCATTGCTCCCGTGGTGCCGGACAAGGTGCACATTCCGGTGTATATCGTGGTGATTGCCACTTTCGTGACGCTGCTTCAGTTCCTCATGCAGGCCTATACCCCGGCCATGTATGAAACCTTGGGCCTGTTCATTCCGCTTATCGTGGTGAACTGCATCGTACTGGGCCGGGCCGAGGCTTTTGCCAACAAGCACGGCGTGCTGGAAAGTGCCTGTGACGGTTTGGGCGTGGGGCTGGGCTTCACCTGCTCGCTCACGGTGCTGGGCCTGGTCCGCGAGATTCTGGGCTCGGGCAGCGCCTTCGGCTTCAACTTCATCGGCGGCAACGACGGTATGCTGGCCTTTGTCATGGCCCCCGGCGCTTTCCTGTGCCTGGGCTACCTGATGGTCCTGTTCAACAAATACCTTAAAAAGAACTAGGCTATGGAGTATTTTCTGATTATCATTTCGGCGATTTTCGTCAATAACATCGTCCTGGCCCAGTTCCTGGGGATCTGCCCCTTCCTGGGCGTTTCCAACAAGCTGTCCACCGCTACGGGCATGTCCATGGCCGTGTGCTTCGTGATTACGCTGGCCACGCTGGTGACGTATTTGATAAACCAGTACCTGCTGGTGCCCTTCGGCATTACCTTCCTGCAGACCATCGCCTTCATCCTGGTCATTGCCGCCCTGGTGCAGATGGTAGAGATTGTCCTGAAGAAGGTGTCTCCGTCCCTGTATCAGGCCCTGGGCATCTTCCTTCCGCTGATCACCACCAACTGCGCCGTTTTGGGTGTCGCCATCAACGTGGTGACCAAGGAGTTCGCCTTCGTTCCCGGCGGGATGCTCAATCTGGGACAGGCCCTGGTCTATGCTTTCGCCACTTCGCTGGGTTACGGCCTTGCCATGGTGATTTTCGCGGGGATCCGTGAGCATCTGGCCCTGAACAACGTTCCCAAGGCCTTCAAAGGCGTTCCTATCGCCATCATCAGCGTGGGAATCCTCGCCCTCGCCTTCATGGGCTTCAGCGGCATGGTTAAATAGGTGGCCGATAACACGCTGTCCTTCAGCTGTTTACGTATAATCCTCTGCGCTTTTTGCGCAGAGGATTATGCGTAAGTGGCTCTGTCTCAGCTGTTTGTTTGCCACTCCCCGGTGGGACGTTTGTATTTTGCTTTCTTTTTTGTATCTTTGGCTATGCTAACTACCAAAGAACTCATACCCATTGTCGGCCAGTTTGCATTGGAAGAACAGGTACTGGCCGTGAAACCGCTCGGGGAAGGCTTGATTAACGATACCCTGCTGGTTCAGACGGACGGCCCCCGGAACTATGTTCTTCAGCGGATCAATCATGCCATCTTCCAGGATGTGGAACTGTTGCAGCACAACATCGATTGTGCAACGGCCCACATACGCAGGAAACTGGCCGGCGATCCGGACATTGACCGGAAAGTCCTTACTTTCATTCCCTGCAAGGCGACCGGAAAAACGTACTGGACAGACGGGAATGCCTATTGGCGGCTGTCGCTTTTCATCGATGGCGCCCACACCTACAACACGGTGAATCCGGAATACTCCTATTATGCCGGAAAAGCCTTCGGTAATTTCGAGGCAATGCTTTCCGACATTCCGGACACGCTGGGCGAGACCATTCCGGATTTTCACAACATGGAGCTCCGGGCAAGGCAGCTTCACGAGGCCGTATCGGCCGATAAAGCCGGCCGTATGGCCCAGCCCGAAGTACAGGCCATCCTGGCCGACCTGCTCCAGTACGAGGAGCAGATGTGCAAGGCCGAAAGGATGTACCGGGAAGGCCTGCTGCCCAAACGCATCTGCCACTGTGACACCAAGGTGAATAACATGCTCTTCGACGACAACGGCAATGTGCTTTGTGTCATCGACCTGGATACCCTCATGCCTTCGTTTGTCTTCTCCGACTTCGGCGACTTTATGCGCACGGCAGGAAACACCGTGGCCGAAGACGATCCGGCTATTGAGAAAGTGGCTCTGCGGATGGATATCTTTGAGGCTTTCACCAAGGGTTATCTCGAGGGAGCCGGCAGTTTCCTCACCCCCGTTGAGAAGGAAAATCTTCCCTATGCCGCCTGCCTCTTCCCCTATATGCAGGCCGTGCGCTTTTTTGCCGACTACATCAATGGTGACACCTACTACAAGATCAAATATCCGGAGCACAACCTGGTGCGCACCCGAAATCAGGTGGCCTTGTTCCATTCTGCCATGGACCAGGTGCCTGCCATGTCAAAGTTTATAGCTGGCTGCTAAGCAATTGACTATACGTGTTTTATGCAAAATCCTCTGCGCAAAAAGCGCAGAGGATTATTTGTAAATAGCTGTGTGCCTGAATCTTACGAGCCACCGCCGGAGTGGAAGAAGTGCCCGGCTATTGGGCAAAGCTGGCAAAATAGCCGGCAAAAACCACGTTGGTAATGAGATAGCCTACCAGGGTGGAGACAATTACGGAAATGAGTCCCGGCATCATGAAACTGTGGTTCAGAAGGTACTTGCCGATAACGGTTGTGCCGCTTCGGTCAAAGTTCACCGTGGCAATGTCGGAAGGATAGTTGGGGATGAAAAAGTATCCATAGACGCTGGGAAGGACGCCCAGGAGGACGGGACCGGCGATGCCCAGTTCGTAGGCCAGCGGAAGCATGGCCACCACCACGGCACCCTGCGAGTTGATGAGCACCGAGACCAGGAAGAACACGAGGGCGATGCTCCAGGGGTAGTTGCTCACAAGGTCTGTGAGCATGACTTTCATCTGGTCCATGTAGTTGCCAAAGTAGGTATCGGCCAGCCAGGCGATGCCGTAGATGGCCACGACGGCCACCATGCCGGACTGCCAGACGGCTCCTGCGACGGCTTTCTTGGGCTGGGCCTTGCAGAACATGATGTTGGCGGCGGCGGCCGTGAGCATGATGATCTGGATGCAGATGTTCATCTTGGGGAGGTTGATGGCCTTGGCCAGGGTGTTCCCGTCGGAGACATGAATCATCTGGCAGAAAGCGAATCCGACAATCACGAGCAGGGCGCTCAGAAATACGTAAACGGAGGCTTTGGCTTCCTTGGAAATGACTTTGTCAAGGGTGGTGGCAGCGTTGCCGTACATGTATTTGTACGTTTCCGGATCGGCCTTTCTTCTGAGGAAATCGGGGTCGGCGTCCAGGTCCTTGCCGCGCTTGTAGGATGCCGCGGACGCACACATGAGGCCGACGATGCAGGCCGGGATGGTGACCATCAGCACCTGGGGGATGCTCACCATGTAGCCGTTGGCATTGGAAATGGTCACGAAAGCCACGACGGCGGCGGCGATGGGGGAGCAGGTGATTCCCACCTGGGAGGCGATGGACGCCACGCCGCAGGGCCGCTCCGGACGGATGTTTTTCTTGAGGGCGATGTCGCAGATGATGGGCATGATGGTATAGACCACATGGCCGGTGCCTACGAGCACGGTGAGGAAAAATGTCACCAGCGGTCCCAGGAAGGTGATATGCTCCGGGTGCTTGCGCAGCATTTTCTCGGCAATCTGGATCATCCAGTCCATGCCGCCCGAGGCCTGCAGCGTACCGGCGCAGGTGACGGCGGCGAGGATGATGTAGATGACGTCAGTAGGGGGTGTCCCGGGCTTGAGTCCGAAGCCGAAAACCAGAATGGCCAGGCCGATGCCGCTGATGGCACCAAGGGCCAGGGACCCGTAGCGGGAACCTACATACAGGGCTGCCAGCACAATGAGCAGCTCCACAATCATGGTAAAAGTCATAGCGCGTCAGATAATTAAGTGTTCAGTCTTGAGCTTGGGGACATAGTGAATGCCCTCTTTGCGGTAGTATTGCAGCTTGTCTCCGTCGGAGGGGAGCAGAAAGACGGATTCGGCCGGTTTGCCGATGGCGATGATGGCGACAGGTTCCAGCGCCAGTCTCAGCGCCTCCTTGACGGCCTCCTTGCGGAAATTGAGGATAAAAATGCCTCCCAGGCCCATCTCCGTGGCTTTCAGGAGAATGCTCTGAGCGGCGAAGCCCAGGTCGATGTCCACCACTTTGTCTTCCGGGACGGTGCTGCACACCACCAGAAAGGCCGACGGCTCCATTCCGGGCTTGGGCAGATGTTCATCGGGCAGGGCGGCGCCCAGCGTGATGTGCGGAAGGATTTTGTCCGCTTCCGGCACGATGCGGAAGCGGAGGACCTGGCGGTTCATTCCCGATGCCGTGAATCCTACGACACCGACCAGTTCCCGGAGTTCTTCCTGCGTCACCCGGCGCGCAGGGTCATATCCCCTGTAACTTCGGTTCCTGCGCAGCAGGGTGTCCAGGGAAGGATGCTTGCGGACGACGACCGTCCGCTGCGAGGATGCCAGTTCTTCCTGGCGTTTTTCCAAATAATTATCGGCCATCCGATTCCGTTATTCCTGGAAACTGTATCCCAGCCTGGCTTCGGCTACGTTCAGCACATAGTCTCCCACCTTCTCGTATTCATTCACCAGGTCCATGTACACGGTTCCATTGTCGTAATTATAGACGTGGTTGTCCAAATCCGTTATATTCTTCTGTTTAAGTTCGTTGCGCAGACTGTTGATGCTGGCTTCGAACTTCGTGGAGGGGACGATGCTGAGAGTCTCTTTCTGCTCCTTGAGCAGGGTGTTCATGCGGGACATGGCGCCGTCCACCAGATCGTACATCTGCACGATGCTCTTTTCCTGCGCCTCTGCGAAATCCACGTTGTTGTCCTTTTTGCGCTGGATGATGCGGGCGAGGTTGAAGCAGCTGTCGCCGATGGATTCCAGCTCGCCAATCTGGCGCAGCATGCCGCGGATCTTCTCCTTGGTTTCGTCGGACAGGTGGGCTTCCCCTACCTGGCCCAGGTATCGGCCAATTTCGTTCTCCATCTTGTCGCTGGTGTCTTCGTACTTCTTGATGCGGATGAAGAGTTCATGGAATTCGTCATCCGTCTTGAGTTCGGAAAGCTCCTTCACCATGCCCAGCATTTTTTGCATGTTTTCACCGAAGACCGAGATTTCCTTCTGTGCCTGCAGAACGGAGATTTCCGGTGTTTTCATGATGCCGGAGTTGATGAACTGCAAGTGGAACTCCTCCTCGGTTTCCTGCCTGGCCGGCTTGACAATCCAGCAGACCAGTTTTTCGATCTGCGGGATAAACCAGATCAGGACGGCCGTATTGATAACGTTGAAGGCCGTGTGGAAGGCGGCGAGGGCGAAGGAGAGCTGGGTGGGCGACTGGCTGTCCGCCGTCGGGTCCAGGCCGACGATGCCGCAGACCATCCGGACGAAGGGGAAGAAGAAGGCCAGAACCCACAGGACGCCGAAGACATTGAACAGGAGGTGTGCCATGGCCGTGCGCCGCGCCTGCGTATTGGCCGACATCGCGGCCAGGTTGGCGGTGACGGTGGTGCCGATGTTCTCGCCCATGACCAGGGCGATGCCCTGGTAGATGGTGATGGCTCCCGTGGAACAGAGCACCATGGTAATGGCCATCAGCGCGGCCGACGATTGTACCATGGCCGTAAGGGCGGAGCCGATCAGGAGGAACAGCAGGATGGTTCCGTAATTGGTCTTGAACTGGGCGAAGAAAGCCACGACGTCCGGTTTGCCGGCCAGATCCAGTTCTACGCCCGTCTGCTTGAGCATGCCCAGGGCAAAGAGGAGGAACGACAGGCCGAAGAGGAAATCTCCCACATACCGGTGCTTGCCCATCTGGATGAGGATGATGCCGATCAGGAAGGCCGGCCATACCAGGTTCGTTACGTTGAACGAGAAACCGGCGCTCATGATCCAGGCGCTCATGGTGGTTCCGATATTGGCGCCCATGATAATGGAAATAGCCTGCGCAAGGGAGAGAAGGGCTGCGTTCACAAAAGACACGGTCATTACCGTCGTGGCGGCAGATGACTGTACCGCAACGGTTACCAGCGCACCGGTAGCCACGCCCGAGAAGCGGTTGGTAGTCATGGCGCCCAGCAAGTGACGCAACTGCGGACCTGCCATCTTCTGCAAAGCCTCGCTCATGACTTTCATGCCGTAAATCAGGAGGGCGATGCTGCCCAGCAGCGTGAGAATAGGAAGGGCTATATCCATTTCAGGTCAGGTTTTGTTAGCGTGAGCACAAAGATACAATTATTTTTTGTAACTTTGTAGGCATTATGTCTTTTATGTTTGAAACCAGAGAACGCTTTTTTATGAAGAAATTTATCTCAGTCTTGCTGTGTGCACTGATCTCGCTGACGGCATTTGCCCAGTCTGCCAATCTGCTTTCCATGGCCCGCGCCGAACTCCAGAAACGCGGCCTCGAGGAAATGGAAGTCCGTGCACGGCTGTTGGAGAACGGTATCGACGTAGATGCCATCCCTCCCACCGAATATCCCAACTACCAGGGAAGGGTCCTGTCCATCCTGAACCAGATGCAGGCCGAAAAGGCCGGGAATGTTCCGGCCAGTGCCGCCGCCTACACGCCTGTTCAAGCCGTTAATGACACTCTTCGGAATGTTACTACGGCCGGTGCTGCTCCACAGACCACAGCCGCTGAGGCGGATGCCGAAAAGGCGCTGGTCCTCGCCATTGAAGAGAAAAATCCCTCCACCAATCCGCAGGATGTTTACGGTCATAATCTGTTCACGGGAAAATCCATGGACGTTTTCCGCACTACGGACGGCGCCCAGGCTCCGGAAACGTATGTCCTCGGAGAAGGCGATGAGGTGCATATCTCCATTTTCGGCTCTTCCCAGACGGAAATCCATCAGCGGATCGGCCCGGACGGCTCCATCCAGCCCGCCGGTTCCACCAAAATCTTCCTCAAGGGAATGACGCTGGCCCAGGGCCGGAAAGCCATCAAGAGCAAACTCTCCCAGCACTATTCCTTCCGGCAGGACCAGATTGCCGTCACCATCACCACGGCCCGCACCGTGACGGTGAGCATCTACGGTGAGGTGGGCGTGCAGGGCGGATTCACCCTCAGCGCCCTCAATACGGCCTTCAACGCCCTGGCGGCTGCCGGCGGCCCCACGAAAATCGGCTCCCTCCGTAACATCCAGCGTTCCCGCGGCGGAAAGACCGAGCGCCTGGACCTCTACAAATACATGACCGGCCAGACGGGCAGCGTCCTCTTTGATCTCCAGAACAACGACGTCCTCTTTGTTCCGGTAGCCCAGAAGATTGTCACCATCGAAGGGGCCGTCAACCGTCCGATGCGCTACGAAATGGCCGAAGGCGAAACCCTGGCCGACCTCATCAAATATGCCGGCGGTGTCGCCACCAACGCCTATGGGGAGTACGTTTCCATCGAGCGTTACGAAGACGGAGAAAAGAAACTCAAGGAATACAACCTGGCCAATATCCTCAGCGGCGCCCAGACGGCCGACCTGGATGCCGGCGATATTGTCCGCGTCAAGCGGAATCCCCGTGTACTGGAAGATTTCGTTTCAATCGGCGGTGAGGTTTATTATGGCGGACGCTTCAATCTGGACAGCAACCGCAGCCTCAAGGCCCTCCTGGAGAAGGCACAGCCCACCTATACCGCCCGGGCCGATTATGTCTTCGTAGAGCGCATGCTGCCCGACTCCACCGTCCGCGTGCTCACGGTCCCTTATCCCGGTACCGGCTCCAACCCGGACTTCCGCCTGGAAGCCAGGGATGCCGTGACCGTCCTCGGACTGGCCGCCTACCGTGACGTGGCCACCATTGCCGTGAACGGCGCCGTCCGCAAGCCCTTCACCAAGGACTTCGGCCTTAATGACAAGATGACGGTCTCCCAGGCCATCGAGTATGCCGGCGGCGTAAAGTCCACCACCTACCCCGTGGCCTATATCTTCCGCCAGGATGTCACCAATCCCGACAAGATGCAGTACATCCAGGTCAACCTGGACAAGGACGGGGACAAACTTCTCCAGCCCGGAGACCAGCTCAATGTCTATGACAACACCACGTACACCAATATCGGCGAGGTCCGTGTGAGCGGCGCGGTGAAAACGCCCGTGAACGTCACTTACGATTCCTCCCTCACCGTGCACGACCTCCTCACCATGGCCGGCGGCTTCGAAGAAGGCGCTGCATTCGACCGTGTGCAGGTGTTCCGCGTGAATATCTCCAAGAAAGACGAAGTGTCCTTCGACAATGTGCTCCTCACCGTCGATGAGAATTATAATCTGACGGAAGGTGACTTCCAAATCCGCCCGTACGACCACATCGTCGTGCGTCAGACGCCCAACTTCACCACGGGCCGCATCGTGGAACTGAACGGCCGCGTACGCTATCCCGGCATCTATGTGCTGGAAGACAACCGCACCCAACTTTCCGATGTCCTGAAAATGGCCGGAGGCATCCTGGACGATGCCGAACCCGCCGCCATTCTCTTCCGCACCTATAAAGGCCGCGGCAATATCGGCATTGATATCGCCAAGATCAAGGCCAACAAGGGCAACACCAAGTACGACCCCATCCTGCTGGACGGTGACGTCATCAACGTGCTCCGTCGGGAGAACACCGTCATCATCCGGGAAACCGGCACCCTGCTGGCCCAGTATGTTCCGGAAGAATTCTCGGCCACACAGAAGAGCGTGATTTACCAGGGTCCGCACAGCGCCAAGTGGTACATCCGCAAGAACGCCGGCGGCTTCACCAAGGATGCCGACCGCAACAGCGTCACCGTCACCAAGCCCAACGGCCAGTCCGAGGGCGTCCGCCACTTCCTGTGGTGGCGCATCTATCCCAAGGTGGAACCCGGCAGCGTCATCTCCTGCAACGTGGACCTGAAGAGACGCGAAGAACTGCAAAAACCCAAGGAGAAGGTCGATTGGGAGCGAATCGCTGCCACGTCCCTGTCCAGCCTCACCTCCATCGTATCCATGATTCTGCTCATCGAAAGACTTAACTAATTATGGACGAAACCCGTACCTACAATCTCCCCGATCAGGAGGAAGAAGGCATCGATATCATCGGCCTGCTGCGCCAACTTTGGGAAGGCAAGAAGACCATCATCATCTGCACGACCGTGTTCATCGTGCTGGGACTGGTGGCCGCCCTCACCATGAAGCGCACCTACTCGGTGACCAGCACCATGGTCCCGCAGATGAATTCCCGTCCCAATTCGTCGCTCAGTTCCCTGGCCTCCCTGGCCGGCATCGACCTGGGCATGAACAACACCGGATCGGATCTGTCGCCCCTCATTTATCCGCAGATCGTGGGCAGCGTGCCCTTCCGGCTGGAGTTGATGAATACGCCGCTCCACTATGAGAAGGCCGACACCGCCGTGAGCATGTTCACCTATGCCAAGGATTATATGAAGCCTACGGTGGGCAGTTACATCCTGAAATACACCATCGGCCTGCCCGGAACCCTGATTGGACTTCTCCGCAAGGAGAAACCCGATCCGGTGTTTGTGGATGCCGCCGGCGTGGGAGACAGTTCCCCCAAACCGCTCATGGTAAGCAAGGAAGAGGAGGAGATGCTCAAGTTCGTCGGCCAGAGCGTCTCGCTGGCGGTGGATAAGAAGGAAGGCTACCTCACCCTTACCGTAAATGGTTCCGAACCCATGCAGACGGCCGAACTGGCCCTGAAGGCCCAGCAGTTGCTACAGAGCGAGGTCACCCGTTTCCGCACGGAAAAAGCCCAGGAACAACTGGCCTATGTGCAGGCCCGCTACAATGAAATCAAGGCCGAGACGGAGTCGATCCAGTCCCAACTGGCCACCGTCCGCGACCGTTCCCAGGAAATGACCACCACCCGTTCCCGCATGGAGCAGGAGCGCTTGCAAACCCGCTACAGCGTGAGCAGCTCCATTTACTCGGAAATGGCCAAGCAACTGGAACAGGCCAAGATGCAGGTGAAGCGGGACACGCCCACCCTGACGGTGATTCAGCCGGTCACGGTTCCCCGCCAGCCGTCCAACAGCCGGGCCAGGACACTCATTGTCTGGACCTTCCTGGGATTCATTCTGGGATGTGGCCTGGTGCTGGCAAAGGGCTACTGGCCCAAGGTGAAGGAAATATTCTCTTCCAAAGAATAGGTTTTCTTCAGATACGTAAACTGCCCGTCCTCGATGGGGCAGGTCTCACAGAGCTCCGCCGCTTCCGTCTGGAAAGCGACGGAGTCTCCTTTTATTTCATACGTGCCTGTAAGCACGGCGAAAATCACATTGCTGCCCACCAGGATGCGGGTGAAATCCTTGGCCGATGTAAAGAGGATGAAGCCCGGATAGGCACTGCCGGAGTCGTAGGTCCAGACGGTGCCCTTCAGGGAGGAAGTCCCGTCCTTGTTTTCGGGAGTGCTCACGAAAGGAACGGCGACCGAGTCCAGCCGGAGGAAGGCATTCCCGTAGAAATAGCCCTCCCCGTCGGCCGTTGAAAAATGGCTGCCGGAGGCCGTGTAAGGGAGATTCGAGAAACGCCAGCCGTCGTCGAAGCCTTCCCGGTGGCTTACGTTCTGATAGGTTCCTTTCCGGCAGGTGCCGTTATCCTGGAAATAATAGAACGTGAAGTCGTTGTCTTTCAGACAGGCCCAGACGCTGCCGTCCAGGGCTTCCGGGGCCTCCGGAGAGAGTTTCCTGTAGTTTTTATTGCTGCTGTTCTTCAGGTGGGAGAACGTACGCACCATATAGAGGGAGGTGCCGTCGGCCGTTACATCTACCCGGTGGCCTTTTACGGAGAAGGTTCCGTTCAGCACTTGGTAGTAGCCGTTGGCGTTGTTCACCTGGATGACGCTGACATGCTGGTCGTCCAGGAAGCAGGGCCAGCCCACCTGCGTGCCGGCCGATATTTCCCAGGCAGTATTGTCCACATTGATGTACAGACCGTTTTTTCCGCAGGATGTAACGGCGAAAACTACGATAAGGAGTGTATATACGAAGCGTTTCATAGTGCAAAGATAGTATTTTTGGTGCAGAAAGTATTATCTTTGTAGTCCATTAACAGATAACACAATGAAAAAACTGGCTATTCTGGCTCTTTGCGTTCTCGCAAGTTCGGGACTCTATGCCCAGCAAATCCGTACCAACTACCGTTCGGAGGGCATGACCCACATCGCCACGGACTATGAGGCGTTTTCCATCGACAAAACGCCGGCCCAGATTCGGGTGGAACTGGTGGGTTTTCCCGACGGTTCCACGCTCTATCTGCTGTATGTCAATCTGGTGCAGAAAGAGGCTGTCGTGGTTCCCAAGGGGGTGAAAATGGCCGTTACCCTGCAAAACGATAAAATCGTGCGGCTGGAACAAATCGGCCAGAACTCCTCTACGCCCCGCCGTCAGGAAGACGGGAATTTCCTGAACCGTCTCAAGTATGCCGTGGAACCGGCCGAGATGGAAAAGATGGTGAAGGGCATCAAGGGGGCCGATATCGTCACCGGCTGGAACCCGGAGGATTACATCAGTGCAACCTGGACGGAAGACCGGATGGGGGAATTGCTCAAACGCCACTGCGAAGCCATCCTCAAGGCCTCCGAAACCACGATCGACCTGGTGGCCGAGCTGGGCGGTTATACGGAGAACACCGGCAGCATCATGTCCACGTCCAATCCCATCGTGGGCCGCGGCAGGAATTTCGACTACAACATCATCCTGTCGCATCTGTACTATAAAAACACCAACGGGGAAGACCTGGATCTGGCTTTCGTGATCGGCACCAAGGAAAAGTACCATATTCCCTACGATTCCTCCGTCCGCTTCACCCTGGCCGACGGCAGCGAGATTTCCCTGCTGCAAGCCCGTGATGATGAGAATTTTGTCTATGTCTATCCCACGCTGGAAGACCTTTACCGGATGTGCTCGACGGAAATCACCGGCCTTGCCATCGATTATGAAGGCGGCACCCTTACGGACGGTTTTCCTGCCGGTGAGGGAAAGACGACTTTCACGGAGGCTGTCAACCAGCAGCTTCAGCTTCTGCTGTCCATGAGCCCCAGATAATTGCATTTTGGCAATTTTTAACTAACTTTGCAACCCCAAACGGGATGGTTCCGTAGCTCAGCTGGATAGAGCAACAGCCTTCTAAGCTGTGGGTCCGGGGTTCGAATCCCCGCGGAATCACGAACAGAACGAAAAGTCAAAGGAAGAAAAGGACAAACTTGCTTGTCCTTTTCTTCCTTTGACTTTTCAGTGGCCCCCGGCAGGGGGCCGTGATGTGGACGCCGGCAGGCGGCCAAATCACATCTGTTCGTAGAGTCGTTATCTCTTATTTGCCGCCCTGATCCGTCCCAGGATGGTTTCGGCCCAAGTTGCATCACCGGGAATCTGATAGCGGCAGTTTCCTTCAGGCGAGGCGGAAAACTGTGTGATGGCGTCTTGGGTAATGCTCACCTTACCCCTTCCGGACAGCGTGAAGAGACCATCCCCTTCAACGGCATGGATGACGGTCATCGGATCCCACATCTTCTGGCCGGTATCGCATTTACATGTGAGATATACCTGTTTGATGGGGTGGATGTCAGTCCATGACACATCGGCAATCACATCTTCCGGAGTGTACTCGACAGGGTCCCCTGCTTCCATGGGCGTGAAGACGATATCGACGTCATCTGGCCAAAGGCGGAAGAAGGTCTGTGCGAAGGATATACCCTGGAAGAAGTTGAAGTCGGGTTCAATCGAATCGCCGAAGACCCCTCCCATCAACTGAATCTTTTTCACTTTCTTCCTGACCAGTTGGACACCGTCAAGAGGCGAGTATTCATCCGCTTCGGACTCCAGCAGTTGGGCGAGCGCCGTGACGAATCCGATGGAGCAGATGGTAACAGACTTGTCAGGAGCTTCGGACAGGAGCTTCCTATAAAGTTCCCATCCGTCGGGGAGCGAGGAATAGTCACTGATGGTACGCTCGAACATCGGCCGTCCGTCCTTGCCCGTATAAGAAGAGAGTCCCTTGTAATCAATCCAGACGACGGGGGAAGGTATTCCCTTCCTGACAAGGCCGATGGGAGTGTCTCCGTGCCCGAAATAGGTGTTCATGATGTCGGCCACGGCAGCACAGGCTTCGCCTTCTCTGTCAACGACAACGCCCAGCAGTTTGCATTTATTGTCGTCTTCATACCGGTATAGCATCTCAAGGGCGAACAGGTCGTCGGTCGAGGAACCGATGTCGGTGTCAAGAATAATCATCGGCATGCCGTCATAGGAAGTCTCGGCACGGTTGTTTGAGCGGCAGGCTGACAGTGTCAGGAGAAGAACCGTGAAAAGGGAGAGGTGAAAGGGATGGTGGAGAATCATAACAATTCGTTTGAAAGAAAGATAAACGGCCTGCATCCAGGCGACATACGTCTCCGGCATGGCTATCCGGTCCAATTCAGGAACAGGGTCACGATTCCGGTGTTGATAAGGTCCACAAACATGGCGCCGATAATGGGAACGATGACAAACGGCGCCGTGGCATAGCGGTATTTGTAACAGACCGCCGACATATTGGCCATGGCGTTGGGCGTAGCCCCCAGGCCGAAGCCGCACAAACCGCTCACCAGGACAGCGCTGTCGTAGTTCTTTCCCAGCAGCGGAAACGCCACAAATGCCCCGTAGAAAGCCATGAAGGCCACTTGCGACAGCAAAATGAGGGTAAGCGGAACCGCCAGCGACGCCAATTCCCACAGGCGCAGGCTGGCCATCGCCATTCCCAGGAACAGCTGCAGGCAGATATCGCCGATGGAGACCACTTCTCCCAGCCCCAACTCCTTCTCCCATGCCGGTGAAAAGCCAAAGACATTCCGGATAAGGCAGGCCGCCAGCAGGGCGCCGAAGTAAGTGGGGAACGTAATGCCCGTCAGGGCCAGGAGCCGGTTCAGTCCTGTTCCCAGGGCCATGGCCAGGGTGAGTACGCAGGCTCCCCGGAGGTATTTCCGGAAAGTTTTCTCTTCGGAAAGGGTTTGGTTCTCACGGGATTCCGTGGTGGAAATCGCAGCCGTGTCATCGGCGGAATCCGACAATTCGGACAATTTGTTGCGACGGATAAGCGCCTCTCCCAGCGGACCGCCCAGCAGGGAACCGGCCACCAGACCGAAGGTGGCGGCCGCCAGGGTAACGGAAGAGGCTCCCGGCAGGCCCATCTGTTCCAGCAGAGGGGAGAATCCCCCGGCGGTTCCGTGTCCGCCGCTCATGGGAATCGAGCCGGCGGCCATGCCCAGGAGCGGATTCAGCCCCAGCCCTTTCGCAATCCCCACTGAAATGAGATTCTGCGCCACAATGAGAACCGCCACCAGGCCGATCATCACCAGAAGCGGTTTGCCGCCCCGGCGCAGGACGCGGACATCGGACTGGAAGCCCACCGAGGTAAAGAACAGCATCATGCAAAGGTCTTTCACCGTGCCGTCAAAGCTGCATTCCACGTCGAAAACGCTGTATAGAAGCAGCGACAGAAGGGAGATGAGAAGCCCTCCCGAAACGGGCGCCGGGATACAGAAACGCCTCAGAAAACCCACTTTCCGCGTAAAGTACATCCCCAGGAGCAGGGCCACAACACCTACTCCCGCGCTCGCATACATATCCAGCGTCATTGTCAAGGCAAGCATTTTTGTATCATGTAAAGATAGCGAAAGTTTTTTGAATGACGTTTTTTCAGTAAATTTGTTCACCATGAAAAAATACCTGCATATTCTCTTTCTGGCACTGTCTGCCGTTTCGTGCGTGCAAAATGCGAAAAAACAGGTTCCTCCGGAAATCGTCGTCGCCAAAGATACGGTTTATCCGCTGGGCTTCTGCACGGATTCGTTCCGGGTGGTCTCCGGCGAAATCAAAGCCGGGGAAAATTTCATGGCCTGGGTCACCCGCGCCGGCCTTTCGCGGGAGAAGGCGCTCTGTCTGGCCCAGGTTTGCGACAGCGTTTTTGACGTACGGAAAATGCGTGCGGGAGCCGGCTGGAAGGCCTATTTCAAGGATTCCACGCAGCTCCGCTACCTCGTTTATGACAACAGCCGCATCCGGCAGACCATTTTCTGCTGCGGGGATTCGCTGTGGGTACGGCGGTACGACAAACCCGTCCGGACCGTGGAAAAGAAGGCCGATGTCACCATCCGCTCTTCCCTCTGGAGCGACATGACGGCCGCCGGAGCCTCGCCGGAACTGATTTCCATGCTGTCCGACATCTATGCCTGGACGGTGGATTTCTTCGGCCTGCAGAAAGGAGACCGTTTCCGCATCCTTTACAGCGAGGATTTCTGCGAAGGGGAATCCGTGGGAGTGGGTCGCATCCGCTATGCCGAATTCATCCGGGACACCACCTGCCTCCCGGCCATTTGGCTGGACCATGGAGACGGCGGCAATGCTTATTGGAACGCCAAGGGAGAGAGCCTGCGCAAGGCTTTCCTGAAAGCGCCGCTCAAATTCACCCGCATTTCATCGGGCTTCTCCTATCATCGGCGGCATCCCGTTCACGGAGTCGTCCGACCCCATACGGGCGTGGATTACGCCGCCCCCACCGGCACGCCGGTCATGAGCATCGGCGACGGAACCGTCGTCAGTGCAGGCTGGGGCGGCGGGGGAGGCAAGACCGTCAAGATCCGCCACAATTCCGTGTACACCACGGCCTACCTGCATCTTTCCCGCTTCGCCGTGAGTGCGGGTCAGCGGGTGAGTCAGGGCCAGGTGATCGGCTATGTGGGAAGGACGGGCACCGCAACGGGCCCGCACCTGGACTTCCGCGTCTGGAAAAACGGGACGCCCATCGATCCGCTCAAGATGGAGTCTCCGCCGGCGGAACCGATCGGCCCGGAATACCTTCCGCTCCTACAGATGAGAAGTAAGGAGCTTCATGCCCTCTTCGGGGATGAAGCAGATGTCGTCGGCCGAAGCGGGGACTAGCACCGTTTCTCCTTGATGCACGGCCATTTCCTCGCCGTCCACCTCCAGGGTTCCGCGGCCGCTCAGGCACATCACCACCAGGAACGAATCCAACTCTGAAAGGTCTTTCGCATAAGGGAGCGTGAGGTCGTAGATGCTGGTGGTGAAATACTGGCAGCTCACCACTTCCACTTCCTCGTTCCGGACGGGGGTATAATCCGTCCGGTAATTGTCGTAAACGGTGTAGTCGATGGCGTCCTTGGCCAGTTCGGTGTGCACCTCGCGCGGTTTTCCGTCCAGGCCCAGGCGACCGTAGTCGTAGATGCGGTAGGTGATGTCGGAAGTCTGCTGGATCTCGGCGATGAAGCAGCCGCCGCAGATGGCATGGATGCGGCCCGCCGGCAGGAAGAAGACATCGCCGGGATGCACTTCGTGGCGGGCCAGCACATCGGTGATGGTGCCGTCGGCCACCCTGGCGACGTATTCTTCGGGCGTGATGTGCTCCTTGAGGCCGGCCAGCAGGTGAGCCCCGGGCTCGGCATCCACCACATACCACATCTCCGTCTTTCCCTTGGAACCGTTGTGGCGCATGGCGGCCAGCTCGTCATTGGGATGCACCTGGATGGAGAGGTCCGTCAGCGCGTCGATGAACTTGATCAGGAGGGGGAACTCATCCCCGGTGTTTTCATATACATGCCTGCCGATGAGCTCGCCTTTGTATTCTTTGACAAGGTCGGCGATGGTGCGGCCCGCCAGCGGCCCTTCGGCCACGATGCTCTCGTTGCCGTGTACGCCGGATAGTTCCCAGCTTTCGCCGATATGTTTCTGCGCGGTTTCCATTTCCTTGTACGGCGCAATCTTCTCGCCGCCCCATACAACCGTCTTGAAAATAGGCTTGAATTTGAGTGGGTGCATAACGGAGGTCATTATTGGGTCAAAGTATATTCCAGGGTTCCGCCGGCGACGATGTCCTTGTATTCGATATAGGGCAGCTCGTAGGGCCGGCCGTTGAGTTTCACGGAGGCGATGTGCCCGTCCAGGGGACCGTCGGCCTTGATGGTGAATTCGCCGCCGGCCACCTTCACGACTTCCTTCCGGAACAGCGGCAGGCCGAACCAGAACCTCGGACAGGCCGGTTCCACCTGGTAGAAGCCCATGGAGGAGAGCACATACCAGGCGCTCATCTGGCCCACATCCTCATTGCCGGCGAGGCCTTCCACATCGTTGAAATACATCTGCTCATAGACCTGACGCAGGCGGGCGGCAGCCTTCTGGGGGCGGCCCAGCATGCTGTACAGGTAAATGGTGTGGTGACCCGGCTCATTGCCATGGGCATACTGGCCGATCAGGCCGGAGATGTCCGGCGAGGCGTTCTCGCCCTCCACACGGTCCGGCGCCTCGAACAGGCCGTCCAGCTTGGCCTCCATGGCTTCCTTGCTGCCGAACAGGGACGCCAGGCCGTCCACATCCTGCGGAACCAGCCAGATATACTGCCAGCCGGTGCCTTCGGTGTAGTCGGACGTCTCGTGGCGGGAATAGATGGGGTCGAAGGGTTCGGTGAAGGAGCCGTCGGTCTTGCGGCCGCGCATGAACTGAAGCTCGGGATCCCAGAAATGGCGGTACGAGCGGCTGCGCTCGCGGTAGGTGGCGGCTACGTCGGCGCGTCCCAGGAATTCGGCCGCATTGGCCAGGGCACCGTCGGCGATGGCATATTCCATGTCGTTGGCCACGGATTCGTGGTAGAGGTCGGCCGGGATGAAGCCGTACTGCATGCGCAGGTCCTGCCCACGGTCGGGGGTGGTGGCCGTGGCGGTCATGGCGGCGAGGATTTCATCGTCGGTGAGGCCGGCGCGGAAGCCTTTCACCACGGCGTCGGCAAAGGAAACCAGACCGGGGTTCCCCACCATGCAGTCCGTCTCATTGCCCATCAGGTGCCAGACCGGGAGGTCGCCCTGCTCCTTGTAAATATGGTACATGGTGGCCACGATGTCGTCCATCTTTTCGGGATGGATGAGCGTCATCAGCGGCATGGCGGCCCGGTAGGTGTCCCAGAGGGAGAAGGTGGTATAGTTCTGGAAATCGCCCTGGCGCACCAGGTCGTCGCTTCCGCGGTACTGGCCGTCCACGTCATTGTACCGGCTGGGGGCCACCATCGTATGGTAGAGGGCGGTGTAGAAGACCGTGCGCTCGTCGGCATTGTCGGTTTCGATTTTCACCTTGCCCAGTTCCTCGTTCCAGGCGGTGCGGGCGGCAGCCTTGACGGCCTCGAAGTCCCAGCCGGGGAGTTCGGCGGCCATGTTGGCCTTGGCGCCTTCCACTGAAACGGGGGAGAGGGCCACCTTCACCAGCACCTGGTCTCCTTCCGCCGTCCGGCCGATGTCATAGCGCCCGTAGAGGGGCTTGCGGAGGGCGCCGCGCTCGCTTTCGTTGACGGGGTTTTCGCTCACGGAGAAGCCCGTGGAGGGGCGGGAGAATTCGGCCCAGAAGAAAATCTTCTGGTTCTTGGCCCAGCCGCTGGAGTAGCGCCAGCCGCCCAGGGCGGTCACCTGGCCTTCGCCGTTTTTCTCCAGCTTGAAGCCGGCATCCCTTACGTCGTCCCAGCAACCGCCGTTCTCCAGGTCGAAGAGAAGGGCGCTCTGCTCATGGGCGGGGAAGGTATAGCGGTGGAACCCCACGCGGGAGGTGGCGGTCATTTCGGCCTTGATGCCGTAGCGGACAAGCGGAACGCTGTAGTAGCCGGGTTCGGTGATTTCCTGGCTGCGGTCGGCATAGCTCCAGGCGCCGCTTTCCGGGTCGTTCTCCGTTCCGCGGGATGGCTTGGTGAGGCCGGTGACGGGCATCACGGTCACGTCAAAAAGGTCGCCGATGCCGGTGCCGGAAAGATGGGTGTGGCTGAAGCCGATGACGGTGTTGTCGCTGTCATGATAGCCGGAGCACCAGTCCCAGCTTTGCGGGATGCTGGTGGGACCCAGCTGCACGAAGCCGAAGGGGACATTGGCTCCTACGAAGACGTGGCCATGGCCGCCGGTTCCGATTTTCGGATTCACATAGGAAGCGTAGTCTTCCGCCTGGGGGGCGCTGCAGGCGGCCAGAAGCACCGCGGCCGCAGCGAAAAGGATTTTTTTCATATCGTTTGTCATTCAGAGCCCTTGTTTGTCATTCTGAGCGAAGCGAAGAATCTATTCCGCAAAATGCAGCACCCCCCATTTCTCCGGTTGGTGCATGTCCACCACGCCGGTGGGGTTCCAGACCCAGTTCTCTTCCGGGCCGCCGGCCTTGAGCCATTCCACGCGGGAAAAGCCAATCTTCCAGTCTTTCTGCAGCAGTTCCTCGGGCTTCTGGAAATCCACGCACAGGGAAGCCACGGGGATGGCCATCTCCACCGTCCAGCCCCGGTCGGTGTCGGAGGGGTCGTTGAGGGTGCCGTTCACATGGACGGCTGTCTGGAGGCCGCGGAGGTCCCAGGGCAGGTAGAACTTGCCGCCGTCGCGGTATGGGCGATCCATCAGGAGGTCCATCACCGTGTTCAGGGCATTGAGCTCGATTTCAAAATAGAGGCGGCCGTCCTGGTCCGGGTCGATGAACACTTCCCAGTCGTTGTCGTGATAGATGATGGAGTCGTGCTCCGTGAGGGAAGCCGTCACGTTGTCTTCCTCGATGATGCCGGCGATGTACAGATTTTCATCGTCCCAGAGCATTTTCATCCGGGTCTCCTTGGTGGGCTTGGGTTCGAAGTCCACCCCGCGGATATCGGCAAAGGCCTCCGACAGGGGTGCGCGCTGCCAGTCGGACTCGTCCAGAATGCCGTCCACAATGATGGGACCGGTGGCCTTGGGGGCATTGTAAACACGGGCCTCAGGGGCCTCAGGAGCCTTTTGCCCGCAGGCGCAGGCCATCACAAGAAGGGCAGGGAGTAGGAATCGTTTCATGCTGTGGTTCATTTAATCTTACAAAATTACGATTTTTCTTTCAATTTTGCGACAAACTCCTGAGGGGTGTAGAACCGGATATGTGGATTGACGTCCTTGTATTGTTTGATCAATTCCTGATCGTGGGTTAAAAAGATATCACAGTCGCCCTCTATCGCGCAGGCATATTGGGCGTCATCTTCGAAATCCCCTTTCGGTGTGGCGAGCGCCTCCCGGATGTTGAACGAATCAATGGAATCGACATTGATAAAATCCATTAACCGTAATAATCTCTCCGACAGGGCTGGGTTATTCCTGCCCCGGCAAAGGATATAACTGGCATCCAGAAAACTTTGGGTAGTGAGTTCGCCTTCCAACAGCCCCGATTTTATGGCTTGGAAAACAATTTTGGACGCTTCCGAATAGGGGCGCCTTTCCTCGCAGAGAACATCCAATAGCACGTTGGTGTCCAGAAATACTTTAATCCTTCTGGCCATTTTGCAAGTAATGTTTATTCCACAGATATCTTAACTTGGGATCACTTGTCAACTGCGCCTCCGTCGGCGGAATGAAATGACCGGGCATCCGTAAATCCAGAATACTCTGTGAGACCTTATAGTCCTTGGGAAGTTTTGGCCATTCCAAACGGGTTTCCCTGTCCAGAATTTCCGTCACATAGGCATTTACGGATTTCTTGTTCCGTTTGGCTTCGCGCTTGATTCTTGCTACCAGTTCAGGCGGGAATCGAAAAGCCGTCTGTATGCTTGCCGTTTCCATTTTGTATAACATTTTCGACAAAGATATAACAAAATCCGAAAAGAGGCAAATCATTCCCCGCACGCTCCCGGTCACGTTCGGGGGCGGTCAATGAGGGGAAAAAAAGGGCGATCCCGGAAAGGGAACTCGGTGGAGGCCCTCAATGCCACGAAACTGAATGTCCACATGATCAGCCGTTTGCTGGGACACGCCTCTGTGCTGGTGACGGAAAAAGTGTATGCACGGTATCTGCTTCCGACTCTGACGGAAGAAGTTAGAAAAAGAATCACATTCTCAGAATTCACGACGGATTTTTTATGAAATACACGAAGTGTTTAAAAAAAAGGTTATATTTGCCTATTAAAACCGTTAAAACTTATTAAAAATATTGGCTAACCAAAAAAATCCTATTTATTCACAAATGGTTGCATTTTAATTGACAATCAAAAAATCTAAACCCAAAATACTATTATTAACCTTAAAAAACCAACTGGTAATGTGTAAAAACAAACTTATTCTCGCCATTGCAGGCCTTTTTGTGGTCTTTGGCCTGAATGCACAGAACATTACTGTCAAGGGTAAGGTGACCGATAACACCGGAGAACCCGTAATCGGCGCAGGCGTCGTGATCAAGGGTACGCTCAAAGGTGTGAGCACCGACCTTGACGGTGCGTATTCCATCGAGTGCGCATCCAATGCCACGCTGGTGTACACCTACATCGGCCTGGAGGCTCAGGAAATCGCAGTCAATGGACGCACGAACATTGATGTCGTGATGGAACCCGATGCCGAATCCCTGAAGGAATCGGTGGTTACCGCACTCGGTATGCGCCGTGAGGCCAAGGCCCTGGGTTATGCCGTCACATCCGTGAATACGGAAGAACTGGTGGCCGCCAACACGGTCTCACCCGTCGCCTCCCTGCAGGGTAAAGTCGCCGGTGTGGAAATCAACCAGTCTGACGGTGGTCTGTTCGGTAGCACCAAGATTCAAATCCGCGGTGCTTCCACCCTGGGCAAGAACAACCAGCCTATCTATGTCATCGACGGTGTGATCCTGGACAACGCCATCGCCTCTACCGGTGATGCCGACTGGGATGGCAACATCAATGACTATGGTAACCAGCTCAAGAACCTGAACCCGGACGACTTCGCCTCCCTCACCGTCCTGAAAGGCGCTGCCGCAACCGCCCTGTACGGTTCCCGCGGTCTGAACGGCGCCGTGGTGATCACCACCAAGCAGGGTCGTGCCAACCAGGGTATCGGCGTAACCTTCTCCCAGACGGTCGGCTTCGACAAGGTGTATGACACTCCCGGCCTGCAGAGCGACTACCTCTGCGGTGACTTCGTGGGCTACACCTATTATGGTGACGAGTACAACGAGACCGGCAACCCCTGGTCCAACAACTTCGCCGCCTATGCCCGCAACAGCAGCGGCGTTTATTCCATGTATGACCAGTACTCCGTTTCCGGTTGGTCCTGGGGTGCTCCGCTCTCCGCTTTCAAGGGTCAGCAGGTAGAACTCTTCGACGGCACCATGGGTACCATGGAAACCTATCCCAACCGTTACAAGGATGCATTCCAGACCGGTGTCAACACCAACACCCATATCGCCATCAGCGGCGGTAACGACAAAACCTCCTTCTACGCTTCCGGTTCCTACAAGTATGCCAAGGGTACCACCCCCAACAATACTTTCAACCGTCTGTCCTTCCTGGTGAAGGCCGCCCACCACATCACTGACAAACTCATTGTGGACGCTTCCTTCAACTTCACCACCTCCACTCCCCGCAACGCACAGAAGAACATCGGTGAATACTTCGCCTCTTCCGCCAACCTGCCGGCCGAGTACGACGTGAACTACTACAAGGACAAGTACAAGGGCGCCCACGGCGGTATCGCCAGCAGTGCTTATGGCGACAAGTACCAGAACGTACCTGCCACCGGTCTGTGGTGGAGCATCTACGAGAACAACTACCAGCAGACGGAAACCACCATCCGTCCCACCATGGAAGTCACCTACAAGGCTTTCCCTTGGCTGGACTTCAAGGTGGGTGGCAACTACAACTACTACCTCATCAACGGTGAGCAGAAGGATCCCGGCAGCGGCTATGCCAACCAGGGCGGTACCTATGCCCTGAGCAGCGACCAGACCCAGCAGATGAACTTCTACTACGGCGCCAACGCCAACTACCAGATCAACGAGGACTTTGAAATCCACGGCTTCCTCCGCGGTGAGTACTTCGACCAGAAATCCCAGTACAACCGTTCCGCAACCAGCGGCGGTCTGGTGGTTCCCCTGCAGTACTTCATCACCAACTCCGTGAACACGCCCAGCCAGAGCGCTTACATCTATGGCACCAAGCGCATCACTTCCGCCGTGGGTGCCGTGGGTGCCAGTTGGAGAAACCAGGTCTTCCTGGATCTCACCGGCCGTAACGACTGGTCTTCCTCCCTGGTTTACACCAGCGGCGTAGGCAACTATTCCTACTTCTATCCTTCCGTGTCCGGTTCCTGGATCATCAACGAAACCTTCGACCTGCCCAAGTGGATCACCTTCATGAAGATTCGCGCTTCCTGGGCCCAGGTAGGTAACGACACCAGTCCGTACTACATCAACTCCGGTTACGACCTCCACAAGTCCACCTTCGGCGGCATGGTGAATTCCCTGTCCCTGTCCAACCAGATCAAGAGCCCGGATCTTCGTCCGGAGCGCAAGACTTCCTGGGAACTCGGTTTGGACTGGCGTTTCCTGAACAACCGCATCGGCCTGGACTTCACCTATTATAAGGAGAACACCCGTGACCAGATCATGTCCATCTCCGTTCCTTCCGTGTCCGGTATCACCAGCGAACTGATCAATGCCGGTGACATCCAGAACCAGGGTATCGAGATTGCGTTGAACACCACCCCCATCGAGACCAAGAACTGGCGTTGGGATTTGGACTTCACCTACACCCGCAACCGCAACAAGATTATCTCCCTGCATGAGGATGTGGCCAACTGGATTGTCCTGGACGGTTCCGTGGACTATGGTAACTACCGTATCGGCTCCGTGGCCAAGGTGGGTGGTGAGTATGGTCTCCTGATGACCGACTCCTTCCCGAACTACGATGAGCGTACCGGTCTGCCTATCTGCGGCTACACTTCCGGTCTGCACACCATCTTCTATCCCCGTTCCGGCGAAGTCCGCGAACTCGGTTCCATGAACCCCGACTTCCTGGGCTCCCTCAACACCACCCTCCGCTACAAGAATGTAGCCCTGCGTGTGAGCCTCGACGCCCGTTTCGGCGGTTATGTGGCCTCCTACAACTCCCGTTACGCCACGGCTTACGGTATGTCCGCCGAGTCCCTGAAATACCGCGAAGGCATGCAGTGGACCAGCGAAATCCCCGGCGCCACCTATGGCATGACTTTCTACGACGGTTTCATTCCTGAGGCTGTGTTCCGTGCCGGCACCAAGAGCCCGCTCACCGGTGACGACATCGGCGGCATGACCTATCAGGAAGCCTACGACAAGGGTTTGATGGAGCCTGCCCACAAACAGGCTTATGGCTATTACCTCAACAGCTGGGGTAACGGTATCATCAATAGCGACTGGGTGAAGGAACTTAACTACATCGCCCTCCGTGAAGTCACCCTGTCCTTCAACCTGCCTGCAAGATGGGCCCGTGCCATCAAGGCCCAGGGTCTCACCCTCAGTGCTACCGGTCGTAACCTCGCCTACCTGCTGAACACCGCTCCGAACCATGAGAATCCGGAAGCCGTCCGTGGTACCGGTTCCTCCAACTTCCGTATGCGTTCCTTCAGCCCTTACACGCGGAACTTCCTCTTCACTGTCAGTGTTCAATTCTAAGCCGCTTCCCGTTTGAACCTTAAAAAGAAAAATGTATATGAAACAGAATATCTTTAAGATTTTTGCGGCTGTTGTTCTTGCCAGCGTTGTCTTCAGCGCTTGTAACAAGTCTGAATACGCCAAAATCAATACCAACCCCGCTTCCATCAGCGAGGGTAACCCTTCCTACCTGTTCACGCAGGGCTATCTCGAGTTCGAGCCTTCTTCCTATCTGTACTGGTACTACATCAGCAAGATCGTGAAGAATTTCGACCAGGTCAACGGCGGCAGCACCTCCGACACCTACAATACCATGGGTGAACTCGGCGGCATCGGCTCCCAGTGGATTGCCGTGAAGAAGTACGAGAACGATATCAAGGATGTCGTCTCCCGTTATCCGGAAGAAGACCAGCCGAAGTATCAGCACATGACGGCCATCCTGAATGTGCTGGCCAATTACCTGGCCGTCCTGGATACCGACCTCTACGGTTCCATGCCGTTCTCCGAGGCGGCCCAGGCCCGTTACGGCGGCACCCTTACCCCGAAGTACGACACCCAGGAGGAAATCTTCGACACCATCCTCAAGGAACTGGATGACGATATCGATGCTTTCAAGAACGCTACGGACCAGATCAATCCCGGCAGCCAGGATCCCATGTATGGCGGAAACGTCTCCAAGTGGATCAAGGTGGCCAACGGCGTGAAACTGAAAGTGGCTGTCCGTCTGCTCCACCAGAACAAGAGCAAGGCCCTGCAGATTGCCCAGGAAGTGGCCGCTTCCGACGCCAACATCATGACCACCGCCGATGATTTCTTCTTCAACCGTGGCATGAGCAGCGACAACGGCATGGGTGACTATGCCTTCCACTTCGGCAACGGCGTCGAGGGCATGGGTACTGCCAACAAGACCATCGTGGACTTCATGAAGAAGAACATGGACCCGCGTGTGTTCATCATCTATGCCAAGAACAGTTTCAACTCCGAGGTCGTCCAGGCTTTCTTTGACGCCCAGGCCAATGGTGAAACGCCGGAAATCCCGGATTACATCATGGAAGATGTCATCTACTCCGTCGATGCCGACGGCCATAAGCACTTCGAAAGCTGGGCCGAACCCGGCGAGCCTTGGGTCCGTATCCAGGGTGTTCCCCGCGGCATCAACATCAGCCAGCTTCCCGAATACCTGAGCGGCAACAACTACTTCGACAGCGACAAGTGGAAAGTGAAACTCAACGATTCCGACAAGACGTACTCTCCGTACTCTTCCCAGAACGAGCGTCTGGTCCGCGGCCGTTGCGGTTCCTTTACCTTCCCGACCGTTCCCGGCCGCACCCTGCAGCTCGCCGCCAACGTTGGCTACGATGCCGGTATTCCTTGGTATGGCATGGGCATCACCGCCGGTGAAATGAACCTCTACCTGGCCGAACTGAGCCTGGCCGGCGCTTCCCTGCCCAAGTCCGCCGCCCAGTATTTCGAGGCCGGTGTGCGTGCTTCCGCCGCCGAATACAACACCTATGCTACGCTGAACCAGATTCCGTACATCGATGCCCTCCACACCTCCGACATCGAGGATGACGCCACCATCGCCATCACCGATGCCATGATCGATGAAATGATGAGCCACAGCGACTACCAGCTCACCGGCAATCATTCTGACGACCTGGAGAAGGTGTACATCCAGCAGTATCTGCACTTCATGTACCAGCCCACCGAGCAGTTCGTAACGGCCCGTCGTGGCGGTATCCCGAAGATTGGCAGTGCCTACATTCCTTGGAACAGTTCCTACGATCCCACCATTATCCCTCGCCGTCTGTATCAGACCCAGCCCAACGAGACCGATATCATGCGTGAGGCCAAGATCGCTGCCTTCCAGGAGCAGGGCTTCTCCTTCACCACCGGTGACGCCGGCGCCAAGCTGAACACCGAACGTGTATGGTACGACAAGAATGCTCCTCAGTGGGGTGCTGGTCCTAACCTTTAATCTTTAAATCCCAGAAGAGGCGGGGTCCGATTGGGAGTCCCGCCTCTTTTTTATCAAACGAAATGATGAACATGAAAAGACTCGGAGCAGTCCTCCTTATGCTTGGGATGAGCCTTGCCCTCAACGCGCAACGTCCCATTTACCTGTTCAAGGAATTTACCCAGGGGTCAGTTGCCCTCAAGAACCGGACTCTTGTCAAGACAACGTTCAATTATGATACCCTCCATGACAAATTGCTGTACATGGACGGCGACCAAATTATGGAACTGTCCGATTACTCCGATGTACAGTCGGTCTTTATCGGCGAAAGAATGTTCATTCCGCAGGGCAAATCCCTGTACGAAGTGGTGGATTTGGGAGAGAGTCCTTCCAAACTGCTGATCAGGTGGCACCAGAAAAAGAATCCCTTGGGGAAAAAGGGAGCCTATGATCAGGTAACCCATGCTTCCAACGCCGTATCCATCGATCCGGAATACTACAGTGTTTCCCTGAAGGAAAGAGGGGGAGAAGAAGTTTTTGACACGATTGTCGAGAACAGTTACGGCATTCTCACCCAGGGAAAATTCAAAAAGTTTACGGACCGCCGCTCTTTCCTGAAGCAGTTCTCCGATCACAAAACCGAAATCGAAAACTACATTGACGGCAATCACCTGCTGTTCAACCGCCCCGATGACGTAATCGCCATCGCGCGTTATGCCGTGCAGTTATAAATGATGAAAGCGAAAACTCCTACAGACTGAATTTCAGGGCCAGCGGTTCCTGTTTCAACCCCTTGGGGAGCTTGAGCGTTACTTTACCGTCCTTAACGGTGGCTTTTACTTTCCGGCCATTGTTAAGGACGGTTACTTTTCCGCCCTTGGGAAGATGGCCGGTCCATTCCAGCGTGGCGGGGAGCGTTTCGCCGTCGGGGAGGGCATAGACGGCATAACGGGTCTGTCCGTCCTTGGAGGCGGTGAACCAGATTTTGCCGCAGTTGTAGTCGGGCGTGATGCGGGTGCCGTAGATGGCTTCCCCGCAGCGGCCCAGCCACTCGCCGATTTCCTGGAGGATGACCTCGGCCTGGGGCTCGATGATGCCTTCCGGGGTGGGGCCCACGCCCAGCACGAAACAGCCGCCCTTGGCGACGATTTCCGACAGGATGCCGACGACACGGCGGGCGGTCTTGTAGTTACGGCGCGGTGTCCAGCCCCAGTCGTTGCCCAGGGTGATGCAGGATTCCCAGGGATGGTCGATCTGGCGGTCCGGAATGCTGCGCTCCGGGGTCTGGTAATTCTCGTTGGGGCCCTGGATGGTGCGGTCAACGCTGATGAGCCCCGGGCTCACCTTGCGGGCTTCCACAAGAATGTCGGAAAGTCCCACCTGCTCTCCGCGGATCCAGCCGCCGTCCAGCCAGAGGATGTCCAGTTTTCCGTATCGGCCGCCCGTGATTTCACGAAGTTGGTTCTGGGTGAAGGCGACGTATTTCTCCCACCAGTCCGGGTGCTGTTTCACGTTGTAGTTGATGCCGCGGCGCGGGGTGGCGTAGTAAGGGTTCCAGAACCACTCGCAGTGCCAGTCCGGCTTGGAGAAATAGGCGCCGGTCATGAAGCCCTTTTCGCGGAAGGCTTCGAAGACCCACTTGGCGGCATCGGCCTTGGGATGGCCGGCGAAAGGCCCGGCCTTGGCGATGGAGAAGTCTGTGTATTCGGAGTCGAAGAGGCAGAAGCCGTCGTGGTGCTTGGTGGTGAAAATCATGTATTTCATGCCGGCATCGTGAAAGACTTGCGCCCACTGTGCGGGATTGAACTTTACCGGATTGAACTCCTTGGAAAGGCCCCAGTACCACTGCTTGTAACCTTCATAGGTGGAGCCTTCCGGCCGGCGAATCCAGTCTTCGTTGCAAATTTGCCAGGATTCCACGATGCCGGGGACGCTGTACAGGCCCCAGTGCATGAGGACGCCGAATTTGAGGTCTTGCCACTGGTCCAGTTTTTCCAGGACGGCCGGGTCTGTGGGCCACTGGTAGCCGTCGGCCTGCTTGTGGACGAAACTGTTTTCCTGGGCGGCGGCCGTCAGCGCCAGGCCGATGGAGAGGATCGTGAGAAGGATTCGTTTCATGTGGTTTTCTTGCTAGGGTGATGTACAAATATAGTAAAAATGCATGAAAAATTTCGTAACTTCGGACAGTGGAAATCAAAAGTCCTGAAATATGAAAAAAATCCTATTTGCGGCAGCGGCGGTCCTGCTGTCCGTTTCCTTGAGTGCCAAAGTGGAACTCACGCCCCTGTTTACAGACAATATGGTGTTCCAGCAAAGCTGCCAGGCGCCGGTCTGGGGCAAGGCGGCTCCGGGCGCCGTGGTAAGCGTCACCCCTTCCTGGAACGGGAAAACCTATCGCGCCACGGCCGGCGCCGATGGCAGCTGGTCGGTGAAGATAGACACGCCCAAGGGCAGTTTCAGAAAGTACAGCGTCACCATTTCCGACGGCGACCCTCTTGTGCTGCAGAATGTGCTGGTGGGGGAGGTTTGGCTGGCTTCCGGGCAGTCCAACATGCAGATGCCCGTAGAAAGCTGGCGGGCCGTGCGGACCAACCAGGCAGACATCGCCGGTGCGGCCCGCTATGCCGATGTGCGCCTTCTGCAGGTGTCCCGGGCCACCGGAATGCGGGAACACGACTATTTCAGCGTCGATTTTGACAAGTGGAAGGAGTCTTCCCCCGAAACCGTCCGTAACTTCTCGGCCGCCGCCTGGTACTTCGGCCGCAAGCTGATGGAGGAGCTGCATGTCCCCGTGGGAATCATCCACAGCAGCTGGGGCGGCACCATTATCGAGGCCTGGATGAGCGAAGGCGCCCTCCGCGAGTTCCCGGAGATGTCGGCCTCCCTGGCCCAGGTCCGGTCCCTGTCCGACAACGAGTCCGAGCGGGAGAGAACCTTCGAGGAAGAGATTACGGTCTTTACCCGGGAAGCCAACCGGAAAGACCACGGGAAAAGCGGCGGAGTTGCAGTATGGGCCCGTCCGGACTATGACGACACTTCCTGGAAATCCATGAAACTGCCCGCGATGGTGCAGGAATTGTGGCCTGCCACCAACGGCATTTTCTGGCTGCGCAAAACCGTGGACATCCCCGCCGCATGGGCCGGGAAGGAGCTTACGCTGAGCCTGGGGCCGGTGGACGATTTTGACGAAACATATTGGAACGGGGAACAGGTGGGTTCCGGAAAGATATGGAACAAGGCCCGGGAATACACGGTTCCCGCCCGGCTGGTCAAGGCGGGCAGGACGGTCATTACCATCCGCTGCACCGACGATCACGGGAACGGCGGCCTGTACGGCGCTTCCGACCTGCTGTTCATCCAGGGCCCCGACGGGCAGAAAATCCGTCTGGACAATGCGTGGAAGGTTACCCTTTCCGTTTCCTTCGAAGGAATGCCCAAATCCACGGCGCGCGAGCCCAATATCCCCACGGTCCTTTACAATGCCATGATTCGGCCGCTGGCTCCGTTTGCCATCCGGGGTGCCATCTGGTATCAGGGCGAAGCCAATACGTCCAAGGCCTGCCGTTACCGCGACCTGATGGTGTCGATGGTTCAGGACTGGCGCTCGCTTTGGGGCTATGATTTCCCCTTCTATATCACGCAATTGGCAGGCTTCAAGGCCATTGACAAGACTCCCGGCGATGACGACTGGGCCGAGCTCCGTGAGGCGCAGGACATGACCACCAAGGTTTTGGACCGCTGCGGAATGGCCTGCATCATAGACCTGGGCGAGGCCGAAGACATCCATCCCGTCCGCAAGCGGGAAGTGGGTGAACGTCTGGCAAAGCTCGCCCTGGCGGGCGATTATGGCCGGAAACTGGTGGCGACAGGCCCCCGCTTCGAATCGTATAAAATTGTGGGCGGCTCGATCGTGGTCCGTTTCACCGATGTGGCCGGCGGACTGCGGGCCCTTCCCTCCGGCGATTTCGCCGGGGACCGTTATGGCAGCCGGGACGAAAGGGTTGAAAAGGCCGAAAGCGGCGTCCTCTCCGGTTTCCAGATCGCCGGTCCCGACCGCGTGTGGCACTGGGCCGACGCCCGCATCGAGGGCGACGCGGTGGTGGTCTCATCGGCCCGGGTTCCCCATCCGGTGGCCGTGCGCTACGCCTGGTCGGCAAACCCGGTCTGCAACCTGTTCAACTCCGAGGGGCTGCCGGCCTGGCCTTTCCGCACGGATGACTGGCCGGGAATCACCTATGGTAATTTGTAGCGACGGCTTATGAGAAAAGCAACGATGATGGCAGTGGCACTGCTGCTTGCCGCCGTGGGGGCAAAGGCGCAATATATCCCTCCGGTGGAGGAAGATGTCAAGGCCCGGCTGGCCCAGTGGCAGGATTTGAAATTCGGAATGTTCATCCATTGGGGAGCCTACAGCCAGTGGGGCGTGATTGAATCGTGGTCGCTGGCTCCCGACGACATTTCCTGGCAGTACAAGGCCAGGGCGCAGAAGGACATGGATTACTTCGAATATGTCCGCGCCTATGAGCAATTGAAAGACAGCTTCAATCCGACGGCCTTCGATCCCGGAAAATGGGCCGATGCCGCCCGCTATGCCGGCATGAAGTACGTCGTGTTCACCACCAAACACCACGACGGCTTCTGCATGTTCGACACGCAGCAGACAGATTATAAGGTGACCGACGAGGGCTGTGCCTTCCATACCGACCCCCGGGCCAATATCGCCAAGGAAGTCTTTGAAGCCTTCCGCGCCCGGGACATCAAGCCGGGGGCCTATTTCTCCATGCCGGACTGGCACAACAATGATTTCTGGTGGAGGCGCTTTCCGCCCAAAAGCACCAGGGCCAATTACAAGGCCTCCGAGCATCCCGAAAAATGGGCGGCCTACCAGGACTTTGTCGCGGCGCAACTTGACGAACTGACTTCCGGCGAGTATGGCGACCTCTTCCTGATGTGGTACGACATGCCGGTCACCGACGATTCCAAGGAAGCCCGGTACGACTGGGAAAGGTTTGCCGGGATCGTCCGCGGCAATCAGCCGGGAATGCTCATGGTGGCCCGCGGGCAGCACGACATTTATGAGAATTACCAGACCCCGGAGCAGACCATTCCGGAAAAAGCGCTCGATGAGCCCTGGGAGTCCTGCGTGACCATGACGTACAGTTGGTCGTACAGGCCGGGGGCCGAATACAAGTCGGTCAAGGAACTGCTCACCATGCTGGTGCAGATTGTCTCGCGCGGCGGTAATTTCCTCCTGAACGTAGGCCCCGGACCGGACGGAACCCTGGAGCAGGCGGCCTATGACCGCCTGAGGGGAATCGGCGACTGGATGCAGGTGAACGCGGAAGGAATCTATGCGACCAAGGCTGTGGCTCCGTATCAGGACGGGCAGCTCTATTATACCGCCAAGGGAGATTGTGTTTACGCTTTCTACGTTCCCGGGGAGGGGGAGCCGATGCCAGCGGAGATTGCGGTTCCTTCCTTTGTGCCGGCCGGTGCCCGGGATGTGGTGATGCTGGGCTCCCGAAAGGCGCTCAAATGGAAGAAAGCGGAGACGGGCGGCATTGTCGTGACCATTCCCGCATCCCTTCGGAAAACCCTTTCGGCGCAACCCGTCTGGTGCCTGAAAATGAGGGTGAAATAGTTTTTTGTTTGTGCTAATAAAATTTCTGACCATGAAAAAAATCTCGTTTATTCTTCTGGCTGCGACAGCCCTTGTGCTGGGCGCCTGCAACCGACAGGAGGAGGCCGTCTTCCCCGTCTATGCCTGGCAGGGCGTCAATGAAAAAACCGACCTGAACCAGTTGCAGAAAGATTTTCAGTACTGGAAGTCCCAGGGCGTGGTGGGTGTCTGCATCGAGAACAGCAACCCGGAACTGGTGGCCAAAGTGTCGGCCATGGCCCATGCCGAAGGGCTGGAGTACCATGCCTGGATTCCCTGCATGCTCCGCGGCGGAAAACCCCATGACTGGTACGCCGTGAACCGCCTGGGACAAAGTGCCGACGAGTTCCCCGCCTATGTACCTTATTATAAAGCGCTGGACCCCCGGGACCCCGACGTGCACAAACTCCTGGTGGACCAGATGACGGAGATTGCCCGCATCCCGGACGTGGACTATGTGCAGCTGGATTATATCCGCTATCCGGACGTCATTCTTTCCCGCGGGCTTTGGGACAAATACGGCCTGGTGATGGAAGAGGAGTATGCTCCGGCCGACTACTGCTACTGCGACGACTGCGTGGCCGATTTCAAGGAACTCACGGGGATTGACATCAAGGCCGTGGAAGATCCGTCAAAATGCAAGGAGTGGGCCCAGTTCCGTTGCGATGCCGTCACGGACCTCGTGAATGAAATCTGCGCCGCCGTGCATGCCCAGGGCAAGAAGGTGAGCGCCGATGTGTTCCCCGGTCCCGCCTCCCATGCCGAGTGGATGGTTCGCCAGCAGTGGAACAAATGGGATGTGGACATGCTCTTCCCCATGAACTACAACGACTTCTATCTCCAGCCCGCCGAGTGGGTGAAGGAAATCACCGCCGAAGAGGTGCAGTCGGCCCCCGGCAAGCCCGTGATCAGCGGCCTTTTCATCTGTCGCGAATGGAAGCGCAAGATGGAACTGGAAGACCCGGAGGAATCCGGCCTTATCCCGTCCGAGATAGCCACCGCCGTACAGGGCGCGCGTGAAGCCGGTGCCGCCGGCATTTGCCTGTTCACCCCCGGCAGCATGACCCCGGAACACTGGGCCGCCCTTGCCGAAGCCCTGAAAAAATAGCTGGCTTGTAATTACTTGATTATTATTGTTTTACCGTACAATCCTCTGCGCATTTTGCGCAGAGGATTGTACGTATATTACTGTGAATCATAAGATTACGTGTCAGGCGGGAATGGCGTGTCAGATGCGATTTTTGATGAAATTGAACCATTTTTGAAAAAAAACGACTATATTAGCAGACTCAAATGCAAAATTCTATAAATTTTTTTATAAAGTTTTGTGTTTGAATGTGGTTTTGTAACAAATTGTAGCCAATACAACCAATAACCAAATTATTAATTAAACAACCAATTTATGTTCAAAAAGCTTCAATCAGCGCTGCTGATGGCCCTGATGGTGACATTCACCTTCGTGGCCTCTGCCCAGAACCGTACGGCTACCGGTGTTGTCGTGGACAATATCGGCCCCGTTGCCGGTGCTGGCGTAGTTGTCGCCGGAACCAATAACGGTGCAATCACCGATTTGGATGGTTCCTTTACGCTTAACAACGTGCCCGTGGGCGCTACCGTGAACGTAACTTGCATCGGCTATGCCGACGCTTCCTTCGTTTTCGACGGCACTCCCGTGAACATCGTCCTCAAGGAAGACAGCGAACTGCTGGACGAGGTGGTGGTCACCGCCCTGGGTATCACCCGTGAGAAGAAATCCCTCGGCTATGCCGTGCAGGATGTGAAGGCAGAAGAACTCACCCGTGGCGGTGTCGTTACCCTCACCGATGCCCTCCAGGGCAAGGTTGCCGGTTTGCAGATCAGCAATTCCGGTACCGGTGTAGGTGGTTCTACCCGCGTTGTGATTCGTGGGTCTTCCTCCCTGTCTAACAATGATGAACCCCTTTACGTGGTGGATGGTGTCCCCTATGATACCGGCGGTCACGACATTGATGGTCAGGCCGGTCTGTGGGGTGGTACCGACCGTAGCGGTGGTGCTTTCGACCTCAATCCGGAGGATATCGAGAGCATCTCTGTCCTGAAAGGCCCCACCGCTGCCGCTCTGTACGGTTCCCGTGCCGGTAACGGTGTCATCCTTATTACCACCAAGAAGGGCGGCAAGGCCGGTGAGGCCATCGGTGTAACCTACACCGGTAAATTCTCCTGGTCCCCCGTTTCTTATTTCCTGAATCTGCAGGACGTCTATGGACAGGGTTCCAGCGGTGCTTACAATTCATCCGCAACCGGTTCCTGGGGTGCCAAGATGAGCACGTCCACCACCAATCCCAACTGGTGGGACGGCTCCACCAATATTGCTTATATGGGCGACAAGAACCCTTATAAGGAATACTATCGTACGGGTAATACCCAGAGCCACAACGTGACCATTGCTGGCGGCAAGGATAACCCCTGGCGTCTGAGTTTCGGTCATGACGACAACCAGTCTGTTATCAAGCCTACTACTATCAAAAAGAGCAGCGTAGACCTGGTGGCTCGTTTCGAGGCTGCCAAATGGCTGCATTTTGATGTGAAAGCCAATTATGTAAGGACTACCGGTAACAATCGTCAGACCCGTGGTCTGTATGGTACCTCCTTCTACATCACCACCCTGCCCCGCAGCATCCGCATGGCCGATCTGGAGGCACATGCTGTGAATGAAGAGGCCGCCGCTTTGGGCAATGTGGCTCATATCAACTGGTACGGACCTAACGCGGACTACCAGAACCCTTACTTTATCCAGCGCCAGTTCAATAACCAGGATATCCAGAACAAGTTCTTCGGAATGGCCAAGATGACCATTGACTTCAGCAAGCACTTGCACTTCACCCTCAAGGACGGTTATAACTGGATCGATTACCAGACCAAGAATTGGTATCCGTACAAGGATCCCGTGTTCACCAGTTCCTATCCCGAGGTCGATATGCGGAAGACCACCCGTATCGAGAACAACCTGGAAGCCCTCTTGTCCTACAACAACAAGTGGGGAGATTTTGACTTCGGCGCCAGCGTAGGTGGCAATATCATGCATATCAAGAGCGAGGGTCTCCACGGCGATGGCCGTAAAATTGAATTGGTGGGAGCCATGTTCATTTCTGCTGGTAGCGAGAAGCAGACCGACAACTCCCTCTATGAGAAGCAGATCAATTCCCTCTATGCTTTTGCTAACCTGGGTTGGAAGAACTTCCTCTTCCTGGATGTGACCGCCCGTAACGACTGGTCTTCCACCCTCCCGAAGGCCAACCGCAGCTACTTCTATCCTTCCGTGAGCCTGTCTTACCTTCTCACCGGCATGTTTGATGAGCTGGGAATCGGCTACAACAAGGATGTGCTTGACTATGGTAAAATCCGTGTCTCCTGGGCTCTGGTGGGTAAGGATACCGAGCCTTATCAGCTCATGAATACTTACGGTTCTGGAACAGGTGAAAACGGCCTGGTCTATATCAGCCAGAACACCACCATGGCAAATGCCAACCTGAAACCCGAAATGGCCAATTCCTTCGAAATCGGTACCGAGTGGCACTTCTTCAAGAATCGTCTGGGAATTGACCTGACGTATTACAACACCACTACCAGGAACCAGGTAATGGCCATTTCCTTGCCTTATTCTTCCGGTGTTCAGACAAAATACATCAATGCAGGTGTTATCAACAACAGCGGTATCGAGCTGCAGCTCAGCGGAGATTTCATCCGTACCCGCGACATCACGTTTGGTGGTACCCTCAACCTGGCCCGCAATGTGAATAAGGTAAAAGAGCTTTATCATGACGCAGAGGCCGGTATCGATGTAAATCAGTACGAACTGGGTCATATGACCGGCAGCGCAGGCGTGTATGTGCGCGCCATCGAAGGTGAGCCTATCGGTTCTATTTATGGTACCGGTTATGTTCGTGACAACAATGGCAACGTAAAGATCGAAGGTGGCCTCCCGGTTGCTCAGAATGAAGTTTTCCTGGGCTCTGTCCAGCCTGACTTCACCGGATCCTTCGGCCTCAACTTCGCATGGAAGGGTTTGAGCGCCAATGCTCTCTTCTCTTTCAAGAATGGTGGTAAACTCTTCTCCGTTACTGAATATGCTGCTGCCCACGCCGGTACGGCCGCCCGTACCGCTGAACGCGACAACTTCAAGTTCAACGGAACGGCCATGGATGCCCAGGCTTTCTGGACGACGGCTCCTGCAGAGGAGTTCATCTATGACGCTTCTTTCCTGAAATTGGGTGAGGTTTCCCTGGGATACAGCCTTAGCAATAAAGCGCTGCAGAATGTTACCCGCGGTATTGTGAAGAGTGCAAAACTCTCCGTTTACGGCACCAACCTCCTCTATCTTATTTCTCATACTCCCGGCACCACCCCGGATGGTTCTTCTACCGACACCTCCATCTTTGCTTCTGCCTTTGACATGTGTCCGTACCCGACCACCCGCAATTTCGGTGTCTCCATCACCATTGGCTTCTAATCGGATTTTGCATTATGAAAAAGTATATTATCCCTGTATTAGCCCTTCTCACGCTGGCCTCCTGTGCCAAGTTTGACGAGATGAATATCGACCCCACTGCCGTAACTGATGCAATGGTGCAGCCTCACTTTGTCTTTGGCCGCATGTTGTATCACGGCATGAGCAATGACCATCAGCGTAACTTCAACCTGAACGACGATATGTACGCCCACTACTTCTCCGAAGGCCTGGGTTGGACAGACTATTGGCGTTATAACGAGGGTTGGGGCAACATTTACTGGCGTGATTTTTATACGGACCGCCAGCGCGAATATATCCTTTTGGACAATCTTTTCGGAGATGACGCGGATTACAATGGCATGAAGGCAGCCAATGATATCTATAATGTCATTTTGTGGCTGCGTGTGATTGACCGTTATGGCGATGCTCCGTACAAGGATGCCAATGGCGTATATGCCGGTAACGGTAATACCATGCCCTACAACAAGATATCCGAGATTTATCCGGATCTGGTCGCTCGTCTGCAGAATGATGTCACGCTCCTTAACAATCCTGGCAGCAAGACTTTCTACAGCTACGATTACCTGTATAACAACGATTGGAGCAAGTGGAAGAAGCTGGCCAATACCTTGATTATGCGTCTTGCCATGCGCATGAGCAACACTTCCGAGGCCGCTTCCATGAAGACTGCTTTTGCCGGTGCGGTCAGTGGTGCCATGTCCGAGGCCAGTGACTATGCTCGCATCAGCTGTGACTCCTCCATTTGGGGTGACTATTATGACCGTACTGCATATGACTGGACCAATACCTTAACCAGCGCCGACTTCATGGATATGATGAACGGAACCAATGCAGGATACACCACCAACGTTGTGGATCCGCGCCGTGCTTTCTGGTTCAGCCAGGGCTATGATGAGAACGGTGCCAAGGTGGCAAACGGATGGGATGGATTCCCCAATGGAACCTATGCGGTTGACACTCGTGCCGATGTGAAGAAGGCACATGGTGGAGATCACACTTTTGCCAAGTTGAATTATGAGGACGAGAATGGTTTCTTCTATTTTGCAGGCCACTCCAAGTCCAATCAGAATTTGTCTTGGTGCCTCGCCAGCTATTCTGAGACCTGTTTCCTGAAAGCAGAAGCTGTTCTTCGCGGCTGGATTTCCGGTGACGCCAAGAGCTTCTACGAGGAAGGCATCAAGGCTTCCATGGACGAGGTCGCATTCATGATTCAGCGTTCCGGCGGCTCCAAGACCATTTCTGACGCCGAAAAGAATGCTTATATTGCTGCTCTTCCCACCTTTGGAAGCGGTGAAGAAGCACTCCGCAATGTGATGATTCAGAAGTGGATTGCCCTGTATCCGAATAGTGCCGAGGCATGGTGCGACCAGCGTCGTACCGGTTATCCGGACTATTACAGCGGTGTCCTTTCTTATCCTACCATCCATCCCAGCTCTCTGGTAACGCCGGGGAACATTGTTCAGCGTATCCCGTACCCCGATAACGAGTACAATACCAACGTTGACAACATGCCGTCCAAATATCAGGATGGAACCCGTGATCAGCAGAGCAACCTCTACTGGGCTCTCGGTGGAGAGGGGAATACTCAGTCCAGAACCGCCGCTCCCAACAACAAGCTCTAAACCTTGTTTGCCAATTCATGCAAGAGGGCGACCTTTCGGGGTCGCCCTCTTTGCTGGTTTATAGTTGAATGACGATCCGTCCCTTTTCCGGAGATAGCCGGAAGAGGGAAGGCCCCTCCTTGTCCCGGAGGTCGCAGACATGGCCTTCGGACAGTTCCATTCCGTAATCCATGCCTTGTTTGCGGGCCCGGATGTTTTTTTCGATCAGTTCCGTAAACGGAAGGCTTGCTGCCGGCGAGGCGGAGAAATCCAGATACTCCGAACGGAGCCGCTCGTCAAACACATGCAGGTCGCGGATTTTCTGAAAATGATTTATCTTGTACGACGAAGGTGACGGGACGTGTCCTGACGGAGCATTTCAGCGGCCGTGTGAACGGGGTGGCCGATGAGGCGCACACCCCTGCGGGAAATCAGTAGTTTTTTTCGAAAATCGGCGCGTTCTCATTGAGAATACACGCAAAGACATTATCTTTGTATATGTCAAAACCGCATAGAATGAAACGCTTCTTACTTCCCCTGGCGGCCCTTGTGGCCCTTGTGGCCTGTACGCAGGAGCCTGCCCAACCCCAAACCGATCCGGTCGATTATGTGAACACCCTGGGCGGAACGCTTTCCTCGTTCCAACTCTCCACGGGCAACACCTATCCGGCCGTGGCCGTGCCCTGGGGGGCGCATTTCTGGACCCCGCAGACCGGCAAGAACGGAGACGGATGGACGTATCGCTACGACGCCACCCACATCCGCGGCCTCAAGCAGACCCATCAGCCCAGTCCCTGGATCAACGACTACGGCGCCTTCTCCATCATGCCCGTGACCACCGGTCCGGTTTATGACCAGGATGCCCGCGCCAGCTGGTTCTCCCACAAGGCGGAGAAAGCCACCCCTTACTACTACAGCGTCTATCTGGCCGATCACGATGTCACCGCCGAACTCACCCCCACCGCCCACGCGGCCGCCTTCCGCTTCACCTATCCGGAAGGGGACTCCTATCTGGTGGTGGACGCCTTCGAGGGCGGCCATGTGGAACTGGCCGATGCCAACACCCTCTGCGGTTACACGGTGCACAACCACGGGGGCGTGGCCGAAGGATTCAAGAACTGGTTTGTGATTAGCTCCGACACGCCTTTCGAGGCCCTTCCCGCCCGGGAAGACGTGGCCCTCGTGGGCTTCAGGACCACCCGTGGCCAGCAGGTGAACCTGAAAGTGGCATCCTCTTTCATATCGGCCCGGCAGGCGGTGGAGAACCTCAAGGAAGTCTCCGCAGGCTTCGACGCCGTGAAGGCCTCGGCCCGGAAGGTCTGGAACGAGACCCTGGGCCGTGTGGAGGTGCAGGACGGCAATATCGACCACCTGCGCACGTTCTACAGCTGCCTGTACCGCAGCGTTCTTTTCCCGCGCGACCTTTCCGAAGTGAACGAGGCGGGGGAACGCGTGCATTACAGTCCGCACAACGGTCGGGTGGAGAAGGGTTATTTCTTCACCGACACGGGCTTCTGGGACACCTTCCGCAGCCTGTTCCCGCTGCTGAACCTGCTGTATCCGGAGGTGTCGGCCAAGGTTCAGGAAGGCCTGGTGAACGATTATCTGGAAAGCGGTTTCCTGCCCGAATGGGCCAGCCCCGGCCATCGTGGCTGCATGGTGGGCAACAACAGCGCCTCGGTCGTGGCCGATGCCTGGCTCAAGGGCATCCGCGGATACGACGTGGAGAAACTCTGGGAGGCGGTGACCCACGGCGCCCATGCCGTGCATCCTGACGTGAGTTCCACGGGCCGGCTGGGTTGGGAATACTACGACCGGCTGGGCTATGTTCCCTGTGACGTGGACATCCGTGAAAATGTGGCCCGTACGCTGGAATATGCCTACGACGACTGGTGCATCTGGCAGCTGGGACTTGCCCTCGGCAAACCGGCCGAAGAACTGGAGCCTTACCGGAAGGCCGCCCTCAACTATGCCAAGGTCTATGATGCCGAGGTGGGCCTGATGAACGGCCGCCTCTCCGACGGCAGCTTCCGCCGTCCCTTCTCGCCTTTGAAATGGGGCGGAGACTTCACCGAAGGCAACAGCCTCCATTACACTTGGAGCGTGTTCCACGACCCGCAGGGACTGATCGGCCTGATGGGCGGCGAAGAGAAGTTCAATGCCACGCTGGACAACGTGTTCGTGATGCCGCCCAAGTACGACGACTCGTACTACGGCTTCCCCATCCACGAAATCATCGAGATGACGGTGATGGGCATGGGCAACTACGCCCACGGCAACCAGCCCATCCAGCACATGCTCTACCTCTACGACTGGAGCGGTGAACCCTGGAAAACGCAGGCCCGCGTGCGCGAGGTGATGGAAAAATTCTACTCCCCCTGGGCCGATGCCTACTGCGGCGACGAGGACAACGGCCAGACATCGGCCTGGTATGTGTTCTCCGCCCTGGGCTTCTATCCCGTATGCCCCGGCAGCGGCCAGTATGCGCTGGGCACCCCGCTTTTCCGGAAGGCCGTGCTGCACCTGGCCGGCGGCGATGTGGTCATTGATGCGCCGGACAACAGCGACGAAGCCTTCTATGTGGACAAGCTCAGCCTGAACGGAAAGGTTTGGGACAAGAACTACCTGGAACATGCCGACCTGGCCGGCGGCGCCAAGCTCCAATTCACCATGAGCGAGCGTCCCAATACCGCCCGTGGCGTATCGGCCGCCTCCAAGCCCTACTCCATGAGTTCGGCGGGTTGCCAGCAAGCTTTTGGTAATCAATAATTTACGTATAATCCTCTGCGCTTTTTGCGCAGAGGATAATTTATAAAACACTGAAATAGAATATGTTACGTGTCACTGTTTCCGCGCTGGCCTTGTGTATCGGCCTCAGTGCCTGTGCGCAGAAGTACCCCGACCAGCGCCCGGCGCCTGAAAAACGCCTGTTTGTTTCCGAGGCGGTGGAGGCCAAGATTGCCGAGGTGGCTCCCCAGCTCACCAATCCCAAGCTGCGCTGGATGTTCATGAACTGTTTTCCCAATACGCTGGACACCACCGTGCACTATGACGAATCCACCGGGCTCACCTTTGTGTACACCGGCGACATCCATGCCATGTGGCTTCGCGATTCCGGTGCCCAGGTCTGGCCTTATGTGGAGCTGAGCAGGAATGACGGGCATCTCCGCAGGATGCTGGCCGGCGTCATCCGGCAACAGTTTACGCTCATCAACATCGACCCTTATGCCAACGCCTTCAACCAGGGCCCGACCGGAGACCACGGGGACAGCGATGATACGGGCGTTCCGCAGAATCCGAACGTATGGGAGCGCAAGTGGGAAATCGACTCGCACTGCTATCCCGTGCGCCTGGCCCATCACTACTGGAAGGTGACCGGGGATACGTCCATTTTCGACGACCTTTGGATCAAGACCGTGGAGACCATCCTGGAAACCTTTACCACCCAGCAGCGCAAAGAGGGCGATGGCCCCTACTATTTCCTGCGTGTCACCGACCGCCAGCTGGACACCAAGGCCCGCGTAGGCCTGGGCCATCCCGTGAAGCCGGTGGGCCTCATCGCCTCCAGTTTCCGTCCTTCCGACGATGCCACCCAGTTCGAGTTCCTGGTGCCCTCCAACTTTTTCGCCGTGAGCATCCTGCGCAAAGCTGCGGAAATTCTTGCCGAGGTGAACCACAACGCCGCCCTCTCCGCCCGATGCACCGCCCTGGCCCATGAGGTGGAGGCCGCCCTGAAGAAACACGCCGTCGTTCACCATCCCGAATTCGGCGACATCTATGCCTTCGAGGTGGACGGTTTCGGCAATGCCTATTGCATGGACGACGCCAACGTGCCGTCTCTCCTGGCGCTGACCTACCTGGATCCGTCTCTGGCATCCGATCCCATCGCCCAGAACACCCGCCGCTTTGTCTGGAGCGACGCCAACCCGTATTTCTGGCGCGGCAAGGCAGGGGAGGGCATCGGCGGTCCGCATATCGGTACGGAAGCCATCTGGCCCATGAGCATCATGATGAAGGCCTTCACCGCCACCGATGATGCCGAAATCAAGGCCTGCATGGAGCAGCTTCTGCGCACCGACGCCGGTACCGGCTTCATCCATGAGAGCTTTCACAAGGACGATGCCGCCAACTTCACCCGTCCCTGGTTCGCCTGGCAGAACACCCTCTTCGGCGAACTCGTCCTCAAGCTGGTGGCCGATGGAAAGCTCCCCCTTCTGAACAGCATTACCGTAAAATAATGGGCTGCCGCGAGACGTATTTCGTGAGTTCTTGTGTTTATTCTTTGAAACCGTAACTACGAATGAGATGAAACATTTTCTGGCTTTTTTCTCGCTGGCTCTCGCACTTGTCGCGTGCAGCAAGGCCGTCCTGCCCGGCAACAACTCTTTTGACGACCCGCAGGGGGATCCGGGGGCGGTCCCCGTTGTCACTGACCCGATTACTGTCAGTTCGCCGGAGCCGAAGCCGGGCAGCATTCAGAAGATTTCGCTGACGCCCGAGCAGCAGGATTTCGCATCGGCCGGCCATGCCTTTGCCCTCAAAAGCCTTGCGCTGCTTTACGGGCAGGGCGCATCATCCTTCGTCTTTTCCCCGCTGAGCCTGCAGTATGCCCTGGCCATGGTTGTGAACGGGGCTTCCGGGGAAACCGCGGCGGAAATCACCCGCGCCCTGGGCTTCGGCTCGGACGTGGAGGCGCTCAACGCCTACTGCAACCTGCTCATGAACCAGTTGCCCGCCCTGGACGAGAAGGTCCGGGTCAAGTTGGCCGACGCCCTCGTGTTGGACAGCAATTATCCGCTGCTGCCCAGTTTTGTGAAGCAGATGGAGGAGGTCTATTATGCCCCGGTAGAGTACATGTCCTTTGCGAAAAAGGGCGAAGTCGCCGACAGAATCAACGAATGGGCCCACCGCAACACCAACGGGCTCATCTTCCCCTTCCTGGACGAATCGGCCCTGGACCAGGTGATCGCTGTCATCCTGAACGCCCTGTATTTCAAGGCTCCTTGGGGAAATACCATAAACGGCACCATGTTCCTGCCGGACTTCACCCTGGAGCGAGAAACGTTCTACAAGGACGGCGGCGGTACCTCGAAGGTGAATCTGATGCGCACGTCTTTCTACTTTGGCTATGGCAGGCAGAAGGGTTACCGGATGGTGGAGATTCCCTATGCCGACGGGAAGTTCGCCATGTATGTGCTGCTTCCGGACGCCGTCGGCAAGCAGGGACTGAAGCAGCTGGTCGATGCTTTGGAAAAGGCCTCCTGGAAGGATTTGACCAAGTCTTTGACCTATTCCACGCTGGTGAATCTGCGCCTTCCCAAGTTTGAAACGTCCAGCCGCTTTGAGCTTTCCCCCATGCTGCAGGCCCTCGGAATCCGGCAGGCCTTTGGAATAGACGCCGCCTTTGACCGCATGTTTGCCGGGAAAGGCTCTTTCTTCGTGAGTAATGTGCTCCAGAAAGCCCGCATCAAGGTGACGGAATGGGGAACGGAGGCGGCTGCCGTCACCGCCATCATGATGGCCACTTCTCCCGGTCCCGGAACGGCGCCTCCCCCCGAGGCCGATTTCTTCTGCGACCACCCTTTCGCCTACGTCATTGCCGAGCGCTCCTCCGGCACCATCCTCTTCGAAGGCATCTTCACCGGAGAATAGCCGCTTGTTGGGTGGCTCGTAAGTTGCTCACTGTTAGGTGTTTGCGTGAAATCCTCTGCGCTTTTTGCGCAGAGGATTTTGCATAAACGCCTGATACATAGGCGGATAGCGGCCACCCCCGAGAGGGCGCCGGCCGGTGGCAGATTGGAAAAATATTCGTATTTTTGTACAAATACACCATGATATGAAAAGAATCGCTGTCTTTGCTGCACTGCTGCTGGTTGCCGGAGGGCTCCGGGCGCAGACCGAGTGGGTGAATCCGTTTATAGGCACGTCCAATTTCGGGGCATGCAATCCGGGTGCGGTGGTGCCGAACGGGATGATGAGCGTGACGCCCTTCAATGTGATGGGCTCCCAGCTCAATACCTGGGACAAAGACAGCCGATGGTGGAGCACTCCGTACGTAGCGGAAAACAGTTTCTTCACGGGCTTTGCGCATGTGAACCTCTCCGGCGTGGGCTGCCCCGAACTGGGCAGCCTTCTTACCATGCCGACCACGGGTCCGCTCCAGGTGGACTACCACCTGTACGGCAGTGAGTACAAGGATGAGACGGCGCATCCCGGATACTACAGCGTACAGCTTCTGAATGGCGTTTTCGCCGAAGTCACGGCCACCACCCGAACTTCCCTGGAACGCTATACTTTCCCCGCCGGCGAGGGAAACATCCTCCTGAATCTGGGCGAGGGTCTTACCAACGAGAGCGGCGCCACCGTACGCCGCGTTTCCGAAACGGAAGTGGAAGGCTCCAAACTGATGGGCGGCTTCTGCTACAATCGTAACGCCGTGTTCCCGTTGTACTTCGTGCTGCGGGTGAGCAAGGCGCCAACCAGTTCCGGTTATTGGAAAAAGCAGCGCCCGATGTCGGCCGAAGCCGCCTGGGATGCCGATGCGGGAAAGTACAAGCTGTACCGCAACTATGCCCGCGAGATGAGCGGAGACGATATCGGCTGCTGGTTCCACTACGACAACCTGGCCCCCGGAGAGCAGGTCCTGGTGCAGATGGGCGTTTCCTTCGTGAGCGTCCAGAACGCCCGCGAAAACCTGGATGCCGAGCAGCAGGGCTTCCATTTCGAGGCCGTCCGCGCCAAGGCCGACGCCAGCTGGCAGGACCACCTGGGCCGCATCTGCGTGGAAGGCGGCACCGACGACCAGAAAACCATCTTCTATACGGCGCTGTATCACACGCTCCTGCATCCCAATGTGCTCAACGACGTGAACGGCGAGTATCCGCTTATGGAGTCCGGCGCCGGGGTGGGCCGGGTGGAGCCGGGCCGCACGCGCTACACCGTATTCTCCCTCTGGGACACCTACCGCAACCTGCACCAGCTGATGACCCTCCTATGGCCTGAAAAACAGACCGACATGGTGCGCTCCATGATTGACCAGTACCGCGAGTGGGGCTGGATGCCCAAATGGGAACTCTTCGGCCGGGAAACCTGGACCATGGAAGGGGACCCCGCCATCTGCGTCATTGCCGACACCTGGCTTCGCGGCCTTCGCGACTTCGACATCGAAACCGCCTATGCGGCCTTCCTGAAATCGGCCGATACTCCCGGCGCCCAAAACCGCATGCGCCCGGACAACGATCCTTACATGGAAGACGGCTACATCCCGCTTGGCTGGTTTGCCGGAGATTTCTCGGGGGACAACTCCGTCTCCCATGCGCTGGAGTACTATGTGGCCGACTATGCCCTCTCCCGCCTGGCCGCCTCGCTGGGCCGTCCCGAGGATGCCGACCGGTTCTATCAGCGCTCCCTTGGATACCGGAACTACTACAGCGCCCAGTACAAATGCCTCCGGCCCATCAATCCGGACGGGACCTTCCTCTCTCCCTTCGATCCCGAAGACGGGGCCGATTTCTCCAATGCCCCCGGGTTCCACGAGGGCAGCGCCTGGAACTACAGCTTCGCCGTTCCGCACGACGTAGAAGGCTATGCCAAACTGATGGGCGGCCGGAAAGCCTTTGTGGACAACTTGCAGCACGTCTTTGACGAGGGCCTGTACGACCCCGCCAACGAGCCGGACATCGTGTACCCGTATCTGTTCAGCCGCTTCAAGGGACAGGAAAAACGCACCTGGGCCGCCGTCGAACGCATTCTGGCCACGCA
>OCTW011613108.1_pt1 | contig 46607 bp, 35 predicted proteins | sample 1539671 | NCBI WGS metagenome assembly OCTW01 (sample SAMN02144230, study PRJEB22623) | gut metagenome | biome: sheep rumen | host: Ovis aries | place: New Zealand
CCCCCAACCCCTCCCCTTGAAGGGAGGGGAGCGGCTGGCGCACTGATCGCTGGCGGCACGGGATTGTATAAAGCTGAACCCAATAACAGAAATGTTCACCGGTTGGTGTAACACCAGTCGGTGAATATCCTTGTTCGCCTTCTACGACGCTGGATGTCAGCCTCTTAAGCGAATTATAAAAATGTTCACCGGTTGGTGTCACACCAGTCGGTGAACATCATTTTTATCTGTTTCCCTTCGCCCTGTTGTGAGTCTTGCAGAGCATCTGGCAGTTGTCGATGGTCGTCGGGCCGCCATGGCTCCAGGCCGCCACGTGGTCGGCATCCATGTCCTTGAGGTCCCAGATACGGGTGTGGTTGGCATCGTGGCCGACGGCACAGAGCGGACAGTTGCTCTCGCCATGGGCTTTTGCCGCGGCCGTCTGGCGGGTGTAGACAGCCTTCTTCGTCGGCTCGTCGAAGACGCGGACATTCAGCAGCTTCGTGTTCTGGCAGCCGTCGAGGATGTACTCGTAGATGCCCCGCTTGTCCTTGACGTAGAAGCTCTCGTAGAGCTCGCGCACCTTGTCGGCCACTTCAGTCGGGTTGTAGGGCTTCTGATGGAACCGCTCGTAGAGCTCGCCCCACCGGAGTCCGCACATCTCGCGCTCGGGCGTGAAGTCAAAGACGGCTGTGATCCAGTCGATGACGGAGGTGAAGTAGGCCTTCAGCTCATTGATGTCCGTGTCGAAGCGGTGGGCAGCCATATAGTCCTCAGTGTGGCCGTGGCTCACCCAGTCGAGGGCTGCCGCGAGGAAGTCCTGACGCTTGGCCGTGCCAGGTATGAAGCAGCTCCACTTGTTGATGTTCGTATTGTTGGAATTGGAGAACTCCTCCTTGGCCCGGCTGACAAACGGCCCGCTGTAGACGGCGTTGAGCGTCTCCTGCTGGTTGAGCGGGATGCCCACGATGTTGATCGTGCGAAACCAGTCCTTGATTTCCTTCTCCGTGCCTTCACAGACGTAGATGAGCAGCCTGGTGTTCAGAAACGCCTCCTGCTCGTCAGGGTTCAGGGCGGAAAAGTACCAGGGGCGGCCGTCAGCGTCAATCCATGCGAACTTCTCTGTGATGAAGCGGCCCAGGGATGTGATGCGCTGTTGGCCGTCGAGCACCTCGTAGCGGTCGTCGCGCACCTTCGAGAAGTAGAGCAGTCCCAGGGGATAGCCGTTGCGCACGGACCTGATCACGTCCACTTCCTTCTTTCCGCCGTTCTCCGCATAGAGGTAGTGGCGCTGAAACTCCGGCTGGATGGTCAGCCGTCCCGAAAGGCCGTGGAGTCCTTTCCCTTCGTATTCGTTATACTGGAATCCCTTGCAGATGTCGCCAATGGTCCACGTGGTTACTAATGTTGGTGTCATAGTTTGCGGATTAGAATTCGTTTATAGAGCATTTCATATGCACCATTTCTTATAACAACGGCGCCACGATTCAGGTCACTTGGATTTGGAGCATCATCTAAGGTATACTCTTTTGTTTTAATACCCCATTCATTACCACGGTCAGCTATGCCGACAATCTCAAATTGTTCAGGACAATATTTATCAAGAAAAGTAATAGATACTCCCATGACTCCATCATAGTCATTTGGGATGGCATCAGGATATTTCACTTCTATAGCATTATAGTTGTCCATTTTCAAATATCCATATTCACGAATATCCTTATGCTTTCCAAACCTTATGTTGTCTTGCATAGACATGAGTTTCATTGGCTCATGACGACGACCATGGTCAAGATTTGTGAACCAGCAGGAATTACCGAGTCGTGTATAATTACCTACATATCCTAAACGTTCTGCCTTCGCTTTGTCTTTTGGAGCGACATCTGCTCCTTTTGGCACACCAAACACCATATCCGACATGAATCCAGTTGCTCCTAGCCACAATCTGTTTTCCTTTACGAGATGAAAAAGTTCTTTATAGCCTATGGCATTTTGATTTCCAATCATCAAGAATCCTTTGTCACTTTCTACAATCCAGTTCAGGAACTCCCTGAACAGCGAGAAGGGTGGGTTGGTCACGATGATGTCCGCTTCGTCGCGCAGTTGGCAAACCTCACGGCTGCGGAAGTCGCCATCGCCTTCGAGATAGTGCCACTCGAGGTCGTCGATGTCGATCCGTCCGTTGCCGTTGGTATCGCGTGTCAGTTCGAATATCTTGCCCTTGATGCGCGTCTTATCTATGTCATACCAAGGGCTTGCGGTCTCGAAGAGGGTGGGCTGGTAGTTCTTGTACTTCTTGCTCTCTACGGCATAGCTCGTAGAGATGAGCCTGCGCAGCCCGAGCCGCTCGAAGTTCTGCGCGAAAAAGCGCGTGAAATTGCTCCACTCGGGGTCGTCGCAGGGCAGCAGCACCGTCTTGTCGCGAAACGTGTCAGGGTTGTACTCCAGATAAGCGTTCACCTCCTTCTGGATGTCGGCATACTGCGTATAGAACTCATCGTTCTTTGCCGCTTTCGCAGCGCCGAGGTTCGTGTTATTGGCCATACGTTATGCACTTTGTGCGAATGCTTATCTTCGGAGGTGTAGGCTATAGCAAGAGCATAAAGAAAGCATGAACGATATTCTCATCCACACTTCTCGGCTCTAGCACATGCCTAACAATCCAGATAAGTCACGCCCATGCTTAACGCATAGGCGCTTGCAACTTATTCTTCGGATTGAATTCTTTTGAATGTGCTAGATTCAGAAGTGTTCCGAATAACAGCAAACGCTTGTTATATTTCCACAAAGATCGCACTGCCTCCCTTCGCTCAGGGCTTCAAGCCTTTTATGGCAAGCGTCGTTTACGACGATTGGCAGTACTTGGCCGCAAAATTACAAATAAATTTTGAATTTCGCTTCCAGAAGAAGAAAAAAATGAGAAAATGTAGGAACATTGGTTTCCCGTCATTCACGGCATTTGTGCTTTGGGAAAAATAAATCCTATCTGTGGGTCACTTTATTTGCGCGTTTGGTTCGTATTCGGAAAAATATTAGTACCTTTGCAGCGCACAAGTAGGAGGCGACGTGTCTCACGTCGCATCAAACTGCTGGATTGCGACGTGAGACACGTCGCCTCCTACTGCAAAGCGGAGAAATAACCATTAGTTATATAGAAACGGCTATGAGAATCGTGCGCTATATATGGTTGATCGTGACGGTGCTGCTGCTTGGATGCAGCAGGACGGGCGACGGCGTGGCCCTGCTGACGGCGACGGCCGTCGGGCCGCTGCGCATGGAGGCCCTCCGTTCGAAGGACGGGCAGTTCTGCGCCGTCCAGCTGTTCCGCTTCGGCGACTTCAAGTATCATGCCGTCAGCGAGTGGATCTCGTGCGAGGGCAGCGACGCTGCCGTGCTGGCCGAGGTGATTGACCGCTGACCGCCCGACGAATGGAAGATGCAATCCTGCCGCTACGTGTTTGTGTTCAACCTTAGTGTAGGGCGGTGCAATGCCAAAAATACATTAAAATATCCGAATAGTGACGTCTGTTCGGATATTTTTTTGTAATTTTGCACGCATATTATCTTTTAACATCAATTATAAAACAAACTATGGGTTTAATTGAACAAATCATTGCGCGTGCGAAGTCGAACAAGCAGCGCATCGTGCTCCCAGAAGCTGAGGAGGAGCGCACACTCACGGCGGCCGACCGCGTGCTGGCCGACGACGTGGCCGACCTGATCCTGATCGGCAATCCTGAGAAGGTACATGCATTGGCAAAAGAGAAGGGCCTGACCCACATCGGCAAGGCCACACTCATCGACCCCGAGAACTACGAGCGGAGCGAGGAGATGGCCCAGCTGCTGCAGAAGCTGCGCGAGAAGAAGGGCATGACCATCGAGAAGGCCCGCGAGCTGGTGAAGGACCCGCTCTACCTGGGTTGCATGATCATCAAGACGGAGGGTGCCGACGGCCAGATCTCCGGAGCCCTGTCGACGACAGGCGAGACGCTGCGTCCCGCCCTGCAGATCATCAAGTGTGCCCCCGGCATCACGTGCGTCAGCGGCGCCATGCTGATGATCACCAACAAGCCGGAGTACGGCGAGAACGGTGTGCTCGTCGTGGGCGACGTGGCCGTGACGCCCATGCCCGATGCCAACCAGCTGTCGCAGATTGCCGTGTGCACGGCTCAGACGGCCCGTTCGGTGGCCGGCTTCGAGGATCCGCGCGTAGCCATGCTGAGCTTCTCGACGAAGGGATCGGCCACGCACGAGGTGGTCGACAAGGTCATCGAGGCCACCCGTCTGGCTCATGAGCTCGATCCCGAGCTGAAGATCGACGGCGAGCTGCAGGCCGACGCCGCCCTCGTGCCCTCCGTGGGCAAGAAGAAGGCCCCGGACAGCGCCATCGCCGGCCAGGCCAACGTGCTCGTCTTCCCCAACCTCGAGGTGGGCAACATCGCCTATAAGCTGGTCCAGCGCCTGGGCGACGCCATCGCCGTAGGCCCCATCCTGCAGGGCATCGCCCGCCCCGTCAACGACCTCTCGCGCGGCTGCTCCGTCGACGACATCTACTACCTCGTCGCCATCACCGCCTGCCAGGCCATGGACGCCAAGAAGTAAGTGAAGAGTGAAAAGTGAAGAGTGAAGAATTTGCTACCGCGATGACACATTATAACAGAGAAGGCGGTCCGCTTCATATTAAAAGTTACGCGTTTGCTGTGCGAATAGTTAAGATGTTTCTGCATCTTTCCGGAAACGATTGGAAGTTGCAGGCCATCTATAAGCAAGTGCTGCGCTCGGGGACGTCTATCTCTGCAAACGTGCATGAGTCGGAATTTGCGCAAAGTCCTTCTGATTTCGCTTCGAAGCTTCATATAGCTCTTAAGGAGGCCAACGAAACGATGAATTGGCTCAATTTGCTGCGCGATACGGGCTTTATTGATGAAAAAGCCTTTGAGAGTATGACAAATGATTGTAGCGAACTCATTGCCTTGTTGGTCTCATCAATTAAAACAATAAAACAAAATAACCAATTAAATCATTAGAGTGGAGAGTGAGGATTGATGGATGGCGGTAGCAAATTCTTCACTCTTCACTCTTCACTCTTCACTTAATTAAAATGAAGATATTAGTTTTGAATTGTGGTTCGTCCTCTATCAAGTATGCACTGTATAACATGGACGACCGTTCAGTGATGACCTCGGGCGGCGCTGAGCGCGTCGGCATGGAGGGCGCCTTCGTGAAGGTCAAGCTGGCTAATGGCGAGAAGAAGCAGATCATGCACGACATCCCTGAGCACACCGAGGGCGTGAAGTTCATCTTCTCGCTGCTCACCGACCCCGAGATCGGCGTCATCAAGAGCCTCGACGAGATCGACGCCGTCGGCCACCGCATGGTGCACGGCGGCGAGAAGTTCAACAAGTCGGTGGTGCTGACCCAGGAGGTGCTCGACGTCTTCGAGCAGTGCATCGACCTGGCCCCGCTGCACAACCCCGCTAACCTGAAGGGTGTGCACGCCGTCAGCGAGCTGATGCCCGGCCTGCCCCAGGTGGGTGTGTTCGACACCGCCTTCCATCAGACGATGCCCGCCAAGGCCTACATGTATGCCATCCCCTATAACCTCTACAAGCAGTACGGCGTGCGCCGCTATGGCTTCCACGGCACCTCTCACCGCTACGTCTCGGCCCGCGTCTGCGAGTTCCTCGACGTCAACCCCAAGGGCAAGCGCATCATCACCTGCCACATCGGCAATGGCGGCTCCATCGCTGCCGTCGTCGACGGCCAGTGCGTCGACACGACGATGGGCCTGACGCCCCTTGAGGGCCTCATGATGGGCACCCGCTCGGGCGACATCGACGGCGGTGCCATCACCTTCCTCGAGAAGAAGCTCGACCTCGACGCTGACGGCATGTCGAACCTGCTGAACAAGCAGAGTGGCGTGCTCGGCATCACGGGTGAGTCGAGCGACATGCGCGACGTGGAGAGCGCTGCCCAGGCCGGCAACGAGCGTGCCCGCCTGGCCCTCGACATGTATTTCTATCGCATCAAGAAGTACATCGGTGCCTACGCTGCCGCCATGGGTGGCGTCGACATCATCGTCTTCACCGCCGGCGTGGGCGAGAATCAGGTCGGCATGCGCCGCGAGGTGTGCGAGGGCCTGGAGTTCCTCGGCGTGAAGATCGACGACGAGAAGAACAAGGTGCGTGGCGAGGAAGCCGTCATCTCCACTGACGACTCGCGCGTGAAGGTCTGCGTCATCCCCACCGACGAGGAGCTGATGATTGCCACCGACACGATGAACCTGCTCTGAATACTACTCAATAATCAAAGTGCCGCTTCTTCCATCGAGAAGCGGCACTTTATGCCCCTCAAAGCGGCACTTCTCTTATGACGAAGGACCGCTTCGCTGAACGAGAATCCCCCCCTTGATAGTCGTGGAATTAAATTTGGATTGGAATATTACAGCCCCCACCCCCAACCCCTCCCCTTGAAGGGAGGGGAGTAGCTGCGCCGTCATTCCCCATCGGACAGTGCGCCAGCCAACTCCTCCCCTTCGGGGAGGTCGGGAGGGGTTACTCCCCTCCCTTCAAGGGGAGGGGTTGGGGGTGGGGTCAGTAACTATAATATCCAAGTTGTTTTTGCAAAACCAAACAGAAGTTGAGATATGAAGCCAAAGTTTTCGAGATGCGCTTGCGCCCGATTGTTTTTTGTCATGAGCATGCTGCTGGCGGGACTGACCGTCGCCCAGGCTCAGGAGGACTATACCAGCTACGTGGCTGGCGCGGCCGGCGATGATGCCCAATACTGGTCGATCACTACTGAGGGGCACAACGGCGTGCTCGTCTGTGACACGTGGTCAGTGCGCGGCGGCACCGACGGCACCCACATGACGCCGCCCTTCATGGAGGTGACCACCGACGCGCAGCGCACGCCCCTGGCCGACATGCAGATCCGCCACCAGCCGATCACGGGCCTGCCGCAGGGACAGTATCGCCTGACGATGCGCATCCGCTGCTACGACGAGAGTGCGCAGCGGCTGCCCAGCGGCGCCTCGGCGACGGCCAACGGCGTGACGGTCAGCGCCCACGACGGCGCCCTGACGGGCATCTATAATGGTCAGCAGTACACCTATAAGGTCGTCGAGCTGTCATTCCCCGTCGGCGACGACGGACGTCTCGACTTCGGCATCAACATCGAGAACGCCAACTTCAACTGGGTGGCATGGAAGGACGTCACCCTCATCCGCACCGACGGGCCGCTCGTCAGCGGCGACTATGTCGTGCGCCATCGCCAGACCGGCGTCTACTTCGACGCTGGCGCCATGTGGGGCACGCAGCTCGTCGTCGGCCAGCACCCCCGCCTGGTCAGCCTTGAGCCCATCGGCAACGACATGTTCTACATCCGCATGGGCTTCGACCACTATGGCTCGCCTGGCGGACTGAAGATTGTCGACGGCGCCGCATGGGTCGACGAGGAGGCCACGCCCTGGCTCATCAGCCGCTCGGCCGACGGTTGCTATACCATCCAGTCGGCCAACGAGGGCACCTATCTCGGCTACTACGACGGCGAGCGCCTCGTGGACGTCAGTCTGACCGACCCTGCTGACGAGGCCGCCCAGTGGGAGATCATCTCGCGTCGACAGATGCTCGACCGCCTCATCGCCGCCAACCCGCAGTCGACCGCCGACGCCACTTTCCTCATCTCCGACGCCCGCTACGACCGAAACGCCTACAGCGACGCCTGGATCTTCGACACCTCTAACCACAACATCAGCGGCGAGGACGGCAGCTGGAACGGCGAGGGCAACTACTGCGCCGAGTCGTGGAACACGTCGTTCAACGTCTATCAGCGCCTGGAGAACATCCCCAACGGCCGCTATCGCCTCCGCGTCCAGGGCCTCTATCGCTATAATTACACATGGGACAACGTCAACACGGCGGCCCTTGAGGCCCATGAGGGTGGCTTCGAGCAGCTCTATGCCAAGCTCTATGCCAACGACGTCGAGACGCCCCTGCAGAGCATCGCCGACGAGCGCGACCGCATCGCCGAGCTGGGCATCCAGGTCAGCAGCGATCCCAACGGCGGCGGCATGCCTTACTCCATGGCCGACGCCTCCCACTGCTTCTCGGCCGGACTCTATGCCGACAACGAGCTGGAGGTCAGCGTCACCAACCATCAGCTGACCATCGGCCTGCGCAAATACGATCAGGACGGCTGCGACTGGACCATCTGGGACAACTTCGAGCTCGAGATGCTCCAGGCCGGCGACAACTCCGACTATAACTACGGCGAGCAGCCTCGGGACACGACGGACTATAGCGACGTCACGCCCGACCACCCGATGGACATGACCAGCCGCATCCAGAACGCCGACTGCGAGTCGTCGTCAGGATGGCGCGGCAACCCGACTTACGGCGGCGATTGGGAGAACCGCAACGCCGAGAGGTGGTTTGCCGAGTTCGACGTCTATCAGGAGCTCAAGGGCCTGCCCGACGGTTGGTATCGGCTGACGGCACAGGGCTTCTATCGCTACGGCGACTGGAAGGAGCAGCAGGACCTGACCTACAACGGCTGGGGCGAGATGCGCGACGAGAACGTGGCCAACAACGTCTATGCCATGGCCACCGTGCCCTGGGCCGTCATCAGCCGCCGCATCGGCCAGGAGAAGCTCTACGCCATGCTCTATGCCAACGAGGCTGAGACGCCGCTGCCCTCCATCTTCGACTTTGCCCATGACGAGCAGCTGCACTACGACGACGTCGAGACTGAGTTCGGCTGGATTCCCAACACCATGTCGGCTGCCTCGCGCGCCTTCACCGACGGCGAATATCCCGCCGAGCTGACCGTCTACGTCCACGACGGAACGCTGCGCCTCGGCGTGCGCAAGTCGCTCGGCTACAAGAACGACTGGGCCATCTGGGACAACTTCCACCTTTATTACTTAGGCAATCAGGCGCCCGACAATCCCCGGGCGGAGTCGATTGCCATCACTGCCGACGGCGGGCTGCGACTCGACGTCGGCGAGACGCTGCAGCTCAGCGCCACCGTCAGCCCCGCCCTCGATGGCTATACGCCCGTCAGCTGGGCCACGCGCAACTCCGCCGTGGCCATGGTGTCGCCCCAGGGTGTGGTCACGGCCATGACCCCCGGCCGCACCACGATCGAGGCCTCGCTCTACGGCCTCGACCGCCCGCTCGGCACCGTCGACATCGAGGTCTGCGACCCGACGGGCTCGCCGCGCGACATCATCATCAACGAGATCCAGGTCGCGAACGTCGACATGTTCCTCGACCCCTCGCATAACTATGGCGGCTACGTCGAGCTCTATAACCCCACCGACAAATCGATACCCCTCGACGGCCTCTGGCTCAGCATCGACCCCGCCAACCCCTGGCAGAAACAGCTGACCCGCGCCAATGGCTACGTCAAGGCCCACGGCTATGCCCTGCTCTGGTTCGACCACGCCCAGGACTGCCCCACGCAGCATCCCGACCGCATGGACATGGACGGCGGCATGGTCAGCCTCAGCGACGCCTCCGGCCAGCTCATCGCCAGCCAAACCTTCCCGCCGGCCGTGACCCGCACGTCGTATGCCCGCCTGACTGACGGTGCCAACGCGTGGGCCATTACATCGTATCCCACGCCCGGCCGCAGCAACGCCGAGAGCCGCGAGTACCTCTCGGCCACGGCCTACGAGCGCCTCGCCATGCCCGAGGTGAGCCATGAGTCGCAGCTGTTCACGTCGGACTTCACCCTCGAGGTCACGATTCCCCAAGGGGCCAAGCTGTTCTACACCCTCGACGGCTCCACGCCCGTGGCCTACGCCTCGCCGATGTCCGCCAGCGGGCGCCTCACCGTCAACAAGACCACCGTGCTGCGCCTGCTCCTCGTCCAGGACGGCCTGCTCAACAGCCCTGTGAAAACCCTCACGTTCATCAAGTCCGACCGCGACTACACGCTGCCCGTGCTCTCCATCGTCTCCGACCAGGCCAACTTCTACGACGACGAGATCGGCGTCTTCGTCACGGGCGTCAACGGCAAGCCCGGCAGCGGCCAGAGCTTCCGTTGCAACTGGAACATGGAGTGGGACCGCCCCGTCGCCTTCAACTACTTCACTCCCGCTGGCGACGACCGCTACGACCAGGAGGCCTCGCTCGAGCGCTTCGGCGGATGGAGCCGCGCCTACTATCCCTACAACTTCAAGCTCAAGGCCCAGAAGCAATATGAGGGCCTGAACTACATCGGCCATCAGTTCTTCCCCCAGAAGGACTACCTCAAGCACAAGACGCTGCAGGTGCGCAACGGCGGCAACGACCTGCTCTGCCGCATCAAGGACGTGGCCGTGCAGCAGATCATCATGACCACCAACTTCCATCTCGACTGTCAGGACTACCGCGCCGTCCACACCTTCGTCAACGGCTCGTATCTCGGCATGCTCAACATCCGTGAGCCGAGCAACAAGCACTTCGGTGTGGCCAACTATGGACTCGACACCGACCTGATGGACGCCATGGAGCTCGGGGGCGGCGTCGGCGTGACGGCCGGCAATGCCGACGCGTTCTGGCAGTGGTACAACCTGGCCTATTCGGCCTTCGACGACGAGACCTACCGCCAGATCGAGGAGCTGGTCGACGTCGACGAGTTCATCAACTACATGGTGGCTGAGACCTACCTCGGCGGCGACGACTGGCCCGGCAACAACTGCAAGGCCTTCAAGGGCCAGGACGGCAAGTTCCACATCGTCTTCTTCGACGTCGACCAGGCCTTCCGCTACGACAGCAACGCCCTGCGCCACATGACCGACAACAGCGGCTGCCCCCTGGTGCGGATATTCCTCAACATGCTCAACAACGACAAGTTCCGCAAGCAGTTCGTCGACACCTATTGCCTCTTCGACGGCAGCATCTTCACCACCGACCGCAGCCATGAGATTATCGACCGCATCGCGGCCGAGATGGACCCCGCGCTGGCCCTCGAAGGCCTGTCGACCGAGCCCACCGCCGGTTACATGAAGCAGGTGCTCACCGACGAGCGCCGCGCGAAGATGATCCGCTCGCTGCGCAACTGGTCGTATGTCCGACTGACTGACGACGGCAGCCACGTGGCCCTCCAGAGCAACGTCGAGGGCGTGGCCCTGCGTGTCAATGGCATCGAGGTGCCCACGGGCCGCTTCGACGGCACTCTCTTCGCCCCCACCGTCCTGACGGCCTCGGCCCCCGAGGGCTATCAGTTCCGCGGCTGGCAGGATGCTGACGGCATTGTCTACAGCGAGAACGAGACCTACGACATATCCGACATGGGCGACATCTTCCTCACCGCCGTCTATGAGCCGCTGCCCGGCGACAGGGAGCAGCTGGCCGACCTCCACATGCCGCTCAAGGTCAACGAGGTGAGCGCCGGCAATACCGTCTTCGTCAACGAGCAGTTCAAGAAGAACGACTGGATAGAGCTCTACAACCCCACCGACACCGACCTCGACGCCGCCGGCCTCTACCTGAGCGACGATCCCGACCAGCCGATGAAGTATCAGGTGCCGCAGACCGACGGACTCATCAACACCATCGTGCCCGCCGGCGGCCACCTCGTCCTCTGGGCCGACAAGCTCGAGAGCGTCAGCCAGCTCCACACGGGCTTCAAGCTCGGCAACAACGACGGCGAGGTTGTGCTACTGACGAGCAGCGACCAGTTCGTGGCCAACAATCCGGCCTACTTCAGCCGTCATCCCCAGATGCGCGCCTTCGTCGACGGCCTGGTCTATACGGCCCATCGCGGCGACCAGACCGTCGGACGCTATCCTGACGGCGGCCGACAGTTCTACAGCATGTGGCGCCCCACCATCGATCGCCGCAACACGCTCCTGCCTTCCGATCAGCTTGTCGGCGAGGATCAGTCGTGGATGATTCCCCAGACGGAGTCGTTCGCGCTCAACCTGGCTGAGGGCTGGAACTGGGTGTCGCATCTCTTGGACGAGCCCATCAGCCGCGACGACCTCTCGGCTCATGCCCAGCGCATCGTGGGCTTCGACAGCGAGGCCTATCGCGATGCCAACCGCGGGCTCGTCGGCTCGCTCAGCCGGCTTGAGGCGGGCCAGCTCTACAAGGTGCAGATGTCGCAGGCCGATGTCTTCACCGCCGACGCCCCGCTCTGCGACAGTCGCATGCCCATCGGGCTGATGCCCGGCTGGAACTGGATCGGCTATACCGCCAACGGCTCGCAGACCCTCGGCAACGCCCTGGCCGGCAACCAGCTCGACAACGGCGACGTCGTCATGGGTCAGGACGGCTTCTCCACCTATCGCAACGGCACGTGGAACGGCACCCTCTCGACCATCGAGACGGGCAAGGGCTACCTCTTCAAGACGACCAAGACCAAGACGCTGCGCTTCAACGAGCCCGCCGTCCAGGTGCGCATGCGCCGCCGCAACCTCTCACCTCTCAGCTCTCAGCTCTCACTCCTCAAGACGGCCTATCCCAACCAGATGGGCGTCATCGCACAGCTCAGCGTCGACGGCCGCTACGTGACTGATCCCGACCGCTATGTCGTCCAGGCCTACAGCGGCGATGAGCTCCGCGGCCAGGCCCAGTGGGCCGACGACCTGCTGTGGCTCTCGGTCTACGGCAACGGCGGCGAGGCGGTCAGCTATCGCGTCGTCGACCAGTACGACGGCTCCGTCTACGTGGCCAGCGAGACGAGCGTCTTCGCTCCGGACCTGTTCGGCACCGTCGACGAGCCCTTCCTGCTGTCGCTGACCACCGAGCTGCTGCCCACGTCGGTGCCCGCCGTCGGCAGTGCTGCGCTGGCCGTCAGCCAGTACTACGACCTGCAGGGCCGTCCGGTCGGTGCCCACACCGTGGCGCTGCCTGCCGGCGTCTACGTAGCCAAGATGAGCGACGGCTCCTATCGTAAGATTCACATTCAGTAAGCCAGACGTTATGATGAAGAAAACATTTCTAAGCCTGCTTCTCAGTATAGCCTTCGCCGACGCCATGTCGGCCCAGGGCGTCGTGGACATCCGCTTCAGCGGCTCGACGGCCACGGTCGACATCCCTGAGACCGTCGTCGGCGTCAGCCACACGGTCGAGGGGGCCGACGTCATTATCAACTCGACGACCGTCGACACCGAATACACCTATCACGTCAGCGGCTCGTCGAACAACGGCTCGCTCACCATCAACGGACAGTATAAGCTCACCCTCCAGCTCGACGGGCTCTCGCTGACCAACTCGCACGGCGGGGCGGCCATCGACGTGGAGTGTGGCAAGCGCATCGCCGTGGAGCTCACGGACGGTACGGTCAGCACGCTCTCCGACATCGCCACCGGCAGCCAGAAGGCGGCCCTCTACTTCAAGGGTCATCCCGAGTTTCGCGGCGGCGGTACGCTCAACGTCACCGGCCGGCTGAAGCATGCCATCGCGGCCAAGGAATACATCGAGCTCAAGCCCTCGCTCGGCACCATCAACATCCTCTCTGCTGCGGGCGACGGCATCCACTGCGGCCGCGGCGTGCAGGACCCTGAGAAGAACTACTTCCTCATGCGGGGCGGCTCGGTCAACATCTGGAACGCGGCCGACGAGGGCATCGACGCCGACGACTACGGGGCTGTGCGCATCCTCGACGGCGGCGTCAGCATCACCGTCGGCGACGGCGCCACGGGCATCAAGGCTGACAGCACGCTCAGCGTCGTGGGCGGACTGCTCAACATCCGCGTTGCCGGGCGCGATGCCACCGGCCTGCTTTCGCGCTACGCCACGACCATCAGTGGCGGCCGCCTCGACCTCAGCGTCGAGGGCGACGGCTCGAAGGGCATCAAGACGAAGAACAACACCGACGCCGACGCCACCGTGCGCGACGGCGGTCGGCTCACGATCAGCGGCGGCCGTCTGCACGTCACGGCCTCGGGCGGCACGATCGTCGATGAGGCCACGGGCGACACCGACCGCTGCATGGCCGTCAGCACCGATGCCGACCTGCTGCAAACGGGCGGCGACGTCGCCATCAGCGTGCAGGGTCTCGAGGCCGCCAGCCACAACGTCAAGGGCGCTGAGCAGCACCTGGGCGGCACGTGGCAGCTGAGCCGCCAGCCCTGGGTCGTCGACGCCCGCAGCTCCCACTACGACATGACGCTCTTCGTCCGTCTCGTCGTCGACGGACAGCCTGTCAGCGACTACACGCAGCTGGCCGTCGGCGCCTTCCTGGGCGACCAGTGCACGGGTTGCGCCGATCTCTCCGCCGCGCCCGACTATGCCATCCTGCGCGTCCGCAACAGCTCACTGCTCGCCACGCCCGTCAGCTTCCGCCTCTACGACTACGCCGCGTCCACCGAGCATGCCCTCGTGCCCGCCCAGCCCGTCAGCTTCGCCGCGGACGCCGTCGTAGGCACCCCGTCGGAGCCCTTCGTGCTCTCAATGACAACGGACATTGAAGGCATTGCCGACGTTCCCGCCTCGTCGGCCGCCGACGGTCCTTGCTACGACCTGCAGGGCCGTCGCCTCGCTCCGTCGGCCGCGCGTCCTGGCGTCTACGTCAGCAACCATCGTAAGCTGATCCGCGCCCCCAAACGCTGACCATGTGATACAAGAAGACTACGAAATACGATTTTCTCTTTCAAACCACGAATTGAACGAATTAAACGAATTTCATGACTCGGCAGAATTCGCCTTATTCGTGGTCGATACAGAGGAAGACATTGCGGACTAAATTCGATTAATTCGTTTAATTCGTGATCGAAAAAGAAACAATGGAAAAGTTTAATCACTAATCATATGATACAAGAAGGCTACGAAATACGGTTTTCTCTTTCAAACCACGAATTGAACGAATTAAACGAATTTCATGACTCGGCAGAATTCGTTTAATTCGTGGTCGATACAGAGGAAGACATCGCGGATAGAATTCGCTTAATTCGTTTAATTCGTGGTAGAAACAGAAACAATGGAAAAGTTTAATCACTAATAATAAAATAAGCAACAATGAAGAAGTTTGTCTTAATGGCTGCAGCCGCCATGATGGCTGCCATGAGTGTTCATGCACAAGACACCGTGGAACCCTACATCCAGCTCAGCGAGATGCCTCGTCTGATCGACATCATGCCCGCACCGCCCGCCTTCGACAGTCCTGAGTTTGCCAACGACGTCGTACGCTATGGTTGGGGCAAGCAGCAGCGGCAGGACGCCGACCGCGTCGCACTGGCCATCGCCGATGCCGAGTGGGACGACCACGCCAAGCTCTTCCTGCAGTGGAAGGATGCCTTCGGGCTGGCCGTCAACGAGACCGAGACACCCGAGATCTGGAAACTCATGGAGACCAGCCTCGCCACAACCGACCCCATGCGCAAGGAGACCAAGGCCTACTATCACCGCCAGCGCCCCTTCGAGCGCTTCGACGACACGATGCCCTCCCACGAGGAGGACGAGCTGCGCGGCGAGGGCAGCTATCCCTCGGGCCACAGCCTCCGCGGATGGACCATCTCGCTGCTCCTGGCCCAGATAGCCCCCGGGCGCGCCACCCAGATCTTCAGCCGCGGATGGGACTACTGCAACAGCCGCGTCATCCTCGGCGCCCACTGGCAGAGCGACGTCGACGCCAGCCGCACCGCCGCCAGCGTCGGCTTCTGTGCCCTGCAGGGCAGCGACGCCTTCGTCGCCCAGATGAAGAAGGCCCAGCAGGAGTATAAGGAGAAGATGGGCCAGACCGTCGGCGTGAGCGCGGCCCCCGTCGTCGAGCATCCCGCCGCGCAGGCCTACCGCCTCAACGGCACCCCCGCCACTGACGAGAGCCGCGGCGTCGTCATCGAGCAGGGCCAGAAGGTCGTCAGGTAATCCCCCGTCCGTCAGCACCGCAGTGCCCCCTGAGCACCTCCACTTGATGGCATCAAAAACAGCGAAACGGCGCTTTTCGATAATAATACATCGGTAATTATTCCCCGAAACATTTTGGTGTTTCGGGGATTTTTCGTAACTTTGCCCCCGACCATCATTAAAGAGAACGGCTATATGACAACAGCACAACCGACAACCCTCAATCTTGGGCAACTTCATGTTTTGGAGATGCTCAACAGGTGCAACACTGAGGAATCGCTCAAGGTCTTGAAAAAGGTCTTGTTCGATTTTTATTCCAAAGAGGTAGAGAACGAGGCTCAGCGTCTTTGGGATGCAGGCATTATCAGCAATGAAAAGATTGAAGAATGGGGTAAGCAGCATATGCGTACGCCTTACGTTCATGCATGATGAGGAAAATAGTTGTAGACACCAATTGTCTTTTGATGTGCGTCTCGGCGAATAGCCCATATCATAAGTTGTGGAGTGACTTCATTGAGGGAAAAGTCGCCTGGTGTGTCTCTACTGAGATCCTTGCAGAATATAATGAGATTCTGGCCCTTCATACTAGTCCTTGGTTTGCAGAGGTTGTTGTTAATACTATTGTGAACAATGAAACAACGATCCGTGTAGCACCAACTTTTTTCTTTCATCTGATTCAGACAGACCCGGATGATAACAAGTTTGTTGATTGTGCGGTTTGCGGGAATGCTGAGTTTATTGTGTCGAATGATTCTCATTTTAGAATCCTCAACGAGATAGATTTCCCGAAAGTAAAAGTCGTACGTATAGAAGACTATAAGTGATAGCGAAAACGGCGCTTTTCGATAGTAATATACCCCTATATTACCTTCGAAAAGCGCCGTTTCTTCGTTTCAGCCCTGCCGTCTTGCCCTCGGAGATTCGTCAATAGGCATAGACCAGTCCGTACTTCTCGTGGAGGCGGCGGAGGGTGCCGTCGGACTTCATCTTGCGGATGGTGGCGTTGACGGCCAGCATGAGGTAGTCCTGGCCCTTCTGCATGAGGACGCCGATCTGACCGTGGGTGAAGGGCTGGCTGAGCAGCGGGGCTGCGAGGCGGGGATCGGCCTGGACGTAGTAGGGGGCCTCGGTGATCTCTGTGATCATCACATCGGCCTTGCCCTCGGCGATGAGGGTGGGGATCTCCTCGTTCTTCTGATAGTCGCCTGTCGTGCCTACGAGGAGGGTGCCGCGGCTGACGATCTCTGCCACTTTCCCCTTGCCGTCCTGCCCTGTCTGGTCGTCGCTGCTGCCGCAGGCTGCCAGGACGGTGGTGCTGCACAGCGTGAGTATGACGGTCAGCAGACTGAGCTGTCTCCTGATCCGTTCTGTCATTTCTTTGGTCTGATGTTTCATAACGTGGACAAAATTACACATTATATTTCAATTGGCCGCAGGAAATGGCATCAATTTAGCTTTTAGTGACCGCAAAAAAATAACTTGGTACGATTTAGGAGGTCACGTGTCCTCACGTGACACCAGCGGCAAGTGCGACGTGGGGACACGTCGCCTCCTACGGGGACAGCCAAATCGTACCAATTTATTTTTTGCATATTTCTTAAATGAAGGCCTGCAAGCGAGTTTTATTCCCTTTCGAGGATCTTGTCGACGAGCTTCGTCACGTCGGCGATAGTCACGCGGCCGTCGCAGTTCACGTCGCCATCATTAGTCTTCTCAGCTTCCACAATATCCTTGAAGTATCCGCCATCTTCAAGCGTCTTCCATCCTGCGCTAAGATATGCCTCTTTCGCTCCTCTTGGTACGATAAGTACGCAATTGGCTATTTCTGGCAGAGTTTCAGAATTCTGTCTAAAGAAGTATGTTCTGAATGTGATAGGTTCACGACGTTCCATCACCAATGAGTCTAATATGTTGTTAAAGAATGAGAGAGTTCCAATAGACGACACCGTTTCTGGAATAATCACCTTTGTCAATCCAGTACTGTAGAAAGCCTGATTATAGATATTTGTCACTCCCTTAGGTATAACGCTATTCTTACATCCATACAACAGGGTGGCTGAATTTTGTCCTTTCTTAATAATTGCAGAGCAGTTATTGCGTGAGTCGTAGGTCTGGTTTTCTTCATCTACCGCAATATTAGCGAGTTTCTTACAAGAAGTAAAGATATTTGCACCACCTCCGTATGTAATACTATCCACATTTTTGGGAATGAAGATGTTTTTAATTGCAGTAAAAGCGAAGGCATGGTAACCGATAGTTGTCAGACTTTCAGGCAAATCAATTTGTTCCAAATATATACAATCGTAAAAAGACCTCTCACCGATGGTAGTCACACCTTCAGGTATTCTAATACTCCTAATGGTTGTATTACGAAATGCGTCATTATCAATAACTGTAATATTTGGTGGTAAGACAATGCTCTTAAGACTATCGTTATAGAATGCATATCTTTCCACAGTTGTCAGGCCTGTGAAAAATTGGAATTCATCAAAAGACGTAATAGACTTTTTCAGATCCCTGAACACAGACTGACTGGTTTCGGCGTCAATTAATGTTGTCACTGCCGCCGCCTCTTCATAACTGAGTTCCCCGTCACCGTTCGTGTCCCAGTTCTCTACGCAGATAGCCTTTACCGCCGCGTCGGCAAACTCGATGATGTCATTCGTCTGCTCGAAGATCAGAGTCCAGACGGACGACTGTCGGTAATGCTCCGTATTCTGGTCGAAGCTATAAGCATACTGATTGTTGTAATTAACTGGAATGAAATCGTCTGTCACGTCTACGCCGTCGCGATATGCCGTGAACTTCTCACCGGGCACCTTGTCGACGTATAAACTAGCATAAGTGCAGTCATCGCTGTTGAAATCCGGGAGGGTGATCGTCGTTGTTCCAATCTCAATATCCGGGTCATAGTCATCGTAGTTCTCCTCGTAGTTCAAGGAAACTCTTCCTGTTCCGCCATATCGGGCGAAGGTCTGTGTGTTGGTGTCGGACGCTCCATTGTCTAAATCCACGAATACCACATAATCGTCGCTGCTCCATTCTATATAATCCTGAAAGGCATCCACGATGAACGTATAGCTGCCGTCGGCGTTCTGCGTCATCGAAACATCCTCTTCCATCGTCAGTTGCGGTGTCCCGGTATCAGAATCATAGGTATAGCGGCCTATCATGAAGTTCCTCACCGTTCCCCCTGGCTGGGGCCTCACATTCACTTCGAACCCCCAGTATTCGCCATCGCCGTCGGGCGACATTGTGGGCAATGGTATGGTGACGTCTGTGACTGCGTTTCGACATATTATTTCTTTAGTATTGTACCAGGTCTCACCGTCCCAATCCCACATGCCAGTGAGTTCCACGTCGCCCTCGCCTGTTCTTATCACTTTCACGACGGGAATGCTCTCAGGCTTAGGGGGTATCTCGGTATACCACTCGTAGGTGACACTCTGTTGCACGTTGAGTTCATTGTAGTAGGCGTAGTGGATGTCGCCCCGCGTCAGGTTGCTCAGCGTCACTTCTACACCATTGCGCTTCAAGTGTGGGATGTAGTTGTTGTTGCCATAAACATAGACCGTGGCATAGTTGCCGCCGGCAAACAGGCCGTCGGTCGTCTGTCCGTTGGTGGTCGAGTACATGAAAGGAATTGTGTTCGTAGCCCCCGCATCGGCAAAGCTCGTTTTGTCGCCAAGGTCAGTTACGAAGACCATGCCATGGGTCTGGTTATTAAGCACACACTCCCATGTGGCTATCGACGGGAAACTGACGTCTAAGACCACATCGCCTTGCACCGTTATCTGGCAAAAGGCAATGTTATAGTGCGGAGTCATTGGGTACTCCAGGCCGTTAACGATTACGTGTGGCTCAACCTTGTTGTGATTGTAGTCGGCAACCACCAGATAACGCTGGAACTTGTTAACCTCAAACTGCCCTGCGCTCGACATATCAACAGGGGTGAGGTAGTCCAAATTGTAATCGGCATCAGAGAACGTTTCGTAATCGCCAAGGCTGTACAACGCTACATTTGCATTTATATCCACCGGACTAAATGCCAGATTCAAAGTCAGGGTCTGTTTAACTGGCCGATAGTTGACAGAGTGGAACTGATTCCATGGAGCATTGCGCTTCAGTTCTGCTATCTGGCTCTCTGTTTTGTCGGCAAGGTAAACATCTACCCATCCGACTGAATTCTTGAAATACTCCGTGTAATCTCCGTCGAAAGGATAGCTGTAGCCTTCAAAAATAAGAGTGGTAAAGCCTGTCATTCCAGACCAAAAGTTCACTGGAGAGTCCCATAAGGTTACATCACCTTTGAATGTGAGGCTTCCCACGTTCTGCACGTCAGAGTAAACTGTACTGGCACTGCCAAAACCTCTAACGTAATAAGTGTGGTTGCCATAAGTTACAGCCTCGGGGATGGTGGCAAAACCGATGGTAGGCGTAACCTTCTGGATGGTGGCGTAATATGACTCCATCCATTTCCCACCATAACCATTGGAGTAATAGGAATAGTAGAGATTGTAAATCGCAGCATTATCCTGGGTCGTACCCATAGATTGCACTGTCTGCCCAAAGGCTGTACCTGTCCATCCCGCCAAGAGCAAGACGAGCAATAATAGTTTTTTGACTAACTTTTTCATCATGGTTATAGGTTTTTGTTTGGTTAAGAGCCGCCTCAGTCCGTGGCGGCGGATTGTGGATTTAGTCGTATCGTCTGGCGCCTGATGGCCAGCATGAGAGGGCTTCCCGGGCTCCTTCATCAGGAAAGAGCACGCAATGTCTGATTTTTCCGCAAATATAGGAAATTATTCTTATACTACCAAACTTTTAAGAGGAAAAGTGTGCCTGCCTCGTGCAATTCCTGTCTGGCGTGAATAAGGATGCAGGGATGATGCAATGTATTGATATACAGTTTGTTGTGTATATCGGGCGTCGTGGCCTATAGCGATGATGACTGCTCTGACGGAGAAGTGCCCCTTTGAGGACGTCAAAGGGGCACTTCGCGTGGGTCAAAAGGGCGCTTTGCGGTGGTCAAAGGACCGCTTTGTTTCTGCCAGCGGGCAGGTGGGCGTGCGTCATAGCTGGCTCTCGCCCTCGATGTACTGCGACATGAAGAGGTGCTCGCCGTCCCAGACGACGTAGGAGAAATGCGAGATCCAGTCGCCGAGGATGATGACGCGGGCCTTGCGCGTCAGCTGCAGGTCGACCTCGATGTGGCGGTGGCCATAGATGAAGCAGTCGACGTTGGAGTGATACTGGATGTACTTCTTCGTATATAATATAAGGTGCTCGCGGTCCTCGCCCATGTAGGGGGGCTCCTCGCCACCAGGGCGCTTCATGCGCGAGTGCTTGGCCCAGGTCTGTCCGAACCAGACGCCCCAGCGGGGATGGACGGCGGCGAAGAGGCGCTGGCAGATGCGGTTGTGGAACATGGCGCGTATGACCTTGAACTTCGGGTCGGGGTCGCCCAGCCCGTCGCCGTGGGCCAGGTAGAAGATGCGGCCGTAGAGCTCGGTGGTCAGCGGCTGGCGGTGGATGATGACGCCGCACTCGCGCTCCAGGTAGTCGAAGGCCCAGATGTCGTGGTTGCCCGTGAAGTAGTGCACCTCGACGCCCATGTCTGTCAGTTCGGAGATCTTGCCGAGGAAGCGCGTGTAGCCCTTAGGCACCACGTATTTATATTCGAACCAGAAGTCGAACATGTCGCCCAGCAGATAGACGGCAGCCGCCTTCGTCTTGATGGAGTCGAGGAAGCGTACAAGCCGCCGCTCCTGCATCCGCTTGTGCTCGAGTGCCCAGGATCCGAGGTGGGCGTCGCTCAAAAAGTATATATTCTTCATTTTAGATGAGAGATGAAAAGTGAAAGATGAAAGATATGATTACATTTTGCCCTACAACTTCCCAATCTTTTGTTTGAGGGTCTTAACCGACGTGACGAGCATCTTGACAAGTTCCTCGCAGTCGCCGTTGATGGAATGGTATTCTTTTTCATTCAGGTAGTCTCCTTCATATAGTTTTTTCAACCAGTACTTTGTTTCGTCAGCTTCTTTTAGGGCAATATTCTGTTTACTTAAATAGTCTGCTGTGCTTTGGGCATTTCGGCTCTCGGCCAGATTGGCACCGATGCTTGTGCCGCTTCGAAGAACCTGTTTTGATAAAACAAACTCTTTCCTGTGTTCAGTCAGGATGTGATACATCTTGATGATTCTGCTAGAGAACTGATCAGATTTCTCTAACAGAATGTTTGGCTTCCTTTGCATGATGGTTCAGCTTAAAGGTCTAATCATATCTTTCATCTTTCATTTCTCATCTCTCATCCCTTACTCGAATCCCAGCTCCACGCGGGCTTCTTCGCTCATCATGGACTGGTCCCAGGCGGGTTCGAAGACGAGATTGACGTTGGCCGAGCGGATGCCGTCGAGACCTTCGAGCTTGGTGCGCACGTCCTCGAGGATGAAGTCGGCGGCGGGGCAGTTGGGGGCGGTGAAGGTCATGTCAATGTCTACGGCGGCGTCGTCCTTGACGTCGATGCGGTAGATCATGCCGAGGTCGTAGATGTTGACGGGAATCTCAGGGTCGTAGACCGTCTTGAGCACATCGACGATGCGCTCCTCGAGTGTTGTTTTCTGTTCTTGAGTCATTATCTTTGCGTTTTATGTGCTTGCAAAGATAATGTAATTTTGGCAAACGGCAAAATAAAACGCCTACAATTTGCCCTGCTCGTGGTAGGAGTAGTAGCGGCCGTCGGCGACGATGACGTGGTCCATCAGCCGCAGTCGCATGACCTCGCAAGCCTGCCTGACCGTCTTGGTCAGGGCGTCGTCCTGGCGGCTGGGGGTGATGTTGCCGCTGGGGTGGTTGTGGCAGACGATGAGGAGGGTGGCGTTCGACAGGACGGCCTCGCGGATGATGATGCGCACGTCGACGGAGACCTCCGAGATGCCGCCGTGGGCTATCCTGACCTGCTTGATGAGACGCTGGTCCTGGTTGAGGTAGAGCACCCAGAACTCCTCTACGTCGAGGTCCTGCATCTGCGGGTGCATGTGGTTGTAGACGCGTGTGGCCGTCGACAGCTGGGGGCGCTCCTCGGGCGTCTCCATCTGGCGGCGCTTGCCCAGCTCGCAGGCGGCGAGGATGGTGATGGCCTTGGCCTCGCCGATGCCGTTATATTGGCATAGGTCGTGGATGGACAGCTTGCCCAGCGTGTTGAGGCTCCCCCGGCAGTCGTTGAGCACGCGCTTCATCAGGTCGACGGCGCTCTCCTTCGTCGAGCCCGACCCGATGAGGATGGCCAGCAGCTCGGCGCTGCTGAGTGCCTGGGCCCCCAGCCGCTCCAGCTTCTCGCGTGGGCGGTCCTCCTCGGCCCAGTTGGCTATGGTCAGCTTGTCGCTCATTTCTTGTCGTTTGGTTGTAGGAATCCGATAGGTCTTCGCTCACTCGCTTTTCGCTCAACTTGCAGTTCGGCCAAGGCCTGATTGATCAGTTCCAGCTGCATCCGGTTCTCTTCGTTGATGTCGTTCTGGTCAGACAATATTTCTTCTATATAGTCCTTTATTCCCTGCATCTCGCGCTTCAGTTCCTTGATGTCGTCGGTGTTGGTGGGCAGTGCGGCTGCTATGCGCCTGAATTCGACGAAAGCCCTCATGACGCCTCGATTGATCTCGATGGCCGTCTTGGAACGGAGCACGGAGCTGAGCATGGCCACACCCAGTTCGGTGAAAGCATAAGGCAGCTTACGCGTACCGCCCCATCTTGAAGTCACAAATTGTGATATCAAGTTTTCCTCGGCTTCCTCTCTCGTCAGTTGGAACATGAAATCTTCACCTTCGAAGCGTTCCTTGTTCCTCTTGACTGCTTGGTTCAAGGCCCTTGTCTCCACGCCATATAAGATAGCGAGGTCGAAGTCGAGCATCACGCGCTGGCCACGAATGAAGTGGATTTTCTGGTAGATTGGTTCAAGCTCGTTCATGAATGTTATTTATAGAATGTTTTTTCGAATGCCTGGAATTCGTCCTTCCCGAGCACGCAGCGCTTCCACCACGACTCGATGAAGCCGAGCCCGTAGCCCATGAGCTGGGTGAAGGCGGCGGGGACGCTGAGCAGTCCGACCTTCAGGCTCTTGTTCTTCAGCGACGAGTCGATGAAGATGACACCACTATATAATAAGATGGGCAGCCAGGGCGTGAGGCAGAGCCAGCGCCACTCGTCGTTGTCGACGTAGTACATCAGCAGGCGGCCGACGGCCGAGATGAGCACGAGGGCGATGACGCCGAGGGTGAAGACGGTGGGCAGCAGGTGGACGAGCTTCATCGTGCCCGGGTGGCGCTTCTCGAGGTTGATGCGGGCGATGCCGCTGTTGTAGACCTGGCGGAAGAACTTCTTCAGGTCGGTGCGCCGCTTGTGCCACACCCATGCCTCGGGCAGCAGGGCGGTCTGGTAGCCGGCTTCGACGATGCGATAGGAGAAGTCGATGTCCTCGCCGAAGCGCATCTTCGAGAATCCGCCCAGCTCACGGTAGACCTCGCGGCGTATGCCCATGTTGAACGAGCGGGGATAGAACTTGTCCAGCTTCTTGCCCTTGCCGCCGCGGATGCCGCCCGTGGTGAAGAATGAGGTCATGGCGTAGGAGATGGCTTTCTGCACGGGTGTGAAGTCAGGGTGGGCAGCGTCAGGCCCGCCCCAGGCGGCGATGTCTGGGGTGGAAGATGAAAGATGCAGTCTTTCGCTTACGGCAGCAAGATAGCCGTCGGGCAGCACCACGTCGGAGTCGAGCACGATGAGCCACTGGCCCTGTGCGCGCTCGGCGCCGTAGTTGCGGCTCTGGCCCGGGCCGCTGTTGGGCTTCATGAAATATTTCAGGTCGAGCCGGTCCTGATATTTGCGACAGACGTCTTCGCAGGGGGTCTGCGAGCCGTCCTCGACAATGATGACTTCAAAATCTTTCTCCTCTTGAGCGCAGAGGCTCTGGAGCAGTTCGTCGACCTCGTCGGGCCGATTGTAGACGGGCACTATGATGGAATACTTCATGCGGTCAATAGGCTCTGGTTGTTAATATAAAAAGTGAAGAATCGGCCCCCGCCGCTGATGGCATGGCGGTAGCAAATTCTTCACTTGTCACTTTTACTTTTTTCCCTCTGCTTTTACTCCTTGGCGCGGGCCAGGTAGCTTCCGTCGCGGGTGTCGACCTGGATGAGGTCGCCCTCGTTGATGAACAGGGGCACGCGAACCTCGACGCCGGTCTCCAGCGTGGCGGGCTTCAGCGTGTTCGTGGCCGTGTCGCCCTTGATGCCGGGCTCCGAGTGGGTCACGCGCAGGATGGTCTTCACGGGCATCTCGGCGTAGAGGATGGTGCCGTCGGTCGTGTCGGTGACGACGTCGACGATGTCGCTCTCCTTCATGTACTCATGGCCGATGACGAGGTCGTTGGCGATGGGAATCTGCTCGAAGGTCTCCTGGTTCATGAAGATGCGGCCTTCCTGGTCCTCATAGAGGTACTGATAGGGACGGCGCTCGATGATGACGTCCTCGAGCTTCTCGCCGATGTTGTAGCGGCGCTCCAGCACGCGGCCGTCGCTGACGTTCTTCAACTTGATGTTCATGATGGTGTTGCCCTTGCCCGGCTTGCGGTGCTGGAAGTCGATGCACACCCAAATGGCGCCGTCCATGCGAATGGCGGTGCCTTTCTTGATGTCTTGTGAGTTAATCATAAATGAATTTTATATATAATAATATTGAAAAAGGCGCTTTTGCGCTGCAAAGGTACGCATTTTTCCGAAAAAAACATAAAATATTTAGCTAAATTTCTCAGTTTTCTTGCTTATTTAAAAAGATTTGTGTAATTTTGCAGCCCGAAACGCTTGAATAAACTCAAATAAAAGTGATATAACGATGAAAAGAACATTTCAGCCCCACAATCGCCGCCGCGTGAACAAGCATGGTTTCCGCGAGCGCATGGCCACTAAGAATGGCCGTCGCGTCCTGGCTGCTCGCCGCGCCAAGGGTCGCAAGAAGTTGACCGTTTCCGACGAGAACCACGGAAAGTGATTACCTCCGCGTCACGACGAAGGACTGGCGGACGGATGCCGAAAGGCGCCCGTCCGCCAGTCCTTTTTTTGTCCGCCTGCGTGCAGGATTATTTCGACGTCGCAAAACGCTATTTCATCGGCGCCGAAATATATTTCAGCGCCGCTGCGTTATATTTCAGCGCCGCTGAAATAGTTTTATCCCCAAAAAGCGGCCCCTTTGAACATTTATTTGCGCAAACCTGCCGCGGCTTCATTTTTTTTTTGTAATTTTGCCGAGAATACAGAAGCAGAACGCAATGAACGTGAAAGAATTCAAACGGAAAATAACGTCGTCGCTCATCTGGGGCAACCTGCTGGCCATGGCCCTCGTCGTCGTCGCATTGTTCCTCGGGCTGCGCTGGTGGCTGGCTGTCTATACGCACCACGGCGAAAGCGTCGAGGTGCCCGACGTCTACGGCATGGACCTCTCTACGGCCCAGGAGCGGCTGAAGGCCGAGGGCCTGTCGCTGCTCGTCACTGACTCCGCCTACAGCAAGAAGCTGCCGGCGGGCAGCGTGATGCTGCAGCAGCCGGCCAAGGGCGCGCGGGTGAAGGAGGGCCGCGTGGTCTACGTGACGATCAACTCGACGACCCTCTCGAAGCTGGCCATACCTGACCTGATCGACAACAGCTCCTTCCGCGAGGCACGCGCCAAGCTGCAGGCCATGGGCTTCCGCGTGGGCGAGCCGCGCCTCATCGAGGGCGAGAAAGACTGGGTCTACGGCATCCAGCACGAGGGCCACAACCTGATAGCCGGCGACATGGTGGCCCGCGAGGCCCTGCTGACGCTCGTCATCGGCAGCGGCTACTCGACAGAGGAGGAGGACCTGATGACCGACAGCATCGTGCTGAGCGGATTCATGAGCTCAGGCGAGGAGGCCGACGAGGTGGACGACTTCCTGGAAGTAACGGATGAGGAATGATGAACATGACTGACGACGAACTGTTCGACGACGAGCTGGAACTGCTCGACGCTGACGCTGACCCGCAGGCGGGCGACGACGACGCGCAGACGCTCTATGAGCACCTGCGACTGGAGGTCGACCGCGGACAGGTGCCACTGCGCATCGACAAGTACCTGGCCGAGCACACACAGCACTCCTCGCGCAACCGCATCCAGCAGGCTGCCGACGCCGGATTCCTCTTTGTCAACGACCGCCCCGTCAAAAGCAACTATAAGGTGCGGGCGGGCGACGTCATCACGCTGATGCTCGACAGGCCGCACTACGACTCGACCATCGTGCCCGAGGAGATGCCCCTCGACGTGCGCTATGAGGACGACCAGCTCATGGTGGTCTACAAGCCCGCAGGCCTCGTCGTCCATCCCGGCTGTGGCAATTTCCACGGCACGCTCGTCCATGCCGTCGCATGGCACCTGCGCAATCTGCCCACTTATGATCCCAACGACCCGCAGGTGGGACTTGTCCATCGCATCGACAAGGACACCAGCGGACTGCTCGTCGTCGCCAAGACGCCCGAGGCGAAGTCGTCGCTCGGCAAGCAGTTCTTCAATCACGACACACATCGCTCCTACGTGGCCCTCGTCTGGGGCAACGTCACCGACGACGAGGGTCGCATCGAGGGCAACATCGGCCGCGACCAGCGCGACCGCCTGCGCATGGCGGTTTATCCGCCTGGCTCCGACATCGGCAAGCCCGCCGTCACCCACTATCGCGTGCTGGAGCGCTATGGCTACACCACGCTCGTGGAATGTCGGCTCGAGACGGGCCGAACCCATCAGATCCGCGCCCACATGACCCACATCGGCCACCCCCTCTTCGCCGACGAGCGCTACGGGGGCTGCGAGATACGCCGCGGTGAGCGCACCGCCTCGTATAAGGCCTACATCCAGAACTGCTTCAAGCTTTGCCCGCGTCAGGCGCTCCACGCCCAGACGCTCGGCTTCCGCCATCCCTCGACGGGCCAGCAGATGGACTTCACCAGCCCCCTGCCCGACGACATGCAGGCCCTCATCGACAAGTGGCGCAAGCTGACCCGCAATAACGATTCAGGGGAATGACGAAAATGTCGAAATAACGTTATCACGAAATAACGAAAAAATAGAATAATAAAAATAAAGAACAAAAATGAAACCCGCTAAACGCACCATTGCCATCGTCTGCGGTGGCGACTCCTCTGAGCACGACGTCTCGCTCCGTTCCGCTCAGGGCCTCTACGGCTTCTTCGACAAAGACCGCTACAACGTATACATCGTCGACGTCAAGGGCACCAGCTGGCAGGTCGAACTGCCCGACGGCACCCTGACGCCCATCGACAAGAACGACTTCTCGTTCCGCATGAACGGACGGCGCCGATTCTTCGACTATGCCTACATCACCATCCACGGCACACCCGGCGAGAACGGCATCCTGCAGGGATACTTCGACCTGCTCCACCTGCCTTACTCGACCAGCGGCGTCCTCGTCGAGGCCATGACGTTCGATAAGTTCGTGCTCAACCAATACCTCCGCGGATTCGGCGTCCGCGTGGCTGAGAGCATCCTCGTCCGACGTGGACAGGAGCAGCAGCTCGACGAGCAGAAAGTGCTCGAGACCATCGGCATGCCCTGCTTCGTCAAACCCGCCAACGACGGCTCCTCGTTCGGCGTGTCGAAGGTGAAGAACATCGACAAGCTGGCCCCCGCCCTGCGCATCGCCATGATGGAGAGCGACGAGGTGATGATCGAGTCGTTCCTCGACGGCACGGAGATCACCGTCGGCTGCTACAAGACGAAGGACAAGTCGGTCGTCTTCCCCGTCACCGAGGTGGTCACGAAGAACGAGTTCTTCGACTACGACGCCAAGTACAACGGACAGGTCGACGAGATCACTCCCGCACGCATACCCGCCGAGCTGGCCAAGCGCGCCCAGGACCTGACGTCGGCCATCTACGACATCCTCCACTGCAACGGCATCATCCGCATCGACTACATCATCACCCGTGGCGACGATGGCCACGACAAGCTCAACATGCTCGAGGTGAACACCACGCCCGGCATGACCCCCACCAGCTTCATCCCCCAGCAGGTGCGCGCCGCCGGCCTGTCGATGACCGACGTGCTGACCGACATCGTGGAGAACCAGTTTTAGTGAATAGTTTACAGTGAATAGTGAATAGTTATGATTACCTTCTGCCTATGAAGCGGCCTGATAGTCCATTGCAGAGAAAGTCTGAAGCCTATTCTGGAAGAATAGTACGTCTGTATCGCTATTTGCTGAATACTAAGAAAGAAACGGTCATGGCCAAGCAGATTTATCGGAGTGGAACCAGCATTGGGGCTAATATTGCTGAAAGTCGGTACGCGCAAAGTGGGCCAGACTTTATCAGTAAGTTGAGTATTGCCCTGAAAGAGGCAGGTGAGACGGAGTATTGGTTGGGATGCATTTATTCATCTGGACTGATAGATGAAAAGGGGTATGAGTCAATGCTCTCGGACAATACTGAAATCATGAAGATGCTTACGGCTTCGATTAATACAATGAAGAAAAAATTAGGGATATAATAGATTCGGGACCAAGTCTAATCATAACTATTCACTATTCACTGTTCACTGAAAACTAAAATGACAGAATTCGACGACATCCGGCCATACGAGCCGCAGGAGATGAAGGAGGCATTCGGCCAACTGCTTGCCGACCGACACTTTAATGCCGTGATGAAAGGGCTGGCACCGTGGCTGCCGAAGGGCGTGCGCAACGCACTGCTGCGACTGGCCTTCACGGGCGTCAGGACGCCGCTCGACTTCCAGAAGCGCTTCATGAAGCCCTTGGTGAACTACATCATCCGCAAACATTCCGACGGCTGCACATTCGACGACGCCGCGTTGCCCGCGGACAAGAGCCAGCGCTATACGTTCGTCTCGAACCATCGCGACATCGTCCTCGACTCGGCCTTCCTCGACGTCATGCTCGTCGAGGCCGGCTATCCGACGACCGTCGAGATCGGCATCGGCAACAACCTGCTCATCTATCCCTGGATCGAGCGGCTGGTGCGAATGAACAAGGCGTTCATCGTGCGCCGCGGCCTCTCACTGCGCGAGACGCTCGAGGCCAGCCAGCACATGAGCCGCTATATCCACCATGCCGTCACCCGCAAGCACGAGAACATCTGGCTGGCGCAGCGTGAGGGCCGCGCCAAGGACTCGAGCGACCACACCCAGGAGGCCGTGCTCAAGATGCTGGCCATGGGGGGCGACCTCAGCGAGCTGAACATCGTGCCGCTGACCATCAGCTACGAGTATGACCCCTGCGACTACCTGAAGGCGCAGGAGTTCCAGCAGAAACGCGACAACCCGGCCTTCAAGAAGAGCAAACAGGACGACCTCGACAACATGCGCACGGGCATCATGGGCTATAAGGGGCGCGTGGCCTACCGCTGCTCTGCCCCCGTCAACACATGGATCGGCGAGCTGAAGGACCTGCCCAAGAACGAGTTCTACAACGCCCTGGCACAGCGCATCGACCGCGCCATCCATAGCGCCTACGTGCTCTATCCCGGCAACTACGTGGCGGCCGACCTGCTCAGCGGCACCGACGACTATGCCGACCACTACACCCCCGCCGACCGCCTGCGCTTCGAGGACTATCTGCAGCAGCAACTCGACAAGATCACGCTGCCCGGGAAGGACGAGCCTTTCCTCCGCGAGCGCCTGCTCACAATGTATGCCAACCCCCTACGTAACTATCTCGCCGCCCAATGAAAACCGTCAAGTATGTTGCGATGTTATCGCAACTCGCAATCCTTCTGCTCGCTGCCTGCACCACCGACGCCTACGAAAAGGGCGAGGGCGAATACTCCGGTCTGCGGGGCGACCTGGCTGACCTGCAGGTCAACGCCGAGAAACAGGCTGAGACGGCCGTCACCGACGAGGACGACCGCCTGACGTTTGTCAACCCCTTCGCCACGAACTGGATCCAGAAGGGCGACACGACCTATCGGGCCTACCTATATTATAATAAGGAGAACGGGGGGGGCGCCCGCGTGGTCAGTGCCGGGCAGGTGCTGGTGCTGCGCCCGCGGCGTGAGGACAAGCCGATGACCGACCCGACGGGGCTGGAGAGCATCTGGCTGAGCACGAACAAGCGTTATCTCAACATGGCGCTGCTGCTCAAGGTGGGGCAGGACGGCAGCGACGACCTGCACCACGTGCTCGGTGCCACGTTTGACACCATCATGACCAACCCTGACCGCACGCGGACGATGCATCTGCGGCTTTACCACGACCAGGGTGGCGTCCCGGAATACTACACGCAGCGCTCCTACGCCAGCATTCCCCTCGACGGCCTGCCCGTCGACTCCGTCTGCCTGCGAGTCAATACTTACGACGGGTGGCGCGAGCGGAGGGTCGGGATTAAGTGAAAAATGAAAGATGAGAGATGAAAGATATGATTAGACTTGTTGGTGGAATTAACTAATCATATCTTTCATCTTTCATCTCTCATCTCTCATCTTTCATTTCCTCAGTTTCACGGCCAGCTTCTCAAGCATGTCCTTTGTCATTTCGCGAAGGTTATATTCATGCTGCCAGCCCCATTCCTCGCGGGCGCACGAGTCGTCCATGATGTCGGGCCACGACTCGGCTATCGACTGCTTCAGCGGATCCACCTGATACTCCATCTCGAACGTGGGGCAGTGGCGCTTGATCTCGTTGTAGATCATGTCCGGGTCGAAGCTCATGGCGGCCACGTTGAAGCCGTTGTGATGGATCAGCCGCGTCGGGTCGGCCTCCATCAGCTCCATGGCGGCGCGCAGCGCGTCGGGCATGTACATCATGTCCATGCGCGTGCCGGCCTTGATGGGGCAGATGAATTTCTCGCCGCGCACGGCGTAGTAGTAGATGTCGACGGCATAGTCCGTCGTGCCGCCGCCCGGAGGCGTCACGTAGCTGATGATGCCGGGGAAGCGCACCGAGCGCGTGTCGACGCCATACTTATGATGGAACCAGTCGCTGAGCAGCTCCGTCGTCACCTTCGACACGCCGTAGATTGTGCGCGGCCGCTGGATGGTGTCCTGCGGGGTGGGGTCGTGGGGCGTCTCGACGCCGAACGAGCCGATGGAGCTGGGCGTGAAGACGGCGCAATGGTTCTCGCGGGCCACCTCGAGGATGTTCCACAGGCCGTCGATGCCGATCTTCCAGGCCAGTCGGGGCTTCGATTCGGCCACGACGGAGAGCAGTGCGGCCAGGTTGTAGATCGTGTCGATGTGGTATTTCTTGACGATGTCGGCGATGCCGGCGCCGTCGGTCACGTCGGCAATGGCCGACGGCCCGCTTTCGGCCAGTTCGCCCTTAGGCTCTGCGCCGACGATGTAGCCGGCCACGATGTGTTCGTTTCCATAGCGCTTCCTCAGTGCCATTGTCAGCTCCGAGCCAATCTGGCCCGTTGAGCCAATTACCAAGACATTTTTCATTCTGATTCTATAGATTTTAGATTTACGCGTGCAAAATTACAAAATTATTCTTAATAATTGCACCATGTTTCGCGAAAAATTTCTATCTTTGCACTTAATAATTCTAAAACCAAATAAAACGTAAATCGTAAATCTATTACTTATGTACGGAAAAATGAAGGAACATCTCAGCCAGACGCTTGCTGAGATTCGTGAAGCAGGGCTCTACAAGGAGGAACGACTCATCTGCAGCCCGCAGCGTGCTGCCATCGAGGTGGCCGGTAAGGAAGTGCTCAACTTCTGTGCTAACAACTATCTGGGCCTGTCAGACCATCCCCGGCTCATCGAGGCTTCGAAGCGGATGATGGACCGCCGCGGCTTCGGCATGTCGTCGGTGCGATTCATCTGCGGCACGCAGGACATCCACAAGGAGCTCGAGGCTGCCATCTCGGACTACTTCAAGACTGAGGACACCATCCTATATGCCGCCTGCTTCGATGCCAACGGCGGCGTCTTCGAACCCCTCTTCACCGAGGAGGACGCCATCATCTCGGACGCCCTCAACCACGCCTCGATCATCGACGGCGTGCGCCTCTGCAAGGCCAAGCGCTATCGCTACGCCAACGCCGACATGGAGGAGCTCGAGAAGTGCCTGCAGGAGGCTCAGGCCCAGCGCTTCCGCATCATCGTCACCGACGGCGTCTTCTCGATGGACGGCAACGTCGCCCCGATCGACAAGATCTGCGACCTGGCTGAGAAGTACGACGCACTGGTGATGGTCGACGAGAGCCACTCGGCAGGCGTCGTCGGCCGCACAGGGCATGGCGTGAGCGAGTTCTTCAACACCTACGGCCGCGTCGACATCTACACCGGCACGCTCGGCAAGTCGTTCGGCGGCGCCCTCGGCGGCTTCACCACGGGCCGCAAGGAGATCATCGACCTGCTGCGCCAGCGTTCGCGCCCCTACCTCTTCTCCAACTCGCTGGCCCCTGCCATCATCGGCGCCTCGCTCGAGGTGTTCAAGATGCTGAAGGAGTCGAACGAGATCCACGACCGCCTCGTCGAGAACGTCGAGTATTTCCGCTCGAAGATGATGGCTGCCGGATTCGACATCAAGCCCACGCAGAGCGCCATCTGCGCCGTCATGCTCTACGACGCCAAGCTCTCGCAGGTCTATGCCGCCAAGATGCAGGAAGAGGGCATCTACGTGACGGGCTTCTACTATCCCGTCGTGCCCAAGGGCCAGGCCCGCATCCGCGTCCAGATCTCGGCCGGCCACAACCGCGAGCAGCTCGACCGCTGCATCGAGGCCTTCGTCAAGGTGGGTCGCGAGCTCGGCGTGCTGAAATAACGGGATTCTGAAAAAGTTTTACAAGCGGCACCTCTTCTCCGGAAGAAGTGCCGCTTCTTCGTCAGAGAAGTGCCGCTTTTTGACTCGAAAAGCGGCACTTCTCTCATCGAAAAGCACCGCTTCTCTCAGCGTAAAATGTGACGACGCTGAGAATCAGTGAGTTGTAATTTTGCGACAAAATAGTAGGAAATTTTATGACAAAAGGAACGCCGTGGCGTTCCTTTTTGTATGGTCAGAATCAGAGAATGGCCGCCAGTTCGGCCAGTTCGTCCTCCGTCGTGGCCCACGACGTGACGAAGCGGCAGACGAAGTGGTCCGCGTCGTAGGGACACCAGTGGGTGAACTCCACCAGCTTCTCGAGCCGCCTGACCTCCGTGTTGGGCAGGATGACAAACTGCTGGTTGGTCGGCGAGTCGAGGTAGAAGCGGTAGCCCTTCTCTGCCAGCAGCGAGCGGAGGCGTCGGGCCATGTCGATGGCGTGCTGGGCGATGCGCAGGTAGAGCCCGTCGGTGAACAGCGCGTCGAACTGGACGCCGAGCAGCCGGCCCTTGGCAAAGAGTGCGCCGTGCTGCTTCACGAGCGAGAAGAATCCGCGCGGAGCATGGCCGCAGCTGAAGACGACGGCCTCGCCGCAGAGGGCGCCGACCTTGGTGCCGCCGATGTAGAACACGTCGCACAACTGGGCGATGCGCGGCAGCGTCAGGTCGCCTTGGCTGGCTGCGATGCCGTAGCCCAGGCGGGCTCCGTCGATGAAGAGTGGCAGGTGGTGTTCGCGGCAAGTGGCATGAATCTCTGTGAGCTCACTTGCGCTGTAGAGGGTGCCCAGCTCCGTGGGCAGCGAGATGTAGACCATGCCCGGCTGGGCTACGTGGTCGCGGCTTTCGTCGGACTCATAGTCGTGCATGAAGCGCCGCAGGTCGGAGGCCGAAAGACGGCCGTCGTGAGAGGGTAGGGTGATGACCTTGTGGCCGCAGTGCTCGATGGCTCCGGCTTCATGGACGGCTATGTGGCCCGTCTCGATGGTGACGACGGCCTCGTAGGAGCGCAGCAATGCGTCAATGACGACGGCATTCGTCTGGGTGCCGCCGCCGAGGAAGAAGATATCGCCTGTCGTCTGGCAAGCCTCGCGGATTTTCTGTTTAGCCAGATCTGAATAGCAGTCCTGCCCGTAGGTCGCTGTGTGCTGGTCGTTGGTCTCTAATAGATGGCGCATCACGTCAGGATGCGCGCCATTGTTATAGTCGCACTCGAATGACAACATGGCATTAGTCGGTTAACCGTTTCACGGGCTTTTCTTGCTTACTTGATGTTAGGGAGTACCTCGCTCAGGGCGTCGATGACTTCCTGGCGGGGCACATCTTCCTTGATGACAAAGAAGATGGTGTCGTTGCCGGCGATGCTGCCGATGATCGACGGAATGGCGGCGTTGTCAATGTTCCAGGCCATGGCGCTGGCATAGCCGGGGCGGGTCTTGATGACGCCCATGTTGCCCGAGAAATGAAGACTCACGAATCCCGTCATCTGCATCATCTCGCGGATGGACGCAGGCGTTGAGATGCGCTTGTACATGGAGTCGTTGGGGAGCACGTAGACATACGTCCCGCCCATCGTGGCAGCCTTGGCGACTTTCAGCTGCTTCAGGTCGCGGCTCAGCGTGGCTTGCGTCAGCTTGAACCCTTCCTTCTGCAGTGCCTTGAGAAGCTCCTCCTGGCTGCCCAGTTCCTGGCTTGAGATGATCAGTCGCAACGCCTCTAATCGGTTGTTCTTTTCTTTCATCTTGATTGGGGTGTTAGGATCGTCTTGCAAAAGTAAGCAAAATCTTTCAATCTGCCAAATTATTTTGTAGATTTCTGACGTTTTGTCTAAAAATAGGCATTCCCCGTCGGGCAAACCGACGGGGAATGTCGCAAATTGTAATCTCGAGTTGATAGTTTTCGAGTGGGTTTACTTCACGATGAACTTCTTGCCGCCCTGGATGTAGAGACCCTTCTGGGCGTTGACGACGCGCTGGCCGGCCATGTTGTAGATGGCGGCGGCGTTGGTGCGGCTGGTGCTCACCTCGCTGATGGCAGTGGCTTCGTCGTTGAGCGCGTAGTTCATGTTCTTGAACGACAGCCAGCTGATGTTGTTGTCGGCATTGACGATGAACTTCACGATGAGCTTGCCGTCCTCGGCGACCTCGCCCTGGGCGGTGTACTCCTTGAGGTAGAACGGCGACGTGCCGACCTGGCTGCCGGTGGTGACGTCGACCAGTGCGCCGTTGTTGGCCTGAAGGTCGATGCCGGCGGCAGCGCCCGTGGCACCGTCCTTCATGCGGACGCGCACCCAGGCATTGACGTCGTAGACGCCCTTCTCCAGACCTTCGATGGTGGCGGTGAGGGTCTTCTCGGCGAGCGATTCGCCGTCGCCGGTCCAGTATTCGATGAAGGGCACGACGAATTTGCTGCCGTCAGTGCTGCCTTCGACCGACCATGTGTTGACGTGGTAGGTGCCCCAATCCTCGGTAGCGGCGTCCCAGACGCTCATCAGCAGGTCGTCGACGGTGTTGGCTGCGCGCCAGTCGGTCTCCACGAAGGGATCCTGCAGGACAGCGGCCTCGGCACGGGTCAGCTGACCGGCGGTGTACTTCTCGTTCCACTGCGTGTAGTAGGCGTCGAGGGCCTCCTGGGTGTAGAAGTTGGTGGTCTCGGTGAAGGCCTTCATCTGGGGCAGCACGTTGACGGCGAGGAGCTCAGCCTGAGCGTGGTCGACAATCTCCTCGAGGGCCTCGAGGCCGGTGTTGAGCAGATCCTCGGTCAGGGTGGCGGGATCCATCGATTCGTAGGTGGGAATCAAGGCGACGACAGCCTCCAGCTGGGGACGTGTGTAGACGATGGCCTCGTTCTTGACCAGCTCCTGGACCATGCCGATCAGCTCGTATAGACGGAGGATCTTGGCCGAGTTCTTAGCCTCGCTGACGCTGGTCTCGCTGCCGAAGTAGGTCAGGCGGAAGTTGTCCCAGACGGCCCAGATGTCGGCGCGGTCGCACTTGGCACCGATCTTCAGCTTGCCGTCGGTCACCTCGACGTAGACGGGCTCCACCTCATACATGCCGGCGCTGAACTGGGTGCTCATCTTCGTCTGGTTCGACATCTGGTCGCCAACGAGCATCTCGTTGAAGTCGGAGCTGGCCTCGTTGGCATAGATGACGGGGGCACCCTCACCGTCGTAGGCCTTCACGACGCGGTTGTCATGATAGGTCACGGCAGCCTGGGCCTCGAGCTTATAGACGCCGTTGGGCACGGTCAGCTCCTGATAGACGTCGAAGGTGGCCATGTACGACTGGGTGTTCATGTTGGTGTTGTCGCCAGCCTTGGTCAGGCCGGTGCCCTGCCAGTTGTTGCTGTAGCGGTTGTTGCGGCCGAAGTTGTGGTCCTCGATGAACATGGTGGCGTCCATGGGGTCGAGGGCCGTGGCGTCGCTGATGGCTGCCTTGGCGTCGTCGAGCGAAGCGATGACCCAGAGAGCGTTCTCGCTGTCGGCGGCCAGGTTCTTGCCCAGCACGGTCGACTTGCCGTCCCATCCGTAGTAGTCGGTGCCGTTGGCGATGGTGTAGGCGTAGACGGGGATGGTCTCTGCCTCGTCGGCGTAGCCGAGCATCTTAGCCTTCTTGATGGTCAGCTTCACGGGCGAGCCGTTGTCCATGTAGTTGCCATTGAAGTAGATATTGTTGCCGCCATTGCTTACCTGCGACTCCATGTGGTAGGTGCCGTCGGACTGCGGGACGAGCTTCACGTACTCGGCGTAGGGCACGAGCGAGGCCTTCGTGCCCCAGTCGTTGGCGGCGCCCCAGTACATCTCGGAGGCAACATTCATGATGAGATACTTCTGATACTTGAACGTGTTGGCCTCGATGAAAGCCTGCTCGGCTGCTTTCAGTGCCTCGACGGCAGCATTGAGCTGCTCGATGGTCGTGGCGGTCTCCAGGGCGTCCTTGGCCTTGGCGATGGCTGCCTTAAAGGCGTCTGCGTCGTCGGTGTAGTCGGGGTTGGCGAGCAGCGTCTCGGCCGTCTTGATCTCATCATCGAGCAGCTTCTTGGCACCTGCCAGCGATACGGCAACCTGGCCCAGGAAGAAGCCGTCGAGCTTCGAGCTGGAGGTCCACGACGAGCGGAAGACCACCCAGTCGCTCTCGGCAGTGAAGATGAAGTCGTTCTGGCACCAGCCGGTGGCCTCCTGCCCTGCGGCGGCTCCCCACTTCAGCTGATAGATCTTGGTGACTTCAGCAGCACCGTCGTCAGAAACAGCCAGGAAGCTGTACTGCAGATTGTTGCTGTCAGGCGTCTTGCCGTTGGTGTAGCAGCGGAACAGGTAGGTCTTGCCTTTCTCCACCTGCCACTTGTTGCGGATGTTGGTCTCGGCAGCAGCGCCGCCGGCGCTGTACTCCAGGTAGGCTCCGCCGTCGAAGCCGCCGTCGGTGTGAAGCACGTAGTTGCTGGCATTGGCGTCGGCCCAGTTGCCGGCATACCAGCCGTCGACGCCGTTGTCGAACGAGCCGTTAGTCACGATGTTGGCGCCCAGGACGTCGTAGTCGGCACCGTTGACGGTGACGACGTCGCCTGCTGACTGTGCCCATGCTCCCATGCCGAGTGTCAGCATGACAGCGGTGAGCATCGATGAAAGAAGATGTTTCTTCATTTTGGTTTTGTTTTGGTTAATATAAATAATAATGTTGATAGTGGTAGCTGTCAGCGTTGTTATTAGATTTGCAAAGGTATTAAAAAAACTTCGTCCGACAGGTGTGCCGGACGAAGTTTTAAGATTTTTTTGGTTTTCAGTTGCCTGGCGTGATTTACTTCACGACAACCTTCTTGCCGTTCTGGATGTAGAGGCCCTTCAGGGGCTTTTCCACACGCTGGCCGGCCATGTTGTAGGTGCGGCCGGCTGCCTGCAGGGCGTCGGTGCTGACCTCGCTGATGCCGGTGGTCAGGTCCTCAGCGCCGTAGTAGGTCAGGCGGAAGTTGTCGAAGATGACCCACTGGCTGGTGTGGCCGTTGTTGGTCAGACCGACCTTGAGGGTCTCGCCGTCGTTGATGTAGGCCATGATGGGCTCGATGGTGTACTTGCCTGCGGTGAACGAGATGCCGGCATCGCCCATGTTGTTCTCGGTGCCCTCAATCAGCGGCATGTCGGTGTAGGTCTCGTTGATGAAGAACTGGGGAGCAGCCTCGGTGCCGCCGTCTTCCTGACGATAGAAGCCCTGTGCGGTCAGTTCGTAGGTGCCGGCAGGAGCACCAGCAACGACCTGGGTGAGCGTGAAGGTCGACTTGTAGCTCTCGCCGCAGCCGTTGCCGTTGTTGGCGTCGCAGCCGCCGCCGAGGTTCTTGTTCGTGTTGTCGGCGTTGACGGTCCAGGCATCCCAGCGGTGGTCGTTGCGGTTGAAGTTGGCATCCTTGAGCAGGAAGGTGGCGTCGACGCCATTGTCTGCCGTAGCGGCCTTCAGGGCCTCCAGGCCAGTCTCCTGCACGTTGTTCTCCCACCACTCGGCACCAATGAATGCCCAGCCGTAGGCGGTCTCGGTCAGTGCAAGGTCACCGCTCTCGTTGACGCCGATATACTTCTTCACGCCTTCGATCGTGGCGCAGATGTAGTGGCCGTAGTCAGCTTCCTCAACGGTCCAGAGGAACTTGGGGCTGTCCATGAAGAGGTTCTGGCCCAGGAAGTGGGCGTCGGCGCCGTTGTAGATGTTGGTCTCGATGGCGTAGCCGTCGGCATCCATGTCGTAGATGAAGTTGAGGTCAAGGCCCTTGTCGTTGACGATGCCCTTCGTGCCCCAGCTCTTGCCGGCGGCCATGAGGTTGTTGTCCTCGAGCTCCATGGCGATGAGGTAGTACTTGCCCTCGGGGATGACGAGGTTAGCCTTCTTGTAGGCGGCGATGGCAGCCTTCAGGGAAGCAATCTCGGCCTCAAACTCGGTCAGGTTCAGACGGTTGTTGACCAGTGCGGCCTCGGCTTCAGCAACGGTAGCGTCGAAGGCTTCCTTCCCGTTCTCGCCCGTCATCGTCTTGGCCTTGTCGAGCAGCTGCTGCATCTCGGCCTTGTCGTTGGCATAGGCCTCCTTGGCGGTGGTGAACCATGTCAGCTGATAGATCTGCATCGTGTGCCAGTTGGTGCTCTTGTCGATGTCCTTGCCCATGCCGAGCTTGATCGTGCCGTCGGTCACCTCGACGTCGAACTGGCGGAAGTCGTTCTTGTCGGTCTTCATGGCCTTGTGGGCCACGATGTAGGCTTTCTTGTCGTTGGCGAAGACGTAGGCCACGTCCTCGGCGCCGTCTTCCATCGTGCACTCGAATTTGTCGCGTTCAGCGGTCGAGAAGGCATTGCCGAAGAAGCCCACCTTATACTTACCGTTGGGCAGGTTGGTGATGTTCTGATAGATGATTGTGCCGGTGCGGTTGCCGTTCATCTCGAAGACCTCGGCCAGCTGGGCGGTGCGGCCGTCGTAGGTGGTGATGGCGGGAGCATACTGAGTGGAGCACATGTCGGCAGGTTTGTCGTTATACTTCAGCCAGCCTTTGGTGTCGACCTTGGCAGTCTGGTCTTGCTCCTGATCCTTGTTGTTAGCCTTGAACTGCTCGACGGCGGCCTCGAGGGCAGCATAGTCGGCGTCAGTGGGCTCGGTCACGGCCTTGGCCACGGCGATGGCGTCCTCGAGCAGACCCACGGCCACGGCGTCAGCATCGACCAGGGCCTCGGCAGCAGCGAGGGCCTCGGGCCACTTGGCGGCCTCGTTCAGGGCAGCAGCCTCTTCCTCAGTGACGTCGCCGGTCTTGACGATGTAGAGGGCGTCCAGACCTCTCGAAGAGCCGCCGGCAGCCTTGAAAATAATGTCGGTCTCTTTGCCAATGGCAAACTCACCGTCGAATTCCTGAATGTTAACTGTCGTGCAGTTGAACGTAGCAGCCTCGATGGCTCCTGCCAGGAAAGTCCAGTTGCTATTGGGCTTGGAGGCGGAGTCGTAGATGATGGCATGCAGCTTGTACTTGCCGGCGGGCAGTGTGGTAATCTTGGTGTCGGCCTTGGCATAGGCCGAAGCGGAGTTAGAACTGCGGATGGCAGTGTTGCCGGTGGTAATGGGGGTCAGACCCACGATGTCTTCACCCTCGCTGAGGAACACCACATCGGTCACACCGTCAACGGCAGAGTAGTTCAGTGTCTCTGTCTGGGCGTCAGCGGTGAGCGTGAACGAATGGTTGTACTCCTTGCTGTTAGCTCCCTTTGTATAGAGCTGGCCGTCGAGTACGTTGTATTTGCGGAAGGGGACTGTCACCTTGGCGCTTTCGATGTTGGTGCCCTCGGTGGTGCGTACGGCTGTGCCATTGCAGGCCTCGACAACTGAGTAGGTGAAGTTTTGAGCCAGATCGAACTTTGCGGTGACCACCGTCGAGCCATCCTCGGCAATCAACTGATCGGCAGCGTCGTCGCTCCTGTAGACATAGGTCATATCCTCGATGACGATGTTGGCCTTGTCGGTGGCGTCCAGCGTGGGCGCCTGGCCGGCGATGCCTGTCTTTGTCGAAGGCTCTTTCAGCTCCTCGTTGTCCTGATCGGCATAACGCACGGTGTAGGTTGCCTGTACGGCTGCCTTGTTGGGCTTGTAGACGGAAATCTTCAGGATACCCTGCGAATTCTTGATGCCGCAGAAGCCGACGTAAGCGTCCTTCTCAGCTGTAATTGTGCAATAATACGACATGCCGTCCTCACTGACCGTATAGGTGAACGTGCCGTCGGGGGCGCCATTGGCATTGGTCAGCGTCAGACCTGCAGTGGCCTTATTCTTGCACTCGAACACAACGAGCCATCCCGTCGTCAGGTCGTCGCCGAAGACGGCGGCCGAGCGCTGGGCGTTCACGCAGTAGAGACTTTGGCCGGCACGGTTCCACCAACCCTTGCCTGAGCCGCTGTCGGTCCATCCCTGCATGGCAATCCACCCGGCAGCATCGGTGGGAGCGGTAAGAATGGTCAGCGTTTGCTGCTTCTTGTTGCCAGTATCATAGGCCGTGTGTGAGCATGTGCCCGAAGCTGCAATGCTCACTGCTTCGGCGTCACCGAAGACTACTGACTTCACAAGCGTGTAGTCGTTTACTAGGTCTGGGTCAGCTGCCCAAGCCCCTGATGCCCCAAAGACCATAGCGATGGCCATGAGCATCGAACGTAGTAAATGCTTCTTCATAATTGCTTTGTTTTAGTTAATATAAAGTAAAAATAGTCAGGTTATTGCAAGTAGTCAGTCCTCACGGGGAGTTCAGCATACAAAGATATGAAAAAAACTTCGTCCGGCATTGATACCGGGCGAAGTTTTATGATTATTTTGCAATCTGAGATGCGGCTGGCGCTTACTTCACGATGTATTTCTTGCCGCCCTGGATGTAGAGACCCTTCCGGGCGCTCACGACGCGCTGGCCCTGCAGGTTGTAGAGGGCTTCGCTGCTGACCGTCGGGCGGCTGATGCCCTTGACGGCCGTGACGAGGGGCGATTCCTCAGTCTCATAGCCGATGTAGCTGATGACGGCGGGCACGGAGGCGTCCTTCAGCGTCAGGCCGAAGGTGGTGGTCCATCCCCATGTCGAGGCGCCGTTGCCGTCGAGGTAGGTCTTGCCCTCGGTGCTGAAGCCGCTGGCGAAGGTGGCGTCGGCCGTGATGTCCCACAGGAAGGTGGTGACGTCGCCGCTCAGGATGGTCGTGGGTGCTATCTGGCCGCCGTTGTTCTTGGCGTTGAGCCACCACAGGTAGCTCTTGCCGTCGGCCTCGCTGAGGCCGGTGGCCTGGATGACGAAGTACTTCACGGGCTCGGGCAGGAAGTAGGTCTTGTCGGTCTTGAAGTTCAGGGCCACGTTGTTGTCGCCCGTCTGGCTGACGGTGATGGTGTTAGCTGCCTCGTCGACGACGACCTGGCTGGCGCTGATGCGGCCGGGGTCGCCTGCGGGCCACTCGCTGGCCACGAACTCATACTCGTATTCCTCGACGGGATTGACCGTAGCCTCGCGGAAGCCGATGTAGCTGATCACGGCCGCGACGGCTTCGTCCTGAAGGGTCAGTCCGAAGGTGGTGCTCCATCCGCCCTCGTCCTTGAACTCGGTGTCGCTGAGACCCAGCTTTCCGCCGATGGCGATGGTGGCGCAGTCCCAGGCCATGACGGTCTGGCCGTCCTCCTCGTAGATGTCGGTGGGCTCAATCTGCGAGCCGTTGTTGGTGTTGTTCAGCCACCACAGATAGCTGGCGCCGGCGGCGGTCGACAGGCCGGTGCCCTTGATGACGAAGTAGCGCTCGGCAGCCTTCACCTCGTAGACATTGCTTGAGCGGAAGATCAGTGCCACGTTGTTCTGGCCCGTCTGGCTGACGGTGATCGTGTTGTCGGCATTGGCCGTCACCTTGTCGGGCGAGATGCGGCCGGCGTCACCGGCGATCCATTCCGTGGCCACGAACTTATAGCTGTTGTCGGCCACGGGCAGCTCATAGATGTTGATCTGCTTCACGGCGTTGCCCTTGATGAGCTCGAAGCCCAGCATGCCGTCCTCATCGGCCTGGTAGATGGCGCGGCCTGTGCCCTCGTTGAGGGCCGTCTTCTCGATGCCGTCGTCGTCAGAGCGGGTGTAGAAGGCGTCGCCGGTGTAGATGAACTCAACGATCTGACCGGCCTTGATGCCACCCACGGCAGCGCAGCGGCCGGCACCTGAGGCCAGCAGGAGGCCTTGTCCGCTGGCGATGCTCCAGCCCTTGTTGCTGGCCACGGCGGCCTGCACGGCGATCTCCTCCAGACCCTTGTTGGTGCAGAAGAAGACGTTGTTCGTCTTCGAGTTGGCCTCGTTCCAGATGGCTCCGGCGGCCTCTTCCTGCAGCTCCAGCGTCACGTCGCCCATCGTCGTGAAGTCATACGTCCTGACAACCTCATACTGGCTCAGGTCGACGTCGGCCACGGTCACCTCGCACATGGCGCTGGCCGTGGCGTCGCTGATGGCCGAGGCCCAGTTGTTGCTGATGTGGGCCGTGCCGGCGGCCACGGCGGTCACGGTGCCGTCGGCTGCGACGGTGGCCACGCTCTCATTGTCGCTCTTCCAGCTGGTCACCACGCCCGAAGGATCCACCGTGGCCGTCAGCTTGGCCGTCGCGCCGGGGATGAGCTTCAGCGACGTCTTGTCGAGGGTGATGGCGGGCACGCTCTCCACACCGTATGGCTCGATCACGATCTTCGCGATCAGCGACGCCTTGGCCATCTTGATGTCGAGGCGGGTCGACGCGTCTGTCGTCGAGATGGTGTAGGCCGTGTTGCTCACCACGTTGTCGCCTTCGCTGACGCCTTCGGCCGTCTCCGAGGCGAAGGTGACGGTGCCCGTGCCGATGGTGATCGTCACCTTGTCGCCGTCCTTCAGGTCGAGGATCGAGAAGTAGTGGTCATAGTCCCATGAGAACAGACCGCAGTTCGAGTCCTTCTTGTTGTTCTTGTTGCGGAAGGTGAACTTGCCGCGGTCTTCCACGTATTCATAGGCGAATCGCCCGTTCCACGTGAAGCCCTCCGTCGTGTAGTCGCCAAGATAGTGCATCGTGGCATCGCCGATGGTGAAGCCGGCGTCGCCGCCGTCGTTGACGGCCCAGGGGCCGCCCTTGCCAATTTTCATACAAAGCTCCTGAAAGTCATACGACTCCAGGGCCATCGCGTTTGCTCCGCCCAGCATGACGAGCAGGGCCAGAAGAATGGTTTTGGTAAAGTTTCTCATTTTCGTTTTGGGGTTAGTGAATAATGATGGATAGTTTGTTTCGATTCTGCAAAGATAGGGATTATATTGGAAATAGCAAAATAATGGATGCAAATAAAACTTAAAAGATGTGCGTCGTGATGTGTTCGCCGATTGTCATATTTCCTTACATCCGATGTGCCCGCCGAAGAGAAGTGCCGCTTTTCGCCTCGAGAAGGGCCGCTTCCCGACCCGAAAAGCACCGCTTCTCTGCCCGAAAAGCACCGCTTCTCTTCTGCCGGTTTTCTATTGCACTGAAAATCAGATGGTTTGGTAAAAATGTCAATAGATTGCGAATTTTGTTTACAAAAAAGCCCCGTCGGACAGTCGTCCGACGGGGCTTGATGATGTCTGGTGTGTGTTCCGCCTTACTTGGCGATGTACTTCTTGCCGTTCTGGATGTAGAGGCCCTTCACGGCCTTCTCCACGCGCTGGCCCTGCAGGTTGTAGACGGCCTCGGCAGCGTTGCTCTTGGCGCTGACGCTCTGGATGGCGGTGGCGATGTCCTTGCATGAGCCGTCGCCGGTGATGAGCAGGTAGTCAGCGCACTTGCCGCCAGCAGAACCGCCGGTGATGGTCAGCTCGGTGTCTTCTGTCAGGGTGAACTCCTCGCTCACCTTGGTCACGATGTAGCCCTCAGTGGCAACGCCGAAGCTGAAGTCGCCGCAGGCCACGGTCATCGTGCCGCCAGCGTTGCCCCACACCTGAAGCTCCACGCGATAGGTGCCGGGAGTCAGTATCGTCACGGCGACGGGCTCGCTGCCTGCATTGTAGCCGCCCTTCGACATCGAGCAGCGGATGTTGGCGTTGCCGCCAGCCTCGGGAGTCAGACCCTCGATGTCCTCAGCCTCTGAGTAGTAGACGACGTCGGTCACGTCAGCACCGTCGCGCTGGGCCAGGTCGTAGGTGAGGGTCTCCGTCTGGTTGTCCTCGTTGAGCGTGAACGTGTAGTTAAACTGCTTGTCAGTGGCTGCGCGGGTGTAGAGCTCAGTGCCGTAGGCCACGATGTACTTCGGGTAGGGCACGCTCACCTTCTCGCCGTCGAAGTTCTGGCCCTTGGCAATCACGGTGCCCAGGTCGCTCACGACGGTGTAGTTGTACTTGCTCAGTTCCTCGAACGTCAGCGTGATCACATTCTGCTCGGCTTCCTTCACCAGCGTGATGGGGTCGTTGCCGCCCAGGTAGGTCCACTTCTTCTCGCCGGCGATGAAGTCGGCCATGTCGGCGTCGCTGGCCTCGACGGTCTGGCCGATGGTGCCCTGATAGGTGGCAGCATCCTTCAGCTCATTCTCGCCGTCGGTGAACTTCACCGTGTAGGTCGTCTGCGTCGAAGCATCGGCTGTCTCGATGACCAGCGTGGGGGCGTTGCTCGATGCCTTGCCGTACAGGTCGGCACCGCCGGCATTACCCGTCCACTGGAAGATGATGTAGTTCTGGCCCTCAGCGTAGATGGCCTTCACGCTCTCCGTCACGTCTTGGGTCAGGTTCAGGCGCTCGCCTACTGCTCCGGTAGGAGCCTTCTCGACGGCCTTGCCGGCGCGCTGGTCTGTGTAGCGCAGGTCCTTGCCCGTCTGGCCGGCAAACGTAGCCCAGTCGAGGTCGAAGTCCTTCTTCATGTAGTAGATGATGTCGTCGCGACCGCTACGACCACCCTGGTTCACGCTGTAGGTCAGCGTGGCCTTCGTGATGGAGGCGCTGGCGGCAATGTCAAACGAGAACTTGGCATAGGCGCAGCCTGCCCAGGCCGAGTTGGCGTCGTTGTTGTAGTGCTCCTTCTCGGCGTCGACGGTCGAGGCACCGGTGTTCGATCCCCACTGTGCGCCGGCGGTGTGCTCCAGCGTGGCGTTGACAGTGTCTGCCTGCGTGCTGAGACCCATGGTCAGAGCTGCTGCCACGAGCATTCCTTTGAGTAGATTCTTTCTCATGTCTTTTAGTTTTAAGTTTGTAAATAATGAAAATAAGTTTGATTTGCGGGTGCAAAGGTAACAAAAAAATAATAATCGCGACTTGAAAAAATGATTTTTTGGATTCTTTTTTTGCACCTCGCCTTCTCGACACTTTTTCGCATGAGCGCTCGCGCGCATATATAATAAAAGGTATAAAGGCCAGGCCCGTTTGACGTAAATCAATTCGGGCAACTTTTTTGCATGAAAACCGAAAATTTCTTTCGAAAAGTTTTGGCGGTTCAGAAAAAAGTCGTACCTTTGCATCCGCAATTCAGGAACACCACCTGATGAGCACTAAAAGAAGAGATCTTTGAAAGGTTTACATAGACAGA
>OCTW011554114.1_pt1 | contig 46583 bp, 30 predicted proteins | sample 1539671 | NCBI WGS metagenome assembly OCTW01 (sample SAMN02144230, study PRJEB22623) | gut metagenome | biome: sheep rumen | host: Ovis aries | place: New Zealand
ACCCTTAATCTCAGAATTGTACATATCCTTTGGAACAGAGTTGTTGATGTCGAGGAGTGTAACGATATCATCAGAAACAACAGTACCGATGAATTCAGAAAGACATCCATAAATATCAACTTCACAAGAAACTGGAATTCCTCTTCCTGTAAGACGGCTGTTTACATAGCAAGGTACGAAACCGAACTGTGTCTGGAATGCTGGCCAACATTTTCCGGCAATTGCAACGTACTCGCGGTATCCTTTGTGAGCTTCAACCCAGTCAAGGAGTGTAAGTTCGTACTGAGCAAGTTTAGCAAGAACTTCTGGCTTTTTGTTTCCTTTTCCAAGTTCTTTTTCCATGTCAGCAACAACTTCTGGAATTCTCTTATCGTTAGCATGTTTGTTGAATGCTTCGAACAAGTCGAGTTCTGAGTTTTCTTCAATTTCAACACCAAGGTTGTAAAGCTGTTTAATTGGTGCGTTACAAGCAAGGAAGTTGAGTGGACGTGGTCCGAAAGAAATGATTTTAAGGTGATTCAAAGCGTAAACTGCTTTTGCAACTGGCAGGAAGTCGTGAATCATATCTGCACAGTCTTCTGCATCACCTACTGGATATTCAGGAATATAAGCTTTGATATTGCGGAGCTGTAAGTTGTATGAAGCGTTGAGCATACCACAGTAAGCATCTCCACGTCCGTCCATAAGGCTGTTTCCAGACTCTTCTGCAGCAGCACAGAACATTTTTGGTCCGTCAAAGTGTTTAGCAAGTAATGTTTCAGAAATTTCTGGACCGAAGTTTCCAAGATAAACACAAAGTGCGTTACATCCAGCCTTTTTAATATCTTCCAAAGCCTGTACCATGTGGATTTCGCTTTCTACGATACAGATTGGACATTCGTAAATATCATCTGCTCCATATTTTTTTGTGTAAGCTTCAACGAGAGCCTTTCTTCTGTTTACTGAAAGTGGCTCTGGGAAACAGTCGCGGCTAACTGCGACAATACCAATTTTCATTTTTGGTGAATTATTATTCATTTTTTGCTCCTATTTTAAGAAGATTCTTCTTCTTTTATTTATTTTTTTGCTAAATCAATATTGATGCCTGTAAGACCTACAAAAGCACCCTGTTTTGCTTCATTTGAATCTGCATGCGCAATGAGCCACTTGTTACGAGCCCAAAGTAACTTATCTTCAAGATTCTTTTCTGTAATCTTTGGTTTTTCTGTATTTGTATCTTTTGGAAGAACGATGATTACACGGAAGCCTTCTTTACTTACTTCACCATTTTTTACAGCGTTACATGGTGCATAGTGCAAAGTTGTTTCATAAACTTCTACAACAGTTCCTTTTGGAACATAGAAAGCTTCAACTGCACTTGTGTTCAATTTTCCATTTTTTACAGACTGAAGTGGTGCTAATAAAAGTACCATATCATTTGAAGGGATATTTAATTCTGAACCGCGATGATATTCAAGACAGTTCAATTTTGTATTGTAACCGTTACAGTATCCAACCTGAATTGGCATTCCACCGTAAGCATTGTCACTAAATTCTTTTGCAATTGGTAAAGATTCGAGTCCTGCATCACCTGGTTCGTAGATTGTTGCGTTTGCAGGTTTATCAGTTGTATCATCCAACTTTTTTAAAAGATCACTTACATCATAACCTGTAAGGACTTTTCCATACTTCTCAAAACTATGAGAAAAGACAGATTTAATACGCATTTTTTTTGCTCCTGAGTTTTTAAGATGTCCTACCTGAAAATTGCCAGCTCAGAATAAGACCTCTTCCATATTAGTATATTAACACCATAGAGAATATTTGACAGTAATAAATTTCACCTAACTTAACAAATTTTAATTTTTTTTGAAAAAAAACTTGCATTCTATCAAAGTCATGTTATTATTAAGACGTGGTTAGGGAACCGAGATAAGGACGGCTACCGGCTGCTTGTAGAGGAGGCAATAATGCAATTTCCGACAAAGACAACACGCCAGGACGTGGCTAAACGTTAGACCATAAAGCTACCAGTTGCTAATCGCTGGATATATTTTAGGGTGCAGTTCTACGTGAACTTTAGCATCAAACAGGCCGCCGAAACAGGCGGCTTCTTTTTTTAACGTAGAGTTTTTTCCAAGAATCAGAAATCTTTCTTATATTATTCAATTAAAACTTAAATCATAATCCACTATATGAGTGAAATTTTATCAGAATACTTTAAAGATTATTTTAGAATCGGAGCCGCCTTAAACGGACTTTTTTACACACATCGCCCAAAAATGTTTAAATTTTTTCCTGACAGCGACATTGTAAAAAAACATTTCAATCTTATTGTATGCGAAAATGATACAAAAATGGCTAATGTTTATCCAAAACCAGGACATTTTAATTTTAAGAATGCCGACAAATTTGTACGATTTGGACGTAAAAACAAAAAAGATATTCGCTGGCATACTCTGGTTTGGCACAATCAATCTCCAGATTGGATTTTTAGAAATAAAGATGGAAGTTTTGTTTCAAAAGAAGAACTCGAAGCTCGTCTTAAAAAATATATTTTTACAATCGGAAAACGTTACGGAGACTATATCACTTCGGTTGATGTAGTAAACGAATGTATTTCTGACAAAAACTTTATTTTAAGAGATGGAAATGACCGCTCACTCTGGAACCAGATAATTGGCCCTGAATATATTGATAAGGCCTTTTTCTGGGCAAAACAAGCCTTCCCAAAATCATCTCTTGTAATTAATGACTACAATCTGGAAACTGTTCCAGAAAAAAGACAGGGAATGTACAACCTTTTAAAAGACCTGCTTTCGCGTGGAGTTCCTGTTGATACTGTAGGCCTTCAAATGCACATTAATATTGAATATCCGCCGGTAGAACAGATTAAGGAAACAATTGAAATGTACGGTCAACTTGGACTAAATGTAATTGTTACCGAAATGGAAGTTTCTATCTATAAAGATGATAAAGAAACTCAAAAACCTGTTACAGAAGAAATTCAGGAAAAACTTGCCCAACGTTACAAAGAACTTTTTGAATGTTTTAAAATGGAAGCTCAAAAAGGCATTTTGAAAGACGTAGTTTTGTGGGGTGTTACCGATAAATTCACCTGGAAAAACTACTTCCCAGTTCCTAACCGTAAGGATGCCCCTCTTTTATTTGATGATGAAGGAAAGGAAAAAGCGGCTTTCTTTGCAATTACCAAATAAATTTCTTCTATAATAAATAAGATATTATTGCCGGAGTTAGTCCGGCATCTTCTTAATCACTATAAAAAAATTCAAATTCTCATTGATAATATACCTCGATTTTGCCATAATTTTGCAACGAGGTATTATATGAGTTCAAATTTTCCACTAAACAAATCACAACTTGATAATCTTATTAAAGATTTTCCTACTCCATTTTATCTGTATGATGAAAAGGCAATTCGCGAAAATATGCGAAAATTCACAAAAGCATTCAGCATTTTTCCTAAATTTGTTGAACACTATGCTGTAAAAGCCTGTCCAAATCCTTATATCTTAAAAATTCTTGCAGAAGAAGGATGTGGAACTGACTGTTCATCTTTGCCAGAACTTATGCTTTCTGAAATATCAGATATTAAAGGTGATTTAGTTCTTTTTACTTCAAACGAAACTCCTGCTGCAGAATATAAATATGCTTATGAAAGAGGAAATCTCATTAATCTGGATGATATAACACATATCGACTATCTGAAAAAACACCTCGGAAAACTCCCTGAAAAAATCTGTTTCCGCTACAATCCAGGAAAAGATAAACAGGGCTGTAACTCAATCATTGGTAAACCAGAAGAAGCAAAATATGGTCTTACCCGTGAACAAATCATTCAGGCATATAAAATCTGCAAGGATGAAGGTGTAAAACATTTTGGACTCCACACAATGGTTGCTTCAAATGAATTAAATCCAGATTTCTTTGTTGATACTGCAAAACTCGTTTTTGAACTTGCTGTTGAAATTAAAGAAAAAACTGGCGTTCGTATTGAATTTGTTGATTTAGGTGGAGGACTTGGTATTCCTTACAAGCCTGATCAGGTTGCCGTAGATTATGATTATGTTGCAAAAGGAATTCGTGCAGAATATGACAGAGTTCTTGTTCCTGCTGGCCTTGATCCAATGGAAATTCACTGGGAATGTGGTCGTCCTATTACTGGTCCATATGGCTGGCTTATCACTACTGCAATTCACGAAAAACACACTTACAAGGAATACATTGGTACAGATTCTTGTATGGCTGATTTAATGAGACCTGGAATGTATGGGGCTTACCATGAAGTTACTGTCAGTGGAAAAGAAAATGCTCCAAAAGACTACACTTATGATGTAGTAGGTTCCCTCTGCGAAAACTGCGATAAATTTGCCGTTGACCGCAAACTTCCAAAAATTGACATTGGTGATCATATCATTATTCATGATGCTGGTGCTCACGGTCGTGCAATGGGCTTTAACTACAATGGAAAACTCCGCTGTGGTGAAATTCTTATGAGAGAAGATGGAAGTTTTAAAGAAATCCGCCGTCGTGAAACAATTGATGATTTATTTGCAACATTGGATTTAGACGGAGTAAAGAACTTTAAATAAGAGTTTTTATCCTGTCAAAATCTATCTGATCAATAGCATCTGTTAAGGCTTCTATATCAAGATTTAATTCTTGAGGCAAATAGGAGCCTTTTATTTTGTCCATTTCTTCTTCTATTTTTTCAAGGTCGCAGGAATCGCAGGCCTGGAGAATAATTTCCCTTATTTCTTCAAATTCATCTACCGTCATAAGTTTTTTCTCTTCAGATGATGATAAAGATTCTTCAAGCACTGAGGCTAAAATTCCTTCAAATTCACGATATTCTGACAACATTTTTCCTGTTTTTACCTGAATTTGACCAAGAATTTCTTCAAAATTGCCATTTTGAGCCTGTATATTTTTTCCAAGCATTTCCAGTTCTTCTGCACTTTTTGAAAGTTTATCAGCACCAATAATTCTGGCCGAACTTTTTAAGGCATGAACTAAAATTGTAAAATCCTTGTAATCACCATTAATAAGGTCTTTTTCTATATCAGAAGCATTTTTAGAAATGAGTCTTGTAAAAGTTTTAGTTACATTAAACCAGTTTTCAAAATCTCCGGCATTTTCTACAGCCTGCTCTACATCAATATTGTAAGAATGAAGTTTCTGGGCCTGTTCTGTAAAATCTTTTGGAATTAAAACTGTATCAGGGGGGACAGACCCCTCATCATTTTTTTCTACCTCTTCAATTAAGTTTTCCGGAAGCCACTTTTGTAAAATCCTCTGAAAATCTCTGCCCTGAACAGGCTTTCCAAGAAAATCATTAAAACCTGCTGCAAGAAAATTTTCTCTGGATCCATAGGAAACATTGGCACTTAAAGCAATAACAACCCTGGAAATTTTAGGGGTCTGTCCCCCATCATCCTTATTTTCCATTTCCCGAATCTTTTTTAAGGTTTCAATTCCATCCATAACCGGCATCTGATGGTCCATAAAAATAATGTCGTAATCTTTTTTAGAAATTAACTCCAGTGCCTTAAAACCACTTTCAGCAAGCTCTGCATTCACTCCCAGTTTTTTTAACAAGCCCTGGGCAATTTGAAGATTTACTTCGTTATCATCAACAACAAGAATATTTGCCTTACTTGCCAAAAATTTGACTCTTTCTGCTTCCTCTGCAAATAAAGCAGAATATTCCGCCTTATTTAGAAAGCCTTCCACCAAAAGTAGTTTCAACTCCGGCTTTTCGCCCAAAACAGGTGCTGCATCAAAGACTGTTTTATATGCCTGCTCACAAGAAGTCTGACCTACCTTTTCCTGAGGAAGATTTACATAAAAACAGGAACCTTTGCCATATTCAGATTCAATCCCAATTGAACCATCCATAAGTTGAACAAGATTTTTTGAAATATTCAGTCCAAGTCCTGTTCCACCCTTTGTACGATTCATTGCCATATTGAGCTGTTTAAAAGCATCAAAAAGTTTTCCCATATCTTCCTGGCGAATTCCCACACCAGTATCAATTACAGAAACCCTATATCCGCTTCTATTTTCATACTTTTCAAGTTTTTCAAGCCTAAGACTAATGTGCCCTTTTTCTGTAAATTTTGCCGCATTTCCCGCAAGATTAAGTATAATTTGACGGATATGCTGATCATCTCCATGAAATTTTGCTGGAAGTTCAGGATCAATTTCCAGCCGAAGTTCAACATCTTTATCCTTCAGTCTAACTAAAACGACATTGGAAATATCATAAAAAAGTTTCAGAAGATCATAATCTGCACAGGTAATTTCCATTTTTCCTGAACGAATTTTTGATAAATCCAGAATATCGTTAATAATTCCAAGTAAACTTACACCCGAAGAATGAATCTGACGGATTGTATTTTTTTGTGCATCAGGAAGATTAAAATCCATTGCCAGTTCACTCATACCAATAATCGAATGCATCGGGGTTCGAATTTCGTGGCTCATATTTGCAAGGAAAACCGACTTCATCTCATTTTCCATTTCTGCCTGTTTCTGCATTTTTTCAATCAAAGATTTCTGACGAAGGATTCGCCGCATCTGATAGGCACGAAAATAGGAAACTGTAGTTGTTATAAATATAATAAAAATAGGATAAGGCAAGTAGACATGGTACGACGAAGGAAATATTTTATAAGTTATGATGATAAAAACAAAAAGTTCCAGAGCGGACATTATTAAAACAATTACAGGATTAATAAAAAATACGCAGGAAGTAAGCATCAGACAGATAAAGAAAAAGGTCAAATCTTCATGTCCATTTGCATAAGCACCAATAATTCCGTCCAAAATGGAATCTGAAAGTATCAGAACAGAATAAATGCATAAAATGATGTAGAAAATTTTGTACTTTTTTTCAAAATCCCTATGACAAAGAGCCGTAGCAATTATTACAAGAAGAGAAATTCCTGCCATTGCAGTGTTCATAATTCTGTAAAGCCATTGAACCTGGGCAAACTCTATACCAGGATTTAGATAATCATACAGCAAAAGGAAGGCCTGGAATAAAAAGATTAAACCTGCATAAAAGTAGACCCTTTTACTATCAACCTTTGCACATTCCAACTCAAAAATATGCCTTTCTTCATCACTTTCAAAATGCATTATAAAAGGATTTTTCATGATTTTTTCCCTGGAGTTTGAAGTATCTTTATCAGCCTATTTAAAAACCGAAGAAACTTTTTCTAAAATTGTATTACGATCTGAATTTTTCAAAATATAGCCTTGAGGTTTATGTTTAAGAACTTCTGTAACCAGTTCCCTGTCAGAAACGCCTGTAAGAAACAAAATTGGTATAGAAACTAAATCTTTATTAGCCCTAATCATTTCCAGAGTCTGAACTCCATCCCACCCTGGCATCTCATAATCCAAAAGGATAAGATCTGGTACTTCTTTTGTAAGATATTCCAGAGCAGCAGGTCCACTCTTTACAACAGCAACTTTGTACTTATCTTTAAGCATATTCATCATCTGTCGTAGTGATATAGGATCGTCGTCTACAACCAGGACTTTTTTTCTGTTATCCTCTGACTTTTCAATTAGAACATCTGTTACATCAATGTGAATATCAACCCAAAACTTATAAACTCGTTTAGCAAAATCATCTTCTAAAACAGGTGCAAGAATAAAAGAGATAAACTTTGCCTGGCATGACTGTTCATAAACTTTATATTCAGATTTTGTTCCATACAAAACAACAGGAATATCTTTTAAGTTCATTAAAACATCAATTACATAATCAGAATTATCGAAAGGAAGATTATAAACATAAACAATTGCAAAGTCCGGTTTAAAGTCATTAATTTTTTTTACAGACTCATCATTAATTTCCACAAACTTGGAAGCAAACTTCATTGAAGCCGTATTAAAATACTTTGTGCTTATTTTGTCCTTAGGACCAATAAAAACCATCTTACTCATAAAAAAAATTATAACAAAAATATTAGATTTTGCATTGTTTTTTATAAAAAAACCCGTAATCCGAAAAACGAACTACGGGTTTTAAGAAGAATTAAAACTGCAAAACCAGATTACTCATAAAGTGGTGTAAGAATTTTTACAATCTTGTCATATTCAGCATAAGCTTTATTGTATGCAGCTACATTTTCTGCAATTGGGTTTGTACTCTTAGATTCATCAAGTTTGATGTGTTCTGCACAAAGCTGAGCAATATCACACTTACCAGACTGATTTTTCAAGCACCAGAGGGCCTGAACAGCACCACCAAGAGCAGCTGCTTCGTCCAAAAGTGGAACACGGATTGGAAGGTTCATAATATCTGCTGCAATCTGACGCCAGATAGGAGATTTTGAACCACCACCAATAAGGCGGATTTCCTTTGGCTGGAATCCAAGTTTACGGAAGGCTTCAAGTCCACCACGCATAGCAAATACTGCAGATTCAAGAGATGCACGAGCAATGTTAGCTCTATTTGTATTAGCTGATGTAAGGCCTGTAATACTTGCACGTCCGTTTGGAAGGTTTGGAGTTCGTTCCCCATTGAAGAAAGGAATTACCAGAACGCCTTCTGAACCACATGGAGCCTTAGAAGCTTCTCCATCAAGTTCTTTTACATCCATCTGGAAAAGTCCGCGAACAAATTCTGTAGCTACTGTACAGTTCATTGTACAAAGAAGTGGTAACCATCCGCCGGTAGAAGAACAGAAACCACTCAAACCGTTTGCAGGATCTGCAATTGGCTTGTCTGAATAACCGTAAAGAGTTCCAGAAGTTCCCATAGACATTGTAAGGAATCCATCTGCAACAGTACCAGTTCCTACAGCACCCATCATGTTGTCTCCACCACCGGCAGAAACAGGAATTCCTTCTGGAATGCCATAAGCCTTAGCAGCCTGTGCAGAAACTTTTCCAGCAGGGACAGAAGGTTCAATCAATTTAGGAAGGATATTGATAAGATTTGAATCGATGATGTCACAAATCTTCTTTGACCAGGTGCGGTTCTTTGAATCGAATAAGGCAGTACCAGAAGCATCACCATATTCCATAACGTATTCGCCTGTAAGCTTCCAGTTCAAATAGTCGTGAGGAAGCATGATATATTTCAATGCGGCAAATGCATCTGCTTTATTGCGTTTGAGCCAGAGGATTTTTGGAGCGGTAAAACCAGTAAGCATAAGATTTCCAAGTGCATCTACAACTTTATTTGCACCACCAGCTGCTTCAGTAATGATTTTACATTCTTCTGTAGTTGATGTATCGCACCAGAGTTTGATGTTATACAAAGCTTTTCCATCTTTATTGAGCGGAACAAATCCGTGCTGCTGACCAGAAACACCAATAGCCTCAATTGTTTTTTTGTTTTCTGCAGAAAGTTTTCCAAAACAAACTTCAAGACCTTTATCAAACCATTCAGTCTTTTGTTCACGTGTTCCGTCTGCTTCGGAAATTAAATCCATTGGGCAAGATGCCTTTTCTATAATTTCTTTCTTTTCGTAATCATAAATTACGACTTTCATACTCTGTGTTCCAAGATCGATACCTGCAACAGTTTTCATTTTTCTATTTTCTCCTGTTTATTTGTTTCCAAAATAATATGCAAAATTCTACAAGAATAAAACATGTAGTCAATTAGTAAATTTACCTATTCATGCAGTTTGTATTCTTCATCTGCATCAATGATTTCAATCATTTTATCTGCAATTTCCGGATCAAACTGAATTCCTCGATTCTTTACAATTTCGCTTCTTGCATCTTCCTGTGCCATAAATTTTCTATAACTACGATTTGAAGTCATAGCATCATATGCATCGGCGACGGTGATAATTCTTGCAATTAATGGTATGTCAGTTTCCTGTAATCCATCTGGATATCCTTTTCCATCAAATCTTTCATGATGACCTCGTACACCAACTGCAATATTTTTCATTGATGAAATTGAACTTAAAATCTGACTTCCAATTACAGAATGTGTTTTAATGATGTTGTACTCCTCATCTGTAAGTTTTTCCGGCTTATTGATAATTGAGTCTGGAATTCCAATCTTTCCAATATCATGAAGCATAGCCGCATAATAAATCTCTTTTATTTCTTCATCATTCAAACCATAAGCACTTGCAAGCATTTTTGAATATTTTGCAACACGGGTAGAATGACCATTTGTATATTTATCTTTTGCATCTATTGTGCCAACAAACGCTTCAATAACTTCTATAAAGAATTTTTCAGTTTTTCTCTGCTGTTTCTTCAAAGAATAAAGTTTTAAAGAAACCAGAAGACAAATTATGGTAGTTATCATGGCAAGAACAAACACAATAAAGCCTGGTCTCTGCCAGATAAATGATTCTTTTATGATTTTTATACTTGCTGCATTTAAGCTCTGTACTTCATCACCATTTTCTGCAATTACAGAGAAAGTGTATTCTCCAGGGCCAAGGTTTGTATAAGAAGCAACTCGGATATCTGACCAGTCTGAATATTTTTCTTCAAATCCAGCAAGTTTTGTCTTAAACATAATTTGTTCTGAAGAAATAAAACTGATGCCTGTATAATTTATATTAAGTCGTTTTGTTTCAGCCGGCAGAACAATTGTTCCATCTATCACCGGATATTTTTCCCCATCAACAATCACATCTTCGATTTTTACTTCTGGTGGTGAATTTTTTGAAGCATTTCTAACCGGATCAAAAATAGTAAAACCGTCTATCAAAGTGAACCAGACTCTTCCCATATCATCTTTCATAGAAAGTGATGTAGAAGTAATTCCTCCTGAAGTAATACCATCCAGTCTGCCATAGAATTTCATGGATACATTAACTTTACGACCATCAAGAACATCCATTGCATCATTTTCTTTGATGTAGAAAATACCACGGTTACTTGTACCCCAGATTCTTCCAGAAATATCTGGTATGAGCTGGAAAATACCATCCGTATTAAATCCATTTGAAGAGTTAAAATTAAAAATCCTTCCGTTTTTATAATAAGAAGCTCCAGTACCTGTACAAATCCAGATTTCTCCATCTTTAAAAGACTGAATCTTAAATACTACATTTCCGGCAAGACCAGTTTCTTTTGTAATTTTTTTGACAATTTCTCTATCTTTTAAGATAAAAATTCCACCACCGTCAGTTCCAACCCAGACTGTTCCGTCAGGATTTTCATAAAGACACATGATGTAATCGTTATCTAAATCTTCGCCTTTTGCAATATTCTGAATTTTTCCAGTTTTTCCATCAACAATTGAAAGACCTGTTGTAGTTCCAATGTATAAATCACCATTATTGAGTTCTTCGGCAACACGAACTCGATTTCCAATAATTCCCTTTTCTTTTGTCCAGGCCTGAATGCTTCCATCAAGATTGAACTTTAACTGTCCAAATTTTTCATAAGTTGAAACTAAAAGTGCACCATTCTTAGTAACAGATAAGTGACGGATACGGACATTTTTACAATATTCAGTAATACTATTTGTGATAAAAGAATTATTCTGATAGCAGTAAAGTCCGTTATCGCCAGCAATCCAGACAACCTTTCTAAAAGAATCCTGAGCAATTGCATTTACTGTAGTATGCATTCCAACTGTCTGGAATTTTCCATAACTTAATTTCTGAACTCCACCATGATCAGTTGCAATCCAGATATTTTTTTCTTTATCTTCTATGATTTTTCCAACACTGTCGTCAGAAAGTCCTTTACTTTTATCATAATAAGAATAAAGCCCGTCATGATAAATTGTGATTCCATTATCCAGTCCAAACCAGATATTTCTTGCTGAATCCTGATAAATTGTTGAAACAATTGTTCCTTTCTGAGCTCCGTATCCAAGATTATGGAGGACTTCTTCATCGGCCGAAATTTTTACTGCATAGTATGGGGCAACTCCAAACCAGTAAGCTCCGTTTGAATCCTGATTAATTGCTGTTACAACTGGATTATTTATTACATGAATACCATCATAGATAGAAAATTTTCCGTTTGCATAAACATAAAGTCCATTTTCAGCCCTGGTTACAATCCAGATTCTACCAGCTGTATCACAATACATTTGAGCTACAATAAAATGATTATCAAGCGGAATATCATTAAATCCTTCTCTTTTTTCCAGTTTGTAATCTTTGCCAACACAGTTTACACCCGATGCAGTTCCAATCCAGATATTTCCATCTTTATCTTCACAAAATGAACGGATTGAATTGTTTGTAAGTCCATTTTCGGTTGTAAAAGAAATGATATCGCCACTTGGTCTAAGACAGTAGGCACCTTCATCATTTGATCCTACCCAGAAATTTCCTTTTGAATCCTGCATAATCGAACGTGCAGAAAGGAATCCATATCTTGAATCATAATATTTGTTATAAGTTAAAAAACGAACACCATCAAAGCGGGTTAGACCACCATAAGTTCCAAAATAAATATATCCTTCTTTACTCTGATATATATCTGTTATAGAATTTCCTGGCATGCCATCTTCCACCGTCCAGGTTTTACTTACATAATCTTTAAAAAAAGTATCTTTTGTCTGAGCCCAGAAAACTGCTGAAAATATAGACAGACTAAAAACAAGTAATAATTTTTTCATTAAGAATTCTCCTGTTTTTTTAATTTTCTAAACAACCATACAGCAAAAGGAATTGCTGCCAATGCACTAAGGAAATCTGCTACAAACTGTGTTATTTCTACACCTGTAAGGCCCATTATTGACGGTAAAATTAAAATTGCAGGTATAAAAAATACACCCTGTCTGTTCATAGAAAGAAAAGTTGCCTGTTTTACATGTCTTGTTGACTGCATTAACATATTTGTTCCAACAATCAGTGGGTGGAATGGTATAAAAGCAGCCTGATATCTTAAAGCAACCGTTCCAACCTGAACTACCAGGTCGTCATCACGGAAGGCACGAAGAATCTGAGGAGCAAAAATTATACAAAATCCTGCAAGAAAACTCATAAGACAAAATCCGCTTATAACCATAAAAACCCAGGCTTTAAAAACTCTGTCATATCTTTTTGCTCCATAATTATAACCGCTTACTGGACTGAAGCCCTGTCCAATTCCAATCATAATTGAAGCAATAAACATACAAATCTTTGTGACAATTGACATAGCGGCAATACCAGAATCTCCACCGTATCGTCCTGCCATTGTGTTTAAAAGAATTGTTGCTATACTTGCCAGTCCCTGTCGTGCTAAGGAAGGAACCCCTGTATAAATTATTTTACCAAGAATTTTAGGTTTTCCAAATAAATTTATACTTATATGGCAAATTACCTTTTTTCTTAAATACCAGCTTAAAAGAATTGAAAAACTTATAGTCTGACTGATTAAGGTTGCAATTGCCGCTCCACTAATTCCAAGCTTAAATCCAAAAATAAAAATTGGATCCAACGCTATATTGATTAAACCACCAGAAGTAAGGGCAATCATTGATAAAAATGATTTTCCTTCTGAACGCAGACTGTTATTTAATACAAAAGAGGCACACATAAATGGTGCACCAAGAAAAATAAAACGGGCATAATCATTTGCATAAGGCAAAACAGCTTCAGAAGCACCAACCAGTCTCATAAACTGTGATGAAAAAAGGACTCCTAAAACAAGAATTACACCACCAAAACCTAAGGCTGAAAAAAATGCAGTTGAAGAAATTACAGAAGCTTCATCATTTTTCTTCTGACCAAGTTTTATAGAAATCAAACTTCCAGCACCCATACCAAGAGTAAAACCAAAAGCCTGAATTATAGACATGATTGGAAATACAATACCAACAGCTGCACTCGCCTGAGTATTTATCTGTGATACAAAAAATGTATCCGCCATGTTGTAAATAGAAGTTACAAGCATGGAAATAACCGTAGGAATAGCTAAAGTTGTAATCAATTTCGAAACAGGTTCATTCACCATTTTATTGAACTGTTGGTCAGCTGTAATATTTTTATTGTTCATAAATATATTGTAATTTGTTTTAAACAAAAAACATAGTTAGAGGCCTACATTGAACGATAGAAATCTTCATATAATTGATTATTTTTTCAATCTTCTTTAATATCTTAATTATGATTAAACAAGCCGATATTCTTTCAGAATTTTTAGACAAAGACACTATAAATGCACTCTCAGATTTTCTTGATAAAAAGAATGGCTACGATTCATCTGCTGATAAAATTGCAAAAGCTTTTGGCTCAAGCAAAGATATTTCTAAGTTAGATGAAGAGGGAGTTTCAAAACTTGTCGCTAGCTTTAAAAACAACCTTACACTTTTGATTCAAAAGACTTGGGTTGAAAAATCAGATATTGCATTAAAAGATCAACTTTTATACCAGTTAGATATTTTCCTGGGAAATAATGCATGGACAGATAACTACGTTCTCTTCCTTCAGATTATTAACCAGGCTGTATTCCTTATGTTTGGACAGAAACCAGATTCTTCTGACTTTGCTGAATATACTCTCCGTATTGACCCAGAATTTGGTATTTTCTGGTGGTACATTTCAAACCTTCCTCCCAAAGCTGACTGGTCAGAAGACAAGTGCCGGCTTGCCATGATGTTAGGAATGTACTTCTTAGCAAATTACTAATTGGTGGTTAAATAACCACATAGACCGGAGCTTGTATAGTTCCGGTTTTTTTATTTATATTTCCAGGAGGAAAAAATGGATATTCAAAAAATCTCTTCTTCACTTAGAACAGCCTCTCAAAAACTGGCTCTTCAGAATGCTCAAATCAAAAACAGAGTTCTTTCTGAAGTTGCAGATGCTCTGAATGCAAATCGCCAGTCCATCATCGAAGCAAATAAAAAAGATATTGATGCAGGCCGCTCAAATGGAATGTCAGAATCTTTAATTGACCGTTTAATGCTGGATGATAAAAGAATAAACGGAATTGTCGAAAGTCTTAAAATTGTGATTGGACAGACCGACCCCATTGGTGAAGAAATTGCAGGATGGAAAACTCCAAATGGTTTGAATATCCGCCAGGTAAGAGTTCCTCTTGGAGTTGTTTCAATTATTTACGAAAGCAGACCAAATGTTACTGTTGATGCATTCAGTCTGGCTTACAAAAGTGGAAATGCCATTTTACTTCGCGGATCTTCATCAGCCTATAATTCCAACAAAGAAATTGTAAGGGTGATTAAAGAAGCCCTTTCTAAAACTGAAGATGGAATTCCAGAAGCAATTGAACTTGTTGAAGTTCGCGAACATGACCACAGCGATGTAGACCAGATTCTTAATGCTGTAGGATTGATTGACGTAGTTCTTCCACGCGGAGGAAAAAAATTAATTCAAAATGTTGTTTCAAATGCCCGCATTCCTGTAATTGAAACTGGATCAGGTGTCTGCCATCTTTATATAGATGAAGATGCAGATTTGGAGATGGCATGTAAAGTTGCTGAAAATGCAAAAATCCAGCGACCAAGTGTTTGTAACGCTATTGAATGTATTGTAGTTCATTCTAAAATTGCAGAAAAATTCCTGCCAATGCTGGAAAAAACTTTCAACGGCAGAGTAAAACTTCATGCAGACCAAAAGGCAATTAAATATCTCAAAAATGCACTTCCAGCCACAGAGGAAGATTTTGGAAACGAATACCTTGATTATGAATGCTGCGTAAAAGTTGTAGAAAGCATTGAAGAAGCAATCTCTTATATCAACAGTCATAATACAAAACACAGTGAATCCATCATCACAGAAAGCCGTTCTAAAGCAAGACTTTTCCAGTCGATGATTGATGCAAGTTGTGTTTATGTAAATGCCAGTACACGTTTTACAGATGGCGGAGAATTCGGATTTGGAGCAGAACTTGGTATTTCAACCCAAAAACTGCATGCCCGTGGACCAATGGGAATAAAAGCTTTAACCACAACAAAATACCTGATTGATGGTGAAGGTCAGATTAGGTGATAGGTTCTAGGTGATAGTATTAGGAGTAAATTATGGGAAATATTTGTGAAAGTTTGAAAAAAGCTCGTAAAATTGTTATTAAGATTGGTTCGAACACCCTTGCAAAAGCAGATGGAACAATCAACCTGGAATTTATGCTTTCTTTTGCAGAACAATGTGCCAGCCTTATTAAACAGGGAAAACAAATTATTCTGGTTTCTTCTGGAGCTCAGGTTGCAGGCGTTTCTACAACAAAAGAATGGGCCCGCAAAAAGGATGTTCACTACCGTCAGGCCCTCTGTTCTATTGGCCAGGTTGAACTTATGCATCAGTGGCGTAAAGCCTTCCAGAAACAGGATCTTCACATTGGTCAGCTCCTGCTCACAAAAGATGATTTTGAAAATGAACACAGAAGTCTGAATATTCGAAATACTTTATTTACCCTGGTAGATGAAGGAGTTGTTCCAATCATCAACGAAAATGACAGCGTAAGTTTTGATGAAATTAAAATTGGTGATAACGACAATCTTTCTGCTCTCACAGCAATTCTCTGGTCAGCAGATTTACTGATTCTTTTCAGCGATATTGATGGCATCTACACTGATAATCCTAAAACAAATCCGGATGCCAAGCTGATTGAAACTGTTGATTCAATTCCAGAACTGAGAAAATCAATTAAGATTGGTGATACAAATGCTTTTGGCACCGGCGGCATGGAGACAAAAATCCAGGCAGCAGAAAAGGTAACTGAATACGGTATTGAAATGCTGCTGGCTAACGGCGGTAAACAGAAGGCACTTACTAGCTTGTTAGACGAAAACTCTAAAGGCACAATGTTTTCAGCCTAGTGTCATCCCCTGGCTTGACCAGGGGATCTTTTCTAACTACTAAATCTTCTTCAACTTATCCAAAAATCCGTTTAATACTTTTTCATTAATTTCAGGATTCATCTGATTAATCTTTCTTGCAATCTTTTCAGCATAAATAACTGTAATCAAATCTGCTTCAACAAGTTTTAAAAGCATTTGTAATCCCCAGACTACAGTTCCACCTGCTGCTTCACAATGTTTACGCAGAGCTTTGTCATGAGTAATCTATAAGTATGTTTGCATCACAAATTGCAATTACAGCCATTCAGCAACTCTCTCCCTCATCTCTGTTGCGGAAAGATTCAAGATTTCAGCTGCACGACTTATTGTAATTTTTTCCTGTTCATAGGCCAGACGAACCAGTCTTTCAAATCTTTCTTCTGTAAAGCTGAAAGAAGAAAGTTCTGCCGGCTCATCTGAAGCAGGAACCATTTCAGATATAGAATTAGGCTCATAATTGTTTTTCAAATCATGGTCATATTTCAAGCGATAAAGTCTAGCAAACTCTATATACAAATAACCAGGCTTAAAACGATCTCCTATAAGTGAATTCAAACGATACAAAACTGTTTTATAGCTTACACCAAAATACTGCTTTATCTGCAAAACAGCATCAACCCAAGAGATTCCCTTATGCGCTTCCCATTGTTTTTCAAAAGCTTTTTCTGGCATTAAAAACTCTACAGCAAAGGTATCTGCCTCTTTTTCTTCAGTTTCATTTTCTTCCGCAACTTCCCCATCAAAAGAAGTTTTATGAAGTATCAGATGTCCTAGCTCATGAGCTATAGTAAATATTTTACGTTCAACACTTATGTTCTCACTGTTATTTACTATTATTGCAGGACCGCCATCTGCTTCATTTACAGAAAGACCAAAGGTTTTCTGGAAGTTAAAGTCATGAAGATAAAGTTTTATTCCCGCGTTTTCTATAAGAGAAACTATATCATACACAGGAGCATCTTCTTTGATATTAAAGATTTTTCTGACTTCTTTTGCTGCCTCTTTAGGATCTTTAGAAACAACTTTCTTGAGTTTGTAATTTGATTTCTTCCCAGTTAATTCTTCAAGAGAAACATAATTCTTAAGCCAGATAGCAGAATCTATTTCCAGCTGATCTCTTTCTGCAACTTCTCTTGCTGTCAGCTTTGTATTAGTTCTGAATCTTAATGTCTTTAACTTTGGAGTTTCTGCCAGTAATTCAGGAAAAGAAACTCCAAGTGCTGTTGAGATTTTTATTAATGTTGAAGAATTTGGAGACGCTTTTTCATTAAGAATATTAGAAAGAGTCGCCGTTCCCAATCCGCTTTTTTCTGCCAGTTGAGGAATAGAAAGCTTCTGAAGTTTCATATACCTTCTGACATTTCTACCCAAATCTGCTAAAGCCATAATAACCTCCACATTATACTAGTATAATATAATATGTGATTATTGTCAAAAATAAAAATCAAATAGTTTTATATTAGATGATTATAAATGAACTATCCAGAAGCCATTTTTGTCAGCACCATTGCGAGACAGCAAATTCAATTTTTCTAAAGCTCTCAAATTAGTTCTAACAGTTTCTCTTGTTTTATTAATTTTTGCAGCAAGTTCATCATATGTATAACGATTGTTTTCCAGTAAAAGTTCCAAAAGAACGCGTTGCGTTTTGTTTACAGGCAGATTTACAGGCAGATTTTTGCCTGTATTTTCAGTTTTTGCATCATTTACAGGCAGATTTTGTGCTCTGATATGGCAATATCTGTTCTTAAGTTCATTTTTTTCTCCAAGCAATAGATTACGGAAAAACTTCTCCAGATATTCCGTATTCATATATATGCCCTTGTTCATGTTCGTATAATTTGCACGGACAAGTGCATTTCGGAAGTACCAGCTATTCTTTTCAAAAGGTTCATTGTTTACTTCAAAACCAAGCGAGTTCAAATACTTGATTGTAAACACTGCAGTAGTACGAGTATTACCTTCACCAAACGGATGAATCTGCCAGATATTTGCAATAAAGCGTGTAAGATGTTTTACGGTCTCGTCCTTAGTAAGCTTAGAATATTCAAAAGACTTTTCCTGTCTAAAATCATATTCCAAAGTCTGTCGAATCATATCTGCATTGGCATAAAGAACAGATTCTCCGTCCAGAACCCACTCACGTTTTGAGATATTGTAGTCTCTGAATCGTCCAGCTTTTACCTTGTAGAAGACACCACTAAAAAGTCTTTTATGAATCGAAAGCAGCAAATCAGGCGTAAAGCTGAATGTTTTTTCTGCAAGAATTTCACGGATGCGGACAGAAACTTTATCTGCTTCTTCTGTATTATCTTCGTCTTCTGTTCTTCCCTGCCGAGTTTCGTAATAAGAATCAATAAGCTGCTTGGCTTGTTCAATAGTTATTTCACCATCAATATTTCGCTTTGCAGTTTCGTATAGATATTTAGAAGGCGTAAGTCCATCCACCTGCTGCAAACCAATAGCTGTCTGCCAGAGCTTGCCGTTCTCCTGCTTGGCTGGTTCGCTCTGGAGAATGTATGAGTCAAAGTCTATTTCGAAGGGGGATAATTTTTCTTTGGACATTAATACCTCTCTTACAACTTCTCATAATAAGCTCTAATCTTAGCAGCCATCAATTTTCGTCTCTGAACTAAGAATTTTTCATAATCTTTGAATGTCCAATCTTTAATCTTTAAAGGAACACAGTTGTCTGCTAAATTCTTTTTTATAGCATCTTCTGATTTTAAATTGCCTATATGGTATTCCCCTGTTTTGCATTGTTCAAAGACTTTTGTAAAATATTTACAAGGTTCATCTTTGCCTACTGCGATGTTTGTTGGTGTATCAAGATAGGTAAAGTTTGCAACCTGATTATATTTAGCTTTGTCATTGATTCCGTTATCAATTAAATATTGTTTTGGGAAGATATGATGAACATCGCCCATTGTTGTTATAAGATTTGAAAATTTTGAACCTTCGTTGAACAGTGAATCACTTCCTTCCCTGCAGGAAGCAGCCCAGAACACACAAAGATATGGACTGTTTACAGAAGAAGTTTCAAGGTTTTGCACAAGTTCAACATTCCAGAAAGTATCTGACAAAGTTTTTTCTACTTCCTCAAGCCATGGCAAAAATCCTTTTTCTTTGATTCGGCGTAAATCCAAATCCATTGCTGATTCTGGAGATGAAATATAACGGCCAGTCAAAGTGCTCATTACATACCAGCGCTGAACATAATTCTTTACCTTTGTTTTATCGATTGAAGAATCTTTCAACAAACGTAAATAAAGAGTGTATGCAAAATCCAGTGTGATATCTGATGTAATAAGTTTCTTAGAGATAAAACCTGCATCTTTGATAGCAAGAACAAACTGTTTGAAGTTGTATTCGTTCATGTAATCAAGAACACCGTTAGAAAGATTTTTGAAGGTTTCTTCTGCGATAGATTCCTTAAAATCTTTTGTTTCAAAATCACGACCTTGCAAAAGACTTACCAGATCCTTCATTTTTCCACGAGGATATTGAGACATAAATGCAACACGAAGCATATCGCTATAATCAGGATCATAAATGTCATCATTATCATCTTTTAGCCATTTTAATTTTGGAGCATAATCAGTTTTTGCAAATTCTTCATCCTTGGTCATTTCTGGATACCATTTTGGATCCACAGCAAGATGAGAGAAATAGTCGATTGCTTTGCGAAGCATATTTCCGCCATAAGTTTCGTTTGCAGCGATACGGCTCATTGCAAAGTCAGCCTGATTAAGCTTTGTTCCCTGACTGTTAATACGGATAAAGATCTCTGTTACTTCATCAATGCTCAGTTCTTTATCGAAAAGTTCAATTACACCAAGTTTACGATTTTTGATGTCGATAAGCTTTGTAATCTGCTGATTAATAGGTGTAATTTCTGGATTTGTCTCACAGAAGTTTTGAACAAAAGAAAATGAATCAAAGCTTGTCTGGAATATTACAGAAATATCAGGAATCCATTTTTTATCTTTTAAGATAGCATTGTCCTGAACAGCAAAACATTCTTCATCATTTTTTGCAAAAGGATTATAAGCAATTGCAATATGCTTCTTTTCAAAATCAGCATTGAATACTTCAAGTCCGCTTAAAGCTGTCATCATTGCAGTAACACGTTGCTGTCCATCAATCATGATTTTCTTTCCAACAGAAAGGCTTCCATCTTTGAGCTTTAAATCCGGACTCTTAGAGATAATCAAATAACCAGTTGGATAACCTTTATAAAGAGAATCTACAAGGTCACGTACCTGCTTTCCCTTCCAGACAAACGGACGCTGTATTTCAGGGATAGCAATTTCGTTTGATTTGATGAAGTTTAAGATTTGTTCGACTGTGTAGTCGTGTACGCTGTATTTTTCGGACATTATGATTTCTCCTTTATAAAAAAAGGGAAGAAAACAGAAACGACTTTGTGTGTGTCGCCGTAATGCAAATGCAAAACTTTGACTCATTAATGCTTATCTGATATGATGAATTCAATTCAATCAAATAATTGTGCATTAAGAATTACGCATATAAAATGCATAGCTGAAGTTTCTATTTTCTTCCCAATTATTCTAAGTTATTCATATGGAGCAACAAATTCTTTCTTTTGCAATTTTCTATTAAAGTCTATATTCTGGCTCCAATCAGTAAATATAGTTTTATCTTTAATATAATCTACTACTTTTTCCTGTTGATTGGAAGTAAGTTCAAAACCATAATTATCATTAAGTTTTTTGACAAAAAGCAGTTTTTCATCTCTTGTAACTCCGGGGTAAGTTAAATAGTCGAAGATAAGCAAGAAATGGTCTGCTTTTTTTAAATTCAAATCCAAACATTTTATATAATCTAATATTTTATTTCTTTGCTTAATATAGATATCATTGTTACTTGTAAAAGCCAGCAATGTAGTACAAGTAAAATAATCAAATCGTTCAGATGTCAAAACAGTTGAAACTATCTCATTGATATCCTTTTCAGGAATCTTTTCAGTAAAATTGATACTTTTTAGAACTAACAATAAATTAGCTATTTCTATAAACTCATTTTTATCTTTATTGATTTCCTTTTTTATTATATGCAATATTTCATCAAATATTAATTTATTCACATTGTTCGTTTCATTTTCATCGAAATTAGCCTTCATAAAATTATTGATATTTACCAATATGTAAGAAAGCTTATTGCAAGGTGTAATTCTTATATCTAAAGAAAAAACATAAAAACATAATTCAAGAATGATTTCTATCCAAGCTAAAGCAACCTTTTTTGATTCATCATTTAATGACAAATTTGGATTTACTAGTCTTTTTACCATGTTTTTTAGACGATGAAAAACATATGAGTCTACAGAAAAAACAGAAGTATTATTTCGATATAATATGTTCTTTAATCGATTTATAAAGCGTGTATAAGATATTTTTAGAGGTTCAAAACTAATTCTATTATCAGCAATTTTTATGCAATCAGATAATTCGTTAAAAAGAAATTGTAATTCATCTTTCGCTGCTGAGACATCCGAAGCAAAAGGAACTAAAAAGTCCTTCTCCTTATTATCATTTAGATAAAGTCTAAATGGTTCTAGTTCTTCACGTATAACTTTTTCAATCAATTCCAAATTATCGATTTTATTGGAAAAAACAAACATGTCATCTACATATCTGTAAATTTCATAATCCTTATACAATTTCAATCTATAATCTTCTGAAGCTAACCTTTTTTCAATCCGTAAATCTATATATTGAAAAATTATCTCTGCAAATATTCTTGAGAATTCTGGACCAATAATTATACCCGCCGTTTCATCGTAATTAACATGTTGCATAAATTTATCGAATTTCTGTTCAAAATTTAATTCTCTTCTTTGCTGTTTAGCAACATCTTTTGTTTTTACAACCCAACTAATTGTATGGGTATAAATACTTGAAAAGCAATTTGAAACATCTAACTTACGTAGAAAAGCATATTTCTTTTCTAATTTTATAAACTGTCGAGAATCATAGAATTTATATAAAAGGCGATAATTTGAATACTTAAAATAATTTGACGCTGTAATTATATCATCATCTTCTTCACTTAAGCATCCCTTTTTATAAAACTTATCAGAAATAGCAGATGGATAACGTAAAGAAAAATTGCTTTTTGTACATAGATATATGATATAGTCAGAATACTCTTCATATAACTCACACAAGTCCAATTGAGATAATGGATGAGGTAAACTTAGTTTTCGTTTTTTTGTATCTTTTCGTATTATACTGAAAGAATACGGGATAAAGAAAAAATTATTATCCTTTTCAATTTTATAAATAATTGAATTTAGTTTCTCAAATACCTGTTTATTTGAACTTAAATCTTTGATTAAAGAATGAAATCCGTCATTTGAAAAAATAAGAGTTGTTTCATATGGTAGAACATCTGTAAGAAGAGGTCTATATTTATCAGATAAATCAACAAATGCTAATTTTTTAGACATATTTTAACACCTTGCATAATTCCTGTATTTTTTGTTCACTGAATTTGACTTTCATTTTTGAATAGAAGCCAGAACGGATATTTAATTTTAAGAGTTTTTCTTTTTGCGCTGTAGTTAAATGTAGTTTTATTCTTTTCGAAAGCCGAGAATTACTTGTTATCAAATAGTTTTTGAATTGATTTATTTTATTTAGAGACGAATTATCTGATAAATATTTATAGTTGTAATAAATACCAGTCATTAAGATTCCATTTGCATTTGAATCAAGTTGATAATTGCTAAAAATTAATCGTATTCTATCATAGAAACTATCAAAATTTTTATTTTGTATAAAAATCAATGCAGCTTTTATAATACGTCGCTTTATTTTATCAATTTTTGATGAAGAAATGTAAATATCAAGTTTTCGATATTTTTCCATATTACCATATTTGTTTTTCTCTTTTTCAAGCTGGCCTTTAATTGCAAATTCATACCCCAAGAAATCAAAGTGATATGTTTTTACATCACAGTTTTTAATTTTATGTACTACTCTTTTAGATTCATTCAATGTTAGATTTAATCCTTTTGAATTTGAGATATATGTATTTATTTCTTCAGAAATATCTTCAGAAGAGATGATAATTATATCATCCACATATCTTGCAAAATATGAAACTTTACAATTAATTTTGAGATATTTATCTAAATCTCGTAAATACAATTCTGATAATGAAGCACTAAATGGAATTCCACGTGGTAAACCACTACCAGAAGTTTTGTTTATTACTGATTCAATATATGAAACATTCTGAAAAGAAATAATACCGTCATCTCTTAATCGTTGAATTAATTTCGCCGTATCAATTGATTCATAGAATGAAGAAATATCTAATTTGATTACATAAAATTCATTTGTTGATTTAAGAATTGAAATAAGTTGCTTTATGATTCTATCTCTATTTGCTTGTTTTACCTTATAAACTCTTTTTACAAGTTTATCCAAATAGCGAAGAACTATCTTACTTTCAATATCTCCAGCTAAATACAAAGGTTTGTCATATAAATAAGTTTTATTGATATTGAAAGTAAAATTTTGAGAACTTATATTTGCATAAATTCTCTTTATAATTTCATTAAAATCTACAAATTCTGAGTCTCCTTTTTCTTTATATAATTCATGCTTATGAATTAATTGTCTGACATCCCGCTCTGTAATAATTTGCTCTAACATATTTTACAACTCCCCTCTAAACGCACGCGCCAGAATTGATTTTTTTAGCAGGGCGATTTGGTCTAGGACGGTTTGAGCAGCTTCTTTGGCACGGGATTCTTTTTCTAGTACAGTGTCTAGGAAATTGACAATTGATAGTTGATAATTTAGGGGTGGTAGTTTTATAGGTAGATTACAAACTGTCTTCTGATTTATTTTAGGCATATTTCCAGCAGTACCTGTTGCATTATTTCTAAAATAAGCAAGAGATTCTTCTGTTTTTAATTGATATGCAATAAATGCATTTGAGACAGTCTCTTTCACTTGTAATTTCATCATCAAATCAGGATAAATAAACTCATGTTCTCCGCCTGTATAAATTGCACTAGTTCCAACTTTATCTAGGGAATTTGCGCGCTGTATTAAAATATCACCAGGTTTCAACCAAAGAAATGAATCATCAGAAATATCAGCTTCTATATATTTACAAAATTCAGGTCTAAAATACCCACTAGTTGTTGCTGATAGAGACATAGTTTTATATGGAGTTTCATAATCAACCGCTGTTGTTGAATATCCATTTCGAGGTTTTTCTATGAGAACATCTTCTAGTTTTTTTTCTTCCCAATCTTCAATTGACAATTCTTCATTATCAATTTTCAATTGTCCAGTGAAGGCTTTGTGTAGGATGGCGGCTTTGCGGTTTTCGAAGCTGTCTAGCACTGCTTGCGTTTTTTCTTGGGCTTGGTCCAGTTTTGCGAACATTGTTTCTATGCGGTTTACGATGCGCTCTTGTTCGGTGAGTGTTGGAGGAAGAGGAAATGGAATATTTTTCAAAGTTCCAACACTAACTCCTCCAATTAGTCCATGACGCTCTTTCATAAATGAATAAAAAAATGCATTTGTTTGTAAATAATAATAAACTAATTTTGGTTCAACATTCTTACATACAAAAGCACACAGTTTATTTCCAAAACAAACTTGTTCAGATGTAATTCCCAGTTTCTTACCTGCGCTTCCACCTTCAATACATAACAATGGAGTATTAGCTGGAACTGTCTTAAAATTTTCGTAATCTGATATTTTTACGCCATTTTCATAATTTATTGTTCCATCAAAATCAACATCTTTTGTTCCAATAAAATTGAGACCTTCTGTTATACCTGTATATTTTTCTTTTTTTACATTTTCATTAATACTGTTACCAGTAAAAATATCTGCAAAATTAGATGCTCTTTCCCACTTCCACCCTTCCGGCAGTTCATACGGTGCTTCTATTTCTGTCTGTTCTATCTCAACTTTCTTTGCCATTTACCTTCTCCGTTATGCCCAATAAGGAATGTACTTTTTATTTTTACGAGAATTACTTTCCGGGTCAAATTCTTTTATAAGCCCTTTTTCTAATGTCGCTTTTATGACTCTGGAAACCATTGCGGCATTTTGTTCTTCAATTTTAAATCGTTCTCGTAAAGACTGGTTTGACATCTGTTCATTTGAAACATACTTTAGACAGGCATGCTGATAACAGGCTATCATTCGTTCGATATTACTTGTATCTGACCAGGTTTTATATGAATATAAAGTTACTACAGTTCTATTTTCTTGTACTGCGATTTTTACTGCCGGTAACTGATAAAGTTCATTGTAAAAAATAACCTTATCCATACCGCTTCCTTTTTCTTCGCAAAAGCGCATGCGTCGCATAAGGTCTGCTAATAAATCGTTTCTTGGTGCATATTCATCTATAAATCTATCACTCTGAATTATAGGAATTCCTGGATTAGAAAACTCGATACGGTCACTATAAATTTCTACCATAGGACTGCCTGAAATAAAGAAATCCTGATGGACTATCATGTTTGCAACTAATTCACGAATTGCTATTTCTGGATACATTCGTTTGTCCTGACGCAAAATTGTACCAATCTGTTCATTTGCAGGAAGCTGTCCATTAATCCATTCTACAAGACCTTCCAATCCAACAGCATAACCTTTTGCACCAGTTATCTCTCGAACAGTCTCTAATTTATTATTATTTTTATAACAAATTACTCTTATTGCTTTTCGTTTTAAGGAATCAAAATTCTCTAATCTCTTTGCAAATAGAATTGCACCTAGATTTGTTATACTATAATTTTTTTGATTCTTGATTATCAGTTTTTCTTTTTCAAACCGCTCTATAACTCCATTTTGATCAGTTGGATATGGAATTTGCATTAAATCAAAATATAGCTGTGTATCTAAAAGGTCAAAAACATCTGATTTTTCTACATTTTCTTTTGCAATTCCTTCTTCAAAAGTTTGTTCTGGAGTATTTCTCCAAATTTTGGCTTCCTTTTCCGGAAACTCACTTAAGAATTTTGTAATAGAATTTACTCGCACATAGGTTTTATTATTGAACGCTACAGGCTGGCGACTTGCTGCGGGAATTTTGTACATTGAAATATGAATATTTTCAGCATAATCAAATTCTATTGTTTCATAATCTATTCTGGGTGAAATGTGCATTCTAAGCCATATTTCTAATTCATCATTGCCGACTTTTTTTGAAAGTGCATGAAAATCTGTTCCTACAATTTTTCTTGTTCCATCTTCGATTCCATAAATCAAATATGCAAAAGGTTTATTATTTAAACAAGCACTATTTGATAGGGCTGATATTCGTTCTCCTATCTCTTCTTTTGAATGAAAATTATGTTTATATTCTACCCATTCATTTTCAGGATACTCCTGAGTTATAAATGTCAAAAATTCTTTTAATTCAATATCTGTCATATGCACTCCAGTCAAATAACAGTCAAATAAGAATAAGTTATTTAATTCTTTGTAATATATAGAATTAAATAATTAACTACTATAAAAATCAAGCATTCAGTCAAATAAAACTACAGCTATTTTACCTTCTCTAGTTCGTTTACTACATCACGAATCAAATCGGCAGCCATTTCCAGCTGGTCTATGCAGTCCTGGGCGCTTTCGATTGGGTCGGGAAGGTCTTCGTAGTCCAGGATGCTTTCGTCGCGGATAAGGCCAAGGTCAAGGCTGTTTCCTTTGGCGGCAATCTGGTCGCGGGTAAAACAGTTCCAGCGTTCATCTTTTACAGACTTACGGTCTTTTGCATTAAAGGCTTTGATGAAATCTTCAAAGTGTTCTTTTTTGAGCTGGTTGGTTTTTCCAAAGCTTGGCATATTTGTACGTAAATCATAGAACCAGACTTCTTTTGTATTATCTTTATCTTTTGTTCCTCTGGTAAAGAAGAGAACATTTGTTTTTACACCCTGAGCATAAAAGATACCTGTTGGCAGACGAAGAACGGTATGAAGATTACATTTGTTCATTAAGTCTACACGGATTTTTTCGCCGTCACCATCTGCAAAAAGAACGTTATCTGGTAGAACTACTGCAGCTCTGGCTTTTCCGTCTGCTTTGAGAGAGCGGTAAATATGCTGTAAAAAGTTCAACTGTTTGTTGCTTGTAGTGTATGTAAGGTCTGTACGAAGTGCTCGTTCTCCACCTTTCTTTGTTCCGAACGGTGGATTTGTAAGAACTACATCATAGCCTTTCATTTCCATTCCGATTGAACTTAAGGTATCGCCAAGTGTAATTTTTCCGTTTATGTCGTGAAGGTATGCATTCATAAGAGCAAGACGATGTGTATCGTGCACAAGTTCTGTTCCTGTAAAAGCTTCTTTATCTTCAAACTCCTGCTGTTCGCTGGTACAGTTTATAAGACCATTATTGTTATCGAGAACATATTTGTGAGCAGCAATCATAAACCCAAAAGTTCCGCAGGCAGGGTCATTACATTTTTCACCTAACTGTGGTTTTACAAGTTCTGTCATTACATCAATCAAAACACGAGGTGTAAAATACTGACCGGCTCCGCTCTTTTTTTCTGTAGCATTTTTTTCCAGTAAGCCTTCGTAAAGATCTCCCAAACCTTCATCTTTTGCAGAAAACCAGTCTAAGGCATCAATTGATTTTATAATCTTTTCAAGATTTTTTGGTTCATCTATAGATGTCTGACTTCCTGCATAAATTTCGAGAACACGACCTTTTGATTTTGTTCCAAGATGATCTAGAAGTTCTTTATAAAAATCTTTGAGGGCAATTCCGTCTTTTGCAACAAGCTTTGCCCAACGATATTTTTCTGGTATCTGATCTTCTGCTCCAGGTATTTCTGAGCACATCTTTAAGAAAAGAATGTATGTGAGTTCATTAAGATAATTCTGATAGGTAATTCCGTCATCTCTGAGAACATTACAAAGATTCCAGAGTTTGCTTACGATTTCTTGTGTTGTCATTTTTTTATAATCCTATTTTATGCAATATCTTCATAAAGATAAATATTTAATTCGTTTATTAATGCTTTTAACTGGAAATTAAATTCCTTATCTATTCGCTTAAATCCACCTTTGTTTCTGAAGATAACTTCGGAATCAAAGATTGATTCATCGATTGTATTTTCTACCATCAGGTTAGATTCAATAATTGCGAGCCAATGCTGTTCTACAGGATTAAAGTTATGATTAGTTTTTAATTTCTGGAAAGCTCTGTGTATTCTTTCTTCGTGATTTAAAAGAGGAGAACCTACTGCATAGCGGCGGATTATGTTAATAATATCAACCGTCATGTCTGCATTTGTTGCGTTATTGATTGCAGTATTCAAACTGTTGAGATCATATCCTTCGTTTGCAAGTTGAACACATAGAGATTTAAGCGAAGCACGAGTAAGGCTTGCCGGCTTTGTGCATACAATATTCAGTGCTGTAATTTTGTCTTTATTATCCTGAATGAAGGTTGAAAACTCTTCCAGATAATCTTCCGGCTTTTTGAGATTATGTTTTCCATAACCTCTTGTAACTTGTACATCACCATCATCTGTATCATCGATTATGATTTTCTTTGCGAGAGGTTTATCGTCATCAATAATCTTAAACAGTTTTTCATCTTTTATGATTTGAGTTTGTGCGTCTGTTGGTGACAAAGTAAGAAGATTTTTGATATATGAATTTACAGTTTCTCCACCTGAAAGAGTTTTGAAATCTGAAACTGCTTTATCTGTAAGAATATTTTTCTTTCTCTGTAATTTTGCTACAAGCTGATTTACCTGGAACTGAACAACTGTTGGATCTGTAGTGGTTTTAAGAGAGTCAACAAGTTCTGTAATCCTTATCTTTGGCTGCTGAACAACCGGCTTCATGTTGATTACTTCTTTAAGTGCATCGTAGATTCCAACCGGATCATAAATAAAGAACTTCTCTTTATGAATTTCTGGGCAAAGTCTGGTTGCACGGCCAAGCATCTGTTCAAAAAGAATACGCGATTTAACACAGCGCATGAATACAAGATTTGTGATTGATGGAACATCAATACCTGTAGTCAGCAAATCTACTGTAACAACAACACTAGGATAAGATTCATTCTTAAAAGACTTTATAAGGTCTTCAATTTTCTTTTGATTTCCACCGCCAGCAGCACCTGTAATCTTCATTACTGCATTTTCTGGAATACCTTTCTGCTGACAGATATTTTTAAGAACATCAACTATTGTATCTGCATGAGCGTCGTTCACAGCAAAGATAAGAGTTTTTCCAAAGGTATCCGGTGAATCGAGCATTATGTATTTTTCAGTAAGCTCTTCAAAAACCTTTTTATTGAAATCTGGAACAACAATCTGGTCATTGAATTTTTCTACATCGTAATCTAATTCATCTGGGAGAACAGCCTCGTTTACAATTTCCTGAGTGTTTGGGTCATATTTTGGAACTATTTCACCAGCCTTAAAGTGAATGCCTTCTCGACTCTTTGTTGTAGAAAGCATGAACGGTGCATCATGGTCGCAAAGATATCCTTCATAAACTGCACGGCGGTAAGAATAAGTATAAATAGGCTCTCCAAAAATCTGAGTTGTCTGCAAGGCTGGAGTTGCTGTAAATCCAATCTTTACTGCATCAAAATACTCTATAATGTTTCTATATTTACTCTGATAATCTAACTGGTCGCGGAAAACAATTTCTTCATCAGCCATCTCTTTATCGAGAATATAACCACGATGTGCTTCATCAATAATGACAAGGTCAAAATCTGTTACAGCTGGCATGCGGTCTGTTTCGTTATACAAAATGCGCTGTACCATTCCCTGAACTGTAGAAATCTGAAGTTTTGTTTCCTTGTCTATTGTGCGTTCATCAAGATTCTTAATGTTATAGATATCTGTAAGCGGCTGGAGTTGATCAAGTTTTACTTCGCTGAAAACATCAAATGCCTGTTTTCCAAGAGAGTTTCGGTCTACAAGAAGAAGGATTCTTTTAAAACGTTTCGACTTTAAGAAGCGATAAATAAGTGCCAGAAATGTTCGGGTTTTTCCTGTTCCTGTTGCCATTGCAAGAAGCATCTGCTTTTTACCTTCTGCAAGTGCCTTATCTACAGCATGTATTGCTTCTATCTGATATTCACGAAGAGAAAGTCCGTCTTTATTTCTGAGGAAATCATCATCATCAATTACTATTTCTTGTGTTGCTTTTTCATCTTTTTCAAGAAGTTCTGAAATTCCTATTGGACTCATCCAGCCCTGTAATGCTCGAGGTGCCTGTGTTGGATATCTGAAATCTATAAACCAGATTCCAGATTTTGTTTCAAGCTGCTTTAGATATGGACGTCCATTTGTAGCAAAGGCGAGAGGAACTTTATATTCTTTGTTGATTCCCCAGTTTCCTGTTGTATATATTTCATCATCTTTCTTAATAAGACTTGAGTATTCTTTACACTGTCCATCGATTACGCATGGGATGTCTTTATGCTGGGCTTTTGCTTCAATTACGGCAACAAGCTTTTCACCAATAAAGAGAGCATAATCTGCATATCCGTGATTATAGATTTTTGAATCTGTCTGCCACTCGGCGATGGCCATGTTATGACCTTTCTGAGGTTTTGTTCCAAAGAGTTTTTGATTCAAAACATTTGTATCACATTCCCATCCAACTTTTCTAAGCTGTTCATCTATGAGTTCGCGGGTTTCTGCTTCAGTAAGAGGGCGAGCCCTATTTGCTTTAAACGAACGATTTCGACGTAATTCGATTTTTATTTTTGGAGCTGCAGCAGCTGTTTCTTTTGCAATTTCAATAAGTTTGTTTTCTGATTCTTCTTCGGTCTGTTCCTGAGCAGTAAAATCTTTAGGCTGCTTAAGTTTTATAATTACTTTCTTTTTTGCAACAGGAGCCAAATCTTTTGGTAAAACATATTCTTTAGATGCCTGATTTTCTTTTGAACCATAGGTCTCCGCAAACCAGAAACACAAACTATATGAAATAGGAAGAAGTTGTTCTACGAGGATAGATGAATCTAAATCTTCGTGAACCGCCTCGTTTCCTATTTTGCGAAGACGCGTAAATGATTTTGCTAAGAGGTTATTTATAATGCCATAATCTTGTAAATAATGAATTCTTGATGCCTGAGGTATATCAGAAATTGAACCTGTAGGAATTGGGATAGCATCATATTCATAAATAAGAGAAGTGATTGTTTCGCCGATTTTTCGAATTTTATAAAGAGCACTGTTAGGATCTGTGTAACAATAACTTTCTGCAAGTTTACCTAACTTAGTGAGAACGGGAAATTCTTTTTCGAAGCAATCAAACGATGATGACATATTTTAATTATAACACAGAAAAATTGAGTTGTAAGTTGTTAGTTTCTCATAAGTCTTAAACAAATCTGCCAACTATTGTATAATCACCCTATAAATAAAACTTCGAGGTGCTTTATGAAAATCGGATGTATTGGAACTGGAGCTATGGGTGGAGCAATTATGCGTGCCATCTGTAAAAAATATGATGTTAAAAATATCAAAGTAACTGACAAAAATGTTGAACTTGGAAAAGCCTTTGCAAATGAAACTGGAGCAACTTTTGTTTCAACAAACAAAGAAGTTTTAGATGCAGATTATATTTTCCTGGCTGTAAAACCTCAGTTCTTATCAGATGTTTTTGCAGAAATTGCAGGAATTATTCCTACAAATGCAGTTGTAATTTCAATGGCTGCCGGAGTAAAACTTGAAAAGCTTGAAAACTGGGCACCAAAAGCAAGATTTGTCCGCATGATGCCAAATGTTTGTGCACAAATTGGTCAAGCAATGACCGCCATCACTTATAAAGACAATATCAAGGCTGAAGAAGCTGCTACCGTAAAAGAAATTTTGTCTTCAGCTGGAAAGGTTGAACAGGTTCCTGAAAAACTGATGGATTGTGTAACTGCCGTTTCCGGTTCTGGACCTGCTTTTGTATTTATGTTCATTGAAGCTTTAGCAGATGCAGCAGTTCGCTGTGGAATGCCACGCTCTCAGGCCTACACCTATGCAGCACAGACTGTTTACGGTTCAGCAGGAATGGTTTTGGAAAATGGACAACATCCTGCCGTTCTAAAAGATATGGTTTGTTCACCAGCAGGAACAACTATTGAAGGAGTTGCCGCTCTTGAAAAGAACAACTTCCGTAATGCAGTAATTGAAGCCGTTACAGCTGCCTGTGATCGTTCTATTGCTTTAGGAAAGTAATGATTCCGGTTGTCCGGTCAACAAAATCCTAAGGTTAAGTTTGATATAGGCACATATTTCTCTTAGATAGTTGTGGGGAATTGAAATTGCAGGACACTTTGCAGCAATTCCCTTCACATTTTTAAAGCCCATTCTTTTTGCTAAACGTTGTGCTCTACGTAAATGAAAACCGTTTGTTACAATTACAAAATCCTTTTCTAAAATTTGCTCTTTCGAAAGACCTGTTTCTTCTGCCAAAAGCTTACAAGATAATTGAAAATTTTGAATTGTATCCTGGGCCTGATCTTCTACTAAAACTCTATCTTCATCAATTCCCGAACGTACTAATTGGCGTTTGATTTCTGGAGCTTCGGCGAAAGGCAGCCATTTTAAAGTTCCCCCAGTTACAACACAAATAGTTTGTTCATGAAGTTTAAGATATTCTGCAGCTTTGTTTACACGATTTAAAACCGCCTTTGGAAGTTTACCATCTTTATCAATTCCGCCCCCAAGTAAAATTACACAATCTGCTTCATCATCCATACTTGTAATTTTTGGATTAAGAATAAAGCAGAGATTTACAATTGAAATGAGCAGAATTAAGGGAGTTATACTAACGATTGTTAGTTTTACCCATTTCTTTAAAATTGACCAGAAGGAATGCCCTGTTTTGCGTCGGTAAATACCAAGAAAAATCAATAAAGCACCCATAGCAAGCCAAATATGGGTAAAAGAAGTTAAATTATCCAGAAATGTTCCAGGATTACTTATGATTAAAATAAAATCGTAAAAAACAAAAATGGCACCAATTACAATTAAAAAGATAGAAAACATAATCAAAATATACAGGGTTTGGAAAAATTAAAAAAGACCAGATGATAAAGGGAAAAGCCTACTTTTCTCCATCATCTGAAACTCTATAATCCCAATTATGCTTTGGGTAACGACCTTTCATCTCTTTGCAAATTTCCGGCCATGCCCCACTCCAAAAACCCGCAAGATCTTCTGTAACTTGTAGAGGACGACTTGCCGGTGACAAAAGCCTTAAAAGAACATTTTTTCCACAAATTTGAGGAGTCTCAAAGCAGGCAAATATTCTTTGAATGATAATTTCTACAACAGGTTTTATCTGCTCTTGTCTTTCATATTTAACTTTACATTTTCTTCCATTTGGTAGAATTAAGATTTGAGGTACTTCACTGTCAATTTTTGAACCATCTAAATACCAGTAAAGTGCATCATAGAGAATTTGTGTGCTTAGATGAGTGGAAGTACCTAAAAAGGCAGGAAGCCATTCCTCCACATCATCCTGCAATTTATTTTTGAGATTAGAAGGCATTGCTAGTTCTTTATCACCCTTCTGTTGATTCCAAAATTCTACCCGTAAAAGAAAATTTTCAATTTTTTCATCCAGTGGAAGAGAATCGAAGCCCTTCGTTTTAACTTCATTTACCCAAGCCGCCAATAAATCTTCAGAATCCGCTGGTATTTTTTTTGAAGATAAAACTATCTGACCATAGCAAATATCTTCTGTTTTAACTATTTTTCCGTCTTTAAACTGGCAATTTTCTTTTTTTTGAGCATGATTTTTCATAAAATGCTCTACTTCTGCCTGAGAAAGCTCTTCAAAGTCAAAAATGGTTCCCTGGACTTTACCTGCCAAAACAGATGGAGCAACAAGCCATTGAGGGGTCTGTCCCCCATATCCCCCATTCGCACCATGAGTCCCTTGTTGACCACCCAAAATAGCCTTTCGCCCACTTGCAAACTGATATTCTGCCGGCTGCTGGCCAAGAGGACTTAAAAGCTTTGCAATTCTATCTGGATAGCCTGCAAGAATAAGTGGATAGGGGTCTGTCCCCTCACATTTTTCAACATTTTTACAATCAGCCTCCAAATAGGGGGCTGTCCCCAATCGAGCTTTTAAATCACTAATAAACCTTTTTTGTATTTCAGCAGAACTCTTAGCGTACGAAGAATATTTAATCACAAGATTCTGCCAGGCTTCGTTTCCTTTAGAATATCCCTCAAGTGCAATACTTGCCAAACGTGGATGAAGACCAAGACTCAAGGCCTTTTTTCCCTTATCACTAATTCTAAAATCATCCTTAAGCATTCCAAGCTTTTGTAAAAGACGTCTCGCTTCTGTCCAAGCCGCCTCAGAAGGTTTATCCAGCCAATCTATTCCGTCAAATGAATAAACACCCCTTTCTGCACATTCCAGCACCAATTGGGTTATATCTGCCCTTAAAATCTCTGGTGGAAAATCTTTTATTCTTGGATCAAATTCCGACCACATACGAATACAAGTTCCCTCTTCCAGTCGACCTGCACGACCTTTTCTCTGTTCAGCCGAAAATTCACTTTCTACTTCTGTACAAAGATTTTCCATGCCTGTTGAAATATTCATTCTGTTTATCCGAGCTAAACCAGAATCTATTACCACATTTACACCAGGAACGGTCAATGAAGTTTCCGCAATTGCCGAAGACAAAATAACTCGCCGCTTGTCTGATTCCCTTAAAATCTTTTTTTGTTCTTCTAGAGAAATACTCGAATGTAGAATTAAGACTTCAACATCATCATCTTTTAAAGGCTGATAAAGATTTTCGTAAGCCCGACAAATATCAGAAATGCCTGGCAAAAACACCAGTATATTTCCAGTTTTTTTACGTTTCAAAGAATCTAACACCAGACCTTCCAGACTTTTTTCAGGTTCATAAAAAACTTTAACAGGATAAAGACGGCCCAGTATTTCTAACAAAGGCACTTTATCTTCATCATCTGAAAAATACTTTTGCAATTTTTGGGCATTCATAGTAGCCGACATGATGATGATGTAGAGGTCGTCCCTGAACTCAAGTGCCTCTTTTAAAAAAGCTATAAGTAGGTCTGTATTAATCGAACGTTCGTGAAATTCATCCACAATAACAAGATTATAGCCTTCCAAACTCGGATCTGACTGTAGCTGACGAACCAGAATCCCTTCTGTAACAACTTCTAGTCTGGTATTTTTTCCAATTTTATTTTCTAGATGAACCCTATAACCAATCTGTCCTTTTCCACATTCTTCATCACTTAATTCTGCAAGACGATTTGCCACCCCTAAAACAGCAAGTCTTCTAGGTTGAGTCATAAGCATTTTACCTTTGAATTCCTCTAACAAAGCCAGAGGCAAAACCGTTGACTTACCAGTTGATGTTTGAGCAGTTAAAATTAAAACATGGGATGGAGATTCTTTAAGGCTTTTACAAATATTCTCTAAATAAGCAGTAATTGGAAACTGTGATATTTTATTTTCTGGCAGCATAATTCGAATTATTTTTAATATATCAAATTCCCCATAATTATACTCTACCCGAGTTCTCATTAGATTCCTTAAAAATAATTAATTTTTATTTCAAATTTTAACAAAACCTCTTGCATATAAATCCAATTCATTGTATATTCTTACTTGTTAGGCATGCCTAACTTTAAAAGCTTAACAATAGGAGGCCGAAAAAATGGAATGTTTACTTTTAGTTGGATTGGCTGTTACTGTTGGTGGTTTATCCTCTTTGAAATCATTCTTGAAATCAAAAGGTTAATTCAGGCTCTTATAATTTAATATAGTCAAAAAGATTAAAAACAAGTTCCTAATCTTTTTGACAACTTGCTCCTAGACCGGGTTTCGTATTGCCAGACGAGCCCGGTTTTTTTTATTGATTAATGAATTCTACTGCAGAATCAGCAGCAATTTTTCCGAATACACAAATATCTGCTACTGCATTACCACCAAGACGATTTCCACCATGAACACCACCTGTAACTTCTCCAGCGGCATACAAGCCTGGAATCACCTGATTTTTTGAATTCAAAACTTCTGCTTTTGTATTAATTTTAATTCCACCCATTGTGTGATGGATTGCAGGACCAACTTCTACAGCAAAGTAAGGGCCTTCTGACAAAGCTCTTGGCATTTCACTTGCTTTACGACCAAATTCTGGATCAGATCCATTAACTACATAAGTATTATAATTTGAAATTGTAGCAGCAAGACTTCCTGTTGGCATACCAAGTTTTTCTCCCAATTCATCAGGGGTCTGTCCCTCTGTCAAAAGTCCTTTTTCTATGTAGCCTTCAATAGCCTTAAGAGATTTTCTAACACTTGTATCAAATACTAAATATGCAGTTTTACCTGTTTGAGCAAGAACATTTGCACTCATTACATCGCGAGTAGCCATTTCTGTTCCAAAACGCTTTCCTTCACGATTTACCATGATTGCACCATTTCCACGAACTGCCTCTGTAATCATTACACCATTTGAAGGCACTACTGTTGGATGTGTCTGAATCTGATCCATTTGAGTAAGCTGACCATCAAATTTTTCTATCCAGGCAAAAGCATCACCTGTTGCCCCCTTGTGATTTGTAGTTCCAAAACCTGCTAAACTTGGAACATAAGATTCAACCATTTTAGAGTTTGCACCAAAACCACCAGTAGCAATAATTACAGCCTTTGCTTTAATTGTATAAGTCTGATTATCTTTCTGAACAACTACTCCAGCAGCAGATCCATTATCAGAAATAATATCTATAACTTTTGAGTTTTTACGTAAATCTACACCAAGAGTTTTTGCGGCAGATTCAAGAACTGGAATCATATGTGCACCAACGGCAGCACCACCCTGAGGACGATGTGTTCTTTTATTTGTTGAACCTGCCATTTTTCCTACATCAGTTAAATCTACTCCAATTGAAACCAACCAATCTACTGTTTCTGGAGCTTTATTTACCATTTCGTGAACAAGATCCGAATCATTTAAGTTATATCCACCCTTCATTGTATCTGAGTAGAAACTTTCTTTTGAATCCGCAATTCCCAATTCCTTTTGAAAACGAGTTTCTGCCGCATTTAATCCACCAGTGGCACTTGTTGTATTACCACCAACTACTCCCATTTTTTCAAGTAAAATTACATCCTTTACACCTTTTTGCTTAGCCTCAATAGAAGCACAAAGTCCTGCTCCACCAGCACCAATAATTACAATATCGCAAGAAGTATCTTTCTCCTTTGCAACTTTTTCTTTTTTTCCACTAGCTTGATTAAGGGCATTTCTAATGGCTTCCACAGTTCCTTTTGAAGAAATAGTTGCTCCCGAAACTGCATCATAAGACTTTATATTTCCCTGAGCCAAAAGCTGATCAAGAACACTTTTAATTGCAGGTTTTGCAAAGTCAGTTTCCGACTCAGATAAAATCTTATAATCAACAATTTTCTTATTTTTTACTGTAAGGCTGATTTCGATAGGACCATTTCGTCCTTCGCCTCTTCCAGTCCATTCACCATCTGCGTAAGCAGGAGTTTTTAATGAATAGGTAGTTATAAAAATTAAAGCAGCTATAGAAGCTACAATAAAGCCAATTAACGAACTAAAGAAACGTTTTTTATTCATAAAACATTCTCCCTTTAAAATTTTATAATTATTTTGAATAACCCATTGCTACAATTGTGAACCCCTTATCTTCACTTCCTTTTGCCATTTTTACTTCAATTTTGTGATTAGAAGAAGTTTTTTCGTTTATAAGAATAAGGTTTTCACAATTATTCCAGCCATTTTTAGCTCCACCATCAACAGTTTTAAATAATTTTCCATCTACGTAGATTTCAGCTTCACCATATTTTTCTGTAAGCCAAGAGCCCTGTACTTTATAAGTAAAAATGAAGTTTTTGCAATTAATATTAAGCACAAAAGGTTCATTTTCATTTGTTGCTTGTTTGTACCAGTTTATTGGAAAATTACCCTTATTTGTTTTTTTAAGTGATTGAGTTTGCGAATCTGTATCTTTAAATCCACCTTTTACAATTTTAACATTATCATCATCACCCAATATACGAATAAAATTATCAAAACCTGGCGTTTTAAATAATTTTTCAGGAACTTTTATAGCAGAATCTTTTTTATCTTTATCAATAGTATTAATTAAATTTATAAGACAATCTGTTACAAGCTGATGTCCTTCTAATGTCGGATGTACATTATCTGTAAAATATTCATCATGAGTAAATAATTTTTTATCAATTGATTCCTTTACAGACTTCAACATATTTACCTGCGGAATTGAATAATAATCAGCAACAGGCTTTTTTTGAGCCATTGTATTACCATAATCTGCTGCAGAATAAAGTGCAATTATAGCAGTTTCCGGATTTGCCAATAGAACTTTACGAACAATCCCTTCAAATGCAATTTGGGTGCTTTCACTTCCATCATCATTTACTGCAAATTCTATAATCAACAAATCTGGAGATCGTCCACAAATTTCTGTAACATCTGAATCATAACGAACAAGACCTAGAATAGAAGATGTTCCACTTAGACCTGCATTATTAAAATTAAGATTTTTACCTTCGTCAGGAGTAAAGTTATCTTTAAGAGCTCTAAAAAACTGGTAAGCATAACCATCGGTAAAATTTGCAGGACCAGCTCCTTCTGTTACAGAACCTCCAAGAGCAGCAACCCAAACCTTTTGGCCCTTCTTCATCTTTTCAATTATTGTCTTAAGGCGATAATTATTTCCCTTGCTAACAATTGATTCTTTAAGAATCTTTTCGTAGTTTGTCTGATTAAGATTAAGCGGTGCCTTGGCAAATACTGAAAATCCCAGCATAAAATATACTAAAACTCCTTGGATTTTTTTTAAAAATTTCATTAAAAAACCTCGCATTAGTATTCTAACACGAGGTTCTTAAAAAGATATATGGTTTTTCCTATTTTTGAATAAGACCTTTCATTTCATCTATTGATTTATAACCTTTGCGTTTCATAAAGGCCTCAAGACCATCAATAATTTCTATCATGGCTTTAGGATTTGCAAAAGTCATTGTTCCAACCTGCAATGCCGAAGCACCTGCCATAATAAATTCAACTGCATCCTGCCAGGTAGCAATTCCACCAATTGCAATAACAGGAACTCTTTTTTCAACAGGCAGAGTATTAATTGCTTCTACAAGTTCATAAATCAAACGAACGGCAATAGGTTTTACAGCAGGACCACCAACACCAGCTTTAAGATTGTTGAATACTGGAACTCCTCTTTCAATATCAACTGCGATGCCCTGGAAAGAATTACAAAGACTTATTCCATCTGCCCCAGCTTCAATACAAGCCAAAGCAACCTGATTAAGCTCTGTTGATTGTGGAGTCAGTTTTACAATTAAAGGCTTTTTTGTTTCTGCTCGAACAGCCTTTACAACCTGACTGGCTGCTGTACAAGACATTCCCCAGGCAGCTCCACCAGCCTTTACATTTGGACAGGAAATATTCAATTCAATCACTGGAACATCTGTTTTTTCCAGAAGTTTTGCACCTTCTACATAAGTTTCCATTGTTGAACCCGAAAGATTTGCAATTGCAACTGGTTTTAGCTTCATCATTTCTGGAAGTTCATTATCAATAAAATGTTTAATTCCAGGATTCTGAAGTCCAATTGAATTCATAAGACCGCCTGTAAACTCATGCAAACGGATTCCGTCATTTCCCTGTCTAGCTTCAAGGGTCAGCCCCTTACTGGAAATACCACCAAGACGATTTACATCAAAAACTGTTTTATATTCAGTACCAAAACCAAAAGTTCCGGAAGAACCAATCACCGGATTCTGGAATTTAACACTAGCAATCTCAACAGATAAATCTGGCTTGTCAGATAGAGGTTCTCTTCTTGGCTGAACTTTTATTCCAGCAACTTCATCAATCTTTTCAAATTTTAAAATTGAACCGTCAAAAACAGGTCCTTCTTTACAACAGCGAAGTTTTCCCTGAGTTGTATCTATTACACAACCAAGACAAACTCCAACACCGCAGGCCATTCTGGATTCCATACTTAGCCAGCATTTTACCCCAGCTTCAGCACAAATTTTCTGTAAATATGCAAGCATTGGGATTGGACCACAGGCATACAAAGCAGAATAATTTCCTTCTTTCAAAACCTGAACTGTCAAAGCGGCAGGAAGCATTCCGTGCACTCCGACAGAACCATCATCTGTAGTGATAGTCAGTTTGTTGGCATGAAGATTTTCAAGACCGTATGAGCCTGATTTAAACGAAGCAAAAAAGTCATATGATTTTTCTGGTAAAGTTGATGCAAAGCCTGCTACAGGAGCAACGCCAATTCCTCCACCAACAATGCAGACCTTCTTATCACTCTTTTCAGGATAAGGGAATCTGTTTCCGCAAGGTCCAAGCAAATTAATCTTATCACCCTCTCTCAAAGAGCAAAGTTCTTCTGTTCCACGACCTTTCAGGAGAATTAAGAAAGTAATTTCAACCTTTCCATCAGAATTTTTTTCTGCCTTATAAACACTGATTGGACGACCCAGCAAAACATTTGAACGAACTGCATGAAGCATGTAAAACTGGCCTGCCGCAGGTTCCTGAGCGTCTGTCCCCAAAAGAACCACAAGTTCATAAACACTATTTGCAGGAACAGCGTCCTTTACAACCTTACAAGTGCTTACACATCCTTCTGCATAAACCGGATATGGAATCCCCTGACAATCTTTAAACATATCACCTGCTCCACTTATATTTTTACAATGATTTTTTTGCGTTTAACAAATCGTTTTTAGAAAAAATTGCATTTCTTGCAGCTGCATCGGCAATATCATCAAGAGTTAAAGTGCCAGCTTCAACTTTTCCTGTAAGTTCAGCATCTTTTTTCCATGCACACAAAATACCACGACTTGAATTTACAGCTCCACCTGCCTTATCAAGCAAAGTAGCAGCAATTCTTGCCGCACCACCCTGAGCACCATAACCAGGAATAAGGAAGAAAGTTTCAGCATATTTATCACGAAGATAACGGGCATCTGCTTCCTGAGTAGCCCCAACAACTGCACCAAAAATTCCACAAGTCTGATCTGCATAATACTGTTTAAATTCCTGACCAATACGGGCAATTTCATCACCAACGCGTTCAAGAAGAAGTCCACCATCTGCCAGTTTCTGGTGTTCAATATCTGTCATACCTGGATTTGAAGTACACAAAAGAACAAAGGCACCTTTTCCACCACAGTCTGGACTTGAATATTTGGTGAAAGGAACAAGTGTATCAAATCCCATATAAGGATTGATTGTGATGATGTCAGTTTCAAAATCACCCTTAAAATGTGCCTTGGCATAAGCGTCAGAAGTAGCTCCAATATCACCACGTTTAATATCAGAAATTGCCATTAAGCCGCTTGAACGAACCATTTTTAAGGTTTCAGAATAAACCTGCATACCTTCAAGTCCCATTGCCTCATAATAAGCAATCTGAACCTTAAAACATGATGCAGATTTATCATTAGCAACACGATCAATAATTGCTTTGTTGTAAGCTAAAACAGCTTTTGCAGGACTTTCATACTGTTTAAGAATATTTTCTGGAATATAAGAAGGATCTGTGTCCAACCCAACACACAAAGGACCATTTTTCAAAGAAAGCTCCTGAAGGAGCTGCATATTATGTTTGTTCATGGCTCCAATATACCCAAAAAATGACTTATTCACAACAGAAGGAAATTATAAATATCCGCGTTCAATTCCTACAAGCATTTCTTTTAATTCAGGATCATCAATTAAATACTGGAGAAGTTCAGAAATTTGAAAACTATTTACCCAATAATCAGGATACCAGCCTTCCCCTTCGCCATGATATTTTGAATGCATAAATGCTTTTGAATCAAGATTTAAGGCAGTCGGTATATACATCCAAAAACCTGAATTAGGTAAAACTATACTCACAGGATTAACATAACTCACTGCACCGCAAGTATTTTCTCCAATGTGGTGAACTTGTACTCCATCAAATTTTTCAAATTCGTATGCCAAAGCCATAGAATATTCAGAACAAGACGCAGAATAAGAATTAGTTAGCATATAAATATCACCCTTAAAATCTGGTTCAGGCAAGTCTTTTATTTCACCATTAAAATCTGAAATCCATTTTCTGCTCGGAAAAAATAATTCTCCAAATGCATAAGAATAATTTATTTTTTTCCAGTTTTTATATTCAATTTCTTCAAAAATTTCGAAAGGATACTTTACATCGTAATCCTTAAACTCAAAAGATTTAAAAAATTTCTTTAAATCATAAAAGAAGTTTCTACGGTAAAAATGTGCAAGTGGTGATGAAAGAATCCGTTTTTCATTATCTTCACCTACCACCGCAATAGAAGTAACTATATCTTGTGTAATTTCAGAAGAGTTATACATTAAATTTGCAAATACAGCATTTCTTCTAAAAGGATCCCCACCCCCATTATCACGTAAATCAATAATCAGATTTTTTTTACCTTTAGAAAGTTCCCTTGCATTTTCACATAATGATTGAAATTCTCGTTTGCCTAATTCCTCATAATTTTTACTTCCACTATTAAAAACAAAATCCCTTAATGAAATATAGAGAGTATCTTCAGTTTCAGCATACCCCTGCATTTTTTCACTAGAAAGCGAGATTGAAGGGAGAACAGGAATTGTGATTGATGTACCTTCAAGACTGATATTTGCATACTTTGGATTTTTATTAGTTAAAACTGCATAACGATAAACCTTTTCTGAATCAAGAATACACTCTCGCAAGTTTACTTCCGGCCCTGTGTATTCCATCCCAATTTTAATTCCTTCAGGCAAAGGTAAAATCGTTAAATCCTTTTTCATAGCTTCAGTAAAAGGATCCTGCTGAATTTTATAAACAAAATACTGTTTTCCCTGAGGCCCTTGCTTTTCCTTAAAATATATATCCGAAAAATAAAGCCTTTTTAGTGGTGTACCTATTCCTGCAATCGATAAGTGCATATCAACAATATTTATTTCTTTTAATAAAACTTCCTGAATCTTCTGCCGAAAAACCGAAGAATTCACCTTTTCAAGACTGCCCTTTTCTTTTGAAATTTTCTCATAAATCTGACTACAAACCTTATCAATATCAAAACCTTTTTCCACCATAAGATCGTAACCAGCATACATATTTTCAAAATAATATTTTAAGTACTTAAGGTCCTCTTTAATTTCCTTTTCACTTACAGAATTTTTTGCTTTATTTTTTGATGATATTGGCAAAACTTTTACCGGACTAATCAGATGTCCTAATAAAACTGTCAGAAATACTGCAAAAATGATTGAAAGAGGAATTATCCAGAATAAATGACGTTTTTTCATATTTTAAACTGCTTAAGATATTCAATAATAAAATCTTTATATTCAGGATATTGATCTCTATTGTTCAAATAAGAACTTTCATGATCCAAAATAATTTCTTCAACATTTTCCAAAAGAATTTTCTGTTTTAAATAATTCTGAAAACCTTGAATATCTTCCTCTGTTTTGGCCATTTTTACATAATCAGTCAGCAAAATTAACGAAAGATAATACCTGATTTCTTGAATGTACTTTTCTTTATTAAAGTTTTTTACAGAAATTTTATTCTTTTTTAATACTTCATCTACATAAGGTTTGATTTTTCCTTCAATTTCTTCCCAATTTTCCATTAATATTGTCTGAATGATTGATTCTCCCCAATACAAACTTGTCCAGCCATCATCAAAACTTTCAATATTTAAATCCATAGGATGATAAAGGTCCAGAAGAACATTTTTTCCAGAAAATCGAGCAGAAAGTGGAAAAAAATAATTTCTTACATAAAAACTGGAATTGATCGTGAACTTACAGGAATAATCTTTTGTAAAAAATGTATTTTCCACCCACGAAAGAATTTTATAATCATTTTTCTGATAAAACTCTTTCAGATTGGTAAGTCCTATTCTATTTTTACCTTCATTCATCTTCCAGATACGTTCAAATTGAATCTTTACTGCAAAATCATTCAAATTATCAATAAATTGATTAAGATTTACCAGCGACCAGAAGGCCTGCAATTCTAAAGGAAGATTTTTGCTATCCACATTCAGCGTGGTTAGATCATCAGAAATATATTTAGCAATTTCCAGTTCAGATGAAAAATTACCATTATATTTTTTAATTGCCTTACTTAACTGTTTAATTAATGGATGATCTTTATATTTCTCCACCAAACGGTCATTTGTAAAAACATAATCAGAACCACTTGTATAAGACATGGCTTTAACCTTAGCAAGCCTGAGAGCCATCATAAGCAATTCACTTTTTGGATCAACCTGAAATACCAGATTATTATCCTCAATTACAACAGGACTAACATTTAAGGATTTTTTTTCAACTTTACTTTTACAAGAAAGACAAAAAAGACTAGAAACTAAAATTATTAAATAAAAAACTTTTTTCATATCTTCTCCTATACAAAATTATAAAAGAAGAAAATAGTTAAATCAAATTTTATTACATGACGAAAATCGAAAAGCCGTTAAAAAAAGGACTTCCACAAATGGAAGTCCTTTTTAGCATTATCTTACTTCAAATTATTTCTTTGAAGATTTGATAACAGCCTGTGCACCTGCGAGACGAGCAGCTGGTACACGGAATGGTGAACAAGATACATAGTTCAAACCAAGCTTGTAGCACAATGCGATAGAAGCTGGGTCTCCACCATGTTCACCACAGATTCCGAGGTGAAGGTCAGATTTAACTGAACGTCCCTTTTCTTCTGCGAGACCAATCATTACACCAACACCATCTTCGTCCAAAGTCTTGAATGGGTCCTGGAGGAGAACCTTCTGATCCAAGTAAGAATCGATGAACTTAGAGTAGTCATCACGGCTGAAGCCGAATGTTGTCTGTGTAAGGTCGTTTGTACCGAATGAGAAGAAGTCTGCATATTCAGCAATCTGGTTAGCAGTTGCAGCAGCACGTGGGAATTCGATCATAGAACCAATCTGGAACTTCAAAGAAAGACCAAGTTCTTTGTTTACATTAGCAATTACAGCTTCTGCCTGAGCACGAATCTGTTTCAATTCAGCGAATGTAGTTACGTTTGGAATCATGATGCGAACATCGTGTTTGAGACCTTCTTTTTCAGCCTGAGCTGTTGCACGAGCAATAGCTTCAACCTGCATTTCGTAAATCTCTGGATATGTGATAGCGAGACGACAACCACGGTGACCAAGCATTGGGTTGTGTTCGTTTAATTCAGCATATTTCTTGTTGATAAAGTCAACTTTTACACCAAGTTTCTTAGCAAGAGCTTTTGCCAAGTCTGGAGTTTCAGCCTGTACGAATTCGTTAAGAGGTGGGTCAAGAAGACGGATTGTTACAGCACGTCCTTCCATTGTCTTAATGATTCCGTAGAAGTCTTTCTGCTGAAGTGGAAGGATAGCAGCAAGGTTAGCCTTTCTTTCTTCTGTAGAGTCAGAAATAATCATCTTCTGGAATGAAGTAAGTTTTGGTTCTTCGAAGAACATATGTTCTGTACGACAAAGACCAATACCAGCAGCACCAAAGCGGAATGCCTGTGGAGCTTCGTTCTGTTCAGCGTTAGCAAGAACATCGAATCCCTTAACAGTTTTTCCAGATGGAGTTGTACGAACTGAAGCTGCACGAACTTCGTCTGCCCAACCAAGGAATGTTTCGAGGTCGCCAGAAACTGAAGCTGGAGTTACAGGAATTACTTCACCATATACGTTACCTGTTGAACCGTCGATAGAAATGAAGTCACCCTTCTTGAATTTCTTTCCGCCGATTGTAACAGT
>OCTW011601744.1_pt1 | contig 46449 bp, 37 predicted proteins | sample 1539671 | NCBI WGS metagenome assembly OCTW01 (sample SAMN02144230, study PRJEB22623) | gut metagenome | biome: sheep rumen | host: Ovis aries | place: New Zealand
GAGAATGAAGAAGTGCAGCGGAAAAACTTGGTCTGCAGTTTAAACTGATGATAAACGAACAGCAATTGATCTGATATATTTTCTTCGCAGTGGCTGCGGCTCCTGCTTTTTAGTTGCGGACATTACATGAATTTTACAAGAGATTGATAATGGATTTGATGTTCAATTGCTACCATTCTTTTGAACGATAAGTAACAGAAGAATGGAGAGCATGTATGGACATTTTTAGTATACTCAATCTGATAGGAGGTTTAAGCCTGTTCATGTTTGGAATGTCACTGATGGGGCAGGCGTTGGAACGACGTGCAGGCAACAAGCTGAAGATGTTGTTGGGTAAACTTACGACGAACAGAATCACAGGACTTACGACAGGACTTGGTGTAACTGCTGTGATACAGAGTTCGTCAGCTACTACCGTCATGGTCGTTGGTTTTGTCAATTCCGGATTAATGACTTTACGCCAGGCTATAAATGTAATTATGGGAGCAAATGTCGGAACAACGGTAACGGCATGGATCCTGAGCCTTTCAGGAATTAGCAGCGATAACGTTTTTGTGAAGCTTTTGAAGCCTTCGTCTTTTACCCCGATCCTTGCTCTGTTTGGAATCATTTTGTATATGTTTACAAAAGAGTCTAAGAAGAGGGATACGGGAATGATTCTTTTGGGCTTTGCCACATTGATGTTTGGAATGGAAGCTATGTCGGGTGCTGTAACCGGACTGCGGGATTTACCGGAGTTCCGGAACTTGTTTATGACATTTACAAATCCGGTACTCGGAGTATTAGCCGGAGCAGTTCTGACGGCTATCATACAGTCCAGTTCTGCTTCTGTTGGTATATTGCAGGCACTTTCATCAACCGGAGCGGTGACTTATGGCTCGGTAATTCCGATTATCATGGGACAGAATATCGGAACCTGTATTACAGCAATCATTTCTGCTGTAGGAGCTAACAAAAATGCAAAGCGTGCAGCTTTGGTACATCTGAGTTTCAATGTGATAGGAACAGTTGTCTGGTTATCAGTATTCTGTATAGTGAAGGCTGTGGCAGTTCCGGCTATCCTTGGAGAATCAGCAAGCCTGATGGGAATAGCTGTATGTCATTCGGTTTTTAATATTCTGTGCACGCTGTTGATGCTTCCGCTTGCAGGTATGCTTGAAAAAATGGTAATAAAGATGCTCCCCGATAATGAGGTGATTGAACAGGCAGAGGAATTGGATTCTCGCCTGTTGGGAAGTCCTTCTTTGGCGATTGAAAGATGTGGACAGGTGTTGGATACTATGGCCATATCATCTATTAAGGCAATGAAGGCGGGAATAAAGATCGTATCTGAATATGATGAGGATAGTGCACTATATATCAGGGAGGCAGAAGAAGAAACAGATCATTTGGAAGATATACTTGGAACATATCTTGTAAAACTGACTTCTACTCAACTCGGAGAAAATGAAAGTGTAAAAGCAACTGAATATATGAAATTGATCGGAGATTATGAGAGGATAGCAGATCATGCAGTAAATCTTCTTCAATCGGCCGAGGAATTAAAACAGAAGGAAATCAAATTCTCTGATCAGGCAAAGAAGGAATACGATATGATAACTGATGCAGTATTGGAGATACTTAATCTGTCTTATGAAGCATTTAAAGATGGAAATCTGAAATCTGCAAAGAAAACAGAATCATTGGAACATATAGTAGATGAGATGAAGGAGCGACTTCGTACACGTCATATATTACGCCTTCAAAGAGGTGAGTGTTCGGTTGATGCCGGATTTGTGTGGGCAGATCTGCTTACTAATCTGGAAAGAGTTGCTGATCATTGTTCCAATATTTCAGGTTGTGTTCTTGATACCATGGGACATACAATGAATATTCATCAAAATCAGCGGTTGATTCGAACTGATGGGGAAGAATATGAGCAGGAAATTAAGGAGTTAAGAGTTAAATATAATATAGATTAGTTGTTTGTATTTATTGGGATCAGCTTCAAAAGGGGAAAGATGAGAATGGTAAATATGTTTACTACATCGAGAAAACTAAGACAGAAAGTGGAAAAAGGTCATTGCCAATGAACCCCCGAAGTGGAAGAATGTTTCAGAACTATTATCAAAAATAGAAAACCACCTAAAATTGAACCTTCTGTGGATGAAAAATCGGGTTTTTTATACTTTGATAAGAATGGAAATATCGCACATGCACTTCATTGGCAGCATTACTTCAAACATATTTTGGAAAAGTATAATTCCATTTATAAAGTAGAGCTTCCGACCATTACACCGCACGTTTGCAGGCACATATATTGCACTAAAATGGCAAAAAAAGAGTATCTCCCAAGGCATTACAGTATCTGATGGGACACGCTGAAATCGGCGTAACTCTTGATGTTTACACGACTTTGACAGATATAGATGTCGAAGAAGAACTGAGAGAAATAGAAGCCAGAGATGTGGGTGTAGAAACAGGTGATGATTATAAGTCCGATATCATAAAATTTGACGATAGGAGACAAAAAGTTGACTAATATAAACAATAGTACTACACAGATTTTAATATCAGATAAAGGGGAAAAAACTGGGGTTCAAAACTTGAAGTTTTGAACCCCATTCTATACCTTTTGGGTACCAAAATATTCCTTTTTATGCTAAAATATGCCACGATAGGGTTTTGAAAACCCTTGAAAACACAAGGAAAATGAGGAAAACAAAGGTGATAAAAGTACTGTTCGTCTGCCACGGCAATATATGCCGGTCGCCGATGGCTGAGTTTGTATTTAAGGATATGGTTGCTGCTGCCGGGCTGGCGAATGAATTTCATATAGAATCAAGGGCGACGCATACGGATGAGATATGGGGAGACCGCGGAAATCCGGTGTACCCTCCGACAAGAAAAAAACTGGCGGAGGCAGGAATATCGTGTGCGGGAAAAACGGCGCAGCTTCTTGTCAAATCGGATTATATGGAATATGATTATATAATAGGCATGGACAGTGAAAATATGAGATGGATGCCAAGAATTCTCGGAGGAGATCCGGAGGGGAAGATTTCGCTTCTGATGGATTATACGGATAGACCGGGAAATGTGGCTGATCCGTGGTATACAAGGGATTTTGACGCGACCTACAGAGATGTCACAGAGGGGTGCGAAGGATTTCTGAATTATCTCAAAATGTCCGGTAAATTATATAATAAAGAGAGTAAACGGTTTTGAATATTTTAAATCTTGAAAATATATCAAAAACATATATGTCAAAGCCGGTGCTGGATAATGTCAGTATCGGAATAGACAGTGCAGATAAAATCGGTGTAGTAGGCGCAAACGGAACCGGAAAGTCTACGCTTCTGGCAATTGCCGCAGGAAGGGTGGAGGCAGATTCCGGGAAGGTTATAATGGGAAATGATATACGTATATCGTACCTTCCGCAGAATCCTGAGTTTGACCTAAATAAAAATCTTCTGGAGAATATCACGGATGCTATTTATTCGGGCGGTGATCACTGGGATAAAATGGGAGAGATCAAGGCGAATCTGGCTAAAATGGGAATAAATGATCCTGAGTGTATGCCCGGAATTCTGTCGGGAGGACAGAAGAAGCGGGCGGCTCTGGTGTCGGCAATCATGACACCGGCGGATCTTCTGATATTGGATGAGCCAACAAATCATTTGGATTCCGAGATGATAGAGTGGCTGGAGGAATTTCTTCAGCATTATAGGGGAGCTGTGCTTATGGTCACTCATGACAGATATTTTCTGGATGAAGTGACGGATCAGATCATTGAGATTGATAAGGGGAATGCTTATCGATATACTGCAAATTATTCGGGGTATCTGGAGCTTAAGCAGCAGCGACTGGATTTTGAAAAGGCTGCGGAGAGGAAGGCGGCGACACTTTTCAGAAAGGACCTTGCCTGGATCAGGAGAGGTGCAAGAGCGAGATCCACAAAGCAGAAGGCACACATCAAGCGCTTTGAAGAGCTTCGTGACAGAGAAAGACCTGAAGATGAGAGGAATGTAGAACTGAACTCTCTTCCACAGAGGATGGGAAATAAGACCATCATTTTAGATAACATCAGTAAGGGCTATGGGGACAGAATTCTCTTCAGAAATTTTTCGCATACCTTCAATAAGCTTGATCGTATAGGAATAATCGGCCCAAATGGATGCGGAAAATCAACTATGCTTAAATGTCTGGTGGGAGAGATCGTTCCTGACAGCGGAAAGATAGAGATTGGTCAGACCATTAAGATCGGATATTTCAGCCAGGAAAACGAGGCGCTTTACAGGGCGGCAAAGGACTTTTCCGGAGAGGGGTATTCCGGACTGGACAGCAATCGCATAAAAAAGATTGAGAGCATGAGGGTTATAGATTATATCAGGGAGACGGCGGAATATGTCCGGACAAATGAGGGGCTGACCTCTGCTTCTGTGATGTGCGAACGTTTTCTTTTTGATGCGGCTATGCAATATGCTCCTATAGAGAAGCTTTCGGGTGGTGAGAAAAGAAGACTGTACCTTCTTAAGGTACTTATGGAAGCACCAAATGTAATTATCCTTGACGAGCCGACAAATGATCTGGATATTCAGACTCTTCGCATACTTGAGGATTATCTTGACAGCTTTGCAGGAATTGTGATCACTGTTTCTCATGACAGATATTTCCTGGACAGAGTCGTAACGAGGATATTTGCATTTACGGAGGATGGAACGCTGTTTCAAAGCGAAGGCGGTTATTCGGATTATCTTATTCACAGGCAGAAGGTGGAGGGGACTGTAAGCGGCGAAGGACGGGCTGAAGACAGGCAGGCGGATGCTTTAAGTTCGAAAAAGGATAAGGAAGATCCGGAAAATGGCAGAAAGTCCAAAAACAGTTACAAACAACCGCGAGAAAAAACAAAGCTTTCCTACAAAGAACAGAAAGAATATGATAATATAGAAAATGAGATTGAAGCTCTCGAAGAAAAAAGTGAAGAACTGTCGGAGATGATGGTTAAGGCCGCAACGGACTATCCGCATTTGATGGAGCTTACCAGGGAGAAGGAAACGGTCGATGCACAGATAGAAGCGAAGATGGAGCGGTTTATAGAACTTCAGGAGATGGTGGATAAATTTAACAGTAAATGACGGATCGGGGGAGAAGTCATTATATTGTGATAACAATGGCAAATGCAATGGATGCGTTTGTGATTTGAAATTGTTGGGGATTGGTAACTCGGAGTTGTTGTTACAGAAGAAAGATGGGAGGTAGCATATGTTAAAGGAATGGGTTAAGGAAGAGAGGCCTGATGATCAGGAACTCACTGAGAGACTTGAGAAAGCAAGACAGGCTCTTGCAGTAAGGCAGATACAGATCAAAGAGAAGAACCTTCCGGTTCTTGTGGTTATTGACGGATGGGGCGCAGCTGGAAAGGGCAGCGTGCTCGGACGTATTATCAAGAATCTCGATCCGAGATTCTTCAATGTCGAAACACTGAAAAGTCCTACCGAGGAGGATCTGAGGAAGCCGTTCCTTTACAGGTATTTTGTAAAAATACCGAAAGCCGGCAAGATTTCTTTCTTCGACGGAAGCTGGATGAGTGATGTAACCATGGCAAAGCTCATGGATGAAGTAAGCGATAAGCAGTACAAGGAATACCTCACCAGCATCAAGCGCTTTGAGAGGCAGCTGAATGATAACGGTTACCTCGTTGTGAAGTTCTTCTTCCACATCGACGAGAAGACTCAGAAGAAGCGTATCAAGGACCTTGAGAGTAACGACACGACCAAGTGGCGTGTTTCCGACAAGGATAAATGGCAGAACAAGCACTATGACAAGTGCATGGACGTTTATGATGAATATATCGATGCAACCAATCAGTTTGTTGCACCATGGTATTTTATAGATTCTTCGAGCAAGAAGTGGGCAGAGCTTCAGATGTCTGAGATTCTTATTTCCAGCATCGATACAGCCCTTGAAAATGCAGAGATGCATCAGAAGGCTCCGCTTCTTCAGAATACATTTCCTCTTAAGAAGATACCTCATCTTGCAGATATACCGCTTGATAAGACTATGACAGAGGAAGAATACAGAACTGAGCTGGATAAGCTTCAGAAGAGGCTCGGTGAGCTTCACAATGCGCTTTATCATAAGAAGATTCCTGTGATCATCGCTTATGAAGGCTGGGATGCAGCCGGTAAGGGCGGAAATATCAAGCGTATTGCAGCTGCACTCGATCCTAGAGGTTACGAGGTGCATCCGATCGCGAGTCCGGAGCCTGCCGAGAAGGCAAGGCATTATCTGTGGAGATTCTGGAACAGACTGCCGAAGGACGGACATATAGCTATATTTGACAGAACCTGGTACGGCAGAGTCATGGTTGAGAGGCTTGAGGGCTTCTGTTCTGAGAATGACTGGCAGCGTGCCTATAATGAGATAAATGAATTCGAGAAGGAGCTTGCCGACTGGGGAGCAGTAATCGTTAAGTTCTGGGTTCAGATTGACAAGGACACCCAGCTTGCGAGATTTACCGAGAGGCAGAATACTCCTGAGAAGCAGTGGAAGATAACTGATGAGGACTGGCGTAACAGGGAAAAGTGGGACCTCTATGAGGTCGCCATCGATGAGATGCTTCAGAAGACCAATACGACCTATGCTCCTTGGCATGTTCTGGAATCAAACGATAAGAAATACGCTCGAATCAAGGCACTTAAGACGGTTATCAAGGCTATCGAGAAGAAGCTTGACTGATATTTGCCACAAAAATCCTTTTGACCAGTGTCTCATAAGTTGGTATAATTACGGACTGGAATATTTGTATGTATTATAAGGAGTCATATGATCAAACTTATCGCAAGTGACATCGACGGAACCCTTGTGCCAGACGGAACGGACAAGATAGATCCGGAAATGTTTAATATCATAAAGGAACTGAAGGAAAAAGGCATACGCTTTGCAGGCGCCAGCGGAAGGCAGTTTGTCAGTATGAGAAAGCTTTTCGCACCGGTGAAGGATGATATTTTCTACATCACGGATAACGGTAGCATTCTTCGTGACAGTAACAAGGTTTATTCGATGAATGTGATCGAAAGAGATGTTCTCTTCGAACTGATCGCGGATGTGAAGAAGCTGGATAACTGCGATATCATGCTCTGCGGACTTGATACTGCATATTGCGAGGATAAGAGTGAGATGTTCCTCTGGATGAGGGACTCCTACAAATATAATATAAAGGTTCTCGGTGATTTTGAAACTCATCTTGATGATGACATCGTAAAGCTTTCGATATATAAGAAGGATACGGTCGAAGAGGAGGTTATGGAATGGTTCTATCCGAAATGGAAGGACAGGTTTATCATAGCTTCTGCAGGAACCATGTGGATGGATATCGTAAATCCGGGGGCCGACAAGGGCAGTGCTCTCAAGATACTCATGAAGGAGCTGGGACTCCGCAAGGAAGAGGTTATGGCCTTCGGCGATAACATCAATGATCTCGGACTTCTTGATGCGGCAGGAGAGAGTTATGCCATAGGAAGCGCAAGGCGGGAAGTTAAGGATGCTGCAAAGCACATCGCCCCACCGCTGTCCGTTTACGGAGAGACTATTGCGCTGAGAGATTTTCTGAATGAATTAAAATAATATGTTCCAATATCCTCAGAGGATGTATTTTACAACGGACGAGGAGGAATATTTGGACAATAAAGTTAAACGTGTGGAGGAATATACACAATGAGCAAAATTGAAATGAAAACACCGCTTGTAGAGATGGACGGAGACGAGATGACCAGAATACTCTGGAAGTACATAAAGGACGAGCTTCTTCTTCCTTTTATCGATCTTAAGACAGAGTATTACGATCTCGGACTTGAGCACAGAAACGAGACAGATGACAAGGTTACATTTGACTCAGCTTATGCTACTCAGAAATACGGTGTAGCCGTTAAGTGCGCAACTATCACACCAAATGCAGCACGTGTTGAGGAATACAACCTTAAGGAAATGTGGAAGAGTCCTAACGGAACTATCAGAGCCATCCTTGACGGAACTGTTTTCAGAGCTCCTATCATCGTAAAAGGTATCGAGCCTTGCGTAAAGAACTGGAAGGCTCCGATCACTATCGCAAGACATGCTTATGGTGACGTTTACAAGGCTTCAGAGATGAAGATTCCGGGACCTGGAAAGGTTGAGCTTGTTTATACAGCAGAGGACGGATCTACAGAGTCTGTTCTGGTTCATGAGTTTAAAAGTGCCGGTATCGTTCAGGGTATGCACAATCTTGAGCCATCTATCGAGAGCTTTGCAAGAAGCTGCTTCAATTATGCTCTTGATACAAAGCAGACACTTTGGTTTGCTACAAAGGATACTATTTCCAAGAAATACGATCACACCTTCAAGGACATCTTCCAGGATATCTATGATGCAGAGTACAAGGAGAAGTTCGAGGCTGCAGGTATCGAGTATTTCTACACACTTATAGATGACGCGGTTGCAAGAGTTATGAAGTCTAAGGGTGGCTTCATCTGGGCTTGCAAAAACTACGACGGCGATGTAATGAGCGATATGCTTTCATCAGCCTTCGGTTCACTTGCAATGATGACCTCCGTACTTGTTTCACCAAGCGGAGTTTATGAATATGAAGCTGCTCACGGAACAGTTCAGAGACATTATTATAAGCATCTCGCTGGAGAGGAGACATCAACCAATCCTGTTGCAACGATCTTCGCATGGACAGGCGCTCTTCGTAAGAGGGGCGAGCTCGACGAAACACCTGAGCTTTCTGCATTTGCTGATAAGCTTGAGAAGGCTACCATCGACACCATCGAAGGCGGTCAGATGACGAAGGACCTTGCGCTCATCACTGAGCTTAAGGATGTTACGGTTCTTAATACAGAGAACTTCATCAAGGCTATTCGTGCAACACTTGAGGCAATGTAAGAATTAAGTGAATATCTGGGAGACTCTCGGTATCGCCGAAACAGCGGACCGGGAAGAGATCAAAAATGCATATAGAGCAAAGCTTATGGTGACCAATCCCGAGGATGATCCGGAGGGGTTCAAGGTGCTCAGAGCTGCATATGAAGAGGCGGTGAAAGCGGCCTCTTCTTTTGGTGTGTCCAAAGGAAGGAAAGGTGCAGGTGGCTCGGCTGAAAACGAGGATGAGGAAGGTTATGAGACGCCGGACGAGGATGATACGGACGCTGAATTATCCGAGGAACGTTTTCTTGATCCGCAGACCGGAAGTGATTTCAAAAAATGTATCGCGAAAATATACGGTGATTTTTACAAACGTATCGATCCGGCAGAGTGGAACAGACTGGTAGAGACGGACTTTGCAACAAGTCTTGATACCTCTGAGGAGGCTATGAACATCGTCCTTTCGTTCTTCATGGGGCACATCTATCTGCCGCAGCACATCTTCAGGATACTTGTCGATGCTTTCGGTATCGAGATAAGAAGGAAGGAGCTTTCCCAGAGGTTCCCGAAGGACTATATTGACTATTTTATAAATAATGCTATCTATCCGGATGTGCTTGATTACAGGTATTTCTCTGGTCCGGAGGATGCGGATTATGATGGATATATATCAAGATTTGCCGATCTTGATCAGGCAATAAAGACCGGAAATACAGATATTCAGGATGAACTGATCGAAGAGCTTGCCGGCTCCGAGATCAAGAATCCGGCGCTGTCCATAGCTGTCTGCAGAAATCTCGTGCAGAAGAAGAGATATGATGAGGCGCTTGACAGGATAAAAGGACTTGATGAAGAGTATCCGGATCATAGAGATATAATCCTGTACATGGGCGATGTTTATATGGCTATGAACCGCTTCGGTGAGGCGGGAGAAAGCTTTGACAGACTGCTTATGCTTGAACCGGAGAATCTTGCCGCAAGGATAAGAAAGTCAGAGCTTAATATCAGGGAAGAGAAGTTCGAGGATGCCAAGGATGATCTGATGAATCTGGCCCATGACAGACCTTATGATAATTATATCAGAGGCCTGATACAGAAGTGCAACAGTCTCATTATAGAGACGAATCTGAAAAAAATAGAAGAGCTTAATAATACATCGGAATCTGATAAAGAGAAAACAATCCACCGCCTCAAGATTGATACCTCATGGGCGTATTATCAGTCATTTGCGCCGAAGGATGCAGTTACTCTTCTTGAGAGCATGGAGCCTTTCCCTGATGAAGTAATCGAATATAATAATCTTCTCGGAAGATCCTACCTCCTGGTGGATGAAAATATAAAGGCAAGAAAATGCTTCCTTATCTGGATGGACAGATTGGAAAGTGGATCTGAAAAGGATGAGAAGCAGCTCAGAAGAAAACCTTATGTAAACTATCTCCTGGGGTCGACTTACTATAATGAGAAGGATTACCAGACCGCAGAGGGATACATAGACAATGCTCTTCGCACGGAGCATGAGGAGATCATCGTTTCCTATGAAATGAAGTGTGAGATACTCTACGAGACCGGAAGGTACAGTGAATGCCTTACGGAGTGTGAGAAGGTACTGGCCAGGGAAGAAAACTATGTTGCCCAGTTATATATCGCGAAAACCCTGTTCAGGCTGGGTAATTACCAGATGGCACTGGATGAGGTGGCGAAGGTGAAGGGTATCTTTCCTTATTCGGTGGTATCATATAAGCTGGAAATGGATATATTTCTGACAGTTGATCAGTATGACGATGTTCTGAGAGTAGTGGAAAGCTACAGGAAGATCAAGGCTGACAGCTCCTGCTGCAGCATGATGGAGAGCGAGGTCTACATGAACCGTGACAAGGATTACGAGAAGGCTCTCGGAATCCTGAGTAAGATCGATCCGGAGGATGGTGACTGCGACATTGAGGATCTGGGAGAGTATTTCTTCGTACTTGCAAGGTGCTTCGAGGAGGTTGGGCAGCTGGATAAGGCTGAGGAGAGCTTTAGGAAGGTACTTAAGATCAACGGAAATGATACCGAGTCGCATCGTGCACTGGGACGCGTCGCAAGGAAGAGACTGAAGTTTAATGATGCTATAGATGAATACACAAAACAGATTGAGCTGTCGCCGAAGGATACCGATTATATCTTCCGTGCTATAACATACAAGATACTCGGAAGGTACAGCGAGGCGGAGAAGGATTACGAAACCGTCATGCAGTACACCGAGCCTGCACCGTATATTTACACGCTTGCGGCTGAGAATCAGCTGATGCTGAATAAATATAAGGAGGCTGTGGAGCTCTTTATAAAAGGACGTGACGGGGCCGAAAATGACATGGATAAGCTTCGTGCGTGGAAGGGACTTGCATTTGCATATGGTCTGAACGAGGAGTATGACAGGGCTTTTCATGAATATGAGGAGCTGGTAAAGGACAGAGGCTACATCGCGGATATCGTATTTCCTTACGAAGAACTGCTTTCGGCGAGAGGAAGATTTGAAGAGGCAGAGGCACTGATCAGGAAGCTTCTGTACGGAAGTCAGAAGGTCGACGAGAAGGTGTATACGAGACTCTGCAGGATGAAATGCAGATCCGGTGATATCAAGGGCGCCGAGGCGATATATAAGAGGGCCGGAGATGAAGGGATAAAGCTGAGAGCACTTGCATTTTATCTGGGACACGCTTATCTTAATATAAAAGACTATGTTAAGGCAGAAAAATATTTCCTGAAGGGTATGGAGGACTCCGAGTACACAGCTTACAGTGAGCTTGCCGAAGCTTCCGCAGGCCAGTTCGGAGGAAAGACACGTTTTAAAAGATACAAAGACCTTTTTGAAAAATTCAGGGATATAAATGAGAAGAATACGGAGACTCTGGTAGATGCCGCGCGTATAGCCAGAGTTGAGAAGAATTATACAGAAGCGGAGGAGCTGCTGCTTGAGGCACTGAGACAGCCGAGATGCAAGCACTGTACCCAGTCCTGCTGCGGAGAGGCCTACAGAGAGCTTGTGAAGGTTTATCTGGGAATGAAGCAGAAGGACAAGGCGAGGGAAGCTCTGAAGCAGGCAAGGAGATATATGTTCTATGATTTCTGGCTCGAGGAGATGGCTAAGGAGCTGGGAGTTAACTGATAAAGAGGTAGGATCGACCCTGACATGGGACATAGTCAGAGACAACGATCCGTTGATTGGATAAAACAGGAGGATAAGATATGTCATATTTAAGTCCGGGAGAGGCTGCAAGAGAGATACACAGACTGGCAAAGCTGTGTACGGAAAATAATAAGATAGATCCTGAGCTCTACGATGTTTATCACGTAAAGAAGGGACTCAGAGAAGCAAATGGTAAGGGCGTTCTGACCGGACTTACCGAGATTTCCACAATTCATGGTTCGAGGGAGATCGATGGTAAGATTGTGCCGATAGAGGGCGAACTGTATTATCGCGGAATCGATATCAATAAGCTTGTGGACGGCTTCACTAGTGAAAATCGTTTCGGTTTTGAAGAAACGATATACCTTCTCATCTTCGGCAAGCTTCCGAACGAGGAGGAGCTCGATGAGTTTAATCATCTGCTCGCATATAACAGAAACCTTCCGGAGGAATTTGTTCCGGATGTAATACTGAAGTCACCGAATAAGGACATCATGAATGCCATGGCGCGCAGTATCCTGACACTCAATTCCTATGATAATCATTCGGATGACCTTTCGATTCCGAACGTGCTGCGTCAGAGCATCTGGCTCATTGCGACGCTCCCTATGATAGGCGCATATTCATACCTTGCCTACAGGCACTATATAATAGGCAGAGGTCTCTATATCCATAATCCGAAGCCGGAGTTTTCAACGGCAGAAAATCTTCTCAGGATCATGCGCCAGAACAAGAGCTTTACGCCTCTTGAGGCTAAAATACTTGATATCGCACTTGTGCTTCATGCTGAGCACGGCGGCGGAAACAATTCGACCTTTACAACGCATGTTGTTACTTCTTCTGGAACTGATACATATTCTTCGGTTGCTGCTTCGCTCTGCTCTCTCAAGGGACCTAAGCACGGCGGCGCAAATATCAAGGTTAAGATGATGTTTGATGAGATCAAGAAGAACGTAAAGGACTGGACAAATGAAGATGAGATAACGGAATATCTTCTGAAGATACTAAGAAGAGAGGCTTTCGATAAATCGGGCCTTATCTACGGTATCGGTCATGCTGTTTATACCAAGTCGGATCCGAGAGCCGAGATACTCAGAAAATACACTGCCCAGCTCGCGGAGGAGAAGGACCGAATGGAAGAGTTCGAGCTTTACGAGAAGGTTGCGCGTATTGCACCGGAACTCATGAAGGAAGAGAGAAAGATGTACAAGCCTGTCTGTGCAAATATAGATTTCTACAGTGGCTTTGTTTATAATATGCTTGGTATTCCGGATGAGTTCATTACACCGCTCTTCGCCATAGGAAGAGTACCGGGCTGGAGTGCTCACAGAATAGAAGAGCTTATCTGTACCAATAAGATAATCAGACCGGCTTATATGTCTGTTGCAAATGAGTCGGAGTATGTATCACTTTCTGACAGAAGCTGATAAATAAAATTTTTAAAAAAGTTACCCATAAATAGTAAAACATGTTTCGTATATATAGGTAAGGAGGTGGCCGGGTGTCGGAAGAACAATTTAATACTCTTATGAAGCAGCTGGCTGCCGGAAACACAGAGGCACTCAGAGAGATCTACGAAGCTTACATGAAGCTTATCTACTCTGTATGTCTGAATGTTCTCCACCAGAAGGAGGCCGCGGAGGATGTTTCCTCGGACTTTTTCATAAGGCTTATGAAGTCTGCTGCAACATTTGATGGTAGAGGACACCATAAAACGTGGATGGTAACCATCGCAAAAAATATGTGCATTGATTACCTGCGTAAGAATTCACATGAAATAGTTTCCTTTGATGCACCTGTCGGAGCCGGTTCTTCGCAGGCAGGCGGACATTCCTCAGACAGTACTCAGGGCGATGCCGGAGCAAGCTTTGGGGAAAGGATAGCTGATAAGGAAAATGTAGAAGAAAAAGCGCTGAACAGCTTTACGATCGAAACAGCGCTGAAGCTTCTCTCTGACAAGGAAAAAGAAATAATCGACCTGAAGCTTTCGGGCGGAATGACTTTTAAAGAGATCTCAGAGTACCTGCAGATTCCGCAGGGAACGGTTTCATGGCACTATAATGAAGCAATTAAAAAGATGAGGCGGTATTTAAAATGAAGAATGAGATGAAGGACGGAAAACTGAATATTTACGAAAATCCAGTGAACATACCGGATCCTTCTATGCAGGTGACGGATAGTTCACCGATCGATACTTCATATGAGCCTACAGAGGATGAAATCAGAGCTGTAGAGGAAATGTATCTCGCAACTCTGGATGCAGAGGTTCCGGATATCTGGAGCAGGATAGAGGCCGGAGTGAATGCTGAAAAGTCTGCAGTATGGTCAGGACAGAACAGCAGTGTGCCGGGCGTTGATGAGGATAAAGACAACAGTTCGGATACGAAGGTGATCAGTCTTGCCGACAGAAAGAGAAAGAAGAAAACCTGGTTTGCAGTGATCGGAGCAGCAGCGGCAATTCTGATAGTTATGGTTCCTGTGGCTATGTTTGGAGGAACAAGAAACAGTAAGAAGAGTACTAAAAATGCTTCATCGGAGCGTAAAAAGGTGAGTTTTACCGTGAAGGATGCCGAATCGGATATGATCGCCGGAGGTATGCTGGATAATAATTCGGATGATTATCCTGTTACCATGAACATGTACGGCGGCGAGGATGGCGACAATGATTACAGGAAAGATGAACTTCACGGGGAGGTCGAAGCCTGTGATACTGAGGCGGCTACGGAAGATACAGATGTTCGCAACACCGAGAAAAATAAGGATGGTGACACTCTGAACGTTACTGAGGCGGTGTCAGAAGCTCATAGACCGGAATATCAGATAAACAGTGAAGGTTATATTTATATATCTGATGGTAAGGTGATCTTTGAAACTCTGATGGATGCAAAATACGAGATAGTCAACAGTGAGATCTTCAGCAAGGAAGAGATGTCGACTATAAAGGGTGGAGGCAGACTCTGCATAACTCTGAAAGGCGATTTTGTTGATGGTGATGAGAAAACCCGAAGCATTATTATTTCCGAATACAGTGAATATTCGGAGTAGAAGACTGTAATGACCGGATGGCAGTGACAGCAGGATGAGAAGGATTTGATCCATGATCAGCCTGCTGTTATAGCATCAGACTCAGGATGCGTCTGAATGGATAGGATAATCAGATGCTGAATGAGGTTAAAGGAGGAAAAAGTATATGAAATATGATTTTACTAAAAAAAGAGGTTTGAAGAGGGTTTCCATTCTGATGGCGTTTATGATCCTCTGCCTCGCAGGCTGCGGTAAGGGAAGCAGCAAGAAGGAGGAGGGAAGCACCGGCAGCGGTATAAACCTCTCATATCAGGAAAATGGTGATGTTCTCACGGCAAAGCAGGGGCAGTCCGTAAAGCTGGGTAACGATCTTAAAAAGAATGATATTCCTGCTTCGACAGAGAAGGAGGAAGAAGCCTTTAAGAAAGCTACGGCAAATCTTGCGTTTAAGCTGATGAAGGCACTCAGTGCCAAGGAAGGCGGAAAGAATATAATGATCTCTCCGGATTCCATAATAACAGCTCTTGCAATGACACAGAATGGTGCAAAGGGAGCGACGCTTGAAGAAATGCTTGGTATTCTCGGTGCAGGAATGACTCTGGAGGAGTACAATAAGGCTCTTTCCGGATATAACAATATGCTTTCTTCACTAAGCGGAGTGAAGTTTGTGGCAGCAAATTCCATCTGGATAAGAAATACACCACAGCTCCAGATCAACAAGGATTTCATCCAGACAAATATTGACTATTATGATGCAAATGTATTTCTTGCAGACTTTGATGATAAGACTGTAAATGATATAAATACCTGGGTTAATGACAATACACAGGGGATGATCGAGAAGCTTTTTGACACGATCGATGATGATCATATGATGTATCTGATAAATGCACTTTCCTTCGAGGCTCAGTGGGCTGAGCAGTACGATGAGTATCAGGTTGCAGAAGACTGCACCTTCACAAACAGCGAAGGCGAGGAGCAGAAGGTTACTATGCTTTGTGAGACCATGAAGGGTCTGATAAAGCTTAACGGCGGTCTCGGATTTTCCAAGAGTTATGAAGGAGAACAGTATTCCTTCGTAGCCCTCCTGCCACCTGAAGGTATGAGTGTTGATGAGTATCTTGCAGGAATAACCGGTGAGGATTTCCTTGCAGCATGGAGTGATAAGGATTTTGATCCCGATCTCATCACAAGACTTCCTGAATTCAAATACGATTATGACACGAGCCTTAAAGATGTTCTTAAAGAGCTCGGAATGGCCGGAGCTTTTGAAAAGGATGCTGATTTCTCCGGAATGTGCGATCCGAACCTTATGAATCTCTGGATAGGTGATGTTATCCACAAGACACATATCGAGCTTGACAGAAATGGTACCAAGGCTGCAGCTGTAACAGCAGTTATCATGTGCGGTGAAGCTATGGCAATGGAAGAGCCTGAGAAGATTTATATCACTCTCGACAGACCTTTCGTTTATGCTATCGTAGATAATACGACCGGACTTCCTGTTTTCCTCGGAAGCGTAAATAGTATAGAATAATATATAAATAATTTCATGGTCTGAAGATCATGATCCCTGCAAAAAAACACGCCTCAAAGATGTATTTTTGTCGACATTTTTGAGGCGTGTTTTCCTATGTAGTATTATTTCTTACCCATTCCTTTTCCTTCCCGGGCTTTCTTTTTAGCTTCCTTTTCGGCCTGCTTCAGCTGCTTAAACTTTTGTTCTCTGCTTGCCATCTTCACTTGTCGGGCCATTGTATCAAAGCCTGCCTTTGCTTCCTTATCGGCGGCTTTTTCAGCTGCAAGATCTTCTGACCTTTTCATATTTGCGGTGAAGCTTCTCAGTCTGCCTAAGGCGCCGTCGCCGGAAAGCTCTATTGCAAACTTTTCAGGCGTCATATTCTGGTCTCTGATATAAGCTGTTATCAGAGCTTTGAATTCCATACTCTTCAGAACCTCCTTCTTGAAGGCTTCGTTACCCATCTCCTTGAAGGTTTTGTAGCCCGGAGAAGACTTGGCAACAACTATCTTGGCTACAAGAATATCGGCTGCGAGAGAATGAAGCTCCTTTATTTCATCCTTGGATCTTGGCATCGCGGTCATCTCGGTGAGTTTTGTTACTGCATCGAGCTTCTTGTTGATGGCTACTGAGTTGCGGAGCTCGTCAATATCCTTGAACTTAAGATCGGTGGTCGCTTTGATTCTGTCGAGCAGATTATCCTTCTCGAATTCTGCAAAGTCGAAGACCTTTCTGGCACCGCTCAGTCTTGCTTTTCCGCCTCTTGAAGAAGCGCCCTTACGTTTTTCCTGATAGATCTTGGAATAGCGCTGCACGGCATCAAGCTTGCTGAGGTACTTCTCGGAATAACTGAGTATTTCCTCTTTTGTTACGCCCGTATTCGGGTTATCCTTCAGAAAATCCTGCATATCCTCTACAGCTTCTCTGAGGTTCTTATGCTCGGCGTTCTCGCTGCCGAACCAGAGGTCGGTTCTTCTTGTGTTCAGATCACAGAGAATGGATTCAACCTTTCTTTCGGGACCACACTTAATAGGCTTGTATGCCGCAGGCTCCTTACCGGTTACAACAGCAATAGTTCTGTCCATGGTCTGATTCTCGGTCTGAAGGAAGTAGCTGGCGGTGCTTATTGGGTATTTACCATCCATCTTCAGACCTCCGTTTGCGATTCCTTCTCTGACGGTATCTGACATCTTGCGCATAAACTCATTTCGCTGTTTTTCGGATGTGAGAGGAGTATTTGCTATTTCGTTATAAAGGGTTTTAATTTTGAAAAATGTATTTTTTCTCTCTTCGGTGTCAAAAGTTGGAGGGTCAATTTTTTTAAGTTTATCAAGAGTTGTTGCCGGTATATATTTGGCGTCTCTTTCCAGTTCGGTCATCAGCATATGGAAGGCTGTCAGAGTAGGAAGATCCTCAAGTGACCATCCGTTTTCAAGACCGGCTTTATAAGCTTCCACACCGCTTGACATAGCTCTGCTGCCTCTTGGAGCAAGAGGATGGATATGGAAGATATCCTCCATCATGAATTTGTCGGTACGCATTGCATCGTTGAATTCCTTACTTTCGGCGGTGACACACACTTTACTGTATAAAGCGCCCAAAAGAACGGTCTGGTCATAGATCTTCTGGCGGTAGAATTCCTCACGCTTTGGTGAGAGCGTGCCGCCTGCTTTCTTCTTCTCTTCAAAATAATCAACAAAGGTGTCCGATAATTTACCATGCTCAATGGCAACATCAACTATAGGGAATTTTGCTCCCCATTTTATGAGATTATTTCTGAAGTGATCATTTTCAAGCGTAGGGTCGATGAGACCTCGAAAGGACATTGCTGCGCCTAAAAACGGAGATTTGTAATCCATATAAGACTCACTGTAGCCTTTGGCGGCCCTGCGAACTTTCTCGGTAGAATTGTAATGGAAGAATTCCTTCATCTTCTGACCAATCTCATCATCCGGGATATCCTCTGCGATGAATCTGTCCATCGTATCAGCCATTTTATTTACCTGATTCTTATATCTTTCAAGGGCTTCAGGATCGCGGACTATATCAATATAAGTTTCAATTCCCATATGTATATATGCTGTATGCTTAAACTTATGACGCATTTCGAAGGCTTCATCGGCAAGATTAGGAATCTCATCATCCGGTCCGTATTCTACAGCACCATCTCTATCCATAACAGCTTTGGTTTCGGGAGCGTTATTAAACTTCTCTGACAGAGAATCATTTAATGCGGTAATAATATATGTATGATTTGCTGATAAATCGGAATACATGGTTGAGTGCAGTTCTGATTCAAGCTGATGGTTTTTACCAATCTCTGAGCGGTAGACCTTTCTGCCCTTAGCTTCATCAAGAAGCCACGTAAGCGAGTGAGGTCCGTTTATGTTAAGATCGCCTGTGAAAGTCCTTGCCTTATAGGAAGTGTCAAGGGCGATATAATCTTTCAGAGATTCCTCTATTCCGGTGATGAGTTCCATTCTCTCCTCAGGTGAAGAGATGTTTTTCTTTAAAATATTATTATACGGCTTCTTCATCTTGCTCTGCAGACGCTTGGCAGCCTTCTGTTCCTCTGCGGTAAAACCCTGATTTGAGTTTTCGGCCATGTCTGCCAGCTTGAGCTGAATAAGATGAAGTTCATCGAGGAAATTTATATCGGCAGCCGACCAGCCGCGTCCCATAGCGTCAATGTTGCGGTTTATCTTGTCCAGAGTCATCTTGCCATAGCGACTGCCCTGCCAATCGCCTTCAAACTGCGCAGGATTATTACACATCTTATTTGCAGCAATATCCGGATCATTCTTGCTGTAGGACATGATGGTCTCGAAGTATTCCTTCTGCTTTATGAGATGTGTCAGGTAGGCAGAGTTGTAGTCTGCGGCATCCGCACTTTCCAGAGTGCCGTTCTTTCTTTTCTCCGCATATGGGAGATATTCGTTAATAAAGAAGTTCTGTTTATCTTCGATCTGATCAAGAAATACATGTTTATCCATGAATTTCTGATAACGAGCCGGATCAGACTCGTAAACAGGATTATCATTTTCGTTGATTTCGGCAGCAAAGTTCGAATCCGGCATATCCATCATGGAGCATTTCAGAGCCTTGTAGTACTCAGGAAAGCCGGAAATCTTATCCAGGTGTGTGGGATCGTCGAGAAGTTCGGAATTCTTCTTTATGACGTTGATCAAACGATACTGTACCGAATTCGGATCGGTATATGCCGCAGAGATACGATTCATGAAATCATTGTATTTCTCACGAAATGCGTTTATACCGTTCTTGACCTCGGGGTCATCGGTGATAAATATGTGACTATCCCTTCCTTCGTCGTTAGGAAGGTAGAGACGCGTCTTCTTTTTGAAGCCCATTTCGGCTTCTATAGACATCATTTCGATACTGAGATCTTCGATTTCCTTGGAAAAGTCCGGGAATACATCCGAAACAGACATCAGTCCCTTGATTGATGTTGTGTAGAACTGAACAGGCGGAGTATCATTAGTATTTACTCTCTGTACAGGCTTATAGTTTTGGATAAAATCAGTGACGTATTCGCCTCTGTCATAAAACTTGTCATCTTCATATACTTCTTTCATGGAATACCTCCGTGTTATTAAATATTTCATCTGCACCCGATATATGGGCACAATACACCCATTTCTATCTATTATGAAGTTAGTGTAGCATGTGGTAGGTAACAAATCCGCAACAAAGCAAAGTAACAAGCCATGCACTCACAAAATATGAGGTGCTGCTGGGGATGCTTGCATACACAGCAGTATCTCGTGTTTTGTGAGTATATAGCGCCTACGGCGCTGGTTCTTGAGACGCGCAGCGGATCAAGAACACATGGCTTGTTATTACGCGAAGTGAATCAAGAACAGAGCATGGCTTGTTATTGAAAAAAATAAAAAATCTCCACCATAAATATCTCCCCTCGCTTCGTATATTAACTAAGAGCGGTCAAAATAATCTTTTTTATGGAGGAAAAGAATATGATAAATAAAGAATACAGAAACTTAAGCAGAAAGGGACTTAAGAAGCGCATCGCAGCGCTTGCCATGGCGGGTGTCATGATGCTTACAGCATGTGGAAAGAGCGGTGGAAGCGGTGAGGGAGGAGCCTCTCAGGGCACAGCAATCGGACAGGGTGTGACAACAACTCTTCCGGGAACCGGTGAAAATCCGGGTCAGGGCGATGAACCTGGAGCCGGCCAGGGTGGCAATATTTCCACGGAAGTAAAAAAGGAAGGTAACGGTATCGGCGCACCTCAGGGAGTTACAACCAATCTTTCTGCTTCAATTACAAGGGGAGAGGTCACAAACAGCACGGAAAGTGAAGAGGAGGCGTTCATCAATGCCACGGCGAACCTTTCCTTTGCGCTTATGAAATATCTCACCCAGAACGGCGACGGTTCAAATGTTATGATCTCGCCTGAGTCAGTCATTACAGCTCTTGCCATGACGGAGAATGGCGCAAAGGGTGAAACTCTTAATGAGATGCTTGAGGTTCTTGGCGGCGGAATGACGCTTGATCAGTATCAGAAGGCGGTTGCCGGCTTTAACGGAAAGCTTACAAGCACGGAACCTGCATGTCTTAGTATGGCAAACTCAATCTGGATGAGAAATTCGGAGGAGATGAAGATCAGTGAAAGCTTCCTTCAGACCAATGTGGATTATCACAATTCTGAATTTTTCCTTGCGGATTTTGATAATAATACCCTTAATGATGTGAATTCATGGGTAAATGAGAAGACCAACGGAATGATCCCGAAGACTCTTGATCAGCTTAGTCCGGATACCATGATGCTCCTTATCAATGCGGCTGCATTTGAGGCAAAGTGGATGGATGAGTATGAAGAGACTCAGGTGCATGAGGGAAGAACCTTTACCAATGCGAAGGGTGAGGAAGAAACAGTCACAATGCTTAACAGCACGGAGTATGGACTTATTGAACTTAATGGCGGTCAGGGCTTTGTGAAGAAATACGAAGGCGGTCAGTATGCATATGTTGCGATCCTTCCGGGAGAAGGCGTGAGTGCTGACGAATACCTTGCAGGCCTTAAGGGCGAGGATTTCATCAAGGCTTATCAGAATAGAAGTTTTGAGAAGAATATCATTGTAAATATGCCTGAGTTTAAGTCTGATTATGACATCAGCCTGATTGATGCCTTTAATTCACTTGGAATGACGACGGCATTATCGGATGCGGCACAGTTTGGCGGAATGCTTGAGTCGGGAGAAGATATCCTTAAGATAGGGGATATCATCCACAAGACTCATATCGAGGTTGACAGGAACGGAACCAAAGCGGCAGCGGTTACTGTTGTTGAGATGGAAAAGTGCTCAGCTGAGATGGAACCTGCATCACCTGTATTTATCACCCTTGACAGACCTTTCGTATATGCTATAGTGGAGACCGATACAGGACTTCCTGTATTCCTCGGAACAGTAAATACAGTTAAATAAAAACGCTTTACGATAATAAAGCAATTTGATATAATCTAAAGATGACTATTATATTTTTTATGATAGTCATCTTTAATTTTGATATGGGAATATTTAATAGAGGAGGCTTTTGATATGGGTGATAACGGACTTATGATGCAGTATTTTGAGTGGAATCTTCCGGATGACGGAACTCTCTGGAAAAATCTTGCGGCTGAAGCTGCAAAGCTAAAGACTGCCGGTGTTACGGCTGTGTGGCTTCCACCTGCATACAAGGGAGCTGAGGGCTCTGCAGATACAGGCTACAGTGTTTATGATCTCTACGACCTTGGTGAGTTCAAGCAGAAGGGCTCTGTTCGTACAAAATACGGAACTAAGAAGGAATATCTGGAAGCTATCAAGGCTCTTCACGATAAGGATATAAATGTTTATGCGGATATCGTTCTTAACCATAAGATGGGCGCAGATGAGGTTGAAGAGGTTGAGGCTGCTGAGTTTAACAACCTGAACCGTTATCAGATGATCGGTGACACTCGTACCATCGGCGCATGGACCAAGTTCACATTCCCGGGAAGAAAGGGTAAATACTCAAAGTTCACCTGGAACTGGAAGCATTTTGACGGAATCGACTGGGATCAGGATGAACTGAAGAAAGCCCTCTTCAAGTTTGCCGGTAAGGAATGGAACGAGGGCGTGGATGCAAGTATAAATGGTAACTATGATTACCTTATGGGCGCTGATATTGATTTTAACAACCGTGAGGTTTACGAGGAACTTCTTGCATGGGGCAAATGGTATATTGAGACTACGGGTGTGGACGGCCTCAGGCTTGATGCGGTAAAGCATATCCCTGCAGCCTTCTATCGTGACTGGCTCTTCAGTCTCCGCGAGGAGCTGGGCAAGGAACTCTTCACAGTGGGAGAATATTGGCATTGGAACAGAAATCTCCTGGAAAAGTACCTTGAGGATATCAAGACTCCGGCATCTCTCTTCGATGTACCGCTTCATTTCAGCCTTCACAACTGTTCAAAGGCTCACGGCGACTATGATCTGAGAAGGATCTTTGATGGTTCTCTCGTTCAGAGCAGTCCGCTTTCTGCGGTTACCTTTGTTGATAATCATGATTCACAGCCGGGTGGCGCTCTTGAATCGTGGGTTGAGGATTGGTTCAAGCCTATGGCTTATGCGATCATCCTCCTCAGAGCTCAGGGCTATCCATGTGTATTTTACGGCGATTATAAGGGCATACCTCATGACAAGGTTAAGTCTAAGAAGACTATGCTGGATAAACTTATGAAGCTTCGTAAGACCAAGGCATACGGTCCTCAGCATGACTATATTGATGATCCTAACTGCATCGGCTGGACCCGAGAGGGTGATGATGAGCATAAGGATTCCGGACTTGCCGTAGTTATCTCTGACGGAACGGGCGGAACCAAGCATATGTACATCGGAAGAAAGTTCGCAGGTGCGCATTTCTCAGATATAATGGGTAATGCAAAATACAATATTAAGATAGATGATGAAGGCTTCGGCGACTTCTATGTAAACAGAGATGCCGTTGCCGTATGGGTAAGAAAAGAGCCGAAATAATGGGAAAAACGATAAGAACAAAGCCTGTGGATGAGCTCTTCGATGCGATAATGTCTCTCGAGAGTAAGGAAGAATTTTACCAGTTCTTCGAGGATATCTGCACGACCAATGAGGTGATCTCTATCGCACAGCGTCTTGAGGTCGCAAGGATGCTTCATGAAAACAGGACTTATATCGAGATAGCTAAAGAAACAGGTGCTTCCACTGCCACCATAAGCAGAGTCAATCGTTCACTGAATTATGGAAACGGAAGCTATGAATATATTTTTGACCGACTGGACAAGGATATATAACAATAATGCAATGACTCAATGACCATCAGAATATGCCCGTGAGGGCGTATTTCACCTTCAACCGAACGGGTATATTCTGATGGTTTGGATGTTAGATTAAGGAGAAAAAATATATGGACTCTGACGCCATAGTGAAGCTGATCGTCCTTGCAGTGCTTCTTATACTTTCGGGAGTATTTTCCTCAGCGGAAACTGCTCTTACGACAGTCAGCATCAGCAGGATAAAGGCACTTGCGGACGAGGGTAGTAAAAGGGCGGCTAAAGTCCTGCAGCTCAGGGAGTCATCTTCCAAGCTGCTGACTACGATCTTAATTGGAAATAACATAGTGAATCTTTCGGCCTCGGCGCTTGCAACAACGTTCTGCACCGAGGTTTTCGGAAGTATTTATATTGGAATAGCAACGGGTATACTGACTCTGGTCGTTCTCATCTTCGGTGAGATCACTCCCAAGACGCTTGCGACACTTTACAGCACGAGACTTTCTCTCGTCTTCGCGTATCCGGTTGCATTTCTTATGCTCATTTTTACACCGATCATATGGATACTTAACGGGATTACAAAGGTTATATTTAAGATCCTTCGTATTGATCCCGACAGAAAGGAGCATATGACCGAGGGTGAGCTCAGAAATCTTGTTGATGCCAGCCATGAGGATGGCGTTATAGAGAAGGATGAGCGCGAGATGATCACAAATGTGGTTGATTTCGGTGAGGTTGTCTCGAAGGACATCATGGTTCCGAGAGCCGATATGATATGTATCGACTGTGAGGCGGGATATGATGAACTGATCGAGCTGTTTCGCAACGAGAATTATACACGTATTCCGGTTTACAGGAAGACGAGGGATCATATTATTGGTATCCTTCATATGAAGGATGTGCTTCTGATGACTGATGAGGAGAGGAAAAACCTGTCCATCGAGAAGGTCATGAGGAAGCCTGTATTTGTTTATGAATACCAGCATACGGCGAAAATCTTTGCCGGTATGAAGACTTCTTCGGCAACCATGTGCATAGTTATTGATGAATACGGTCTGACGGCCGGGCTTATCACGATGGAGGATCTGCTTGAGGAAATAGTCGGCGATCTGCGTGATGAATACGATACGGCTGAGGATGATCTTATAAGAAGTCTGGGAGATGACCGCTACGATATTGATGCGGCGGTTAAAATAGATGATGTAAATGATGCGATAGGCACGGAAATAAAGTCGGAGGACTATGATTCCATCGGCGGATACGTTATAGAGCTGCTGGACAGGATCCCGAAGGAGGGTGATGAGGTTTCCGACGGGAAGGTGCAGATCAGAGTTACCGGTGCCGAGAAGAACAGAGCCGTAAGAGTTGAACTGCTTGTTCTGCCGAAGCCGGATACAGAGGGCGAGGAGAGCGAGTAAGCGGACGACAGCGTTCGAACAGGAATGAATGGCAGATTAATAGTCCCCGGTGATTTGATAAATGGCGACTGTTTGTCGGGAGATAGAAAATGGAAGACAGACTGAGTGAATTAAAAAAAGAAATAAGAGAGCTGATAAGGCTGAATTTTGTCCTTCCGGAGGATATTCCCGAGATTGAGCTCTACATGGATCAGGTGACGAAATTCCTGGATACGCATCTGCAAAAGAATTCGCGCGGCGACAGCGGTGAGGATAAGACGCTTACCAAGACCATGATCAATAATTACATTAAGAACAAGCTTCTGCCTCCTCCTGATAAGAAGAAATATACCAAAGAGCATATCATCATGCTCATTTCCATATATTATCTGAAAAACTTTATATCGATAAGTGATATTCAGAAAATGCTCGGACCTATGATCGATACATATTTTGATAAGACAGACGAGAAGGGCAGAGGACTGCCGGAAATATATGAAGAGATATTTGAACTCGGAAAAAGACAGTATTTTAACATAGAAAACAGTATACTCAGAGCTCAGGAGATCACAGACCTGAAGATGGCTGATGAAGATGAGTATCTGAATAAGCTTGTATTTATTTATATGTTGGCGTATGATATCTACGGCAAGAAGCGGCTTATGGAACAGCTGATCGATGAGATTGATGAGGCTGAGACCAGAAAGAGAGAGGCTGCCGAGATGAAGGAAAAGGCTGCGGCAGAGAAGGCAAAGAAGAAAGCTGCTGCAAAGAAGGCGGGCAGCAAGGCCGGGGCTGATAAGAAGGCTGCGGCTGATAAGAAGGCTGTTGCTGTGAAGAAGGCAGGCAACAAGAATGCGGATTCAAAGAAGACTGAAGGCAGGACAGCTAAAAAGGTTTCTGCCGGGAAAAATGCCGCTGACGCTTCCAGATTGAAGAAGGCTGTGGATAAACGGGCGGCAAAGAAAGCTGCGGATAAGACCGGAGAATAAATGATTCTCCTGATAAGCGGAAAATAATATTTTAGAAAAGGAATATATAAGATGATAAGCGCAAACAATGTTTCACTGAGATTTGGAAAGAAAGCACTTTTTGAAGAGGTTAACATCAAGTTCACACCGGGCAACTGCTACGGTCTGATCGGTGCGAACGGAGCAGGTAAGTCAACCTTCCTCAGGATCCTTTCGGGTGATCTTGAGCCGACCAGCGGTGATGTTACTATGGATCCGGGCGAGAGAATGTCGGTTCTGCAGCAGGATCACTTCAAATATGATGCATATAATGTTCTTGATACCGTTATTATGGGTAACAAGAGGCTTTACGATATCATGCAGGAGAAGGATGCCATCTATGCCAAGGAGGATTTCACGGAGGAAGATGGTATCAAGGCTTCAGAGCTCGAGGCAGAGTTTGCAGAGCTTGACGGCTGGAATGCACAGGCTGATGCGGAGACTCTCCTTAACGGACTCGGCGTTGAATCTGAGTTCCACTACAGTCCGATGAGTGAGCTTGACGGTAATCTTAAAGTCAAGGTTCTTCTTGCACAGGCTCTTTTCGGTAATCCTGATGTTCTTCTGATGGACGAGCCTACCAACCACCTTGATCTCGATGCTATTGCATGGCTCGAGGAGTTCCTCATCAATTTTGAAAATACCGTTATCGTTGTAAGCCACGACAGATATTTCCTGAATAAGGTTTGTACACATACGGCCGATCTTGATTACGGCAAGATCCAGCTCTATGCCGGAAACTATGATTTCTGGTATGAGTCAAGTCAGCTTATGATCCGCCAGATGAAGGAAGCTAACAAGAAGAAGGAAGAGAAGATCAAGGAGCTGAAGGAATTCATCGCCCGTTTCTCTGCAAATGCAAGTAAATCAAAGCAGGCTACCTCTCGTAAGAAGGCTCTCGAGAAGATCGAGCTTGATGAGATCAAGCCTTCAAGCAGAAAATATCCTTACATCGATTTCAGACCGAACCGCGAGATCGGTAACGAAGTTCTTACTGTTAAAAATATCAGCAAGACCGTTGACGGCGTGAAGCTTCTGGACAACATTTCCTTCACAGTCGGAAGAGAAGATAAGATCGCTTTCGTAGGACCGAATACTCTTGCAACAACAATGCTCTTCAAGATACTTGCCGGCGAAGAGGAGCCGGATGAGGGTGAATACAAGTGGGGCGTAACAACCTCACAGGGATATTTCCCTAAGGATAATACCAAGGAGTTTGATAACGACCTCATCATGGTTGACTGGCTCACACAGTATTCGGAGGAGAAGGATGCTACCTATGTAAGGGGCTTTCTCGGTAGAATGCTCTTCCCTGGTGATGCCGGAACCAAGAAGGTTAAGGTTCTTTCCGGAGGTGAGAAGGTGAGGTGCCTTCTGTCCAAGATCATGATCATGGGTTCTAACTGCCTCATCCTTGATGAGCCTACAAACCACCTTGACATGGAGTCGATCACTTCACTCAATAATGCTCTTATCAAGTTCCCGGGCGTTGTGCTTTTTGCCTGCCAGGATCACCAGTTTATCCAGACTACGGCAAACCGTATCATGGAGCTTACTGCTACCGGACTTATCGATAAGCAGACAACCTACGACGAGTACCTCGACAGCGATGAGCTTGCAAGAAAGAGATTCGTTATGAATATGGATATGAGTATTGCAGACGATAAGGCGGCGGCAGAAGAAGACGAGTAATATATAGATGATTTAAGTGCAAATTTAACATGAAATATTATCTCCGGCAGACTGTTTGTTTGATATAAAAAAATAGCCGGCTGGCATATGTGTCCCTGAAGGCGTATTTTATCTACAACCAGGTAGTTATCTGCGTAGCAGATTGCTATCATGAGCGTAGCGAATGATGCGGCATGCGTAGCATGCCCATACATCATGAAATGATGTATGCATGATTTTGAATACAAAATCATGGCACATGAAGGGATACATATGTCAGCCGGCTATTAATTTTTTCTGATATAGTTTCAAATGTTTATTAATGGAATCGTTATCTAAAAATGTATTCAAGCAGCTTCTCTGCGCGATCCTTGTTACGATCCTTGCCACCCGGGAAGCAGATATAGACATCCTCGTAGCCGAGGTTGAGCTTCTTGGCAAACTCGGTTCCGGAAATATTTACGGCAAGAGGCTTTGAACGATCGCCGACAGCCATCAGAATCTCTGTCGTCTTGGCGTTGATCGCAGCTTTGGCATTTTCAGGATCAGCGTAGTCAGAAGAGTAGTAGATCCTTCCTTTATATTTATCAAGAACCTCCTGATCAAAATAATCATCCATAAAGAAGAGGATACATGCATAGTTGCAGTATTCAAGTCCCTGCAGATTGGTGATGATCACATCATAGTAGTTATCCTTGACCAGCATGGCAAGCGAAATTGCGTTGCTGTTGCCTGAAGTGTTGGAGAGCTCGTATTCAAGAGTTACATTATAATATGCATCGGCCAGAAGCCGGCGGCCCTTATTCAGTTTGGTATCCTTGACAAACTGTTCAAATGGTTTGTCTGAAACGGCGAGTGGATCGTCTGCATTCAGAACTGCGGCTGCAAGGCTTACAGGTCGTGAATTCTTATATATAGCGATTGCCAGGGAACCAAAGACCAGAACGGCGGCAACACCAAATAAGAAATACCATTTATAATAGTAAATGATGTATTTGATCTTCTCTTTACGGGACATCTCGGCCATACGGGCTTTCATCAAGCTCCTTTTTTTGGCCCGTCGTTCCTTTCCAGACATGAGCGCCATGGCAAGTCTGTCTTCTGAATCGGCTTCCTCCTTTTCCTTTGGTTTTTCTTCGAATTCCTTAAGCATCTCTCTCATTTTTTGTATATCCTCACTAACAGTATATGTAATATTTATTACATAATTTAAACATTATTTACAAATTAAAGCAAGAGGGTTCACAAAATATTTAAAAATGCACAAAGAAATCGTCATTTTATTGTATTAATTGAAGGTTTTTGCGTTGTATATGGTAAAACTGACCAAAAAAAATGAGAATTTCAAAAAAAACACTTGCTAATTTGTTTATTATGTCCTATAATCAACCTTGCATTGAATGTTCAACGTAACTGTCATTTGAATAACATATTATTCATTTGGCGTTAACAGCCTCGGGCTGTTGATTATAAATCGTTTAAGATGCGAAAGGATGATCGGTTACAAAACAGAACACACATAATAAAGGAGGTTTTTCTTGTGAAAAAGATTAAGAAAACACTTGCTCTTTCTCTCGCACTTGCTATGGGCCTTTCTCTTGCAGCCTGCGGTAAGGATGACGATAAGGAAGACAAAAAGACAACAGAAGCAACAACAAAGGCAACAGAGGCTGACACAAAGGCCACAGAAGCTCCTACAGACACAGAAGCTCCTACAGACACAGAAGCTCCAGCTGAGAACTCAATCACATCTATGGATGGAAAGTTCACAGTAAGCATGGATGGCTGGGAGAAGATCTACGCATACTCATGGGATGATGACTTCCAGAAGGTTCTTACAGTTCTTGAGAATCAGTTCCCAGAACTTAAGGATTATATCGAGTATGTAAACCTCGGTGTATCTGGTACTGGTGATGAGTACAAGACAGGTATCGACACAGCTCTTACAAGCGGTGACAAGTATCCTTCACTCATTCCTGCAGATAACGACGTTGCTAAGTATTGGTTAGAGGATGCTTCTAAGACAGCTTCTCTTGCTTCTGTCGGAATTACTGATGATATGTATGCTGATGGCTACAACTTCTCTAAGGGTTATGCTACATACAACGGAGAGCTCAGAGCTGCTACATGGCAGGGATGTCCTGGTGTATTCACATACAGAAGAGACATTGCTCAGGAAGTATTTGGCGTTTCAGAGCCAGCTGATGTTCAGGCACTCCTTAAGGATTGGGATGCATTCTTCGCAGCAGCTGATAAGCTTAAGGAAGCTGGTAAGTTCATCGTTTCTGGTCCAGACGATATCAAGTATGCAGTTTGGGATAGCCAGAAGCAGCCATGGGTAACAATCGCTGATGATGGATCAGAGAAGCTTACTCTTGATGATGCAGTTACAAATTATCTTGAGCTCGCTAAGAGGCTCTATGATGGAGATTATACAAAGAAGACTTCAGCTTGGGGTTCTGACTGGTATGCAAACATGTCTGGTGACGTTCTTGGTTACTTCGGTACAACATGGTTCATGGGACAGATCGAAGGAAACTGTGGCGATACATTTGGTAACTGGGCAGCTTGTACAGGTCCTTCTCCATATCACTGGGGTGGTACATACGTAATGGTTGGTAAGGATACTCCAAACCCTGACCTTTGCGGATTCATCATTTATGAGCTTTGCTGTGATGCTGATCTTATGTACAAGATCACAACAGAGAAGGGTGACTTCGTTAACAATAGAGTAGCTAACGCTAAGCTCGTTGAGGATGGCGTTGCTCCTATGTTCGATGACGGAAAGTCAATGGTTGATATGCTTGGCGGACAGAACCCAATTCAGGCATGGGCTGACGCAGCAGAAGGTATCGACCTTAGCAACACAACATACGCTGACTCTACAATCAAGGGTTACATCGATGCTGCTTCTACAGCTTACAACACAGGTGAGGCTGCAACAGTTGATGATGCAATCGCTATGATCAAGAAGGATGCTGAGACAAACCTTGGTCTTATCGTAGAGTAATTTAAATTAGATTTTGATCTTTTAATTAAAGATTAAGACTATCTGCGCATCGGTATAGTCAACTATATCGATGCGCTTTTTTAAAGAAAAAAAGCGTCTAGATTAGTTGCGGGGGTGATGATTTGAAAAAGAGAAAAACAGTTGAATACGGTAAGTATGGTCTTCTTTTTCTGATCCCATTCTTCCTTGTATTTTTAGTTTTTCAGTTTTATCCACTCATGTACACTATTTTTGAGTCCTTCGAGTATACATTCAAGAATGGTCGTAATATGAAAACAACCAGAGGACTTGGTTCATATACAAACTACGTTTTTGGTAAGGCCGGCGGTAATGAGATATGGAAAGGTATCTACGTAACGGTTATCATGTGGGTTATGAACTTCATTCCTCAGGTTCTTCTTGCATTATTGCTCGCTGCTTGGTTTAGTGATGTTAACCTTAAGATTAAGGGTGCAGGCGCATACAAGGTAATCATGTATATGCCTAATATCATTACAGCAGCTACTATAGCAGTTCTTTTCTATAACCTCTTCAATACTACGGGTGCCATGACCAAGATATTTGAAGCCATGGGTATAGCCAAGGGTTCAATTATCGATAAAGGATGGAGTTCACTGTTCATCATAGCATTTATCCAGTTCTGGATGTGGTATGGTAATACAATGATCGTCCTTTGTGCAGGTATTCTCGGTATTAATCCTTCGCTCTATGAAGCAGCGATGGTTGACGGGGCTACAGGCAAGCAGCAGTTCTTCAGAATCACACTTCCACTTCTTAAGCCGATCTTACAGTTCACACTTGTAACATCAGCTATCGGTGGTCTCCAGATGTTCGATATTCCTCAGCTTTTCAACGAAGGAAAGCCGGTTCTTGCATTTGGTAAGAGTGATACAATCTACTCTACAAGAACAGTTGTTATGCTTATCAAAAATTACGTAAATAACGGTCCTACACAGAACATGGGTAGAGCCGCAGCATATTCGGTTGTGCTTTTCGTAATTACACTTTGTATATCACTTGTATTCTATAAACTGACTTCTGAGAAGAAGCCTAAAGACGGAAGGTAGGTGAAATAAAGTGGATAAGAGTTACGCAAAGCAGATCACACATAAGAAGATTATCAGACATATAGTATGTATCATACTTGCTTTGATATCAATTTTCCCTTTTTATGTGCTTATAATTAATGCGACACATACGTCAGGTGAGATTCAGAGCGGTATCAAGATGCTTCCTGGAAGCAATTTTGCAACAAACTACAAAAACCTTATTAGTGATACCAGTAAGACCAGTGGAGTTACTCTCTGGAAAGCTCTTGCAAACTCACTCATAGTAACAGTACCTGCGACAATACTCCAGATTTATTTTGGAACACTTACCGCATATGCTGTTACAGTATATGAATTCAAACTTAAGAAATTCGCTTGGGGATTCATTTATGGTATCATGATGATCCCTACACAGATTTCTATAGTTGGACTTATCAAGGTTTGTAACCTTACACATCTGTATGGTACATTCTGGCCACTCATTCTCCCGGCAGCAGCTGCTCCGACAACTGTTTACTTCATGAAACAGTACATGGAGACCGGCTTCTCAGTAGAGATAGTTGAGGCAGCCCGAATCGATGGTTCGAGCGAGTTCCGTACCTTTAACCAGATTTGTTTACCACTTGTTAAGCCTGCTATGGCAACACAGGCCATCTTTGGTTTCGTTGCTTCATGGAACAATCTGTATACACCTTCGATCATACTTGCTACAGAGAGACAGAAGATGACAATGCCTATGTACGTTTCATCTCTGAGATCTAACGATAAGTCAAGAGACTTTGGTGTTATCTACCTGGGACTTCTCATTACGGTAATACCTATTCTCGTAGCTTATTTCTTCCTCTCTAAATACATTATCGCAGGTGTTGCACTCGGTGGTGTAAAGGAATAATAGAATTCATAACGTTTACATAAATTGCGCGGAGGATTTTTCCTCCGCGTAATTGTGTTTATGGGTGTTTGTCTATGAACAATAACACAGCGTCCGCAGGGAGGAGTTTAGGTCCGGCGGATGCTGTTTTTTGTGCTTACGATCCGTGTTGTTGGTTTTTGTGATATTTTTGTGATAATTTCAAATAATGGTTTATTTTTTAAGAATATTTGTTATAATGGGTAATGGTTTGTTAAAATACGAGATTTTGGAGAAAAAACGTGTCTGAAAAGAAGAAGTCCAATAAGAATAAAACGAACGATTCTGATAAAAAAAATATTAAGCAGGTTATAGAAGAATCAGCTGCTGTAGAATCAGCTGCCGATACTGCGAAAATGTCAGTATCTGGAATACATGATGACATGAAAAAGACTGAAGCATCAGTTGATGCTATTGATAATTCAGTATCAGATCAGGCTCCTGCTGAGGAGAGTGATTTTGTCTATACTACTCAGATGAAGCAGTATGAGGAGATGATCAAGAGAGAGAATGCTACTCATGAGAAGAAGGATCCTATCCTCAGACGTTTCATGACGGCATTCGGTAATGTATTTGCCCTGAATGTCTGTTTTGTTATTTCCTGCCTCGGCGTGGTTACGATCGGCGCGGCGCTGACTGCGCTTTTCTCGATGTGTATCAGACTTCAGGAGAATAACTCGGATGCATTGATCGTAAAAGAGTATTTCACTGAATTTAAGAAGAATTTTAAGAAGGCTACTCTGGAATGGCTTATTATCATTGGTGTTCTTGGGGTAATGTGTGGCGAGTATCTTCTTATTGTTACATGGCCGGGAATGCTTGCAACCTTCTATACAATAGTTCTTGTAGCTGAGCTGGTTGTACTCGCACTTGTAATGGCTTTCCTGTTCCCGCTTACTGCAAAGTATGATAATACGATCGTCAATACCTTTAAGAATTCACTTCTTCTTTCATTGGGTAATCTGTGGGATTTTGCCAAGATTTTTCTTATCTGGTTTGTTCCTATTTATTATACCATTACGAATCCGGTAGTATTCTTTACAATATGGTATCTCTATCTTGTGATTGCCTTTGGTACAATGGCATATCTCAGCACGATGACTATCAGAAACGTATTTAAGAAGATAAAGGTAACTCAGGAAGAGGAGCAGAAGAAGCATGAGGATCAGATCTATGCTTCGACTCACAGAGACGGTGTCGCTGCAAGAGCAAATGCCCTTTCAAAATACACAGGAAATAAGTCAAAGCCTGTTGATAACAAAACATACAGCAGTCAAAAAAACAGTACAAAGAATAATTCCAGTAAGAATAATTCCAGTAAGAATAATTACGGTAAGAATAATTCCGGTAAGAATAATTCTGGCAAGAACGGCTCCGGTAAATAATAAAGCTATAAATGTGTTTATACTAACATTAAAAAGCGCACAAGAAACAGCATAAGAAAACAGTACAAGATAAAAAGTACAATATACCGGTAATGGTGTTATATGGCCGGTTTATCATAAAAATATTTATCACATAGATCACGGAGGCAGATCATGAGTTCTAAAATAAGAAGACATGCGGCTATACTTTTGATATTTGCGGTAATACTGTCATCGCTTACAGCCTGCAGTGTCGGCAAGAAGAAGGACAAGGAAGACAATAAAAAGGAAAGCGGCGTATTGTTTACACCGGAAGAAGTCAAATCGACAGAGGTTATGAAGCTCGGCGATGAGACTATCTATATGGATACAGCGCTCATCTACCTTATAATGTCATACAGACAGTATACGGTAACTGAGGATAACCTGGATGCTCTTCCTGATATTTGTAAGCCTCAGGCACTTTCAAGCCTTCGCGAGACTTATTCTATTTATAAGGCTGCGATGGATTCCGGGCTTACACCTAGTGAGGAGGATGAAAAGCAGGCAAAGAATTATGCCGATATTTTCATTCAGGCGTGCTCGGATATACTTAAAAAATGTGGTATTTCCAACGATAAAGTCTATGAAGAATACAGAAAACAGATGGTAGTTGAAAAGTTCAAGAATGACGAAAAAAATCGTCTCGGACAGGAACTGACCAAGAAGTATGAGGAGCAGTACGGCAAAACCAGATTCTTCAAGGTTTATGCGGTTATTTTCCCGACCGTTCAGGTTGGCAGTGATGGTATGCCTGTTTCAAATTCCGACGGAACCTATGCAACCGTAACAGATGCCGAGAAAAAGTCAGCATATGAAAATGCAGTCAAAGCCCGTGAGGAAATCATCGGCGGCGCTGATTGTAAAGAGGTTATTGAAAAATATAACGTGGATGCATATTCAAGCGAAACAACCTCGTATGAAGGATATAGTTCATCAAATGGCGGCAAGGACACTCTTGAGAAGCTGAAAACAGGAGAAGCAACAGAGATCTCAGAGAATAAGCTTGGTTACCTCTTCTATGTAATGTTAAATGATAACGATACCGATACACGCGATTATTATATTGAGTATCTCGCAAGTGTGGATGTTGATACTGAATATACAGAGCTTGAGGATAAGTGGAAGAAAACAATCGCAGTTGATGAGCAGGGCGATATGATCGGAACTGCATGGAATGATATTGACGGCAAGGCTTTCGGAAAACTTCTGATCGGTCATGGTGTCGTAGGAAATGAAGGGGATACAACACAGTAATAATTAGTTTGGATGAATAAGAAGGAAGAATGTTTGAACGTTCTTCCTTCTTATTTTTTTATAATAGAAAATGTAGTTCTTTTATTGTTATTATTACTATTAATAATATTCTTATTACTGTTTCTTTTTTTATTGTTTATTGTTTTTTTCTTCTTATTATGCTTGTTATTATTTAAGTCCGCTCCTGAGCCTTTTTGTAAGGATTAATATTCTTTACACCCGGTTGGGAGAATAGTAAAATCGTGATAGTATCTTATAGATAAAAATTCGGAGAGGGATCTATGAAGACAGGGGAAGGTTTTAGATTAAAAAGAAGACGTCTGATGGCTGCATTTGTGGCTTTTTTGATGTGCTTCACGATTCTTGTTGGTACAGGAGACGGGGGGAATTATGTACAGGGGGCAGGCGATTCAATCAACGATGGTTATACATCAAGAAGAACCGACGACAGAGGCGTCAGAAGAGCCGACGACAGAGGCGTCAGAAGAGCCAACGACAGAAGCGACAGAAGAGCTGACAACAGTGGAGCCGGAGAAACCAACAATTGTTCAGCATGAAGCTGTAAATGACAAGCCGCAGACAGGGGATGATTCGCCTATCATTCCGGCGGTCATACTTATGATAATATCATCTATAGGGCTTCTCATTGTCGGAAAGAAGAAAAAACATAACAACTAGTTGATAGGCTGATTAGGGCATAGAGACAATCTCTGTGCCCTTTTTGTGATATGTTTGCAAACTCAAATCTGCTGTATTTAATAATTCTGAAAAAAGATGAAATTAAAAAAAGGTTTTTGAATAGTTATATAGAAAAATAAATTGCGGGCTTTCCGACACCGGGTGGATTACGCAAAAAATATAAGTCTGTGCATTGAACCTGAGATAGTATTTACAAGCTTCGGGGGAAGACGATATGACCATCAGAGAGGAAATTGAGAAAAAAGAACATGAGATACTCAGTCCATATGCTTCATTCAGTGATGAATCGAGGGGGCGCGACAGAGAGGAAAAACAATGTGATCTGAGGACTGTCTATCAGAGAGACAGGGACAGGATCATTCATTCTAAAGCGTTCAGGCGTCTTAAACATAAGACGCAGGTATTTCTCTCTCCGTATGGCGACCACTACAGAACGAGACTGACTCACACTCTTGAGGTTTCGCAGATTGCGCGTACAATAGCAAGGTGCCTTAAGCTTAACGAGGATCTGACCGAAGCGATAGCGCTTGGCCATGATCTGGGACATACACCTTTTGGACATGCGGGCGAGAGGGCTCTTACGACCGCGCTCGGAAGACCGTTCAGACATAATGAGCAGGGCGTCAGAGTTGTTGAAAAGCTTGAGAAGGACGGCCGGGGGCTGAACCTGACCTGGGAGGTCAGAGATGGTATCCTCAATCATAAAACCAGTCTGACACCGGCAACTCTTGAAGGGAAAATAGTAAGAGTTTCGGATAAGATAGCTTATATCAGTCACGATATAGATGATGGTATCCGGGCGGGGATCCTGTTTGAAAAAAGCATACCCGGAAAGCTGACGGATGTTCTGGGGCATAATACCAGAGACAGAATAGACAATCTCATACATGATGTTATCGGAACCTCTATGGGTAAACCTGATATTCTCATGTCAGAGGAATATAGAGATGCTCTCTTTGATCTAAGGAGTTTCATGTTCGAAAAGCTCTATACAAGCAAGGCTGCAAAGGGCGAAGAGATCAAGGCCGAGAGGATAGTTGCAAGGCTCTTTGAGCACTATAATGCACATCCTGAAGAAATGAGTCTTGAATATTTAAAGATGATAGATCAGGGAGAAAAAAAAGAAACGGTTGTATGTGATTATATAGCCGGAATGACAGATAATTATGCAGTTATGAAATATAAAGATATTTATATACCGCGTTCATGGACCATGGTATGATCTGGTGAAGTGATTATTTGTACGCGGACATAAAAGGCAGGGGCAATGTACTATTCAGATGAAATAGTTGAGGAAATAAGAGAAAAAAACGATATAGTTGACGTGATCGGCAGTATTATCGGACTCAAGCGTACCGGTAATTCGTATATGTGCTGCTGTCCCTTCCACAATGAGAAGACACCATCCTTTCATGTAAGCAGAGCCAAGCAGATATATCACTGCTTTGGCTGCGGGGCCGGCGGAAATGTTATCACATTCCTTATGCAGTATGAAAACTATACATTCCAGGAGGCACTGAAATATCTGGCTGACAGATCGGGAGTGATCCTTCCGGAGGTTGAACTCACTCCTTCACAGAAGAAGCAGGAGAGCAGGAAGGAAATACTGCGCGAGATCAACCGCAGTGCGGCAGCGTATTTTCATTATCTGCTGACCAAAACCGACAGAGGCCGTCTGGGATACGATTATTATAAAGAAAAAAGGCGGCTCACGGATGAAACTATAGCATCCTTCGGGCTTGGATTTGCGGACGTTTACAGCGATGATCTGTATAAATATTTAAAAAGTAAAGGCTATTCAGATGACATGCTTCGTGACAGCGGTCTGGTGAATTTTACGGAAAAATACGGCGCTCAGGACGTTTTCTGGAACAGAGTAATGGTTCCGATAACTGATATCGGCGGCAAGGTAATAGCCTTTGGAGGAAGAGTCCTTGGAGACGGACTTCCGAAATACGTAAATACAAAGGAAACAGAAATATTTAATAAGAGGCGCAATCTCTTTGCAATGCATATTGCAAGGCGCAGCCGGCGGCGGGGAATAATACTCTGCGAGGGTTATATGGATGTTATCGCGATGCATCAGGCCGGCTTTGATAATGCGGTTGCTTCACTCGGAACCGCATTTACCGAGGAACAGGCGCTTCTTATCAAGAGATACAGCACAGAGGTTTATCTGGCCTACGACAGCGACAGTGCCGGAAGAGCGGCGACCAGAAAGGCTATCGAGATTCTCCGGAATGCTGATATGCAGCAGAGAGTCATAGATATGCGGCCGCACAAGGATCCGGATGAGTTCATCAAGAATCTTGGTGCTGAAGAGTTTGAAAATCGTATAAAAGATGCAAAGCCGGGACTTATTTTCGAGATTGATGATGATGCCGGCAAATATAACCAGAGCGATCCGGAAGAGCGAACTACATTTATAAACAGTATCGCGAGACTGCTTAAGACTATAGAGGATCCGGTCCGGCGGAACAGCTATCTGGAAAGCATCTGCAACAAATATGCTATCGACAAGGTCTCGCTTAAGGCGCAGATTGAAAGAACGGTAATTACACCTGGGCATTCATCACAGCGTGCACCTGAGGGCATGAAAATATATGCCGAATCGCCTTCGGCTGAGACACCGGTAAACAGAAAAAATGATAAGACTGAAGATATAGTCGCAGCGCATCAGAGGCTGCTTCTGACGTGGATGGTCAATGATCCTGAGCTTTTTGAGAGGCTGGAAGGAACCATCACCGAGGAAGATTTTACGGACGAAGAGATAAAACCTGTTGCGGTGAAGCTCTTTGAACAATACAGAGAAAAAAGAAGCGTCAGTCCTGCAGCATTGATAGATCAGTATGATGATCTGGAAAAACAGCAGAAGGTAGCGGCAATGATCTCGACGGAGCTTGCCGGGCAGCTTGATGATGATGAAAAGAAGAAGGCACTGAGAGATATAGTGATCAAGGTGAAGCAGAACAGTCTTGATCATGCATTTAAGAACAGTAATAATGATCCTTCGAAGCTCATGGAGCTTATCAAAATGAAACAAAGTCTTAATCGACTGGAGGTATAAAAATGGCAACAAGAAAGAAGAAAACAGCAGAACCTGAGTTTTTAGGAAGCGCAGAGCTTGAAGCTGCTGCTGACAAATTACTTGCTGAGGCTGACAAGAAGGAAGCAAAAAAGGAAGAAGTAAAGCCGGAATATAAAGATGGCGAAGCTTTTGATGATTCCGAAGAGCTTGATGGCAAGCCGAAAATGACTGAAGAGGACGAAAAACTCTTCAATGATACACTTGAGAAGCTCCTTGTCATGGCTAAGAGCAAGAAGAGTGTTATCGAAGACACAGAGATCATTGATGCATTTAAGGATAAGCAGGAATTCCTTACAGATGATAATATGATCAGAGTTATTGATTTCTTTGAACGTAATAAGGTCGATGTCCTTACTATAACCGAGGATGATGACGATGTTGAGCCGGACGATCTTATGTTTGAGCTTGATGATGAAGAAGAAATAGATATGGAGCAGATCGATCTCTCAGTTCCTGAGGGTGTCAGTATCGAGGATCCTGTACGTATGTACCTCAAGGATATCGGTAAGGTACCTCTTCTTACAGCTGAAGAGGAGATCGAGCTTGCCAAGAAGATGGAAGACGGCGGCGAAGAGGGCGAGGAGGCTAAGAAGAAGCTTGCTGAAGCCAACCTCAGACTTGTTGTCAGCATCGCCAAGAGATATGTGGGCAGAGGTATGCTTTTCCTTGACCTTATTCAGGAAGGAAACCTCGGCCTGATCAAGGCGGTTGAGAAATTCGATTATACCAAGGGATATAAATTCAGTACATATGCAACCTGGTGGATCAGACAGGCTATCACAAGAGCTATCGCCGATCAGGCAAGAACCATCAGAATACCTGTGCATATGGTTGAGACGATCAACAAACTTATCAGAGTTTCAAGACAGTTACTCCAGGAGCTTGGTCGTGAACCGACCCCGGATGAGATAGCAGAGGAAATGAATCTGCCTGTAGACAGAGTAAGAGAGATCCTTAAGATATCTCAGGAGCCTGTTTCTCTCGAGACACCTATCGGTGAAGAGGAAGACAGCCACCTTGGAGACTTTATTCAGGATGAAAATGTACCTGTTCCTGCGGAAGCAGCTGCATTTACCCTTCTTAAGGAGCAGCTTGTTGAGGTACTCGGAACACTTACCGAAAGAGAACAGAAGGTTCTTCGTCTCCGTTTCGGTCTTGACGACGGAAGAGCAAGAACTCTTGAAGAGGTAGGAAGAGAATTCAGCGTTACAAGAGAGCGTATCAGGCAGATTGAGGCTAAGGCTCTCAGAAAGCTGAGACATCCAAGCCGCAGTCGTAAGCTGAAAGAGTTCCTTGAGTAGTCGCATACAGTATTGAATAGCTCGCGCTTAGATATACCTCCTCAACCGTAGGTGAAATACACCTTCGGAGGTATACCTAAGCGCGAATCGTTAAAACCGTAGTTATGTGAGAAATGCTTGGTACTCGGAGGGTTTGACTTGGAGAGTAGTGTAACAGGACGAATGTCCAAAAGAATGCTGGCGGTGGCTGATATGGTATCGCACAGCAGACAGCAGGATAATAAAACGTACAGAGTTGCGGACATCGGCTGTGATCATGCCTTTGTAAGTATTTATCTGATGCAGCACGGTATTGCGGATAAAGTGATCGCAATGGATGTAAATCCGGGACCGCTTGAGGCTGCCCGTAAGAATATCGACAGGTATCTGGGAACGACAGAAGGTGCAGAAATCGACATCAGACTGTCGGATGGTTTTGCCGGATTGAAGAAGGGCGAGACAGATGCTGCAGTCGTAGCGGGAATGGGCGGAAAGCTTGTGATATCCATCATTGAGGGCGCGGATGTATTTGTACCGGGATATAAGCTGATACTTTCGCCTCAGTCCGATGTGCCGGAGGTAAGACTGTATCTACTTGAACATGGTTTCAAACTCATGGATGAGGATATGATCTGTGAGGATGGAAAATATTATAATATTATCTGTGCGGAGTATGTTGGCACTTCACAGCTGTCAGATGATGTTGACGAAGATGATATTATTCATCAAGAAGACCGTGAGAGCAATGAACAGCCGGAAAACATTAAAGGTGAGAAGCTGATCCTTATACAATATGGAGAAAACCTCATCAATAAGAAGAACCCTGTATTTAGAGAGTACCTGGAAAAAAGAAAAAAGTCACTCGGCACGATCTATGACAATCTCTCACAGCCGTGCAGTCCGCTGGTGGTTACAAGGCGGGAAGAGATCAAGAGGGAACTGGGCGAGATTGAGTTTGTCCTCGAAAAAATGAACTAGGAGAAATGATGGAGTTGGAGCGTCTGTGAGGTTAAATAGAGGCTTTCGCTTTTAAAAATGACACATATATATTAACAATTTGGTTTGATTATTGATATTAGGTTATTATGATATTTGCGCCCGACGGGTATTAATTCTTTATATCCGGATAAGTGTACCGTACTATTTGAAATATCAAAGCCTGTATAATACCTCATGTTGATGATGTAGGATTTATGGCATCTGAGAAAGTGATCGGGAAGCAGTGCTTCCATAGATTTTATACTATAGGATTTTGTTAACTGTATTCCGTTTTCTGTATGGAGTATCAGTTCATGACCTATTGATTCTATGTAAGCTATTTTTTCGGTTTCTATGCGAATGCGTATTCCGTTTATGCCTTGGATATCCAGCTTTTGAGGACCTGATGAAGGGAAACGGAGCATTTTGATTACAGCTTCTTTAACTGAATTATCATCATATGGTTTTTTGATATATTCATAACAATGTGTTGTAGTTAGTGCTTCCTCTAATCTGTCAGATACTCCCGTGATATATAGTATTGGCGTGAATTCATATTCAGGACGAAGTCTGATATATCTTGCAAAATCAAGGCCATCTTTGGAATCCGGATTATCACCTAAATCAATATCAAGAATAAAGAATATAAATGAATCGTGCATTTTGATAGAATTGAAAGCTTCTCTGTAGTTTTTGCAGCATAAGACATTAAGGTCGGATGAAGTATTTATTACGAGTTTTTCAAGCTTTGCCAGCTGGGCTGTATCGTCTTCAAGTATCAGAATATTCTTTTCCATATTATACCTCGATATGAAATACTATAAATGTTTCACTCTTGTCATCACTATACTGGTTGTAAACCTCGAAAGTTCCTTTATAGGCGTTTAATATTTTTCTGAGATTATATAGTCCATAACCTCTTCTGATGTTTTTTCCATCTGGGGAGGTTTCTTTTGTTGAATACCCTTGTTTAAATAAATTAATATGAATGTCACGCGTGAGTTCAAAACCTTTATTCTTTGTTTGGATAATTGCTTTTCCGTCAAGACTGTTAATCGATAGTTCACATTTATCACCGGATTCTATGGCTTCAAACATATTTGTGATCATTATGCTGAGAATATCCACAAGAACAGGTTCCGGAGTATTAGTTTCGATTTGATAACTTTTTATGTTTAGATTTAGAGTCTTGTTGTTTCTGGCAAATTCTTTGTATTCATAGAACAAAAAAGATGCGATCAAACGATTTTTTATGTGCAGAATCTCGATGATTTCATTGTCGTCCTTAACATAATTTGTATAGGCTTCGAGCGCTGAAGACAGGGATTCATAATCTTTATTAAGAACAGGTAAAGCACTGATAGTTGCAATCCGGTTATCGTATTCATGCTGCTTTGAACGTATTTCGCTTATGAGTTCATCAAGTATCTCGGATTCCTGTTTTATTGCTTTGAGTTCGGTATCCTTTTTTTGGATTGTCATTTCTTCAAATATGATTATATAGTTTATTAGCAGCAGTATGATCATACAAGTCAGATATATTGTAAAACTCTCTTTAAAGCTTTTGGTGTTAGTCTTATAAATAAAATCAACAAAAGTAATAAATATAAATATATTGGCAAGAAGTATTTTTAATGAGGTTTTTCCTTTGATGATGATACTGAAAAGCTGTTTTAGTGGAAGAAGTTTTAGCAATAACGAGAGTAACAGTATAGTGAGAAAATTACCAAGGAGTCCGATTCTGTAATCAGTGAAGTCGGAAATAAACAATCTGAATACAATAACGATCAAATATTGGAGAATGATCGTGATAAAATAAGATAATACATATATTGAAAGAACCACTGATAATCTGGCACGGGTTAGTAAGAAAATAACGCCCGTGCTTATTATTATTTGTATGATACGTACTATAAAATAATTATTAATACCGATCTCGATAAAGCTGTTTATAAAAGAAGTAAGGATGGTTGAGCAAAATAATAAAAAAAACAGATTATGTTTATTCTTATGTTTTATTCCGTATAATCCGTTTATAACAATTACATCTTGTATTCTTTCCTCAAAATAATTGACAAACAGAATAAAGAAGTACAGCATTTGGCTTTGCCTCCCAACATCATAATATAACAGATTATATATCATATTCCGGGGTGTTATCAATATGAAACGAAGTGCTGTTATTGCTGTTTATGCAGGCAGAGTGTAGTTTGTGCAGGACATATTGAATAACTTTATTTTGGTTGATACTATTGAAATATGGACGAGAGGATTAAAGGATTCTATCTGAAAATCAGCAATAAAATCACCTGCAAGATGGCCATGCGTGTATCAATGACGGAAGACGATATAATCATTTTTACGTATCATCTTAGATGTATATTATGTGAGTCTTTAAGATTTTTCATCATGATGATTATTTCCGCCATAGCTGGCAGGTTGGGAGATTTTATATTCGCATATATTGCAATGAGAATAATAAGATCAACGACTGGAGGATTACATCACAAAAGCTATTTAATGTGTTCACTTCATTCATATTTGTTTTTTTTGACTATTATTGTTGTTGATTCATATGTTGAATTGAGTGACATGATTTTTATATTTCCGTTATCAATAGCATGTATATTGGTGTTTGGACCGGCACCATCGAAAGAAAGGGGGAGTTATGGTAAAAAATCCAGGAGACGCTTAAAAATTATTGGTGCATTTTCTGTGATATGTTGCTGGATTTTAACAATGATCATGCCGGCGTATGCCAATATTATAACTTATACCTTCGACATTATCATCATACATGGGGTCTACGCTTAGTTCGGCTGTAAATGACTGGTCACCCTCAGTGAGTAAGATGGTGACAGAGATAAATGCTGATCGACCATTTTTATTGGGGTTTGCTGCGGGAAGTACTATTTTTTCATATAGCACTACGGTTGGACATATGACAATGTGTGTAGGTTATACGACGGCTGGAACAATCAGTTACTCGATTGTTGTAGATGGACATTCAACGAATACGGTGACGAAAATGTGGACAAGCTATAATGATTTTATGTGCAAGGTTTATATGAATTAAAAACATTGCTGAGAGGTTAGTTGATAATGCGAAAAGTTATATTGATCTTGATATCTGTAATATTTATGTTATCAGGATGTTCGAGGGCAAAAAACGACATGGAAAAGAATACTGGTGAAACACCTACGGGATATGATGGCCCGATACATTCGGAGTACATTTTTGTCAAAGGACAGTTATATATATGTGCATACACTGTTATACACACAGATAATATTCAGGAAGAAATAGTGAAACTGGGTGAGGTTATCAAACAGGATGAATATCATTTTCCTGATGAAGAGTATGAGGCAACGCATGTTCCGGTTGGAACACCGATATATCAGATTGGAGATAATATTTATGTGTCATATGATGGTGAGTATTATCAACAATACCATGCGGCTACAGAAAATGGAATGCCGGTCGAAGAATTAAACTCGGATAATAAGATAACGACTTAACAGACTGATACCGGAGAGACACCAACAGGTTATCCGAATGGGACGCTACAGGAAGAGTATCTCTTTGTGAATGGAAAATTGTATGTTTGTGCATACGAAGCTGTTAAAGAAGGCAGGCTTAATGGAGAAATTGTTAAGCTAGGCGAAGTGACAAAGGAAGATGACAGGAATTATCCTGATGAGGAATTTGAAGCCGCTCATGTGCCGGTAGGAACAGCTGTATATAGTGTCGGGGATAAAATATACACCTACGGTGGACCGGATTACGCTGGGCAGGTGTATTATCGCCTTTTCAGGGAATGTACGAATATAGAGGAATAATACGGAATCACAAATGAATATGAATAGTCGGTAATCTGACATTGTAACCATATGATTTTTTTAAACATACACTAAAACACTGCATGATCTGTGAAATGACAGACACGGATCATGCAGTTTTTTTGTGTAGATAATGAGCCAAGTGGCTGCATGCAGTATCAGTATAAAGAACATAAAGGATTTATCAATTGTTAAGAATTATAAAAGACAAATGTATTTATATTGTGTTATAATTGATAATGCAGTATCAGGTGTATGAGTATCAATGCTAACATCTTATATTGGCAAGGGTTATGAATAGCAATAGTATTTCTGGATTGAGGAAGGAGTACGATGGAGAAGGTAAATATCAGATATATTGCAGGCGATAAAACAGGTCAGGTGAGTGTTGATCAATTGACGGAACTATCATTTCTGGCTGAACTTGTTGTGCCTGAAAAAAAGAAGGACTTTATAGCGGCGACTGTTGACGGAAAGCTTCGCGAGATGAATTTCTTCCTGGAGAATAACTCTGATGTGGAATTCATTGGAATAGATACGACTATAGGCTTTGATATCTATAAGAGGGGGCTCACTCTTCTTATGATGAAGGCGTTTGATGATGCTCTGCAGGGCAGACCGGATTATAATATTGATGTAATGTATTCGCTGGGCAAGGGTTATTTCTGCCGTATCAGCGACAATATAAGGCTCACTGATGAGCTGATAAATGATGTTAAAAACAGGATGAAGGAGCTTGTCGAGGATGACCTTCCGATCGATAAGAGATCCTTCAGTTCGGATGAGGCGAGAATGAAATTTGCGTCTATGGGTCTTAAGGACAAGGTTAAGCTCCTTAATTTCAGACGTGTTTCAAGGATCAATCTCTATAATCTCGCCGGATATTATGATTATTTTTATGGTTACATGCCGTCTTCAACGGGTTATCTCAAGGCTTTTGATCTGGTGAGATA
>OCTW011606527.1_pt1 | contig 46421 bp, 39 predicted proteins | sample 1539671 | NCBI WGS metagenome assembly OCTW01 (sample SAMN02144230, study PRJEB22623) | gut metagenome | biome: sheep rumen | host: Ovis aries | place: New Zealand
AAGTAGGGGGTATTGCTCTTTTTATTTGCAAATCCTCCAAAATCAAGGGTTATACACAGTTATACAGAGGTTATACATTACACTACGCGTGGTAATTAAAGGGGAAAATAATGAAAATTCTGATTACACCGACATCTCTTCAGCCCGGAAAAGAATCCGAAGCGTTAAAAAAACTTCAGTCTTTTTCAAATGATTTGATTTTTAATGATAAAGGCAGACCCTTAACAGAAGATGAATTGATCCCATTAATTAAAGATTGCGATGGATATATTGCTGGTCTTGATAACATTACGGAAAAAGTAATAAATGAATGTAAGAATTTGAAAGTGATTTCTCGTTATGGAGTTGGGTTTGAAAGAGTTGATATTCAAGCAGCTAAAGAAAAAGGAATAAAAGTTACTAATACACCAGGCGCTAATGCGGAAGCTGTAGGTGAACTTACTTTTGCGTTACTACTATCTGTGGCCAGGCAAGTGCCGCTGCTTGATCGGTCAACACGGGCAGGAGGATGGATCCGTTCAACTGGAATGGAATTATTTGGGAAAACGATTGGAATTCTTGGACTGGGCTCGATTGGAAAAGTGGTAGCACGCTGTGCGCAAGGATTTGGCATGAGCGTTCTTGCTTATGATCCCTTTATTAATATCGAGTATTGCGAGGAACACAAAATAATTAGTTGCACTTTAAAGGAAATATATAAGAGGGCAGATGTTGTTTCGCTTCATTTACCGTTGATGGAATCTACATATCACATGATTGATAGTAAGGCTATAGATAAAATGAAGGATGGAACAATTCTAATTAATGCTTCCCGTGGAGGCCTTATTGATGAAGACGCTGTTTATGTAGCTTTAAAGACCGGCCATTTAGGAGGGCTCGGACTGGATGCTTTTGAGAACGAACCGCCAAAAGATTCCCCTCTGTTTAAGTTTGACACAGTGGTTGTGACACCTCATACAGGCGCACATACAAAAGAAGCTACTTTTAACATGGCAAATATGGCTGTAAATAATTTAATTGATGTTTTGGAAGGGAGAGAATGTCGATTTATTGTTAATGGCTAGAGTCTTTTTAAAAAAGAAAATTGCAATTGAGATAAACTAGTAGAGCGTTCACTATTTGCCTAGACCAATTAATACACTGAAGGTAACTTTATCTGGCGTCATTTGGCGAAAAAATTGGCCTGCTTATTTCCTTAACGATTTACTAGATAATATGAACTGAGATCCTATTATATAATCTTATTTTTTCAGTCGAGGTCAGATAGCTGAGCTATCTGGCCGAAGACCAGTAACAATCAGTAATAAGCTATGAGGGTGCATGAGAGAAATTCGTGCCTGCGGTAAGAACGGTATTCTCTATTAAATGTGGTCAAATGATATGTTTTTGCATGATCTCTAACATAAATAAAGCTCCACAGAAAATCATCCTTATACACCACTATTTTTCACTTATTCAGAAAACAATTTGAGGTAATTAACACTTTTTCCATACAACTCTTAAGCTCTACCTCTTATTTCTGTCCAGAGGAATATGGGCGCCATTGCAGTGCCTTTGGCGCCTGAATCATAAAAGAGATTTAAATCGTTACTTCCATGCGCATGGATAATTCAATTGCTATGAAATATTTCTCAATAAAAAAACGGCTTATGCTATACTTTCTTATTCTGTTCTTCATGATTATTGGGAGCCTTTTCATCTTCTATCGCATTTCGTCTTCCATCATTTATGACACGGTAAAGAAATCTATGGGACGTTCAGTCGAGCAAATGGGCAAAGATACTGAAAACATCTTAAGCGAAATCAAAGAGCAAGCCAGACAAATTTCGCTTGATTATTCTGTGCAAAGGGTTTTACGTGAAAAAAAAGAACCTCAGGATCAGTCACTCTATTTTCTTCGTAATACTACGAATTACAGTTTATATAGCAGAAATCGAATGCTGCCCCAAATCCAGGGAATTTATCTAATTTGTGAGAATGGCTCTGTGTATAGATCTGTCTTATACGAACCCCAAAATGAAGACCTACGAAATACCACCTGGTTCAAGATGACGAAAAATACAAAAGAAGCTCTCTGGCTTTACTCACCCAAAGGATCAGAAATTGTTCAGGATCTGCACGAACCTACGATTTCTTATATAATGCCAATAAAGGATAATGTATCTGAACTAATTAACGGTGTCTGTGTGATAGAAATGGCTGCCGACAAATTAACTTCTGTTAACAGCGATAGTTTGATTTTTCAGGGAAGTGCCTGTATTTTTGACAAAACCGGAGACTGTATTAACAGTAGCGTTGGAGATGAAACTCTGACAATCACAGAACTTCAAAATGAAACAAAAAAAATTGCATTTGCTGGAAGTGATGCATCAAGAGACTTTACATTTCATGGAAAAAAATATTTGCTTTCTGCCATTGCATTAAAAGATCCTGATTGGAAAATAATAGGAGCCGTTTCCTATAGCTTTCTAGATAGCCAACTGCTGGTACTGCAAGATTCCATTCTCCTCGTTCTGGGAATCTTTTTGGCTTTTGCCACATTATTTGCAACCTTAGGGACGCGCAGCGTTTTAATCCCTATTCATATTCTGCAAAAAGGCATGGCGCAAGTGGAGAAGGGCGACTTCACAACTTTTGTTTACTATGATCATCAGGATGAACTGGGCGAACTGGTAAACAGTTTTAATCACATGATCGCACGTATTAATGATCTGCAAAAAAAGGAATTGAAGAATCAGAAGGAATTGCGAAAAGCAGAATTCAATGCTCTTCAATCGCAAATTAACCCTCATTTTCTATATAATACATTGGATTCGATTGTCTGGATGATTCGGATGAAAAAATTTAAGGAAGCCGAGGAAATGATATCGGATTTATCCAGTTTTCTGCGGATTGGTCTGAGCCGGGGGCATGAAATTATACCCTTGCGAGAAGAGCTTCTTCATGTGCAAAGCTACATTAATATCCAAAAAATACGATATCCGCGGATTCTGCATTATAAAGTAGAGGTTCCATCGGGTCTCCTGGATACCCCTGTAGTAAAAATGATCCTGCAGCCCCTGGTAGAAAACAGTCTGAATCATGGGTTGAAAGAAAAAAATGAGCCGGGATTAATTTCTGTATCCGGTTCTATTATAGATAATATGTTAATACTATCTGTTGAGGATGATGGATTGGGAATGACTCCTGAGAAAATCCAAGAACTGCATCAGTCCATAGATGAGGGAATTGGAAAAACATCTAACGCCTATGGAATTATAAACGTACAGCAAAGGCTGCAAAACTACTATGGTCAAAAATATGGTCTTGAATTTGAAAGCATTTATAACCAAGGGACTCTCTTCAGAATAAAAATTCCTCTTAATTTTAACGGCTCAAGCGCAGAGATTTGAATAACAACAGCGCATTAACATGGGGAAAGATCTTGCCAATTTGAAGGAAAAGGACTTAAGTTATTGATTAATACAATTCTTGTGGAAGATGAAGAATTATTGCGCAATGGACTTTGCACTTGTGTGGAATGGGAATATCTGGGATATAAAATCCTTGCTGCACTTGAAAACGGAGAAGAATGTCTGCAATATTTAAATATGATCCCCCGTGAAAATTTCCCAAGTCTAATAATATCTGATATTCGTATGCCAAGAATAGATGGAATAGAAATGTTGGAGCGAATTCGGACAAAATGGAAAACAATGCATTTTATCATCATTACTGGTTATGATGAATTTGAGTATGCGAAAAAAGCAGTTACGTTAGGAGTATATGAATATATTTTAAAGCCAGTAAACCTTGAGCAATTAAATAATACATTACAAAGTTTGGAGCGGAAAATAAAGAACGAAAACGAGCAGACGAATAAATTGATTCAGCTTCAAAATATGGAACATGAAAACATGCATTTATTGCGTCAAAAAATATACGCCAGTCTCCTCCTTGAAAATGGAAAGCTTGAAGATCTGTTTTTCAAAATAGAAAAATTATCAGAACCTGCTCTTGATTTGTTCTATTCGGTTGCAATCATAGAAACTGAGAATATTGTCTCCCAATCAATGAATAATGATTATATTGAATTATTGGAGATGGATCGTGTTTTTGAGGGACGAATTCAAAAAATACTATCTAAATTAAAAGAAAAAAACAATTCTGGAGCAATGGACGAGTCAGGCTTTGAAATTCTCCGATCAGGAAATGGCGAACGTCTTATCTGTATACGCGAAAAAAATCCTCAGTCAATTCACTTTCTGTCTCAACAACTAATGGATGTGATAAACAAGAACTCTGAAAATGAAATATCTGCTTTGCAAATAACTTTTGGAACCGTCCAAAAGGGGTTGGATGGAATGATTATGTCATACAAAAATGCCTATGAAAAAAATGAAGAGAAAATGACCCAAAATAATATAAAGTTTTTTTTGCAAAATATGGAACAAGACGATTTACAATTTGATTCTTCTAAAATATTATATCAGATTCGTAATGGTACAGAGGAAGGTCTGCACAGCTGCATCAAAGAATGGGAATTGTATCTGAAAGAAAGAAACTTAAATTCATACATTCAAACCGTTTATGAAGTCAGTAAGCTGTATTCCCAGATTATTCATCTTCCAGAGTTAGAAGGGATTTCCGCAAAAAACATATTAGGGGATACACGTGAACGTTATATTGCTATCGTTGAAAAGAAAAAGACCTCATTCATGATTGATGAGATAGAGAAAATTGCCCTAGAAGTGCAGAAATATATAAACAACGATCCTGGCAGCCGTTTGCAGACAGTTGTGAATCAAACGAAAGAATTCATTGAAAATAATTATATGAGAAATATTACGATAAAAAATGCTGCTGATCACGTTTTTTTAAGTTCATCATATTTAAGTAGCGTGTTAAAAAAAGAAACTGGTCAAACTTATATTGAGCTGTTAACAAACTGTCGAATTAAACATGCAAAACATCTTCTGAAAACAACAGAGCTGGTAAACTCAGAAGTGGCATTTAAAAGCGGCTATATCAATTCAACCTATTTTAGCACTGTATTTAAGAGCATTACCGGAAAAAGCCCTTCTGTCTGGAGAAAAGAAAATTCTGAGGAATAATAAAGAAATATAGCGTAAGCTATACGATTTCTACATTTTAAACACCTTCAATATTTTTGACAATTGACTCCAGGCGTCATTATAGGCCAGAAACGCTATTTTCACTGTAAGGAATCCTTAAGTTTTCCTATTGTAGTTCCTTTTTGCCTTTGCTTTCATTCCCTCCCAACTTTGTGATTTTTCCGGCGTAAAAACACCGCCATTCCGGCGAAGCGGAAACCGCGAGTCCGGTTGATGGAAACCGTGAGTCCGGAGACACGGAAACCGCTTCGCGATATTTGTGTTTTATAGGCTGCGTGCAGCCATGCACCTTGTTAATCTAAAGGTTTCAAACGGTTGTAGATCTTACGCATCGATACTGCTTTTGTCGGATCGGTGTATTCGATGTTGATGTCGTAACCATCATAGGTGATACGGTCAAGGATAGCTTCTGCCTCTGTGTTCGCACCGCCCAGAGCCTGATACCATCCCTCTTTAAGAACCTGAGAGCAAAAGATTGTGGAAGACTTCCGCCTGCGGCGATGGATCAGTTCCTTGATCGCATGCAGGTCGTTGGCGTCAGGTGTCATGGCAAGCCACTCGTCGATGATCAGGAGCTTGGGCTTAGCGTATGTCTGCAGTACTTTATCATAACGCTTCTCATCCCAGGCAACGGTGCACTCAAGAAGGAAATCAGACAGGCGGACGTACTTTACTGTGATGTACTGCTTCAGGGCCTCCATCGCAAGGGCGCAGGCCAGATAGGTTTTGCCACTGCCGGTAGCACCGGTGATGAAGATGTTCAGGCTATCCACGATGTATTCGCAGGTCGCCAGTTTCTGGATTGTCCGCCGGTTCAGGTTCTTGCCGGAATGGTAATCGATGTTCATAACGCTGGCATCCGGCTGGTCAAGAGCGGCTGTCTTGACGAGGCGCTTCATCCGGTTATCCTGACGCTGGTTGTACTGCGCATCGACCAGCATGGCCAGGCGGTCAGAAAACTCGATGTCCCGATAAGAAGGATCCTGCTCCTGTACGATGTAAGCATCCGCCATAATCTTGAGCTTCATGGTGATCAGCTTATCAATAGTTGCATTATTCAGCATTGTCTTTACCTCCGTAGTATGCAGCCCCACGGGTGATCCCGTACCTGTTCTGAGGAACAACAACTGGATCCGCGGATGAATGATCAGCAGTTCTGGAATCCATCGTGCCCATGGCAGTCAGGATGTTTTTGACACTCTTGTAACTCGGGCTTTTGGAAAACTGGCAGGCTTTACAGCATGCTTCTTCCAACCTTGCCGGAGTGTGGGCGTCGGCCAGCTTAAGGAGCGATCTGCAGGTCAGATACGCCTGCTCCTCAACTGCTTTGGAGGTAAGGATTGCTTCAATGACTTTGTAAGTATTCGTCCCGATCTTGCGGGCCCATTGGCGGAACCGGTCACCGTTCCATTCCTGATAATGCTGATGCTTTTCAGGCATGTGATCCGGGATGGTACTGTACTGTCCTTTACGGCCACGCAGACGCTTATGGGAAGCGACACGGTTCTGTTGGTAAAAGATCTCGATCGCAGAATCCGTGACCCTGACATCGACTTCTTTCCCGATGAATCCGTATGGGCAAGAGTAGTGCATAAAGTCCACAGTTATGTGATAATTGAACTGGACTTTCGCCTTCTTCCAGGAAGCGAGTTCGTACGGGGTGGCCGGCAGTGGAGCCAGTAACGGCAGCTCTTCGTCGCGGAAGAGTTCTGACCGGCTGCCCTCCTTTGCAGCAAAGGGGCGGTTGTTATACTCCTCCAGCTTTTTACGGATCTCCCGGTTGAGAGATTCAAGAGAAAAGAACTGCTCGTTGCGGAGAGCGGCAATGATCCACGTAGAGATACGGGAGACTGAGCCCTCAGCTACCGGCTTATCCTTCGGATGACGAACTCTGGCCGGGATTATGGCAGTGTTGTAATGTTCCGCAAACTCCTGATAAGACGGGTTGATCTCACGCTCCTTTCGGATTCCGTTGCGATTGACGGCGGTTGCGGTATTGTCAGGGATGATCATCCTCGGAACACCGCCAATGTACTCCAGCATGTGGACGTTGGCCTTGATCCAGCTTGCCTGCTTCATGTCCGGGAAGGCTTCGGCATAGGCGTAGGTGCTGTAACTCATGGCAGCAACGAACACATACACTTTGGTGATCTCGCCTGTATCACGATCAATGACAGCGGCAGTATCACCGGCCCAGTCGACTTCGATCTGCTGCCCGGGTTTCCGGGGAATGTGCATCGTTGCGTGGCGTTTCTGCTCATCCTGTTGGATGTAAAAGCAGAACTGTGAGTACATGAGAGCGTCGGCTCCTTCACGCCGGCACTGCTCAAGATACTCTGTCCAGAGAAGCTTTTTGTTCACCCCGTCGCGGAGAAGCTCCTTACGGACATGATCGAAATCCGGCATGCGTTTTGTGCTGACGGGTTTCTCGGGTTTTGGAAACATGATCGTTTCCAGTTTTTCATCTGTCATATCGGCATCGAGCGGCCAATGGATTTCCAATTCCTCAGCGCGCTTCTTGACCTTGATGACAGTTTTCTTGGATACATTGCAGGCATGGACGATATCGTCCGTTTTCAGCTGATTGCTGAGCAGCCGCAGTATCTCACGGTACTTGGTCATTTGATGACCTCCCTTCATAATGATTTGCACGGGATCGTGCATGAAATCATTATAAAAGAATGGTTTCCAAACGCCCGGAATAATGGTTTCCTATGACCGGAATCCTGGTTTCCGCAACAGCGGATTCACGGTTTCCCCTACACCGGACTCAGGGTGTAATTCGAGCCGGTATATTCACTTTGCTACTTATAGAAAATTTTTCAAAGAGCTCGTTTTTCGGGCTCTTTTAAGCGTTCCTATGATAATAATGCTGTGTTCAAATAGCGTATTTAACAGGGCTCTGGATGAAATATTCTTATTCATAGGCTTCGAAAGGTTCACTAACCGGTTCCGGTATAGAAAGGGTATTCGCTACAATGCAAATCGGAAGTTGGTATTAATATGAATTATCATTGGGTAAAAAATATCAAAGGGTCACATTTTGATAGAATTTTGAAAGCTAAACAATATTATTTTTTATTCTTTTTTTTCGTGGCATGCATAAAAATATAAGCATAGTGATACCGCTTCTAATTACAAAATTGATACGAGGAGGGAAAGTATGAAACGAAAAAAACTTGTAGGTGTTTTGTTATCGGCAACTATATCGGTGGGCTTGGCGGCATGCGGAGGAAGTCCAGTGGATAGTGCAGCTTCTGCGTCTTCCGACACGAAGGTATCTAGTGCAGTATCTTCTGTTAATACAGAAGATACATCAGCTACATCAGTTACATCAGGAACTGAAGCGAGCGTTACGTCTGCAACATTTAATATTGATTCCTCAAAGATTCCTCAGGAGAAGCTGGATACAACTTTATATGTGGCGGTGTCTGTTCGTGGCTTGGAAAATCCCTATATAGCGACCATTGCTGATGGTATGGACATGTTCTGCGATTATCTGGACAGTATCGGGCAGAAATATGAAAAACAGGTTCTGGATTCGGGTGGATCCAATGATGTAGAGATTGATAACATGAAACAGTTTGCTGCAAAAGCTGGGGGCAATGCAATCGCTTATGCGGATCCTAATGAATCTGCAATTGCTCCTTCTTTGGCGGAAGCTATGGCGGAGTCTGGTGGCTATATTGGAACTGCGTGGAATAAACCAGATGATGTTGAGCCCTCCGATTACAATCCTAACTGGGTTATTCACACTTCTGCTGATAATGTAGCTAATGCAAAAGCAACAGCAGAAGCATTGTTTGAGTCAATGGGTGGAAAAGGTAAAATTTTTGTTGTTGAGGGATTGCTGGGGAATACAGCGTCCAATGAGCGAACTAGTGGTCTTGAACAGGCGCTGGATGAATATCCAGGTATTGAAGTCGTGCATCAAGATACTGGGAACTGGAATACTGATGAGGCATTGGAGCTTGTTGAGACATGGCTGAATGATACACCAGATGTTGGTGGCGTGTGGTGCGCGAATGATAACATGGCGACAGGCGCCCTGCAAGCCCTGGATGCCGCAGGACTGAAAGGAAAAGTTGGTGTAACAGGAGTTGATGCAAATACTGATATTGTAAATGAAGTAAAAAATGGAAATGTTATTGCTACCGTATCATCGAATGGGTATTTGCAGGGTGGATATACTCTGGCTATCTGTTATGCCGCTTGGGCGGGACTGCTGGATCCCACTACACTTCCAGATGAGTATCGCAATTTCAAAACGCCCGCTATTGTTATTACAAAAGATAATGTTGATGATTATATTGCCAAATATGTGGATGCAACACCGGATTATGATTTCTCTGACATTTGGTATTGCAAGGCATCGTGATTTCCTTTGGAGATTTGGATAAACTAATAGATCTCTAGCAATAGTTATATTTAATCAATATGGGGAGGGGCAGCAACAGGTCCCTCTCTTTCTAAAAAGCTATAGTTTGGCTTTTGTTGATCCCTGCCTCACGATGAGGGATATTCTTCATGAATTCGGAAAGTGAGAGTGAATAAATTGAGTAGAGAAAATAATGCGAATATTAGTATTACTGACGAATTCGCTTTAAAAATCAAGGCCGATGAGCGCAGAGACAAAGTGGTTCAATATGCGCCTATAGCGGTGCTGATCGCATTAATTGTTGTTTTTACTATTTTAAAAGGATTTAGTTTTTTTTCCATAGGAAATTTAGCGGCAATACTCAATCAGTGGGCTATCCCGCTTCTTATTGCTTTAGGGTTGACATTTGTTATTATGATTGGCAGCATTGATCTTTCTATTGATGGTACAGTTGGAATGGTAGGATCTCTGGTCGCCGTTTTTGTTGCAAATTCTAAAAATTCCAATAATATGGGATTGTTTGGCTGCATACTGGCTGTGCTTGCTGCTGTTCTAGTAGGCTTTCTGATCGGATTAATTTACGTTAAATTTAAAATTCCTTCCTTCATGGTCAGTTTTGCCTTCATGTATATTTGTATTGGGATAGGAATGCTGTCATATAGCGGACGTCCGGCAACAATCACCGATCCCTTAATGGTTGCCATTCCCAAGACATCCTTCCTTGGAATTCCTATTATTACATGGATCGCTTTAATTATGTTGGTAATTTGCATCTATATCCAGAATTATACACCTTTCGGTCGCTATATTTATGCTATAGGTACGGATGAGATGATCCCGAAGGCAGTAGGGATAAATGTTGACAGCGTTAAAATACAAGTGTTCACTCTTGCAGGCGTTTGCTATGGACTTGCAGGAGTCATCGGAGGTCTGCGGTTGGGTCAGGGGCAAGTTGCCATAGGAACCAACCAGATGTTTCCGGCACAGGCAGCAGTTGTTATTGGCGGTACCTCTCTTTCAGGTGGTAAGGGAGGGGTTACTAACACTATTGTAGGAACTTTGATCATGACTGTATTGACAAATGGCCTTACTCTTCTGGGGGTTGATCCTAATATAAAAAATGGTATTCAGGGTATTATTATTCTGGTGGCTGTTATTTTGACGGTCGAACACGGTTCAACAGTAATCAGTAAGTAATAAGTAGCGAGGGGTCATGATGGAAGGAAATAAGATCTTATTTAGTGCGAAAAAAATCGTCAAGACTTTTCATGGAACTCAGGCGTTAAAAGGCGTCGATCTGGATGTTCATGAAGGGGAAATCGTTGGGTTGATCGGTGAAAATGGAGCTGGGAAATCGACCTTGATGAAGATTATCATTGGAGTTCAGCCGCAGTCGAAAGGCACCATGATTTTACGGGGGCAAGAGTTTAAACCGGCTGATCCATTAGAAGCGAATGCAATGGGAATTGGCATGGTTTATCAGGAGCAATCATTAATTACAACACTGTCTGTGGGACAGAATCTCTTTTTCGGTCATGAAAAGCGGTTTATGAAGGCTGGGCGAATAAATTGGAAGAAAATGTATGCAGCGGCTAAGGATGTGCTGGAAGAAGTAGATTGTGGAGATATTGATCCAAGAAAAAAAGTGATAGATATTAATTTTGCAACCCGGCAGATGATTGAAATTGCAAAAGTAGTCAACCTGACAAAAAACGAGGGGGACAAATACAAATGTCTTATTCTTTTAGATGAACCAACTTCTGTCTTGAATGAAGAGGAAGTACAGAGATTATTTAAACAGATTCGAAGAATCACTTCAAAAGGACACTCTGTTATTTTTGTCTCGCATCGTATGAACGAAGTCCTGGAGATATCCGACCATGTTTATATTTTTAAAGATGGTGAAAATGTTGTTGATATGAATGCTAAAGACGCAACAGAATCGAAATTATATGAATTGATGGTTGGACACTCAAGCTCTACAGAATATTATCATCTTGACAAACAAAGAGAACCGACATCAGATATACTGCTGGAAGTAAAGGATTTAGGCCTTTGGGGTAAATTCAAACATGTAGACTTTCAGTTACGAAAAGGCGAGATCCTAGGAATTACCGGGGTAGTAGGTTCTGGAAAGGAGGAGATCTGTTCTGTTATTTGTGGAGATAAGAGAGAGACTTCTGGTCAGATTTATCTGAAGGGGAAAAAGACTATTTTCCGTTCGCCTTCTCATGCATTAAAAAATGGAATCTTGATGATTCCAATGGAACGACTAATGGAGGGAATTGTTCGAGGACTATCTGTAGAGGATAATATCGCTCTTTCCAACGGGGACAAGATTTCCAGACATGGCATGATATCCAAAAAAGCGGTTACAAACCAGGCAGAAAAATGGATAAAAGAACTAGCGATAAAGGCAAGTGACAGTAAGGAACTAGTAATTCAGCTTTCCGGAGGGAATCAGCAAAAGGTTGTTTTCGCAAGAGCGTTGGCTGCGGATACGGATATTCTGATATTGAATCATCCGACCAGAGGAGTTGATGTTGGCGCAAAAGATGAAATTTATAGTCTTATTCGAGATATTGTCGCAGAGGGCAAGGCGATTATTTTATTAGGAGATACTTTGGATGAATGTATTTCATTGGCTAATCGGGTACTTGTTATGCGAGATGGGCTTGTAACAGGAGAATTTGATGCACCGGCAGATAACAAACCTTCACAGGTAGAAGTTCTGAGGGGCATGATTTGATGAGGGAGATAACATGGGAATAATGTCCGCAGTTCCTTCAAAAAAGAAGGAAAATAAAAATTTGAAGAACGCAACTCTTTTCAGCTTTTTTGTCATTTTTGCGCTCGTTTTGATTTTTACGATTAAAGAACCCAGCTTCCTTAATATGGCAAATATACGTAATTTACTCAGCGATACTTCCCCGCTGCTTCTTATGGCAGCTGGAATGACACCGGTGATTATCATGGGATCTATTGATTTGTCTATCGGCGCCCTATGTTCTGTTGCCAATGTTCTTTGTCTTTCAATTATACTGCAGTTTCGGACTAGTACACATTCTTATTTATTCATTGCATTAGTGGGCTTTGGCCTTACCGTTTTATTTTCCTCAGGAGCAGGGCTTGTGCTTGGACTGATTCAGGTAAAACTAAAGGTGCCATCTTTCATTGCGTCCGTGGCATTTATGTCGATTTGGGATTCTGTGGCACTGTTGATTACTAATGCGCCGGTCTCTATTCCCAGAGTATTGTACGGGACGATTAATTGGTATAGCGTTTCTTTTGGCCCGTTGGGATTACCTTTAATTATCGCAATTATGTTGATTGTCATTTATTATTTTGTACTTACGCGGACTTCTTTTGGTCGAAGTATCTATGCGATAGGAGGAAATGAACGTGCAGCCAGAATCGCAGGAATGCCGGTGGACAGGGATAAGATCACAGTATTTATCATTAATGGGATTTTTGCCTCCCTCGGCGCTATCTTTTTGTTGGCAAAGGCCAAAAGTTCTGCACCGACCGTAGGTGACTCTTTTAACCTGATGGTGATTGCCTCTGTAGTTATTGGGGGAACAGCCCTATCCGGAGGCTTTGGAAATATTCTTAACACAATACTTGGCGTGTTTATTGTATCCATCATTAGAAATGGGATGAATATTGCCAGTATTAATGTTTATTGGCAGAGAGTTGTTTTTGGTATTGTGGTGTTAATCGCAATAGCCATTAATACGGATCGCTCTTCTCGTAGTTTTATTGTCAAATGAAACTCGAACCACGTATGAGAAGGCGGTATATTGTTAAATGTATGCTTTTAAAAAAATAATTTACATAAAGGGAGGTAAAAATGTCACGGATTGAAAAAACAACAAGAGCTTTTGGTGCCCCAAGTCGATATATTCAGGGTAGGTATGAATTGAATAATTTGCGCAGTTATGCAGATTCCTTTGGAAAAAAATTGCTAATTGTCGTTGATACTTTTTTCTATAAAGAATATAGTGAAAAATTTGAAAAAATGTATCGGAAGGGAGGGTCTGAAGTACGAATCCTTGAATTCAGCGGGGAGATTTATGCAGAAAAGATTGATGATTTTGCTGACCAGGTCAGGGATTTTTCTCCGGATGTAGTTGCCGGCATGGGAGGAGGAAAAACCATGGATACTGCCAAGGCGCTGGCTGATATCTTCCATGCAGCAACCATTGTGATTCCGACTACGGCCAGTACAGATGCTCCATGCATCGGATTGTCTGTTCTGTATACAAAAGAGGGCGAACATGTCGGAGCCAGACATTATGTAAAAAATCCAGATTTGGTACTGCTTGATACTGAAATATTAGTTCAGGCACCCATTCGCTTCTTATCAGCAGGTATGGGAGATGCACTCTCCACGTATATTGAAACGCGTGCAAATCTGGCATCTGCCTCACTGAATTACATCTGGAATGGATTTGCAAGTACTCTGGCAGTGGAAGCTCTTGCGAAAACATGCCATCAAACTGTATTAACTAAAGGCATAAGCGCTTATTACGCGGCAATGAACCATCTGTGCACGAAAGATTTCGAAGATGTAGTCGAGGCAAATACGTTACTTTCAGGATTAGGCGTTCAGAATTCTAGCTGCGCAGGAGCACATTCTATTGCAGAAGGCTTGGAAATCATCCCAGAATGCCGGAAACTTTTGCATGGGGAGGCTGTAGCATTTGGAAATCTGGTTCAGCTGATTATGGAAGGACGTGAAAGCAAGGAAATTCAGCAAATATATGATCTGTATAAGATCGTACATCTACCCATGACATTTAAGGATTTAGGAATTGAGAATATTTCCGAAGAAGATATTATGAAAATTGCACGCGAATCCATGAAATCATATTGGGATGTGGAGCCATTCCCTGTTACGGAGCAGATGGTTTTTGATTGCATGAAAATGGCAAATTATCTGGGGACACGCTAGTCTCATGGGCATATTTTTCTTTGATAATTTCTGAATGATGCGAGTGGAGGGAATATATGAAAACGGTGATTTGTAAGGCGGATGGTTCTCTGGAGGTTGTTGAAGTGGGTATCCCTAAAATAGGATGTGGGCAGGCTCTTACACGAACGATTGCTAACGGAATCTGTGGTACTGATGTGCATTTAATGCTTAAGGCGTTTAAGGGGATTACACCGAATATGTACCCCATTATGCTTGGGCATGAGAATGTCGGTGAAGTAGTCGAAGTTGGTTCCGAAGTGACTACATTTAAAGTCGGAGATAAGGTGCTGCTCCCATTTTTGGATGCCGATAAAATTAATGTCGGCCCTTATGAATCGGCTTGGGGCGGACTTTCGGAATACTGTTTAGTTCATGACCCTGCCTGCGACCACCACGATGTTTATAAGAACGACCTTGCCAAAGCACAGTGCATTATCCCGGAATTTATTGATCCGGTGGATGCGGTTATGCTTGTTACTTTTGGAGAAGTATTAAGCGCAGTCAAATACTTTGGAATACGGAAGGATTGCCCTGTCGTCATTTTCGGAGCCGGTCCGGTAGGAATGACATTTATTAAAATGTGCAAAATGATTGGTGCTTGTCCAGTTATTTCTGTTGTGCGCAACGATATAAAGAAAAAAAATGCAGAAGATGCAGAGGCAGATATTATTCTTAACAGCAGTGAGATTAATGTGGATGCTAAAATTCGTGAGATGTATCCTGCTGGAGTAAGATATGTTATTGACGCTGTGGGAAGCCCTCAGATTGTTAATGAAGCGATGGGGCTTATCTGTGATCGAGGGGAAATTTGCTGTTATGGAGTGCCGCGACAGGAAGAAATTCATTTGGATTTCAGTAAGGCAGATTATAACTGGGTGCTTAATTTTCAACAGATGCCGCGCAAAGAAGAAGAAGCAATAGCTCATACAGAGATTATCGAATGGATTCGTCAGGGAAAATTAGAGCCTAAAAAGTTTATTTCTGATTATTATAATTTTGATAATGTCATTCAGGCATACCAGGATGCCTTTGATAAAAAAATCTATAAAAAAGGTGTGGTTATATACAAGTAAATGTTGTTTTTACAAACGTTGTTTTTCTCGTTGAATATTGCGGGGCGGCAGAGCCGCCTGTCCGGTGGTGTTATCCAGAATTCTGGATAACACCACTTATCCCGACTTTATGGTTATCCCGAAAATCATCGGCAGTCTGCTGGTTTCTGGACAATACCATATGAAAAGTCGGGATAATTTTTTTACATTAATCCGTACAGCTTCCTAATTGTTTCATCATCGTTTTCAAATTTGAAATCAATAGTGTTGCTTAAAACAGGATTTAGATCCGAAGTGGCTTTTTCAATCGCATCCTGTTTCATTTTGATATCGGCGTTTGCATAGTATTTGCTGGTTGTTTCCATCTGTGCGTGGCCCAGCCATTCGGAAAGTAATGGCATTGGCATACCATTTCGGTACAGGTGCATTGCCCTTGAATGACGGAACATATGCACATACAAGTGATCAGGAACTTCTTTGCACTCTTTCCGGGCAGATTCCCCGTACTGTTTGATGAACTTTGAAACATTGTCCTGCGACATCTGATTCCGGATTCCTTTCCGGTTCACATAAAATAAGTATTCTGTGCCCGTACTGTTTCTATGGAATGTCTCCAAGTACTTTTTCAGGTGTTCAACCGTCTTCTGCATCAAGGGAACCAGCCGTGTTTTGCTCCCCTTTCCAGTCACAACGACATACCTTTCCTCGCCGCTGATATGAAGATCCTGTAACTTTATATCAAGGGCTTCCTGAATGTGAACTTCCTTAAAAAAGTACCCTAAAAAGTTCTAATGACATGATCAGTAGGGAAAAAGGAAGCCATCAAGATCGACAAGCGCTTCTTTTAGTTCCGGATTACGTTCGCGTTGGATCAGCCTCTCAAGTTCGAGTGCATCCGCATCCGTTGCTATCGAGTCCAGGTCATAAGACATCTCTACAAGCCTCGATAAGATTGCCGCTTGCTTCGTTTTATGTGTGAAGCAGTATTTCTCGATTAAAATTCTTGAATACTCACGCATCGGCTTCCTCCTCATCATTCCCCGGAGAGTTGATGAATGCAAGGATCTCGTCAAAGGAATGGGCACTGTTTTCTATTGCCTTCAGGATAAGGTCCTTTTGCTTCGCTCTGCGTATATCATACAGCTTTTTAGCTCATTGATTGCCTTTTCATTGGCTTTCCGGGTCTTTGCTACTTTCTTTTCCGCAAGTTCTATCTTCAACTCCAACGTTTCATCCGCACTACGCCTTGTTCTTGCCATTGTTATGCTCCTTTTTCTTGTTTTCACTTTCTTCTTGCAGTACTTTTCCGATTTCCTTTGCCTGATACTGGATATTTCCTGCATTCATGCTGAATGCTGACAGGATCGTTTTCTGCGTTTTTGTGACTGCATGATCCAGACGGTATACGCCATCCAGGTGTCTTATCATTACGATCTTCTCCAGCTCCTTCAGAGCCGCCGGGACGGTCATGTAATTCGGCCGTTTTACCATCTTCTCGCAGCAGTCTTTCAAGTCCGTATACAACCTGCACCGCAGGATCAGTGCAATGAACTGGATAAATATCTTTGATGCGAGTGCCTCATTGGAGCACACACGCATACTGTTGTTTCCAAGATAAGACTTATCAGCACGAAACAGCTTCTCTGAAGCATCCCTGCTTTTATATTGATCCAGTGCTTCTTTTGCTGTCATCTTATCCGTTGACACGATCGCAAAATACCCTGCCAGAGACAGTTCCCGTTCTACCGCAGATGTTTTTTCCTCCGCCAGTTTCAGGGTCTTTCCATCTTTCTCATAATGAAGATAGAAATAGTCGTTCACTTCCGGTCCAAACTGCCCGCATTCCTTCCCGACACATTGATCCAGATATTTCTTCAGCCTTCGGATCTTCAGCTTGATTTCCTGTTTCTCTCCATAAGCCCGGCCGTCACTATAATACAAGTGAATGTATTTTTTCTTTTCGTCTCCTTCGAACAGTATACTCTCCACGCTTGTCCCGTAAGCATCAAACCGGTCGATGTAATGGATCCTTTTTTCCTCGAATTTCCCCTTGTTCTCAAGCACGATCTCCCGGATGAAAGCCTTCCTCCCTTTGACCATGATCAGATAACTATAGCCTTTTCGCTCGATGTAGCCAAGATTCTTCCGGCAGAAATATCCCCGGTCGAGGATGAAACCGAGATTCCTGTATCCATAGCCGTATGCCTTATCGATCATACAGGTGAGCTGCGACATGTCGTTGATACTGTCTGGATACTCCTTATAGAACAACGGTTCCCGATTTGCCGTATCAAAAGCAACCGAATAGTTAAAGATCGGCGTTCCTTCACCCGCCTTGGCTTTTCCAAACTCAACGATATCGATGTCTCCCGCCTGAGAGTTTTTATTGGTGGAATCGTAGGAAATATAGATCCTCTGACGTTTATTACGCGGACTGTTCCATCTGTTCAGAAAGCCAAGGGTTTGCTCTGTTTTCATTGACTGGAGGAAATCTGACACTTTGGAATCCGTATACATCTTCATGCCAGGGGTGAAGAGAGGATGACAATACGCATAGTCCGGATAATACTGGGCTGCATTATTTTCACAAAGGATGCTGTAGCAGGCAAGGTCAAGGACAAATCCGGCGTCTTTTTCGTCCATCTGTTTCTCCAGCATGGAACGGATTTCTGTTTCCATTATTATCTTGTGCAATACGGCATAAGCGCCGATGTTCAGATAAGGGCTTCGGGAGGAACGGTCCACCTCTTCCGGCAGGGACGCGTCAGGAAAGTATTTCAGGTAATTCTGATTGGGATACATCTGCCCTGGTTCATCCTTATCTACTTTTCCAATGGATGCCCGTTTCGGATAGGTGATCTGCTTGACCGGATCATATGTCCGTTCGTACTCATACTCAATGAACGCATCCCCATTTCGGTTTTTACGGACAAGCTTTCCGGGAGCCTCCGGGACAGGCACTTTAATGTGAACTTCTCGGATAATTAACACTTAATTCAGAAAGCGTAGAAATGGGCTAGAAAAACCTTGTAAATAAAGGGAGAATCGAGGATTTGAGTTGCGAAAATCATGAGCATATGGTACAATTATGACGTGTTAATTAACACTTAATAAGGAGTCCATATGTATCTGAATTTCGAAGTCGAACTTCCGGATCAGAAGACAGGGATATCTAAAAAGAAAATTAAGGGCACCACCTATATTTATTACGAGTATGGCAGAAAGTATCTGGCTGATAGAAAGTACAATGTACCGCAGTGCACATCCATCGGAAAATTGAGTGATAACGATCCATCGATGATGATCCCAAACTCGAATTACCTGAAGCTTTTTCCAGATGCAGAACTGCCAGTGGAGTTGCCGGAATCCATCCGAAGTGGATGCCTCAGGATCGGATCCTATCTGGCCATTAAGAAGGTAATCCGGCATTACGGATTAGATGAGAAGTTAGAGGGCATCATCGGGAAGGATTACGGCCTTTTTCTGGATCTGGCAGCATATGCAATCGTTACAGAAAACAACGCCGGGCAGTATTATCCGGAGTATGCCTTCAGGCATCCGCTGTTTACCAATGGAATGAAGGTATACAGCGACGCAAAGGTCTCGCGTTTTCTCCGGGAGATTGACAGGGATGACAGTATTCGATTTCTGAATGAATGGAATGCGTCGAGGGATCACAGGGAAAAGATCTATATTTCTTATGATTCTACGAATAAGCATTGTCATGCCGGAGAGATAGAGCTTGCGGAGTTCGGGCACGAGAAGGAAAAGGAGAAAAAACCAATATTTAACTTTTCTGTCGCTTATGACCGGAACAACAAGGTGCCGCTTTTTTACGAGGAGTATCCGGGCAGTATCAACGATATTTCCCAACTACAGTACCTGCTCGAGAAGGCTGCGGCTTATGGATATAAGAGTGCGGGATTCATTCTGGACAGAGGATATTTCAGCGAAGGCAATATCCGCTTCATGGATCGAAACCACTATGATTTCCTTATTATAGTGAAAGGATGTAAAGCACTGGTAAATAAGCTGGTGCTGGAGCAGAGAGGGACTTTTGAGGATGAATGGGAATGCTCGATCCCGTACTATGGAGTCAGTGGAACTACAGTGAAAGCCCGGCTTTATGACGCTGACGAACAGGAGCGATGGTTCCATATCTACTATAGTGATTTCAGAAAAGCGAAGGAACGGTCAAAGCTGGAGCAAAAGATTCAGCATCACAAGGAACTGTTGGAAAAGCTGATTGGAACCGGAACCACTGTAGACAGCACGCTTGCAGAATACTTTGATCCGATCTACTATCATGCCGGCAAACCTGATCAGAAACTGCAAATGATCAGGGAGAAAAAGAACATTATTTCCAGAGATATCAAACTGTGCGGATACTTTGCGATTATCACTTCGTCAGAGATGAGTGCGGCGGATGCGTTGGAACTGTATAAGAGCAGGGACTGCTCAGAGAAACTCTTCCGAGGAGATAAATCGTATCTGGGCGAAAGGACGATGCGGGTTTACCAGACGGAACCCCTGCACGCAAAGATCTTTATTGAATTTGTTGCGTTGATCATCCGCAATAAGATCTATACCTGCCTAAAAGACCGCATGAAGGTCATCGGAAAGAAAGAGAATTACATGACAGTTCCTGCGGCGATCAGGGAACTGAACAAAATCGAACTGATACGACAAGCAGATGGTATATACCTGCTGGACCATGCAGTGACCGCAACTCAGAAAAACATCCTACAGGCGTTTAATTTGACTGCGGCGGACGTAAAGAAAGAAGCGGTAGAGTTAGGAACAATCCTGCGGACACTTACAGCGTAATAGAAGAGGGACGAGATGGCTAGAGGACCAGTAGATATCAGGAAAAGGATCGAGAAACAGAGGCAGAAGATTTTTGAGTTAACCGATGAACTCGAACAGGCGAAAGAAACGTTCGAAAAGCTGCAGGAGGAGCTGAAAGAACAGCAGAAAAAAGAACTCCTGGAAGCCTTTGACAAAAGCAACCGGAGTTTCGAGGAAGTACTTGATTTCATGAAGGGAAAAGCCGACATTTGACATCAAAAAGGGGCTTTGAGAGTTAAAACCGTGAGAAGTTCACATTTAAACTTCATAAACATGGCATACCTCTTAGAGAACAGCAATAATATAAAGGGTACAAATACCCTAAAACTAATATATCAAAACTGCCGGCCATTTGCAAGCATTTTTGCTCACAAATGCCGGCATTAGGCCGTTTTCTTTACCCTTTAACTATCGAATTCTTATTTAGGGTACATTTTGTTGGAAGTTCACATTAAGGAGAAGGATCCTCGCACGGGTAACAACCTGAGCCTGTAGAGTACGTGTTCTAACAATAGATTCCAGCCGATCATGGTCCTCGGTGGAAAGCACTAACGGTATTGATTTTGCCATCTCTGAATACCTCCATAATCTTGGATGCATTCAGTATAACATAGCGTCATCAATTGGTATAGTTATTTTGTTTACGCACTACTAGGGTTAAACAATTACTTTGGCAATTCCGTTAAGAGAAACTGGCGATGACGACTCATAATCCTACCAGATATGAGTCTACATCGCCAGTTTCTTGAGTCTTACGCAGAACCTGAACAGAACGTTCTAAATACTGAATGACAAATAAATAATAAATGTATTTGCAAGACGGTGATGGTGTGATACTGAAAAAAATTAATAATGTTTTGAAGTCTGGTGAAAAGCATCTACGAGAGCATCGTAGTAAATATTAAAATCTCTCTTTACATTTTTGTATTCTTCTACTGCTTCGGGCTCTGGACTGACTTCGTTTGCAACTTTGATGAAACGATGAATTGCAGTGAAATCCTTGAAAAGACCAGCGCCAACACCCCCAATAACTGCGGCACCCATAGAGTTCCCCTCTTCAAGTACTGTTAACGATCGGATTTTTGCGTTGTATATATTGGCCATCATTTGACGCCAGACAGCACTTTTGGCGCCACCGCCAACAACTGTGATCTCTTCGATGGACATTTGAGTGCGGAGTATATCCAGACAAATTGACAGGTTCATAGTTACGCCTTCGAGAACACTGCGGAACATATCGCCACGGGTATTTTCGGGTTTTATTCCAATCCAACAGCCTTTAGCATCCTGATTCCATCGTGGTGCACGTTCACCCAGAAGATAGGGTAAAAAGATTATCCCATTAGACCCAATTGAACTTTGTTCGATTAATTTGTTCATTAAATCATATGGCGATGTTCCGCTTTTTTCTGCCTGTATTGTTTCGTATTTTGCAATTGTGCTTTTTACCCAGTTATAAGAACCACCAGCATATTGCATTGTACCGTTAGGCGCATACATTCCAGGTATTACATGAGCCCAAGTGACTGTGCGCATCTCGGGATCAAAGATAGGCTTTTGGGCTGTAGTGGTAATCCAAGCAGAAGTGCCCATACAACAGTAAGTAATGCCAGGAGCTATTGAACCGCATCCTATATTAGCAACACACCCATCTCCGCCACCCATAATTACAGGCGTTCCTTCTGTCATTCCTGTCAATTGGGCAGCTTCATGTGTAACTTTTCCAGCTATTCCTGTTGAGGGGATGATATCAGGTAGTTTATCTTTATCTATTCCAGCAATCTTAATAAGTTTATCAGACCAATTGAAGGTGGAAAGATCGAAGCATGCAAAGCTGTTTGCGTCAGATGGTTCAGTAAAGAAATTACCCGTAAGTTTATATACAATATAGTCCTTTGCATTTAAAACTTTCCAGGTTTTTTTGTAAATATCAGGTTCATTATCGCGTATCCACATAAGTTTTTGTACGCCATAAGAAGCGGTATTTCGATGACCAACAATATGATAGAAATCCTGTTGATTTATTTGCTGCTCAATTTGCTTAACTTGTTTTTGGGCACGCTGATCAGCCCATATTATGGATGGACGAAGGGGCTTCCCCATTTTATCAACACAAAGGCATCCCATCATTTGTCCGCTAAAACTAACTGCAGCAATATCTGCAGGGTTGATATTGGATGAACTGATAAGGATTCTGCTGGATTTGCACACGGCATCCCACCAATCATTCGCATTTTGCTCAACCCATGTATCATTAAAGTATTTAGTGTTATATGAAATGGTTCGGCTTTCTAAAAGAGTGCCATTTTCTGAAAAAAGCGAAGCCTTATTTCCAGAAGTACCTAAATCGTGTGCAAGTATATATTTAGACATTTATATATCTCCTTTATTATTCAGTATATGGCGATTGATCCCTGTTTTTAAATATACTGGGAATAATCGGGTAGTTATTTAGGGGAAAACTGTGACTTCAAATTTACTTCGGTCACCACGATAACGTGCAATGGAAAATTCAATGGGGTCATTATATGCATTGTATCCAATAGAAACGGTATACTGAAGTGGGTCACCTTTTTGGATTGATAGAAGATCAGCATCTTCATCGTTTGCAGGGATTGCTTCAACGGTTCGTTCTATACGGAATATTCCTGTCTTGCTATTCTCTGAAAGAATGCTGTAAAGCTGTTCTTTGTTTAAGTCATGATTCATAACATCTTTACATAAATTATAAGGAAGATACGTTTGCACAGTGACCATAGGGATGTCATCTGCAAAGCGTCTTCTGAAAATTGAAATGATCTTTTCTCTATTGTTTAATTTCAAAGCATTCAGTACATCAGAATTTACTTTGGATGCTGGTATTTTTTCCATAGAGAGCAGTTCCGTACTGGGCTTCATCCCCATTTTAGTTATTGTTTCGTTATAACTGGCAATTTTTTTAATAAAATCCTGAGAAATTTTGGGGGAACCAACAAAAGTACCTTTACTTTTAATACGGTAAAGCCATCCTTCTTGAACCAGCTGATTAATTGCCTGCCGGACTGTAGTGCGGCTAAGGTTAAAAATCTTGCTGATTTCTATTTCGGTTGGAATCATGCTGTTTGGCTTGTAGTTTCCGCTTTTGATTTCGTTCAATATCCGCTCTCTGAGCTGATAATAAAGAGGGATGGGAATAGTACGATCAATTTTGTGTGCATCTTCTAGCATATTTGAAACTCCCTTGATGTTATTATTAGGTAAATCGGCTATGAGATTATTATAGTTATCTATGTATCTACATTAGCACAATAATATTAGAAGGTAAAGACTTTTGACAAGATATAAGAACGAAAAATGAATATCGACATCTTAAAAGTCAATAAAAAATAATTTCATTTTAAAAATTTTAAAAACAAAAGCTTTCATCAAAACAAAAAACAAGCAGGGCGTGTATTGCCATTCTATAAAAGAAACTGCCAGACAAAAGTATTTGAGCTTTCGTATGGCAGTCTTTTAACAGCGATTACAAATAGAAGCAAGCGAAAATAGCTGTTTTGTTTACTGACGGATGTGTATTATATCACTAATGTTTTAAACAGATTGAAAAACATAGTTTTTGAATTTGGAGAATGAAATCTGCGTGTTCAATTCATTCCTCTGTTTCATCCACATCCACGATAACCTTCATGGTTTTCTCCCGATTATCATCAATATATTTATATGCATTAAGGAATTCTTTAAATGGAAAATGTTTGGATTGCAAAGGCTTTAATTGGATTTTACCTTCGCTGACAAATTTCATGGCATCTACATAATCTTCGTGGGAGTACATAAAAGAAGTATTTAATGTAAGCTCGGAATCATTTAGTTTTGCAAGATCAACATTGGCCATCTTTCCGAATACAGCTACTAGAACAATAGTTGTACATTTGCGAGCATTTCGGATGGCACTGTTCATGGTGATGTCATTTCCAGCACAATCGTAAATTAGATCAGCTTTTTTTTCTCCAAATGCGTCTATCATGGCATCACCAAAATCAATTTTTTTGGTGTTGTAAATGAAATCGGCACCACATTTTTTGGCTAATTCCAAACGGAAATCAGAAACATCTGTAACCATAACTTTGGCAGCACCTTCAGCTTTCAGTGATTGCATCAACAGGTTGCCGATTGGACCAACACCTAAAACAGCAATGTTTTTACCTTTGACATTTTCGCGCTTTGCAGCATGAACAGTAACTGCGAGGGGTTCGATCATTGCAGTGTCTGTGTAAGTTAAACCCGAAGGGGCAAGGTCTACTTTAGAGGCATCAACAGCAAAATATTCACTGGCGGTTCCAGTAGTCTGAAAGCCCATAACTTTCAAATCGCTGCAGGCATAATAGTGATCATGTGTACAAGTATAGCAATGCCCACAAAAAACTTGAGGTTCAATTGTAACCATGTCACCTTCTTTAAAATTCGTGACGTTTTTCCCAAGACAAACTATTTTAGCGGAAACTTCATGTCCTTGTGTAACGGGGTAGCTAGTATATGGGTGAGTTCCATGATAGACATGAATATCGCTGCCACAGATTCCGATTTTCATTATTTTTACAAGAACTTGATTATCGTCTGGTTTTGGAATGGGAATCTCGCGAAAAATAATTTTACCGGGAGCGGTCATTACTTCTTGCAACATAGTATTTTCCATTGTGAAATCTCCTTTCGTCTAAATAGTTTATTGATATAATGTCATTACGTAGTTACTTGCAAGATTAGTATAAATTCCAATTTATAAAAAGTCAAATTTTTCTTTTGAAAAATGAAAAAAATGCAAGAAATATAGATATGCTTTTCAATTCTTATAATCTGCAAGCTATAAGGATGTTATGGCTGCTATTTCCGGGAAACATTTTTTCAAAGCAAGGAATTGACTTGAATAGATAAAGTTAGCGAGAATATTCTGCCAAATAAGTGGATTTGAATTTTTTGAGAAAGCTTTGTTTGATTTTTCTTCTTTTCTTATTTTTTAGTAACGCCTGTTTCCCCTTTTATTGCATTTCTGGAACATTTGTGGCATGATTATTCAGTTAATGTAGATATTTCCGGCTTTTCCGGAACAGCCTTTTATAAGTCCGTCAGGGTGACTGGTTATTCTGATGGCGGGGAGGGTTTGTGAAGTTACTGACAATAGCAGTACCCTGTTATAATTCCGAGGCGTATATGGAGCACTGTCTGGAGACTCTTCTTCCGGGCGGCGAGGATGTGGAGATCCTGATTATAGACGACGGTTCTGCAAAAGACCGTACACCGGAGATTGCGGATGAATATGCCGCCAGATATCCGGGTATTGTCCGTACCATCCATCAGGAAAATAAAGGACACGGAGGTGCGGTTAATACCGGAATTGACAATGCCAGAGGGCTGTTTTTCAAGGTCTGCGACAGTGATGACTGGTTTGACGCGGAGGCGTATCAGAAGGTGCTGGAGACCCTTCGCAGAATTGTACACGGATCCGTGATGATTGATGTGCTTTTCAGCAACTACACATACAACAAGGAAAACCGGAAGGTAAAGAACTGGACCATGCATTATGAGAAATTTTTCCCGCAGGACAGGCCGTTCGGTTGGAACGAGGTAAGGCATATTGACTTCACTCACTATGTGCTGATGCATTCCATCATTTACCGTACACAGCTTCTGAGGGATGTAGGACTGCGTCTTCCGGAGCATACCTTCTACGTGGATAATATCTATGCCTATGAACCGTTCTCCATGGTTCACACCATGTATTATCTGAACGTCAATCTGTATCAGTACTATATCGGGAGACCGGATCAGTCGGTCAATATGGATGTCATGATGGGAAGGCTGGATCAACAGCTGCGGGTTAATTATCTGATGATTGACTATCTCCCCCGGATCCGGAATATCCGCGGGAAGCAGAAAGACTATATGCTGCATTATCTGACCATCATAACGGCAATTACCAGTGTTCTGATGATTAAAACAGGAGACCCGGAACTGCTAAGAAAGAAAAAGGAGCTCTGGCAGCACATGAAGCAGGTGGATCCACATTCGTATTACTGGGTTCGCCGCGGAATTCTCGGCCAGGGGATCAATCTTCCCGGTAAGGGCGGGAGAAAAGTGATCATATTCTGCTACCGGATGGCGCAGAAGCTGTTCGGGTTTGAATAAGAGCGGCCTCAATGGATTTGATCAAAAGGGAGTATAGACAGAAACATGAGAGTTGGAACAGGTTATGATGTGCATCGTCTCGTGGAGGGCAGAAAGCTGATTCTCTGCGGAGTGGAGATTCCGTTTGAAAAGGGACTTCTGGGGCATTCGGACGCGGATGTGGCTCTGCATGCGATTATGGATGCCTTGCTTGGCGCCGCGGCGCTGAAGGATATCGGCTATCATTTTCCGGACACGGATCCGGCATATGAGGGCGCGTCCAGCGTGGAGTTGCTGCAGAAGGTCGGCGGCATGCTGGAGGAGAAGGCCTATCTGATCGAGAATATTGACTGCACGATCATTGCACAGAAACCAAAGCTCCGGCCTTATCTGGATCAGATGACGGAAAAGGTTGCGGAAGCGCTCCGGCTGGATCCGGATCAGGTGAATATCAAGGCGACAACAGAAGAGCATCTGGGGTTTACGGGGCGAATGGAAGGCATATCCGCGCAGGCGGTCTGCGCCTTAAAATCCGCACTGGAGGATCTCCCGGAGGCGCGGATGGAAGAAGGCGGGCAGGTACCTTCCGGCGGCTGTTCCGGCTGCGGCGGCTGCCCGATGCGCGGCGAGTAAGCTGCCAGGCGGCAGAACAACTTTAGAATGCGGTTCTGTGCCAGGTACCGTTGAAAGAAACAAAAAGATTATTACGATGCATGTGCCGGATACAGGCAGAAAGAACTGCGGGCGGAAAGGCACATGGCTAGACATATGGCTTGAACGAAACGTAAGCGTAACGACAGGCAGGAGGCGGAAAATAAGATGAAATTCTACAATACGATGGACAAGAAAAAGGAAGAATTTGTTCCGATTGATCCGGGAGAGGTGAAGATGTATGTCTGCGGACCGACGGTTTACAATCTGATCCATATCGGGAACGCCAGGCCGATGATTGTGTTTGATACCTGCCGCCGCTATCTGGAGTATAAGGGCTATAAGGTTAATTATGTATCCAACTTTACCGATGTAGATGACAAAATTATAAAGAAGGCAAATGAGGAGGGCGTTTCTGCGGACGAGATTTCCACGCGCTATATTGCGGAATGCAAGAAGGATATGGCGGATATGAATGTTCGTCCGGCCACCACGCATCCGCTGGCAACGCAGGAGATTGACGGGATGATCGCCCTCATCCGGGATCTGGAGAAGAAAGGCTACGCCTACAACGTGAACGGCACCGTCTATTTCCGCACCAGAAAGGACGAGAGCTACGGAAAACTCTCACATAAAAATCTGGATGACCTCCGTTCCGGGTTCCGTGATCTCAAGGTCAGCGGAGAAGAAGAGAAGGAAGACCCGCTGGATTTTGTTCTGTGGAAGCCTAAAAAAGAGGGGGAACCCAGCTGGGACAGCCCGTGGGGACCGGGACGCCCCGGCTGGCACACGGAGTGCTGCGTCATGGCAAAGAAATACCTGGGATCACCTACGATTGATATCCATGCCGGCGGCGAGGATCTGATTTTTCCTCACCATGAAAACGAGATCGCCCAGAGCGAGGCGGAAAACGGCGTCCCGTTCGCGCATTACTGGCTGCACAATGCCTTTTTGAATATTGACAACCGGAAAATGAGCAAGTCTCTGGGAAATTTCAAGACCGTCCGGGAGATCGGGGAACATTATGATCTGCAGGTTCTGCGGTTTTTTATGCTCTCCGCCCATTACAGAAGCCCGCTGAATTTCAGCGCGGAAATCATGGAATCAGCAAAGAGCTCGCTGGAGCGGATCCGGAATGCGGTGGATAAGCTGGCTTTTTATGCGGAAAATGCGAAAACGGCGGAACTGTCCGAAGACGAAAAAGCAAAGCTGGAGGAGATGAAAAAATACCGTGCCGCCTTTGAGAACGCCATGGATGACGATCTGAACACGGCGGACGCGATTGCCGCGATTTTCGATCTGGTGCGCTTTGGAAATACAGAGGCACGTGACAATGCGTCGGCAGCTTTTGCGGAGGCTGTAAAACAGGAGATCGTATCGCTCTGTGACATTCTTGGGCTTATCGTGGAAAACACCGGGAACGATGTGGACAAGGCACTGGAAGAGGAAATTGAAAAGAAAATCGCGGAGCGGCAGGCGTGCAAAAAGGCCAGGGATTATGCCGGAGCCGATGCCATCCGGGATGAGCTTGCCGCAAAGGGGATCATTCTGGAAGATACCAGGGAAGGCTGCAAATGGCACAGGGCATGAGCCGGCTGTGCGGATGAAGCGGGAGAGGGGCACAGACCTATGAGTATAGAAGGAAAACAGCAGCTGTCTCCGGAACAGTATTCCCCGCTGACGCTGGCTTATATCGGAGACGCGATTTACGAAATCTATATCCGTACCATGATTGTGACGAGGGCAAATGCCCCGGTCCATCTTCTGCACGAGAAGTCCAGCGCACTTGTCCGTGCGGGAAAACAGTCGGAGATTGTAGGAATCCTGGAGCCGCTGTTTACGGAAAAAGAGAGACAGGTTTATCACCGGGGCAGAAATGCGAAGGCTTATACGAAGGCCAAAAATGCCGGGATTCTGGAATACCGCCGGGCAACCGGGCTGGAGGCTGTCATGGGCTATCTCTATCTGAAGGGGGATCTGGACAGGATCCGGGAACTGCTGGCGGCCGGCCTGGGTGTAGAAGCGGAGACGCTGCGGCTGTCTTTTGAACAGAAGGAATAAAGGAAAAGGTGAGGATTGATATGGCTGGTGCAGGAAGAGATAAGCCAAATGGCGGATTCGGACGCAGGGACAGAAATAAAGACAAAAACAGCGGAGAAAAGGACAGGCGTTTCGGGCAGAAGCGGGATTGGTCTGGCAGAGGAAGCCGCAGCGCTGGATTTGGCGGAAGAGATGAATCCGGAAAAACAGGGGCGCAGCATGGCGGCAGAACAGGAAGAAGCCGGGCAGAAGATCGGAACGACAGCCGGACCGGGTATCAGAACGACAGGCGGGCGGCATACCGCAGGGACAGCCGCCCGGATCAGAAATCCGGCAGGTATCCGGAATGGGACAGAGCCACGCCGGATACGGAAGAATTAAATGACGAAAACCGCCTGGAGGGGCGTAACCCTGTACTGGAGGCGTTCCGGTCGGGAAGGGCTGTGGATAAGGTGTTTCTGCAGAGCGGCCTGCAGGACGGGATGATTCTGACCATTGCCAGAGAGGCAAGAAAAGCCGGAAGCGTCATCAGTTATGTGCCGAAGGAACGTCTGAACCAGATGTCGGAGACCGGCCACCACCAGGGGGTGATTGCCTATGCCGCTTCCTATGCGTATGCGGATGTGCAGGATATCCTGCGGAAGGCCAGAGAAAAAGACGAAGATCCTTTCATTTTTCTTCTGGACGGAATTGAGGATCCGCACAATCTGGGCGCGATTATCCGGACGGCGAACCTGGCCGGCGCGCATGGCGTGATTATTACCAAACACCGGTCGGCCATGCTGACCGCGACCGTGGCAAGAGCTTCTGCCGGCGCGCTGAATTATACACCGGTCGCGAAGGTTACGAATCTTGCAGTGACTATGGAAGAACTAAAGAAGCAGGGGATCTGGTTTGTTTGCGCAGACATGAACGGTCCTTCGATGTACAGCCAGAAACTGACGGGACCGATCGGTCTGGTAATCGGAAACGAGGGAGAAGGCGTCAGCAGGCTGATCAGGGAGAAATGCGATTTTACCGCGTCGATTCCCATGCGTGGAGATATTGATTCCCTGAATGCTTCTGTTGCGGCGGGAGTCCTTGCGTACGAAATCGTGAGGCAGAGAGAGCAGAAATGAGTGATCAAACCGGCACACGGGAATGGGGAGAACGGGATAAGGCGGATGATACCCTGATCCGGGCGTACCGGGACGGGGATGCGGATGCCGCGGAGATTCTGATGAACCGGTATAAGCAGCTGGTGCGTTCCACGGCCAGAGAGCTTTATCTGGTCGGCGGGGACCGGGAGGATCTTCTTCAGGAGGGAATGCTGGGGCTGTTCAAGGCAATCCGGCTGTATGACCCGGAGCGGGAGGCGTCTTTTTCAACGTTTGCCGCCATGCTGGTCAGCCGTCAGATGTACACGGCGATAGAGGCCTCCCGGCGGAAAAAACACCACGCGCTGAACAGCTCCATTTCCCTGAGTGAGCTGGAGGAAGATCAGGGCGACGGGGCGCTTGGAACTGCGGAGAGCCCGGAAAATATTTATCTGGAGGAGGAAAACGCCAGAACGCTCCAGAAGCGGATCGAAGATTCCCTGAGTCCTCTGGAAAGAAAGGTGTTCCGGCTTTATCTGGAAGGACAGGATTACCGGCAGATCGCCTCTGTTCTGGGGAAAAAGCCGAAATCCATTGATAACGCCCTGCAGCGGATACGGATCAAAGTGCGGTCTGTTCTGTAGCGTTGCCTGGGAGAAGATGTTCTGATATAATGATTCAAGTGCCAAAAGTCCGACGCCGCGCATGCTTGTATGCAGAGGGGGAAGGTATTTTGAACACTCCTATCATAGAAACATCATTACAGCGCCGGAAGTACAGTTTCCGCAGCCGTGCCTGCACGGACGGAGGGAAACGCCTGAGGCGCGTTTCTTCGTGAGCAGAAATCAACGGTTAAATATCTGGGATATGTGGAGCCCGGTAAGGTATGGATGATAAGAGAGTGACGCACTGCGCCAGAACCATTCTGCGTCTCTGGAATGTCGGCTGGTTTCTGGCTGTGTGGATTATTTTCTATAATAAATATATGTTCAACACCTATCTGGTTCCGGGTGCTTTCTTTTCTGCGCTGACCTTCTATATTGTATACACGGCCTTCTGCAGTGTGTACAAGGCTTTCCGGATCGCGTCAACAGATGTGGGAGAGATTGTTTTTTCTCAGTTTATCTCATTCGGTTTTGCAGACCTTCTGCTTTATGTGCTCTGCTGCCTGGTCTATAACCAGGTGGTCAGCATACTGCCGGGGGCGTTGATCGTGGCCATTCAGCTGGCGGGTACAGCGGTCATTTCGCTGACGACAAAGCGCTATTTTATGACGCACATTGCGCCTCACCCGACGATGATTGTCTATGGTAAGATCAAGACACTGGATCAGGTGAAAATGTTCCGGAAGCGTCTGCTGCGAAAATACAGCCATTTGTTTGACATCGTTCTGAGGGAATCGGAGGAGGTCTCCGACGTCCTGTTTCTTCAGCGGCTGCAGAAGGTGGACACCGTTATTCTTTACGGAATACCGTCCACAAGAAGAGCCAGGTTTGTGCAGCGCTGTATTGAGAACAGAAAACAGTTCTATTTTGTGCCTGACATTGAGGATATTCTGGAAACAGGGTGCGAGACAAAGCATCTTCTGGATACGCCACTGATGAAGTATGAGTACAGGTACAAAAATTCAAACAAGCAGCGCATGAAGCGTGTGCTGGACATTATTTTTTCTTCTGTTTTTCTTATCATCCTTTCCCCGGTTATGCTTGTAACGGCCATTGCCATCAAGGCGGAGGACGGCGGCCCGGTATTCTTCCGGCAGGACCGCTACACCAAGGACGGCAGGGTTTTCAGAATTTTAAAGTTCCGCAGCATGTGTGTGGATGCAAGCAGGTACGGAACCATGCCGACGACAGAAAACGATCCCCGTGTGACCAGGGTAGGGGCATTGATCCGGAAAACCAGAATTGATGAATTTCCGCAGTTTATCAACGTCCTGAAGGGAGATATGAGTTTTGTCGGGCCCCGGCCGGAAAGCGTGGAGATGTCCGATATGTACTGCCGTAAAATGCCGGAATTCCGCTACCGGCTGGCGGTCAAAGGCGGACTTACCGGATATGCGCAGGTCTATGGAAAGTACAATACGTCCGCCCTGGATAAGCTGATGCTGGATCTGATGTATATTGAAAACCAGTCCACGCTTCTGGATTTTAAGATCGCGCTTCTGACGCTTCGGACCATATTTAAATCCGACGCCGCGGAGGGGTTTGACGATGAGACCGGCAGGGAGTTTCATGATGACATGCAGGAAAACAGCAGGAAGAAGCCTCCGGAGGAACCGTACGGGAGAAAACGCGGCGTATCCGGGAACGAGGAATGACAGATGCAGATATTTATCGTAACGCATTCTTCCACCTACGACTGCCGTGCGGAAGCGGCCGGAGAATATTTCATTCATAAAGGAAATACCGTTCAATATATTTTTTCGGATTTTGACCATCTCAGACGTGCCAGGCGCGGCATATCCGGAACTGCCGGTAAAACGGATTCCGGTTCCGCTGTTTACCTGCCCATGCGCCCCTACCGGAAGAATCTTTCGGCCAGGAGGCTGCTGTCCATCCGGAGGTTCGCCGGGGATGTGAACAAATATCTGGACGGACAGCTTGGGACGCTGCAGAAGACCAGAGGGGCCGCCTGGGTGGAAGAAAATGTGTTGATCTGGTTCCTGATCCCGGCAAATTCCTTTGTCCGGGCTGCGTCTGTGCTAAAGAAACGATACGGTGTGAGGATTGTTCTGGATTTGATTGATCTGTGGCCGGAATCCATTCCCAGGCCGGAGCTGCAGAAGCTTCCGCCCATGCGGGTCTGGGCTTCTTTGCGGGACAGATACCTGGACTGTGCGGACTGGATTTTTACAGAGTGTTCTCTGTATCAGAAGATTCTGGATTTGCCGGAGAAAAAGACGACCGTGCTTCCCTGGTTTAAGGACGAACCGGAAGGGAGGGAAAAAACAGGATCATCAGCCACAGGGAGTGCTTCTGTGGGGAGGCAGGATAAGCAGCCGCTTCAGATTGTCTATCTGGGGGCGGTTAATCATATTATTGACATAGAGCTGATTACGGAATTCCTGAGACGTGTAAAAGAATTTTTAGGGAGAGAAAACAGGGAGCTGCTTCTTCATCTGATCGGGGAGGGAGAGCATAAGCAGGATTTTCTCCGGTCACTGGCTGAAGGAGAAATTCCGTTCCGGGATTACGGCGCGGTCTATGAGGAGGAGCAGAAGAAAAGCATCCTGCAGCCGTGCAGTTTCGGGTTGAATTTCATGAAGTCCTCGGTACGGGTCGGGCTTACCATGAAATCCATCGATTATCTGTCTTTCGGAATCCCGATTCTGAATACCATTCCGGATGATACCTGGGAGCTGGTGGACAGAGAAAAAATCGGCGTCAATGTGGACCGGGATCATCTGGAAACGGCAGTACAGGCTGTGGCGGAGATTTCCGGTGACCCGGAAGAATGGCAGGCCATGCACGTCCGGGCCAGGGAGACGTTTGAAAAGAATTTTACAAGGCAGGCCTTCTGGCAGGTTCTGGACAGTGTGGGCGGCGGCTGGACAGACGCACAGAACGGCGCCTCTCCGCTCCGGGAATCCGCCTGTCGTCAGACGGACGCGGAATATCTGCAGGCAGCTGCGGACGCGGAAAAACGTCTGCTTTCATCATCAGAAAAGGATAAATAGTAAAATGGGGGAACAGAAAAAAAGAAAAATGTCGTTTCTGTCGGTGCTGCTGATACAGGGAGCGGTTGTTGTATACACGGGTTCTTCCGTGTGTTCGAAAATCGCTTCCTCGCATCCCGGCTCGATTACTCTTTTCGGCCTGACGCTTCACTGGCTTTCCTGGACCGGAGTGCTCTGGGTTTTTCTGGAACTGTGCTGTCTGGGCGCCTATGCGGTTTTCTGGCAGCAGATTATCAAGCGGTTTGACCTGTCCATTGCCTATGCCAACCGGGCATTCGCCATTTTCTGGACATTTTTATGGAGCGTGTTGATCTTCCACGAAACCTTCCGGCCGGTCAGCCTGATCGGGATCTTTCTGGTGTTCTTTGGAATATTACTGGTGAATCAGGATGCAAAATAGTTTTAACAGCTGGGTCTTTTTATTCGCGCTTAGCGCTGCGATTGCGGCATTTTCCCAGGTGCTGCTGAAAAAAAGTGCTTCGGAAAAACACAGCAGTGTGTTCCGGGAGTATCTGAATGGTAAGGTGATTGTCGGCTATGGCCTGATGTTTTGCGGCATGCTGATGGGGGTTGTGGCCTATGGAAAGGGCGTCACGGTTCAGGGCGGCTCGGTGATGGAGGCATCCGGCAATATCTGGATTATTGTCCTGAGCTATCTGTTCTTCCGGGAACCGGTCACTAAAAAAAAGATCATCGGAAATATTATGATCATTGCCGGTATTCTTCTGTTTAATCTGCTGTGAGAACCGGAAAAGCAGGAGTATGGAAAGAGTAGCAATGGAACAGGAGCTGATCAAATGATAGATTTTAACAATCCCCCTGTTGTGGGAACAGAAATGAAATATGTCGAGGACTCTGTCCGGAGCGGAAAGATCTGCGGAGACGGGAAATACACCGGACTGTGCAGCGGGTGGATGAAGGAACACTTCCAGACGAAAAATATTTTGCTGACGACATCCTGCACGCATGCGCTGGAGATGTCAGCCTTTCTCTCCGGCATTGCGCCGGGCGACGAGGTGATCATGCCATCCTACACCTTCGTGTCCACGGCAGACGCGTTTGTCCTCCGGGGCGCGAAAATTGTGTTTGTGGATATCCGTCCGGACACCATGAATATTGATGAGACGAAAATAGAGGACGCGATTACAGAAAAAACCCGCGCCATTGTGGTTGTGCACTATGCCGGAGTAGCCTGCGCCATGGAAGAGATTCTGGCAATCGCGAAGAAACATCATCTGATGGTCATTGAGGATGCCGCGCAGGGAGTAAACGCCTACTACAAGGACAAGGCTCTTGGCACTATCGGGGATTTCGGCTGTTACAGCTTTCATGAGACAAAGAACTACACGATGGGAGAAGGCGGGGCCATTCTGTTTCAGGATGACAAGTATCTGGGAGACGCGGAGATTCTGCGGGAAAAGGGGACAAACAGAAGCAGGTTCTTCCGCGGGGAGATCGACAAGTACACGTGGGTGCACTACGGCTCCTCCTATCTGCCCAGCGATATGAACGCCGCCTATCTTTATGCGCAGCTGCTCGCCGTGAATAAAATTCAGAAAAAACGGATGCAAATCTGGAACACTTATCACGAAGGGCTGAAGGATCTGGAGGAGAAGGGAAAACTTCAGCGTCCGTTCATTCCGGGTTATGCCCGGCATAACGCGCATATGTACTATGTCAAGGTGGAAAACCTGAAGGTCCGCACGCGGCTTCTGCAGGATCTGATGGACCGGGGCGTGCACTGTGTGTTCCACTATATACCGCTGCACACCTCGCCGGCGGGACAGAAATACGGAAGGTTCTCCGGGGAGGATGTCTATACGACAAAAGAAAGCGAGCGGCTGGTGCGGCTTCCTATGTTTTACAACCTGGAAATGGACGATGTGGGTAAGGTGATTGATGCCTTCCACCAGCTGCTGTAGTGTGCGGACGGCGAAAACGCGTTTTTATCCGATGCCGACGGGAAATACAGAGAAAAAAATGATTCCGACTCCGCAGGGGTATCGGTTCATGAAGAGGAGAAGAAAAGATGGCTGCAGGAGAAAAGAAAAAGGTAATCATCATCGGCGCAGGGCCGGCCGGACTGACGGCTGCCTACGAGCTTCTGGATAAGTCAGAGGACTACCAGGTGGTTGTTCTGGAAGAAAGCGGATGCTTCGGCGGTATTTCCCGCACGGTGGAATATCACGGCAACCGCATGGATATGGGAGGACACCGGTTCTTCTCCAAGGTTCCGGAGGTCAATGCGTGGTGGGAAAAAATGCTTCCCACACAGGGGGCGCCTTCCAGGGACGACAAAATGCTGCACCGGACCTCCTCGCTGAAAAGCGGCGGACCGGATCCGGAGCAGACGGACCGGGTGATGTTAAGAAGAAACCGCCTCTCGCGTATTTTTTTCAAAAATAAATTCTTTGACTATCCGGTCAGCCTGAAGCCGGAGACCATCCGCAACATGGGATTCGGCACCACCATGGAGGTGGGATTCAGCTATCTGGCAAGTGCCGTTCACAAGCGGCCGGAAAATTCCCTGGAGGATTTCTATATCAACCGCTTCGGGAAGAAGCTGTACTCCATGTTTTTTGAGCACTATACCGAGAACCTGTGGGGCAGGCATCCCAGCGAAATATCCCCGGAATGGGGCGCCCAGCGCGTCAAGGGGCTTTCCATTAACGCCATCCTGAAAGATATTTTCGGCAAAGCCTTTCACAAAAAAAACAGAGAGGTGGAGACTTCCCTGATTGAGGAATTTGCCTATCCCAAGCTGGGTCCCGGTGAGCTCTGGGAGATCACGGCCGATGAAATCCGGAAAAAAGGCGGAGAGATCCGGATGAACGCAAAGGTGACGGGAATCCGGAAAGACAGCCGGAATATCGCCCTTGGCGTAACCTATGAACAGGACGGAAAGGTTATCAGCCTGGACGGCGATTATATTATTTCCTCCATGCCGGTCAAAGATCTTGTCGCCGGCATGAACGACGTTCCGGAAAAATACGCCGAAATTGCCGCGGGGCTGCCCTATCGCGATTATATGACGGTCGGTGTCCTGGTTCCTTATCTGAATCTGAAAAATGAGACGAACATCCCTACAGTCGGAAATATCGTTCCGGATGACTGGGTGTATGTCCATGACAGAAGCGTAAAGATGGGGCGGTTCCAGATTTACAACAACTGGTCGCCGTACCTGGTGAAGGATCTGGAGCATACGGTCTGGATGGGACTGGAATACTTCTGCAACGAGGGCGACAGTATGTGGTCCATGACCGACGACGAATTTGCCCGGATGGCCGTCTCGGAGATGGTCAGAATGAAGCTGATCTTCAAACCGGAAGATGTTCTGGACTTCCATGTGGAGCGTGTGAAGAAGGCTTACCCGGCTTACTTTGATACCTATGAACACATGGACGAACTGAGAGACTACCTGAATACCATCCCCAATCTCTTCTGCGTCGGAAGAAACGGACAGCACCGCTACAACAACCTGGATCATTCCATGTGTACATCTTTTGAGACCGTAAAAGATATTCTGGCAGGAACCACGGATAAAACCAATGTCTGGAATGTCAATACCGAAAAGGAATATCACGAAGAGAAATAAACCGTGTCTTTCAGTTGAATATTCCGCGTATCATCCGCAAAATATAGACGGGGTGAGGGAAAGATGATATAATCCCGGTTATTGTCGGGGATTAGGTCAAATACAGGCAGGGATTGTTCTTTCTGCCGGAAATCTTTTGAAGGAGCATCGGTTTGAGGAGAAAACACAGAAAAGGATCCGCCTCTGTCGCGGTTTTTGTCATTGTACTTCTGGTTGCTGTTGCCATGGGTGGATTCCTTGTGGTCAGTGGAAAGCTGGGAAAAATAAACAGGGTCAGTTCTCTGAATACAGATGCGGGCACGAATACGGGAGAAGAATTCGAGAGGGACACCAGTGAGGCGGACACCCTGCAGGCACAGGATGTGGATTTCAACGCGGATAATATTTCTGTTATGAAGGACGATGATGTCAAGAATATCCTCCTGATCGGTCAGGACGCGAGGGAAGGAGAGGGGCGGCAGCGCTCCGACTCCATGATTCTCTGCAGCATCAACACAAAAACAAAAAAGATTGTTCTGACGTCTCTGATGCGGGACATGTATGTGCAGATTCCCGGCTACAGCAGCAACAAGCTGAACGCCGCCTACTGCTTTGGAGGAATGGAACTGCTGGATCAGGTCATCGAAAATAATTTCGGGATTACCATTGACGGGAACGTGGCGGTGGATTTCTTCGGCTTCATGGATGCCATGAGCGTAGTCGGAAATCTGGATATTGAGCTGACCGCGGAGGAAGCCGAGTACATCAACTCCGGCGGATGGGTTGAGATGGGAAGCCCGAACGACGGATGGAATCTGAAGGCAGGAGTGAATTCCATGACTCCCGCCCAGTACCTGGCCTTTGCGCGGATCCGCTATGTGGGCAATTCGGATTACGAGAGGACAGACCGGCAGCGTCGGGTTCTGACGGCCGCGTTTGACAAGGTCAAGGACAAGGGACTGACGGAGCTTCTCACCATGGCCAATCAGATGTTCCCCTATCTCACGACGGATCTCACCAATACGGAAATCCTGAGCTATGTGAAAACCGTTTTTGTGGACGGCATCACGGAGACAGAGAGCCGCAGAATCCCGGTGGACGGCTATTTCTCGGAGGAAATTATCGACGGTATGTCTGTGCTGGTTCCGGATCTTACCATGAACAGCCAGTACCTGCAGAACTATATTTACGGGACACCGGTGGATGAAAGCCTGGCCGGAAGTACGGATGAGCACACGGTAACCGACACAACCGGCGGGACTGATTCCTCAGGCACAGATACGGGGAGCGGTTACGACAGCAGCGAGTATGACAGCACAGGCGCCTATGACAGTACCTATACCCAGAACTACGATACCGGCGGCTATGACGGAACCTACGATTCCGGCACGGACTACGGCTACGGCGATTACGGCGGAACCGATACCGGCATCGGCTATCAGGATAACACCTACGGGTATCAGGATTCCGGAACCGGCACAGAGAACAGCTACGGAACCGGGGACTACGCGGATCCGGGAGCGGCGGATGGTACCTACGGGCAGTGACGGGATTCCGGAAAATAACAGTTACAGGGTTTTCAAAAGATGATTACAGTGTCAAAAGTCCGATGCCACGAGTCAACGAATGGGTGGCAAAAGGTGCTTCGGACACTTGTATGATAAGGCATTAGAAAGGAAGGGTTGCAATGAAAGGAATCGTTCTTGCCGGAGGCTCCGGCACCAGGCTTTATCCGCTGACAAAGGTAACATCCAAGCAGCTTCTGCCGGTTTATGACAAACCGATGATCTATTACCCGCTGTCTGTCCTGATGAATGCGGATATCCGGGATATTCTGATTATCTCCACACCTGCGGATACGCCGCGCTTTCAGGAACTGCTTGGGGACGGACATCAGTTCGGGCTGCATCTGCAGTATAAGGTTCAGCCTTCTCCGGACGGGCTCGCGCAGGCCTTTATTATCGGAGAAGAATTTATCGGAAAAGACGACGTCGCCATGATTCTGGGCGATAACATTTTCGCGGGGCACGGACTGACCAAACGGCTGCGCGCCGCAGTCAAACGCGCGGAGAACGGAGAGGGCGCCAGCGTGTTCGGCTACTATGTGGATGATCCAGAGCGTTTTGGCATTGTGGAGTTCAATGAAAAAGGACAGGCCATATCCATTGAGGAAAAGCCGCAGAAGCCGAAGAGCAATTACTGCGTGACTGGGCTGTATTTCTACGATAATCATGTCGTCGAGTACGCAAAGAATCTGAAACCGTCCGCCAGGGGCGAGCTGGAGATCACCGACCTGAACCGGATTTATCTGGAGCAGGGAAAGCTGAATGTAGAGCTTCTGGGACAGGGCTTCACCTGGCTGGATACCGGTACCCATGAGAGTCTGGCCGATGCCACCAACTTCGTTAAGACCATGGAGCAGCACCAGCACCGGAAGATCGCCTGCCTGGAGGAGATTGCCTATCTCAACGGCTGGATCTCACGGGAAGAGCTGCTGGATGATTACGAGGAGCTGAAGAAAAATCAATACGGCCAGTACCTGCTGGATGTACTGAACGGAAAATATGTGGATATTCTGAGCGAAAACCGGTAAACAGGCCGCCGCGCCGTTTTCCTTCGCGCAGAGAATGCAGAAAAACGGCAGGAAAAGAATAACCCCGGCAGAGGCAGAAGAGCCGGAAAAAGAGATGCAGGCAGAGTGCCGTAAGGAGGATTATATGAATATCGTAGTGACCGGCGGAGCCGGGTTTATCGGTTCCAATTTTATCTTTTACATGATGAAACAGCATCCGGATGACCGGATTGTCTGTCTGGACAAGCTGACCTATGCCGGAAATCTCTCTACACTGGAGCCGGTGATGGACAGCCCGAATTTCCGTTTTGTAAAAATGGATATCTGCGACAGAACCGCGGTATACGGCCTGTTTGAGGAGGAGCATCCGGATGTCGTGGTGAACTTCGCGGCGGAATCCCACGTGGACCGCTCTATTGAGAATCCGGAAATTTTCCTGCAGACCAACATTATCGGAACGTCTGTTCTGATGGACGCCTGCCGGAAATATGGCATTCAGCGGTATCACCAGGTAAGCACGGACGAGGTGTACGGAGATCTGCCGATTGACAGGCCGGATCTCTTCTTTACGGAGAATACGCCTCTTCATACCTCCAGCCCCTACAGCAGCTCGAAGGCATCCGCGGATCTGCTGGTAAACGCGTATCACAGAACCTACGGCCTGCCTACGACGATCAGCCGCTGCTCCAATAACTACGGCCCCTACCAGTTCCCGGAAAAGCTGATCCCGCTGATGATCGCCAACGCGCTGGCGGACAAGCCGCTTCCGGTCTACGGAGAGGGGCTCAATGTCCGCGACTGGCTGTACGTGGAAGATCACTGCAAGGCGATCGACCTGATCATCCGGAAGGGACGGGTAGGAGAGGTTTACAACATCGGCGGACACAATGAGATGCGCAACATTGATATCGTCCGTCTGATCTGCGAGGCGCTCGGCAAACCGGAGAGCCTGATCACTCATGTGACGGACAGGAAGGGACACGATCAGCGGTATGCGATTGATCCCGCAAAGATCCACAATGAGCTGGGCTGGCTTCCGGAGACGATGTTCAAGGACGGAATTAAAAAGACCATTCAGTGGTATCTGGATCATCAGGACTGGTGGAAAACCATCATCTCCGGCGAGTATCAGAACTATTATCAGAAGATGTACGGCAACCGCTGAGAGCAAACAGATTTGCCGGGACGCTGTGCTGCCGCAGGGAGAAAGCATCTGAACCAGGGGTTCGCTGCGCTGCCTGTCAGGCAGCCGTTTCCGGCTGTCGGTGAAAATGCCCTGTGCGGCAACCTGCTCCGCCAGGGCTTCAGGTGGTCAGCTGGTACGGCTGCAGGTGAAAATGCGGAGGATAAGAGCGGATATGAAATTTTTCGTCACGGGCGTGGCCGGACAACTGGGTCACGATGTCATGAATGAACTGAAAAAACGGGGCTATGAAGGAATCGGGAGCGATCTCGCCCCGGAGTACTCCGGCCTGCAGGACGGATCTCCGGTCTGCGGGATGCCTTATGTCTCCCTGGATATCACAGACGCTGGCGCGGTGGACAAGGCCGTTTCGGAAGTACGGCCGGACGTCATAGTCCACTGCGCGGCCTGGACGGCTGTAGATATGGCCGAGGATGACGATAAGGCGCAGAAGGTCCGGGCGATAAACGCCGGAGGAACGCAGAACATTGCGGATGCGGCGAAAAAGACCGGTGCGAAGATGATTTACCTGAGCACAGACTATGTTTTTGACGGACAGGGAACCAGACCCTGGGATCCGGACTGCAAAGACTACCGGCCGCTGAACTGGTACGGACAGACCAAGCTGGAGGGAGAGCAGGCTGTCAGCAGCACGCTGGACAAATATTTTATCGTGCGGATCGCCTGGGTATTCGGACGAAACGGGAAAAATTTTATCAAGACGATGCTTCAGGTGGGGAAAACACACGACGAGGTGCGTGTGGTAAACGATCAGATCGGGACGCCTACCTACACCCTGGATCTGTCCCGCCTGCTGGTGGATATGGCGGAGACGGAAAAATACGGTTATTACCACGCCACCAACGAGGGAGGCTACATTTCCTGGTATGATTTCACCTGTGAAATCTACCGGCAGGCAGGGCTGAAAACAAAGATTATACCGGTAACAACGGAGGAATACGGGCTGTCCAAAGCAGCCAGACCGTTTAACAGCCGTCTGGATAAGTCTAAGCTGGTGGAAAACGGGTTCCGCCCGCTTCCGGACTGGAAGGATGCGCTGCACAGATACCTGCAGGAAATCGGCGCGCTGGAGCACTGACGGGCGGAACAAGCCGGAGGTATTTTACGCATGGTTCAAATCCTTCTTGCTTCGTTTAACGGAGAAAAATATATCAGGGAACAGCTGGATTCCCTGCTTGGCCAGAATGATCCGGACATCCGGATCCTGGTCAGGGACGACGCTTCTACAGACCGCACGCCGGAGATTCTGGAGAAATATCAGGAGGCGAATCCGGGGCGGATCACGGTAATCCGGGATGCCCTTCCCGGAGGCAGCGCGGCCGCCAATTTTTTTGCTCTTCTGAGCCATGCTACAGCAGATTATATCATGTTCTGCGATCAGGACGACGTCTGGTTCCCGCAGAAGGTGAGCCGGACGCTGGAGGTTATGCGGAACGAGGAGAAAACTTCCCGCCCGAAGGAGCCGATTCTGGTATTCTCGGAATATATCGTTGCCGATGCAAAGCTGCAGCCCATGGACATCCGGGAAAGCCAGCTGCAGATCGCAAAATTTTATGGTACCCTGCCACGTCTGCTGGTCCAGAATTATGTGACCGGCTGCACCTGCATGCTGAATCGGGAGGCATACAGCCATCTGGGGGTGTATGAGCCTGGAATCCCCATGCACGACTGGTGGGCGGCGCTGTACGCAAGCGCTTTCGGCCATATTGTCCATTTTCCGGAAAAACTCATGCTGTACCGGCAGCACGGAGACAACCAGGTGGCGGCTAAGAATGTCAAATCCTTCCGCTATCGCCTGGACCGGCTGAAGGATCCGAAGACCAGGACGTCCATGCAGAGAAACTACCGCCAGGCGGAGATCTTCCGGCAGAGATACGGCGGCTCGATGCCGGAATCAAAAAGGAAGATTTTGGACGGCTTTCTGGAGCTTCGGGATCTTCCAAAGCCTGAGAGAGTACGGAAACTCATACAGGGAGGCTATCTGAAAGGGGACTTTGTCCGGGCGGCGGGTGAAATTCTGTTCCTCTGACCGGATAAAAAATGATATACTGCTGATGATGCCAGTGTCAAAAGCCAGACGCCGCGTATCATCATCAATGGGTGGCAAATAGTAATTTTACGAACCATATCGGTAAAGAATGTATAAAACAGTGAATGCTCTGTGAAGCGGCCGGTTTCCGTACAGGGAGCCGCTGGCAGGAGGAAGAACAGCAGGGGGCAAAAACAGCATGAAGAAGAGACATCTGGTAATAAGAGGGTTGGCAGCGGCGATGGCGGCTGTGTTTCTGACGGCGGCAGCACCGGTCTACGCGGAGGACAGCACCGGGACATCCGGGGCGGGGACAACGCAGTCTGTGCAGGACAGTGGAGGAACACCGTCTGGCGCGGTGGAAAGCGCAGGTACATCGTCCGGTATCGAAGACGGCAGTGGATCCGGAACAGTTGCGCAGAGTGGCAGTACCGGAGCGGAAAGCGGTTCCGTGTCTGTAACACCTGACGCGTCGGAGCCTTCTGCCGCACCGCAGGCAGACGCTGCGGGAGCAGACGATCCGGTAAAGAGCAGCAGCTCCGCGCAGGAGGAAACCCCGGAGGTGTCTGAGGAAGCAGAGCAGGAGAAAGAACTTCCGCACATGGATGTTCTCTACTCCGCCCATGTGCAGAACATCGGCTGGATGGGAGAAGTTTCCAACGGTGCGGAAGGCGGGACAGACGGCAGAAGTCTTCGCATGGAGGCTTTGAAAATCCGTCTCTCCGGGCAGGCAGATCTTCATGTCCACTATCAGGCTCATGTGCAGAACATCGGCTGGATGGGAGAGGCAGCAGACGGAGCCGTAACCGGAACGGAGGGCAGGAGTCTTCGCATGGAGGCACTGAAGCTGCGACTGACCGGAAACGACGCGGACAAGTATACCATCTGGTACCGTGTACATGCACAGAACATCGGCTGGATGGGTTGGGCAAAGAACGGTGAGACGGCCGGAACAACCGGACAGTCACTCCGTCTGGAGGCGATACAGATCCGTATTCTTCCGAACACGGAAGCTGCCCCGGCCAATGATGGTTCTACTTCGGTTCCTGCCTATGACGCGTCTGTGTCCATCCAGGCTCATGTACAGAATATCGGCTGGATGGGATGGGCTTCCGGGACGGCAGGGACAACCGGCAGAAGCCTTCGGATGGAAGCGGTCCGTATCGGACTGAATGGAGGAAGCGTCTCCGGGGGCATCGAGTACCGCACACACATCCAGAATATCGGATGGGAGAGCGGATGGGCCGCAAATGGTTCTACAAGCGGGACAGAAGGAAGAAGTCTGCGGCTGGAGGCCGTTCAGCTCCGTCTGACCGGCGATATCGCAAATTACTACGATGTCTATTACCGCGCCCACATTCAGAATTACGGCTGGTTGGGGTGGACATGCAATGGCCAGTCCGCCGGTTCTTCGGGGTGTTCCTATCGGATGGAGGCGCTGCAGGTTCAGCTTCGTATCAAAGGAAGCGGAGCTCCCGGCAGCACGGCCAACGCTTTTGTAAAGGATCAGATTCGTCTGAACGTACCCTGTGTCATGCAGTTCCCGGAACTTCCGACCGGCTGTGAATCGGTTGCCCTGACGAATCTGCTGCTTTATCACGGATTCCGTCTGGGTAAGACAAACATTGCGGATAATTATCTGCCTTATGGATCGAATTACGCGGTTTCTTTTGTCGGAAATCCGCACTCCGTGAACGGAGCGGGCGTTTACCCGCCGGGAATCGTCATTGCTGCAAACCGTTATCTGGCAGCAAAGGGAAGCAGCCTGCGCGCCTATGACATCACAGGTTCATCCATGGAACAGCTGTACTCTTATCTGGATCAGGGATATCCGGTTCTGGTCTGGTCCACTACAGGAATGGCTTCCCCGTATGTTACCGGACATCAGAGCTACGGGGGAAGAACTTACCCGTGGTTTTCACAGGAGCACTGCGTGGTGCTGAAAGGCTATAACAGACGGACGAATACCGTCTATGTAAGCGACTCTATTTCGGGTGATCTCGGCAGGAATGCCTCCCGGTTTACCGATCTTTACAATCAGATCGGAAGATTTGCGGCAGTCATCCGGTAAAAAGAGAATTTCGGCAGGATGGGAAGAGATCCGTACCCGGAAAGCTGGGACATCCGGCGGCGCTGCAGCAGCGGCTCCGCCGGTACAGGTGCATGGTACAGGGAAATGAAAGGATAAGGGAGCAGGAAGATCATGATCGTACTACAGATGGCAGTCCTGACCGTTCTTCTGGTTCCGGTCCCCTGGATGATCGGAAGGCTGGTTATTTCACGGGCTGGCTTCACGGAAATGTCGCTGCTGACCGGCAGTCTGGCAATGATACTGGCCGGAAATCTGGTCATGTGGGCGTGTTTTCAGGCAATTACACTTCCATTCGTTCTGACGGAGAGCAGTTTTCTGCTCCCCGTCATGTTATGGTGCGTGCTGACTGCCTTTTTTCTTTTCCTGTCATTTCTTACTTACCGGTCGGATATCAGGCATTCCCGTCCCGGAGTTTTGTCCCGTGTCAGACAGAAGCTTTCCCGTACCGATCTGCTTTTCCTGTTCCTTTCCATACTGCTGGTCGGATATCAATGCTATAAATTTGCCCTCCGCATGCACCTGGATGAAGATGACGCGCGTTTTGTGGCACTGGCCGTAGACGCGTGGAAGAACAACCGGATGTTCGTCGTACATCCCGGAAACGGGGACTATATCGGCCTGTATGTGGCGGACGATTTTGCCAAGGACGTTTCTTCTCCCTGGCCGCTGTTTCTGGCGCTTTTCCCGAAGCTGACCGGGGTTCATCCGGCTGTCTTCGCGCACACGATCTACCCCGTTTATCTGCTCCTTCTGTCCTACGCGGCCTATCTGCTGATGGGATATTTTCTCTTTCAGAAGAACCGGACAAAAACGCTTGCGTTTTTGGCAGCAGCAGCCCTTATGCAGATGTTCTTCGGCGGCGGCAGTCATTCCGAGGCAGCTTTCGCCCTCATCCGGATCTGGCAGGGAAAGGCACTTCTGGCGGCACTCGGAATTCCACTGTTTTTTACTCTTTATATCAAACTGGTGCAGGACAGGGACAGGCGGTTGTTCTTCCCG
>OCTW011601674.1_pt1 | contig 46275 bp, 35 predicted proteins | sample 1539671 | NCBI WGS metagenome assembly OCTW01 (sample SAMN02144230, study PRJEB22623) | gut metagenome | biome: sheep rumen | host: Ovis aries | place: New Zealand
CCCCACCCCCGGCCCCTCCCCTTGAAGGGAGGGGAGCAGCTGCGCCGTCATTCCTGTCATGTGAATGCTTTATAAAGCGGGCTTATTATTCGTTGCAAGGGAGCGAGGCGTGCTCTCAGCTCAGCTCCTCAGTCAGCACCGACTCGAGCTCCTCGGCTGAGAGGCGCAGGCGGAAGTCGCCGCCGCGGGCGACGCTGATGGCGCCCGTCTCCTCGGAGACGATGATGCAGAGTGCGTCGCTCTCCTGGCTCATGCCGAGGGCGGCGCGATGGCGCAGGCCCAGCTCCTTGGGGATGCTGAGGTCGTGGCTGACGGGGAGGATACAGCCGGCGGCGCGGATGCGGTGGTCGTGGATGATCATGGCGCCGTCGTGCAGGGGCGAGTTCTTGAAGAAGATGTTCTCGATGAGCCGCTGGTTGATGGCCGCGTCGACGACGTCGCCCGTGGCCACGATGTCCTGCAGGCTCTGCGAGCGCTCCCAGACGATGAGTGCGCCGACCTTCTGCTTCGACATCGACATGCAGGCCATGACGACGGGCATGATGTCGCGCTTGAGCTGCTCGCGGCTGACGTTGCCCAGGCGCTGCGGCACGAAGAAGTGGATCATGCGGCTGACGCCCTGTCGCGTACCTATATTATATAGGAACCGGCGGATGTCCTCCTGGAAGAGGATGATGAGGGCGATGGCGCCGACGGAGACGAGCTTGTCGAGGATGGTGCCCATGAGGCGCATCTCGAGCACCTGCGACATGAAGATCCATACGACGATGAAGATCATGATGCCCACGAAGATGTTGAGCGAGCGGGTCTCGCGCATCAGCCGGTAGATGTAGTAGAGCATCATGGCCACCAGCAGGATATCGATGAAGTCTTTTATTCCGAACGAGATCATAGTTGTAGCGATTTTACTATCTTTATGCATTCCACGGCCTGGAGCACGTCATGGACTCTCAATATGCTTGCGCCTTTCATCAAGGCGATGGTGTTGAGCACGGTCGTACCATTGAGACAGTCATCGGGCGTCGAATCCAATAATTTGTAGATCATTGACTTACGGGAGACGCCGACGAGCAGGGGGAGGCCCATGACCTCGAGGCGCTCCAGCTCGGCCATGAGGCGATAGTTCTCCTCAAGCGTCTTGCCAAAGCCGAAGCCGGGGTCGAGGATGATGTCCTTCTGACCCATGGAGCGCAGCTGCTGCACCTTGCGGGCGAAGGCGAGGAGCGTCTGGCGCAGGTCGGGCTGCACGGACATCATGACGTAAGGCACGCGCAGGCGGCTGACCATCCGGAACATGGCTTCCGAGCCCTCGCTGACGTCGTTGACGATGTCGGCGCCCAGCTCCTCGACGGCCATGCGGGCCACGTCGGGGCGGAACGTGTCGACACTGACGACGGCGTCGGGCTGCTCGCGCCGCACGACGCTGAGGGCGCGCCTGAGGCGCTCCGCCTCGTCCGCCTCGCTGACGGGCTCGGAGCCGGGCCGGGTGGAGCAGGCGCCCACGTCGATGATGCGTCCGCCCTCCGCGATGATCTGGTTGGCGCGGCGCGCGATGTCGGCCTCCGTCAGCTGTCGGCTGGAGGCGAAGAAGGAGTCGGGCGTGGCGTTGAGGATGCCCATGACGAGGGGCTCGCTGAGGTCCAGCAGTCGGCCCCGGATGTTCAATGTGTAGTCCATACAGCGGACAAAGTTACAAAATCTTCGCGACACAATCCGTCTGCCGGCGGTATTTTTTTCAAAATATGGCGTCAAAACGGAGCAAATGCAGATTTCGGGCGGCGATTTGTCGACAAAAAACGCCAGAAAACTATTTTCAAGGCTTGAAAATAGATTTTCAAGTCGTGGAAATATATTTTCAAGGCTTAAAAATAATAAACCACGACGTGAAAATAGTTGTCAGGCGGCTTTCCCGCCGTCTATTGTTGTTTTTTTATGAGTTTTTATTTGCCCGAACCAGAAATAAGGCGTAACTTTGCAGCGAATTATTAGGAGGCGACGTGTCTCACGTCGCAGCAAGCCGCTGGATTGCGACGTGGGACACGTCGCCTCCTACTGCAAAGCGGCGTAATAACCATTAGTTATATAGAAGGTAAATTAGCAATCATCTGTTATGGACATCAAGCAACTCTACGAGCTCTACCGCCAGCATCCGACGATCACGACCGACTCGCGCGAATGCCCCGAAGGCTCTATCTTCCTGGCCCTCAAGGGCGACAAGTTCGACGGCAACCGCTTTGCCACACAGGCCCTGGCGAAGGGCTGCGCCCTGGCCATCGTCGACGACGCGGCCGTGGCGGCCTCCGACGCGCGCTGCATCCTCGTCGACGACACGCTGCAGACGTTTAAGGACCTGGCCCGCGAGCACCGCCGCCAGTTCAACATCCCCGTCATCGGCATCACCGGCACCAACGGCAAGACGACGACGAAGGAGCTCATCCGCGCCGTGCTCTCGAAGAAATACAACGTGCTGGCCACGGAGGGCAACCTGAACAACGACGTGGGCGTGCCCAAGACGCTGCTGCGCCTGCGCCCCGAACACGAGATCGCCATCATCGAGATGGGGGCCAGCCACCCCGGCGACATCAAGACCCTGGCCGAGACGGCCGAGCCGACGTGCGGACTGATCACCAACGTGGGGCGCGCCCACCTGCAGGGCTTCGGCTCCTTCGAGGGCGTCTGCCGCACGAAGGGCGAGCTCTACGACTACCTGCGCTCGCGCCAGGACGGCCTCGTCTTCATCAATGCGGACAGCGACGAGCTGGTCGACATGCTGACGGACGACCTCTGGTGCACCCCCTACTCCACTGACCCCGAGAAGCAGTATTCGTGCATCTCGGGCGAGGTGATGACAACCCCTCCCAGCCTCCCCGAAGGGGAGGAGGGCCTGGCGGGGTCCAAGGGCTACGGATATGATGACGGCAGGGTGAGCGCATCGAAGTACAACGGCGCCAGCCCCTCCTCCCCTTCGGGGAGGCCGGGAGGGGTCTACCTGCGTTTCCGCTGGCGCAAGCCGCTGATGGAGCTCGAGCAGGAGGGCGCCTCGCAGAAATGGCATAAGGTGCAGACGCAGCTCGTCGGCGCCTACAACATCTACAACGCGCTGGCCGCCATCGCCGTGGGCATCAACTTCGGCGTCGACCGCAAGATGATCTGCCAGGCCCTCGAGGAATACCACCCGACCAACAACCGCTCGCAGCTGACCGAGACGGAGCGCAACCGCCTCATCGTCGACGCCTACAACGCCAACCCCTCGTCGATGCAGGCCGCACTGGAGAACTTCTCGCAGATTCCCGCACAGCGCAAGATGCTCATCCTGGGCGACATGCGCGAGCTGGGCCCCACCAGCCGGGAGGAGCACCAGGGCGTCGTCAACTACATTGAGACGATGGAGGACCTGAGCGACGTATGGCTCGTCGGACAGGAGTTTGCCAAGACGGACAACCACTTCCGCCACTTCGACAGCGTCGACGACGTGAAAGCGGCCATCGCCCAGGAACAGCCCGAGGGCCGACTCATCCTCATCAAGGGCAGCAACAGCATGCGGCTCTATGAACTGCCCCCGCTGCTGTGAGAGGTTATGAATAAGGAGTTTAGGAGTATGGGAGTTTAGGAGTTTAGACGTTAGTTTTAATCCATAGATGGCAGCCATCAGACTATCGTCTAAACTCCTATACTCCCAAACTCCTAAACTCCCCCCTCCAAAAAATAAACAAATAAAAATTACACTATGTTCAAGATTATGAGATTGTTCTTCATGGCCGTGCTCGCCGTCACGGCCGTGGCCTGCACGGAGAAGCAGGCACCATGGCGCGAGATGCCCGTACGGGGCAACGCCGTCTACTACTGGCGCACCAGCCTGCAGCTCGACTCCACAGAGCGCGGCTTCATGGCCGACCACCACGTCGGCCGCATCTACTGCCGCTACTTCGACGTCGTGCTGGGCGGCGCCGACGTGCCCATGCCCAACGCCACGATCACGTTCGGCGACAGCCTACAGCTGCCTGACTCGACGGAGCTCGTGCCCACGGTGTTCATCACTGAAAACTGCCTCAGGGGCAACGAGGTGGACAGTCTGCCGCGCCGCATCGTCAGCCGCATCCTGCAGATGAACGCCACCAACGGCCTGGGCGACGTCAGCGAGATCCAGATCGACTGCGACTGGACGGAGCGCAGCCGCGAGACGTTCTACGCCCTGCTCAGCGACATGCGACAGATCTGCCAGCAGCACGACATTCGCCTCTCGGCCACCATCCGCCTCCACCAGCTGCAGATGCCGGCCCCGCCCGTCGACTACGGCGTGCTGATGCTTTATAACACAGGCGCACCCGAGCGCTTCGAGGAGCGCAACCCCATCCTCGACCTGCGCGACGTGAAGCCCTACGTGAAGTACCTGGCCGACTACGAGCTGCCGCTGGCCACGGCCTACCCTGTGTTCCAGTGGCGACGCGTCGTCCATGGCGTCACCATCGACCATGAGGCCGACCTGCAGACCATCCTCGACGTGAAGAAGGCCGTCGAGGCCCGCCGCCCCGACCTCTCGCAGCTCATCCTGACCTACCACCTGTCAACCCAGAATATCAACCGTTATACCGCCGATGACTATGAAACGATTTATCACGATTAACCTGCTCCTGCTGGCCGCCATAGCCGAGGCCATGGCCTGCGCCATACCGCCCACGCACAACTGGTATCTCTTCAGCGTCGTACGCGAGGGCGACTTCGCCCAGCGCGTCAACGAGCAGACGCTCGACAACTGGCGCGTCTACCTCGGACAGGAGGACCGCCTCTTCTGGTTTGAGGCCGACGCCATCATGGCCGCCGCACGCCGCAAGGGCGACCAGCTCATGGTGAGCTATCTAGAGCATCTCGACACCTATCTCAACATCGCCCGCGACACGGAGTGCGAGTCGTGGGACTATCCCACGAGGGAGGAGCTCGACAGCCGTCGCAGTGCCCTCGAGGGCCTTCGCGACTACGCCATGTCGAAGCTCGACAGCCGCCTGCGCAGCCAGCACGCCCTGCTACTGATGCGATGCAACATGCTGCTGGGCGACCACGAGGCGAACGTCGGCTTCTGGGAGCAGAAGGGCAGCAAGCTCATCGAGAGCGTCTATCGCGACATGATGCGCAACATCTATGCCGGCGCACTGCTCAAGACGGGTCGCACAGACGAGGCCACGCAGATCTTCGTCGAGCAGGGCGACGCGGCCAGCCTCAACACCTATTATTATGACAAGCGGTCGGCCGACGACATCGAGCGCGAATACAACATGAACCCCGACTCGCCCGCCATGCCCTTCCTCCTGCAGGACTTTGCCAACAATGCGCAGGAGGCCGTCGACGGACTCGAGGAGTGCAACTGGCCCGGCAAACTCTTCATCCGCAACATCGAGAAGGAGGAGTGCGAGCGGATGCGCGAGCTGGCACGCCGTGTCGTCAAGGACGGCAAGACGAGCGAGCCCGCACTGTGGAAGTCGCTCGAGGCATGGCTCGAATACCTCTTCGGCGACCATAAGAAAGCCTCGAAGGCCATCGCCGAGGCCATGAAGCTGAAGGGCTCGGAGCGCACGATGGACAACGCCCGCGTGCTGCGCCTATTTATCACAGCGCAGGAGGCCGACGACGACTTCATCGCCCAGGAACTCGCGTGGATCGAGCAGCAGGCCGACGCCATGCGCGCCCCCGAGGACTACTACGACAACCACTACACGCACGTCTACGACCGTCTGGTGCATCAGGTGCTCGTCGACCGCTACATGAACAGCGGCCAGCCCGAGTTCAGCATCGCCCTCATGGCCGCCAAGTCGGAGATGGCCGAGCGGTTCTACGAGAAGCGCTACGCCAACGAAGACCTCGGGGGCTACGGCTGGAACGACGACTACTCGACGGAGTTCTTCGTGCTCATCGACTCCGCATCGACGGCCGATGCCGAGCGCTACCTGCAGTTCGTCACGCGCAAGGACGCCGCGTCGTCGGCTCTCGGCAAATGGCTCACGGGCCACATTGCCCACAACGCTGAGTTCCTGCACGAGGTTGTCGGCACGAAATACCTGCGCGAGGGCCAGTGGCAGAAGGCCATCGACCACCTCAGCCAGGTGTCGCTCGACTTCGTCCACCAGATGAACATCGCGCCCTTCATGGCTCAGCGCAACTACACCACCGAGCCATGGATCCGCCGACAGTGGATCAAGGAGGAGCTGCAGCGCCCAGGCAGCGCCATGCCCGCCAGCAACCAGAAGCTCGACTTTGCCCGCGAGATGATGGCGGCCGAGCAAGCTTACGACAAGGCCAAGGGCGCCGAACGCCAGCAGCAGGCCTATGAGCTGGCCGTGCGCTACTATCAGGCCTCGCTCTACGGCGACGCGTGGTATCTCACCGAGTACGGCAAGAGCAGCTACTGCTCAGCCGACGAGCCCAAGCCGGCCTTCGTCGTGCGGGCCCGCGAGCTGCTCGAGGAGGCAGCCAAGGCCAGCGACTACGCCCTGCGCGAGCACGCCATCTTCGCCCTGGCCTATGCTCCCTACGACAACTGGCATGAGTATAAGTGGAGCGACGCGAAGAACGACTTCGTGGCCATCCCGATGAAGGAGACGCAGGAATATGCCGCCATGAAGCGCCTCAGCGACTTTGCCCGCCAGAACAGCGCCAGCCTGAGCCCGTACGTCTCACGCTGCGACATCCTCAAGCAGTTCCAGAAACAACAATAGAAAAGTTTTTAAGGAAAAATTTGCGCGTTCCACAAAAAAGTTGTAACTTTGCACCCGCTTACAAGCAAAGGCGGGATGTAGCGCAGTTGGTAGCGCACTACGTTCGGGACGTAGGGGTCGGGCGTTCGAGTCGCCTCATCCCGACCAAAAAAGCGACAATCGAAGAATTTCGGTTGTCGCTTTTTCTTTTCCAACCTTGCTATTGCTTGAAAACAAGGGCTCAGCAGATTTATTCGTAGGAGACGTAGGGGCGCAGGCGGGCAATGACGTCATCGGGAAACTCGGGGAGGAGCGACAGGTCGTGGAGGTCGTGGATGGGACCTTGCTGACGACGGTAGTCGACGATGGCGCGGGCCATGTAATAATTGATGTAGGGATGGCGCTTGAGGTCGTTGAGCGAGAGGCGGTTGATCCTGAGCGAGGGCTCGATTTTTGCAGAAACGACGAAGAAAATCGCCGATTCCATCGGAAAATCATCAATCTCGCGCAGCTGGTCGACAGAGGTATAACCACCCAGTCTGCGGCCATAGTCGAGGATGCGTCGGGCGAAGAAGCTGCCGATGCCGGGGACGGTCTTATAGACTGTCGTGTCGAGGGCATTGAGGTCGACGGTCTCGCCGGCCTTTATCTTTGGCGAATAGACGACGGGAGCCGCGGCATGGGCACTATCAGCGACGCCAGACGAGAGCGAGGTCTCTGAACGTGCGTGCTGGCGAGGGAGACGGAGGGTCGAGGCGGGCAGATAGTCGGGCGAGATCTGAATGTATGGCTCCAGCTCGCGATACTGCTTGACGGTGAGCCCGTAGAGATTGGCGAAGTCGGCCTTCTCGCGATAGATGCCTCCCGCAGCACGGTATTTATAGATGTTGCGCACCTGCCAGGGCTGCAGGCCGAGGCGAAGCAGCTGGGTGGAGTCGGCCGTGTTGGGGTCGAAGGCGAAGCGCTCCACGCGACGGCCCTCGACGTAGTAGTACTTCGGTGCCGACGAAGCGGTCCTTTGACCATGCTGAAGGGGCGCTTCGACGGCATCGAAGCGGTCCTTTGCCGCATCGTCCTTGCCACCGGCAAAGAAGAAGGCAGCAAGGGCAATGACGCCCACGACGAGGAGTGCGAGCAGCACCTGGCGGTCGCTCTTGTTCAGATAGATCAGGTCGCGCCACGTCATATCACTCCCAACTGATTGAGGAAGATGAGCAGGATGCCCACGGGACAGACGAAGCGCACGGCAAAGAGATAGATGCCGAAGAGGCGACCGCGCAGTCGGCCATTGTTGGTGAACTCCTCATGGATGATATGTTTAGGCACAAACCACCCCAAGAAGATGCAGGTCAGGAATCCGCCGATGGGCAGGAACAGCTGGCCAGTGACGAAGTCGAACAGATCGAAAAGCGACTTGCCAAACAGCTCGATATGGACATCGCCCAAGGACAGGCTGCAGAAGGCGCCGATGACGGCACAGCAGGACGTGACGATCCATGCCCCGGCCCGCCGCGAGATATGAAGCTCCTCATGGAAGAAGGCCGTGCTGACCTCATGGAGCGACATGAGCGACGTCAGGGCCGCAAGGGACAGGAGGGCATAGAAGAGGAGGCCCACCACGTAGCCTACGATCGGCATGGACCCGAAAGCCTGCTGGAAGACATTGGGCAGGGTGATGAAGACGAGCGAGGCGCCGCTGTCGGGACTGACGCCCACGGAGAAGGCAGCTGGGAAGATCATGAGGCCGGCCAGGATGGCGACGACGCAGTCGATGACGGCAATCTGCGAGGCAGAGTGGACGAGGTGGGTGTCGCGGCTGAAATAGCTGGCGTAGGTGCAGAGGCACCCCATGCCCACGGAAAGCGAATAGAAGGCCTGGCCCATGGCTCCGAGGAACACCTCGCCGTTGAGTTTGCTCCAGTCGGGCGAGAAGAGGAAGCTGATGCCCTTGCCGGCCCCAGGCAGCATGCACGAGGCCACGACAATGATGAGCAACAGGACGAAGAGGGTCGGCATCATCAGCTTCGAGGCGCGCTCGATGCCTTTCTCGACTCCCCGCACGATGATGAAGTGGGTGATGAGGAAGAAGATGAGCATCCATACGATCGGCTTCCACGGATTCTGGCTGAAGTCGGTGAAGAACTGCTGGATGTATTGCGGGTCGCCCTTGAGCTTACCAGCCAGCGATGCATAGACATACTGCAGGCACCAGCCAGAGACGACGGCATAATAGCTCGTGATGAGGAATCCGGTCAGCACGCCCAGCAGGCCGATCAGCCGCCACGGTCCGCTGTTCGACAGGCTCGAATAGGCCCGCACCATGTTGGTCTGGGCCCGCCGCCCGATGATAAACTCATTGAGCATGCAGGGGATGCCCAGCAAAAGCACGCACCCTATATAAATAAGGATAAAGACGGCACCGCCGTTCTGGCCAGTCATATATGGGAATCGCCACACATTGCCTAACCCCACTGCCGAGCCGGCCGTGGCGAGGATGATGCCGAGGCGGCTGCCGAAGTTTGCGCGTTTCGTCTGTTTCATTTTCTCGAGAATATTAGTATTTCGCTTGCAAAATTATAAAATTATTCTTAACTTTGCAACCAAATTGAAACGAAAATGAAAATAGCACGCTTTTTATTAAGGAAATTCCCCCTGACTCTGCTCTGTCTGGCCCTCATCGTCTATCTATCACTGGTCATCGACATCCCTGAGACGCCGCTCGATAACGTCGCCCTCATCGACAAGTGGACCCACTTCGTCATGTATGGCGGCTCATGCACGGTGATGTGGTGGGAATATCTGCGCTGCCATCAGCGGATGAACTGGCCGAAGATATGGCTCTTTGCGTTTTTAGGCATGATCGTGCTTGGCGGCGTGATAGAGATTCTGCAGCCTTACGTAGGGCGCTCGGGCGAGTGGCTCGACTTCGTGGCCGACACGGTGGGTGTCCTGCTTGGCGCAGGCATTGGGATGATGATAAAAAAAATAATGTGGAAGGAGCACTAAAGCGTGTCCTTCCACATTTTGTAGGGGAACAGGCGAAGGCGAGAGTTATAGAAGCGGCGGTCGCCCGTCACCTCAATTCCGATGAAATCGGGGATTTTTGCATCCTCGTCCGTCGATTTCAGTTCCACCTCGGCCATCACGAGGCCCTCGTTGTCGCCATAGAACTCGTCCACCTCAAAGGTGTGGCCCTCGTAGTCGACGAGGTAGCGCCGCTTGTCGATGATGCCCGCCTCACAGAGTTGGAAGAGGTGGTCGGCCTCGTCGAGCGTGATTTCCTTCTCGAACTCATAGCGGCTCAGTCCCCCGTCCATTGAGGGGCCCTTGATGGTGAGGAAAGCCTGGTCGTCGCGTCGGCGGACGCGTACTGACGGCCGTCCGCCTCCGCTGCAGAGGTAGCCCTGACGGATGCGATAGCTCCGATGCGCCATCTGCTTGAAACTGGCATCGCGCACCAGGAACTTCCGCTCGATTTCCATTCCGCTCATGCGTCTCAGCCCATCATGGTGGCCACCCACACGAGGTAGCACAGTGCGGCGACGATGAGTGCGCCGAAAATCCAGTTCACCACTTTGCGGCCCTGGGCCTCTTGTTTCTTCTCGTAAGCCTTCTGCTTAGCATTGAGATGTTTTTCGTCTTTCTTTGCCATGTGATAAATAATTATAAATTATAATTTATGATTTACACTCATCATTCATCACTCTCGGAGGGGAACTCCATGAGGTAGGCCTTGATGAATCCGTCGAGTTTGCCGTTCATCACGCCGTCGACGTCGGAGGTCTGATAGTTCGTGCGGTGATCCTTGACGCGCTTGTCGTCGAAGACGTACGAGCGGATCTGGCTGCCCCACTCGATCTTCTTCTTGCCGGCCTCAATCTTAGCCTGGGCCTCAAGGCGCTTCTTCATGGCGCGGTCGTAGAGCTGCGACTTGAGCAGCTTCAGCGCGCGCTCCTTGTTCTTAGGCTGGTCGCGCGTCTCGGTGTTCTCGATGAGGATTTCCTCCTCCTCGCCCGTGTCAGAATCGGTGTACCAGTAGCGCAGGCGGACGCCCGACTCCACCTTGTTGACGTTCTGGCCGCCAGCACCCGAGGAGCGGAACGTGTCCCATGAGAGCTTGGCGGGGTCGACGTAGACCTCGATGGTGTCGTCGACGAGGGGCGTGACGAATACACTGGCGAACGACGTCATGCGCTTGCCCTGAGCGTTGTAGGGCGAGACGCGCACCAGACGGTGGACGCCGTTCTCCGACTTCAGGTAGCCGTAGGCATACTCGCCGCCCTCGATCTGCATGGTGACGCTCTTGATGCCGGCGTCGTCGCCCTCGAGGATGTTCGAGATGGTGACCTTGTAGCCGTGAGCCTCAGCCCAGCGCATATACATTCGCATGAGCATCTGCGCCCAGTCCTGGGCCTCCGTGCCGCCCGCGCCGCTGTTGATCTTCAGCACGCAGTCCATCGGGTCCTCCTTCTGGCGCAGCATGTTCATCAGCTCGAGGTTCTCGATGGCCTTGACGGCCTGCTCGTAGTCGCGGTCGACCTCCTCCTCAGTGACCATCTCGTCCTTATAGAAATCGAAGGCCAGTTGCAGCTCGTCGGCCTTCAGCCGGCAGTCGTTATAGCCGTCAATCCATCGCTTGATGGACTTCACCTTCTTCATCTGTTCCTCGGCCCGCTTGGGGTCGTCCCAGAAGTCGGGGGCCTGCGTGCGCAGTTCCTCCTCCTCATATTCCATCTGTTTCTCGTCGATGCGGAGATATCGGTGCAATTTCTCCGTCCTGTCCAAAATGTCTTTTAACTGGTCTTGCGTTATCATGGTGCAAAGTTACAAATAAGCGGACGAACTGCCAAACAATTCGCCCGCTTTTTTAGTTTTATGGTCACATTAAGCCTGCTCAGAGCGGCATCAGAAGGCCATGCTGACGGCCGCACCGTCATAACTGACGGTCTTCCTGGAGCCATCGGGCATGACGACACGGAACGTCCGGCTTCGGAGCATGCCGGGATAGCTGCCCTGGCGCCGGCCGACGGTCAGCATGCGCTTGGCGTCGTCCCAATGGAAGGTGATCTCAGTAAACAGTCCCTGCTCGTAGCCATAGCCGTCGCCCTCATCCTCATAGAGCGTGAAGTCGCCGTCAGCACCAGGGTAGACCCGGATTTCCAGGTCGTCCCACGGTTTCTCGTCGCAGTATTGGACAGCCGGTCCGAAAGGAATGATGCTTCCGCCACGCACGTAGACAGGCATGTCGGCGATGGACGTCGGGCGCTGAACGGTCTGTCCGCCATCGTGGCGCTCGAGGGTGAAGAAGTCGTACCACACGCTGCCCTGTGGCAGATAGACGTCGTATGGTGCGGCCCCTTGACGCGGGTCAGGATAGATGAGATGTCCCTGCTTCTTCCGGTCACGCCATGTGAAGAGCGGGTCAGTGACGGGTTTGACGAGGAGTGCGTGGCCAAACATATACTCGTCGTTCAGGCGGATAGCCGTCTTGTCATTGACGAAGTCCATCACCAGCGGACGCATCATCATTCCGCTGTGCTGCACCACCTCGCCCGCCATGGAATAGATGTATGGGAGCAGCCGATAGCGCAGCTTGACGGCGTCGACCATGGCGTCGTAGGCCCAGTCGCCTTTCTGTCCGAAGTGATAGATTTCGCTCATCATGGGACTAGAGCAGTGGTTGCGCATCAAGGGCAGGAACGTCCCCCACTGCATCCATCTCACCTGCAGCTCCTGCACGGCCGGGCTCTTGGGGTCATTACCGATGTCCCAATAGAAGAAGCCCCCGATGTCGGTGTTCCAGAAGGGTATGCCGCAGAGTGTATAGTTCAGTCCCGACGGAATCTGGTTTTTCATCTCTTTCCATGACGCATTGATGTCGCCGCTCCATGAGAAGGTGCCATAATGCTGTAGGCCGAAGGCGCCGCTACGCGTCATCTGCACCGAGCGTTTCCCCCGATAATTCTTCAGCTTTTTGACTTTCTGGTTTTCGGCAGCCCGCTGATGCTCGTAGATGCCCCGATTGGTCATCAGGGGGAAGGCATTCTTCACTGACCGCCATGTGCCGGCATAGGTCATATACTCGTCGTCGCCCGGCTGCTCGAAGTGGTCAGGCTCAGTAGAGTCAGTCCACCAGGCGTCAAAGCCGATCCTGTACAGGTTGGTGAGCTGCTGCCAATAGATGTCGCGAGCCTTGGGATTAAAGGGGTCGTAGGGCATCACGCCGTTGTTGCGTGGCCACGTATCGAAAGGCAGCAGTGCGTTTATCGCCTTCATCTTGGCATAGCCTTCGGTCCATGGCCCGAAGTTGGCCCAGATGCTGATCATCAAGTGAGCGTGGTGGTCGTGCACGTATTCTGCCATTTCCTCCGGGCTCTTGATGCGCGGTTCTATCCCTTTGGCCTTATATTCAGCGGCCATCTGCTGCAAGTCTTTTGGCAGATACTTCTCCCACGCGGGATCGCCCACCTTATTGATATAGTAAGGGTTTTCAAACCTCATGGCGTTCCAGTTGGAGTCGCAGCCCCAGTACTGCCAGTCCTGGACGATGCCGTCGAGCGGTATCTCGAGTTGGCGATAGCGGTCGAGCACCTCGCAGAGCTCGTCGCTCGTCTTGTAGCGCTCGCGGCACTGCCAGTGGCCCATCGTCCAGAGGGGGAACATCGTGGCCTGTCCTGAGAGTTGTCTCACGCCGGCAATGACGCCGTCCATTGTGCCGTCGCGATAGATGAAATAATAGTCGATGAAGTCGCTGACCTCCGATGTGAACGTCATGCCGCCGGCATTATCCTCGAACTCGCTTCGGCCGGCATTGTCCCAGTAGAGTCCGTAGCCTTTCTCGGATGCGATGTAAGGGATGGCCGTATAGGTGTTGTTGTTCCACAGCTTGACGGTCCGGTTGCGCCAGGTCATGGCCGTATCGCGCAACTGTCCAAGGCCGTAGACAGCCTCGTCGGCGTCGAGTTTCCATGTCTGCGAGATGCGCAGTCGCCCAGCATCGGCATCACCCTCGCGGCGGGCCATCTTGCTGGCTGTCTCGCTGAGCAGCAGCTGTCCCTCGCGGTTTCTGAAGGTGACGCAGCCTGTCGCGTCGTCGATGCTCGCCTTGACATTCGGGTCAGTCGCGCCGTTCTCCTCCAGGATGACCGAAAAGCTCTGCTTCTCAGGCATTCTCCCTTCTCCGGGATACTTCACCACGCGCACGATATCGTCCGACAGATAGGTCACACGAATGGTCGTGCCGTCAATCACTCTGACGTCGGCTCTCGACGCCGGTTTCTTGGCTGCCGCCGTGTCCGTCAGGGCAAGGATGAGCGACAAGGCCGTCAGCAGGAGTTTAGGATACATCATATAGACAATCTTAGTCAGTCATTCTTCGTACATCGCGTCGATTTCCTTCCGGTAGTTCTCGTTGAGCACGCGGCGCTTGATCTTCAGCGTGTTGGTCAGCTCGCCGCGCTCGAGCGAGAAGCCCTGGGGCAGCAGCGTGAAGCGCTTGATCTGCTCGTAGGGGGCCAGCTGCTGCTGCAGCGTGTCGATGCGGTCCTTGAGCATCGCGATGATCTGCTTGTTGCGGCAGAGGTCCTCGCGGCCTTCGAAGGCGATGTCGTGCTCGCGGGCATATTCCTCGAGCAGATGATACTCCGGCACGATGAGTGCGGAGACGAACTTGCGCTGGTCGGCGATGACGGCCACCTGGTCGATGTACTTGTCGACCAGCAGCTTCGACTCGACCATCTGCGGGGCGATATACTTGCCGTTGCTGGTCTTGAAGAGGTCCTTGATGCGCTCTTTGAGGAAGAGCTCGCCGTTCATCATGTAGCCCGAGTCGCCGGTGCGGAAGTAGCCGTCAGGGGTGAACGACTGGCGGGTGGTCTCGTCGCGCTGATAGTAGCCGCGGGTGATCGTGGGACCCTTCAGCAGGATCTCGCCCTCGTCGCTGATGCGCACGGAGATACTGTCGATGGGGTGGCCTACGCTGCCGACGGTGAAGGGCTTGCCCAGGTGGTCGCACGAGACGGTGGCGAGCGACTCGGTCAGTCCGTAGCCGACGATCATGTTGATGCCGATGGCGTGGACGAACTCCTCGACGTGGGGCGAGACTGTGGCGCCGGCCGTCGGGAAGAAGTGGGCATTCTCCAGGCCCAGCTCCTTGCGGACGAGGGAGAAGACGGTCTTGTTCAGCGCTTCATATTCCAGATGGAGGGCCAGCGGGGGCCGCTTGCCCAGCGCCAGGTATTCGATGTTGTGGCGGCGGCCGACGGTCAGGGCGTGGCGGAACAGCTTGCGCTGCACGGGGCCGCTCGACTCGATCTTCTCCATCACGCCCATGTAGACTTTCTCCCAGAAGCGGGGCACGCTCGACATGCACGTCGGGTGGGTCTCGCGCATGGTCTGCTGCACCTCCTGCGGATAGGTGTTGACGATGAGGCGGGCGCCGACGGTGATGCACAGGATCTTCCAGCCCTTCTCAAACACATGGGTGAAGGGCAGGAAGTTGAGCACGCGGTCGTCCTCGGTCACGGGCACGCACTTGCCGTTGGCCTCGAAGGCGGCGTGGTATTGGCCCATAGAGAGGATGACGCCCTTGGAGTCGCCCGTCGTGCCGCTGGTGTAGAGGATGTTGGCCGTGTCGTCCATCGTGGCGGCCTGCTGGCGGGCCTCCACCTCGCTCTGGCGGGGCAGCCCCTCGCCCAGCTTGAGGAAGTCGGCGAACGACATGGCCGTCGGGTCGCCCTTGGGGATGACGACGGCCGGGTCGAAGACGATGATCTTCTGCAGCGAGTGGCAGGTGGTGAAGATGCGGCGGGCCTTGTCGTACTGCTCCTGCTCGCCGACGAAGAGGAAGCGGATGCGGGCGTCGTTGACCATATACTGGATCTGCTGCTCGGAGCTCGTCGCATAGAACGGGATGGTGACGGCCCGGATGCCCCATGCGCCGAAGTCGGTGAACAGATACTCCACCGAGTTCTGCGAGAAGACGCCCACGTTCTCCTGCACGCCGACGCCCATGTTGAGCATGGCGTTCGACGTCTGCTTCACCTTCCCCAGAAACTGGCGCCACGACATCGAGTGCCATTGCGTGTTGCCGCGGCCATAATCCTTGTAGATAAGCGCTTCGCGGTCGCCCCAGTGGTCGGCCACATCGTAGATGAGTCGTGATAGATGGCTGTTGATCTGCATAATTTTCCCTCCCTGTTAATCCTTATTTGCTGCAAAAATAAACAAAAAATGCGGGAATTGCAAATAAATCAGGGAAAAAGTGACGTCGTGGGCTGCCGAGGCGGTCGCTGAGAGCCCCGTCCAGGCGGTTCTGGAGGGCTATTGATTGTAAAGAATTATCCGATTCAATTGTTAAGAAAACACAAGTCGTTGATTTCCAGTCACATTACATGCCACCAGAAAAGAAGCGGTGCTTTTCGATTCAAAAAGGACCGCTTCTCGAGTGAAAAAGCGGCACTTCTCGGAGTGAGAAGCACCGCTTTTCCTATAAAGGAGTGTTAGTTTGTAAAGGAAATTCCGAGTCTCAGACGAAGCTGATGACGCCCTGTGCGACGTCCTGCTGGGCGCTGTCCGGACGCTGGGCCGACGGCTGGACGGGCTGCGGGTTGCCGATCGAGGCGAGCACCTCGCGGGTGCGCTTGTAGGTGGGCGTCTGCTCGACGGCCGAGATGACGTCGTCGTTGTCGAGGTCCTCGGGTGCGAAGATGTAGATGTTTGGACGGCGCTTGTAGCGGCGCTTCGTCTCGCTGTCGCCGTAGAAGTGGCCGCGACGCTCCTCGCGCTTGGCGGCGCGCTCCTGCTCCTCGGCCAGGCGGTCCTGCTCCTCGCGGGTGGTCTGCTGGCGCTGCATGCGCTCCTCCATGCCGTCGACGTCCTGCATGCCGAAGCCAGTGGCGAGGATGGTGACCTTGACCTTCTTGCCGAGCGAGGGGTCGACGGCGACGCCCCACTTGATCTCGAAGTCGGAGCCGAACTTGTCCATGAACTCGTGGACGTAGGTCATCTCGTCCATCATGAAGTTGTCCTTGCCGCCCTCCTCGTGCGAGAAGGAGAGGTTGAGCAGGATCTTCTTCGAGTTGAAGATGTCGTTGTCGTTCAAGAGGGGCGAATTGAGGGCGTCGTCGATGGCTTTCTTGACGCGGTCCTCGCCTTCGCCGTAGCCCGTCGACATGATGGCCACGCCGCCGTCCTGCAGCACGGTCTTGACGTCGTTGAAGTCGAGGTTCATCTTGCCGTGCAGGGTGATGATCTCGGCAATCGACTTGGCGGCGACGGAGAGCGTGTCGTCGGCCTTGCCGAAGGCGTCGAGGAAGGAGAGGTCGGGATAGATCTCGCGCAGCCGCTCGTTGTTGATGACGAGCAGGGCGTCGACGTGCTTATGCATCTCCTCGACGCCGTCGAGGGCCTGGTCGATCTTCTTGTTGCCCTCGAAGCGGAAGGGGATGGTGACGATGCCGACGGTCAGGATGCCCATCTCCTTGGACACCTGGGCGATGACGGGGGCAGCGCCGGTGCCGGTGCCGCCGCCCATGCCGGCGGTGATGAAGGCCATGCGCGTGCCGTCGGAGAGCATGTTCTTGATCTCGTCGAGGCTCTCCTCGGCGGCGGCGCGGGCGCGGGCCGGACGGTTGCCGGCGCCGAGACCCTCGTGGCCGAGCTGCAGCTTGACGGGCACGGGCGAGTCGTTGAGGGCCTGGTTGTCGGTGTTGCAGACGACGAAGGTGACGTCGTGGATGCCTTCCTTATACATGTGGTTGACAGCGTTGCCACCGCCGCCTCCGACGCCGATGACCTTGATGATGCTGTGTTTCTCTTCGGGAGCTCCGAAGTCGAGGATATCTACTTTTTCCATTGTTGCTTAGTTGTTTGGTCGTTTGGGAAATTGGTCGTTGAGCCGTTGAGAGAGATTATTCTTCGGAAATCATTTCCTTGCCGATATCGCCCAGCTTCTTCTTGAAACGGTTGAACCATGAGTTCTCCTTCTTCTGACGGCGCTCCTCCTCGCGGCGGCGCTCCTCCTCCTCGCGAAGCAGGCGCTCCTCCTCCTCACGCTTCAGGCGGGCTTCCTCCTCGGCACGGGCTTCCTCCTCGGCCGTGCGGATGACGCCCTGCTCCGTCTCGTGAGCCTGGCGGGGCTTGCGGTTGTCGGCAGCGGTGGCGGGCTTGTCGTCCCCGTCGTCGGCAAAGAGGTCGCCGTTCTGGTTGATGACCGGCCCGGCGCAGTTCATGTCGCCCTTGGCCAGCAGTCCGAGCACGGTGTTGTACATGGCGTTGTGGCTCTTGATTTGCTCGTTGCCCGAGTTGATCGACATGGTCACGAACTTGGCCACGCGGATCTTGTCGATGTGGGTGTAGGTGGCGAAGGCTTTCTCGATGTTGCGCATGTTGGCGCCGCCGCCGGTGATGATGATGCCGCCCAAGAGCTTGTCGTAGTATTCCGTGGGAATCTGATAGCGCACGTTCTCGATGATCTCCTCCATGCGGCCCTCGACGATCTCGATGAACCGCGACGACTCCACCTGGCGGCCCAGGTCGATGCTATACTTGAGGTTGATGTCGATCTCGCTGTTCTCGGTGTAGGCCGAGGCGTGCTTGAGCTTCATCTGCTCGGCGTCGCTCTCCTCCATCTGCAGCGAGGCGATGTCCTTGGTGACGTTGTTGGAGCCGAGGGGAATGACGGCCAGATGGCGCAGCACGTTCTTCGAGAAGACGGAGACGGTCGTCGTGTCGGCGCCGATGTCGACGAGTGCGCAGCCGGAGCGCTTCTCGGTCTCGGTGAGCACGGCGTTGGCGAGCACCAGCGGGGCGAGATACATGTCGGCCACCTTGATGCCGGCCACCTCGAAGCACTTGTTGAGGTTCTGGAAGAACGACTTGCGCTCCAGGATGTTGAGGAAGTTGCCCTCCAGCCGCGAGGCCCGGATGCCGACGGGGTCCATCTGCAGGTTCTGGTCGACGCGGTATTCCTGTTCGGCCACGTCGAGAATCTTCTGGTCAGGATAGTCGAGATTCCAGTTGGCGTCCATCAGTTCGACGACCATCTCCTGCGTGATGATGGTGTCGGCAGGCAGTTCCTTGACCAGCGTATTGCGCACCGAGCGGATCGACTGTCCGCCGACACCGACGAAGACTCTGGTGATGCGCTGCTTGAGCTGGGCCTCGAGCTTCTTGACGATGCCCTGCAGGCAGAGGGCAGTCTTGTCGATGTTGTAAACCACACCCTTGCGGATGAACGACGAAGAATCCTCCCTGACCATGGCGAGCACGGAGATGCTGCCGTCGGGTTTCTTCTGTCCGGCAATGCCCGTCACCTTCGATGAGCCGAGCTCTATTGCCACGATAAAGTCCTTCTGTTCTGTTGCCATATATCTTAATTTTTACGTTTTACCTACTTCAAAGGTTGAAGGATGAGGGTTGAAGGACGATGTGTCGGCTTTGCCGAGGTTATGGTTGATGGTTTAACGGATAGCGCACCCATCAACCTTCCACCTTACTCCTTTGTCCTTGCCGAAAGGCAACCTATCAACCTTCCTACTTTCTCCATTCACCTCCTTTTACAGATGATCTGGTTGTCGAACTCGACGCTGATGCGCGAATACTTGTTCCATCCGGCCTGGCTGAGTCCGTAGAGATAGAACTTGCGCAGGCGCGAGAGCTTGCGGGTGAGGCCGGTCGGCTGGCCCAGATAGACGATGTGGTCGCCCACGCGGGGGACGAGCTCTACGGAGCCGTCGCGCAGGATGTTGAGCTGGACGACCTGCGAGCGCCAGAACTCGTCCTTGAGGATGAGGTTGGCCATGGGGGCCAGGCGCTGCTCGGCATAGCGGGGCGTGATGTAGCCCGTAGCCACCATCAGGTTGGCGGTGTAGCTGGAGCGCGGCAGCGGCTGGCCGTTGTTGTCGACGTAGTAGTCGTCGCCGTTCTGAGCCATGACGCGGACCACGGGCGTGCGCTGCCGGATGTTGATGCAGACATTGCCGTTCTGGGTGGTGTAGCACTGGGCCTCCTCGATGAGGGCCTTCGCCTGGAGGTGCTCCTCAATCTGGCGCGTATTGATCTGCCCGAGAGCGAGGCCGCGCGGGTCGATGTGGTCGGCCTTGAGCATGCGCTCCACGTCGGCCGTGGTGAGGAATCCCTCAGCCACGTCGCCCGCAATGGTGATGCGCACTTGCTGGCATACCGTGGCGGCGTCCTCAGGCTTGTTGAAGGCCGTCACGGCTACGACGAGATAGGCGCCAAGCAGCACGTCGGCCACGATGAGCAATGCCTTTTTCCAATTCATCTTGTCGTTAGTTTAATGGTTGTCGCCAACAGTTCTGTAGCGGCAGCAAATTATTCACTTTCACTCTTCACTTTTCCCTTAAGTATGCTTGCCATCTGGGGCACCAGGGCGTCGAGGTCGCCGGCACCGAGCACGATGAGCACGTCGAAGGAGCGCGACTTGACCAGGTTGAGCACGTCGTCCTTGCGGATGATCTGCTTCTCCACCCCAGGGGCCAGGCGGTCGTAGATGAGCTGCGACGTGACGCCCTCGATGGGCTGTTCGCGGGCGGGATAGATCTCGGTCAGGATGACCTCGTCGAGCTGGCTGAGCGCACGGGCAAACTCGGGGTAGAAGTCGCGGGTGCGGGTGTAGAGGTGGGGCTGGAAGATGGCCGTGATGTGGCGGTTGCGATAGAGCTGCCGGATGCTGCGCGCACTCTGGTAGATCTCCATCGGGTGGTGGGCATAGTCGCTGAGGAACACGAGCTCGGGGGTCTTGATCTTGAAGTCGAAGCGGCGGTCGACGCCCCCGAAGGTCATCATGCCGATGCGCAGCTCCTCGGCCGTGCATCCGGCCAGCTGGGCCATGGCCATGGCGGCGATGCCGTTCTCGATGTTGATGGGCACGGGCTGTCCGAGCTCGATGTTCTTGATGCTCTCGATGGGCGAGATGAAGTCGAACGTGATCTCGCCGTTGTCGATGCGGACGTTCTCGGCGTGGAAGTCGCCCTCGTCGAGGGCATAGTCGTAGCGGTGGACGCCGGGCTGCAGGTGCTCCTGCATCTCGAGTCCGCGGTGGATGATGAGCGTGCCGCCGGGCTGGATGAGCTCGGTGTAGTGGCGGAACGACTCGAGATAGGCTTCCTTGGTGCCGTAGATGTCGAGGTGGTCAGGGTCGGTGGCGGTGATGACGGTCATCCACGGGGTCAGCCAGTGGAACGAGCGGTCGAACTCGTCGGCCTCGATGACCACGAAGTCTGACTGCGGCGAGAGGATGTAGTTGGTGCCGTAGTTCTTGGTGATGCCCCCGAGGAAGGCGTTGCAGTCCAGGTGGCTCTGGTGCATCAGGTGGGCACACATCGAGCTGGTCGTCGTCTTGCCATGCGTGCCGGCCACGCAGAGCGCCTTCATCTGGCGGGTGAGGATGCCGAGCACCTGGGCTCGCTTCTGCACCTCGAAGCCGTTCTCGCGGAAGTAGACGAGCTCCTTATGCGTGTCGGGCACGGCCGGGGTATAGACCACCAGACACTGGTTGGGGTTCTTGCACGTATGGGGTATCTCGTCGATGTTCTCCTCGTAGTGGATGAGCATGCCTTCCTTCTCCAGCCGGCGGGTGAGCTCGGTGGGGGTCTTGTCGTAGCCAGCCACGACGAGGCCACGGCTGATGAAGTAGCGGGCGATGGCGCTCATGCCGATGCCACCGGCTCCGATGAAGTAGACTGCTCGTATATTCTTTGCTTCCATTCTTTCGGTTATTGTTTTGCTAATTTAATGACTTCCTGGGCGATGATGCGGGCCGAGTCGGGCAGCGCCATCTTCAGGATATTGGCGCTGAGCGAGCGCAGGGCGTCGTCGTCGGTCACGGTCTCGACGGCCAGACGGATGACGACGTCGGGGGCCTCGCTGTCCTTGGCATAGAGGGCTGCGCCGCGGTTGACGAGCGCCATGGCGTTCTTGGTCTGATGGTCCTCGGCCACGTTGGGACTGGGCACGAGGATGACGGGCTTGCCGATGAGGCAGAACTCCGAGATGCTGCTGGCGCCGGCACGGCTGACGACGAGGTCGGCGGCACGATAGGCGGCGGCCATGTCGCTGATGAAGTCCGTGACTTTCAGGTTGGCGGGCTGTCCCTTTGCGCGGAGCTCGTCGGAGATCTGCTGACTGTAGTACTTGCCGGTCTGCAGGATGAACTGCAGCTCGGGATGGGCGGCAATCATGTCGAGATGACGGAGCACACTCTCGTTGATGGTGCGTGCGCCAAGGCTGCCGCCGACGAGCAGCACCGTCTTCTTGTCGGCTGCCAGTCCGAAGGAGCGCAGGGCCTCCTCGCGGGTGATCTTCGAGTCGAGCAGCGACTGGCGGACGGGATTGCCCGTGAGCATGATCTTCTCCTTGGGGAAGAAGCGCTCCATGCCCTCATAGGCCACGCAGATCTTGGCGGCCTTGCCGGCCAGCTGCTTGTTGGCCAGTCCGGCATAGCTGTTCTGCTCTTGCAGCAAGGTGGGGATGCCCATCGCGTTGGCTGCCCCGAGGGCTGCACTGCTGGCATAGCCGCCGACGCCGACGGCCACCTGCGGTCGGAATTCCTGCAGGATCTTCTTGGCCATGCGCTTGCTCTTGAGATAGTCGAGGGCCACGCCGATGTTGCCGGGCTTCCACAGCGGGCGGAGGAAACCGCGGATGGGCAGGCCCTTGATCTCGTAGCCGGCCTGAGGCACGCGCTGCATCTCCATACGTCCGTTGGCGCCGACGAACAGGATCTTGGCGTCGGGCTCTATTTCGCGAATGGCGTTGGCAATGGATACGGCCGGGAAGATATGGCCGCCGGTGCCGCCGCCGCTGATGACGATTCTAAGATTACTCATATCGCTGATTTTGTTAAGGTTTTCTTTGCACTGCGACTGACGCTGAGGATGGCCCCGATGTAGGCGCAGTTGACGATGGTCGACGTGCCGCCCTTAGATACGAGCGGCAGGGGCTGGCCGGTGACGATGCCGAAGTCGGTGGCCACCATCATGTTGATGACGGCCTGGCAGACGAGCAGCAGGGCCAGGCCCATGATGAGGAAGGCCGGGAAGTTGTTCTCGCAGCGACTGGCGATGCGGGCCACGCGGAAGAGCAGGATGACGTAGAGCAGGACGACGGCGATGGCGCCGATGAGTCCCATTTCCTCGATGATGATGGCGAAGATGAAGTCGCTGAAGGCCTGCGGCAGGTAGTCGCGCTCGACGGAGTTGCCGGGACCCTTGCCGATGATGTTCGACGAGGCGATGGCGAAATTGGCGTGGGCCACCTGGTAGTTGCCCTTGATGTCGTAGTCCTCGGGGCTGACGCCCTTGGTGGTAGAGCGTTTAGTCAGTCGGTTCTTCCATGTCCAGAAGCGATGGGTGATCTTCTCGAAGGCACTCTTGTCCTCATTCTTGGACTGAACCACCAGCTCGACGCCCTCCTGCTGGGCAGCGTCGATCTCCTGGCCCTCCTTGTCGAGGCTGGCCATGGAGAACACGAGGGCCATGAACAGGCCGGCCAGCAGGACGAGCACACCGGTCAGCTTGCCCATCTGGATGGTCGGCACGCGGCCGATGAACATCATGATGTAGATCACGCCGAAGAGCAGCACGCCCGTCGACAGGTTCTCGACGGCAATGAGCAGCACGGCCGGGACGGTGACGACGAGCACATACTTCATCGCCTTCGGGTCGGCTCCGCTGCCGTCGGGCCGCTGCATGGCACTCAATATCTGCGCCGTCGCCAGCACCATCGTGCCCTTGGCCAGCTCCGAGGGCTGGAAGGTGAAGCCCGGCAACTGGATGACGCGGTTGGCGCCGTTGATGCTCTGTCCCCAGATGAGCACGCCGAGCAGCGTGGCATAGGTGACGAAGAGCATCACGGGGGTGATGAGCTTGAAGTAGCGGCAGGGAATGTTGAGCGTGATGATGGCCACGACGACGCCCACCAGGATGGTGCCTGAGTGGTAGATGAGCGGCCGTAGGTAGTTCTGCGTCTTATAGGTCAGCGTGCTCGAGGCCGAGAAGACCTCGACGATGCTGATCAGGCAGAGGAACAGAAAGACTGCCCAGATGGCCTTGTCGCCTTTGAAGAGATTGGCTATTTTCATTGCGCGTCGCTCTGATATGGTTTAGAGATTTCTTACTAACGTCTTGAATTGTTCGCCGCGATCTTCCATGTTCTTGAAGAGGTCGAAGGAAGCGCAGCAGGGCGACAGCAGCACGGTGTCGCCGGGCTCAGCCAGCTCATAGCAGGCCTTGACGCAGTCGGCCATCGAGTGGGTGTCGCGCACGGGCAGGCCGAGGCTGTCGAAGTTGGCATGCAGCTTAGCGTTGTCGGCTCCCAGGTAGACCACGGCCCGGCACTTCTCGCGCATCAGCGGCTTGATGGGGTCGTAGTCGTTGCCCTTGTCCTTACCGCCGACAATGAGCACCACCGGCGTCTTCATCGAGTCGAGGGCATACCAGCAGGCGTCGACGTTCGTTGCCTTCGAGTCGTTGACATAGTGGACGCCCCGCACGGTGGCCACGCGCTCCAGCCGATGCTCCACGCCGGGGAAGTCGCTCAGGCTCTGGCGGATGACGTCGCTCTTGATGCCTGCCACGCGCGAGGCGATGCCGGCGGCCAGCGAGTTGTAGATGTTGTGACGGCCGGTCAGGCTGAGCGACTCCTGCTCCATGTTGAACGGCTCGGGCTGCTCAATGACATACTGTCCCTGCTCGATGTAGCCGATGGAGCCCCGCTCCTTCAGTTCAGAGAAGGGATACTGGACAGCCTTGATGTCATATTTCTCCAGTTCGCGCTTGATGATCGGATCGTCGTTCCAATAGATGAAGGCATCTTCGTGGGTCTGGTTCTGCAGGATGCGCATCTTGGCGTCGACGTAGTTCTGCATCTTGAAGTCGTAGCGGTCGAGATGGTCGGGTGTGATGTTGAGCAGCACGGCGATGTTGGCACGGAAGTCGTACATGTTGTCGAGCTGGAATGACGACAGCTCGATGATGTAGTACTCGTGCGGATCCTCAGCCACCTGCAAGGCCAGCGAGCGCCCGATGTTGCCAGCCAGGCCGGCGTCGTAGCCAGCGGCACGGAAGATGTGGTAGATGAGCGAGGTCGTCGTCGTCTTGCCGTTGGAGCCGGTGATGCAGACCATCTTCGACGTGGTGTAGCGTCCGGCGAACTCAATCTCGCTGATGATGGGTATGCCGGCCTTGATGGCCTTGCTGACCATGGGTGCCGTGTCGGGTATGCCGGGCGACTTGACGATCTCGTCGGCCGTGAGGATGAGGTCCTCCGTGTGTTGCCCTTCTTCCCAGAGGATATGGCGCTCATCGAGCATCTCCTTATAGCGAGGGGCAATCTTCGACATGTCGCTCACGAACACGTCGAAGCCCTCCTTCTTGGCCAGCACGGCTGCTCCGGCGCCACTCTCACCGGCGCCCAGTATGACTATTCTCTTCATCGTATCTTCAATGTTATAATGGTGATTGCTGCTAATATAATAGTGGTGATCCAGAAACGGATCGTGATCTTCGACTCATGGAAGGGGCGGTGGGGCCAGCCCTTCAGGATGTAGCGCGACGTGGGGTCGAGCTGCGAGTCGAGGCGGCGGAAGTTGTCGTGGATCGGCGTGGCACGGAAGACGCGCACGCGCTGTCCCTTGCGCTTCATCCACTTGAACCACTGCGTCTGGATGATGACGCTCAGGCTCTCGACGAAGAAGATGCCGCAGAGGATGGGCAGCAGCAGTTCCTTGTGGATGATGATGGCACAGACGCCGATGATGCCTCCGACGGCGAGCGACCCTGTGTCGCCCATGAAGATCTGGGCCGGATAGGCGTTATACCAGAGGAAGCCGATCATGGCTCCGACGAAAGCCGAGAGGAACACGACGAGCTCCTCGCTGTGGGGGATGTACATGATGTCGAAGTAGCTGGCATAGCCGATGTGGCTCGACACGTAGGCCAATATGCCGAGCGCCACGCCGATGATGGCTGAGTTGCCGGCGGCCATGCCGTCCATGCCGTCGTTGAGGTTGGCGCCGTTGGAGACAGCCGTGACGACGAGGATGGTCATCAGCACGAAGAGCACCCATCCGGCAGCCACCTTATGGCGGCCCACGAACGACATGATCTCCGAGTAGCTCAGGTTGTGATGCTTGAAGAAGGGCACGGTGGTCTTCAGCGACTTGTGGGCCTCCTGCTCATGCTTCACGACGACCTCGGTCTGGTTGGGCTGCGAGGTGTAGGAGATGTTCTCACGCATCACCACGTCCGGACTGAGCCATAGCGTCAGTCCGACGATGAAACCGATGGAAACCTGGCCCACGATCTTGTATTTTCCCTTCAGGCCCTCCTTGTTGCGGCGGAAGATCTTGATGTAGTCGTCGAGGAATCCCAGGAATCCGAGCCATACGGTGGTGGCGATCATGAGCAGCAGGTAGACATTGCGCATGCGCCCCAGCAGCAGCACTGGCACCAGGATGGAGACGATGATGATGATGCCGCCCATGGTGGGCACGCCCTTCTTCTCGACGCCAAAGGGGTCGATGGATGGGTCGCGCTCGGTCTCGAAGATCTTGCGGCGGCGCATCCACTTGATGAAGTATTCGCCGAACCATGCAGAGATGATGAGCGACAGGATGAGGGCCAGCAGCGCCCGGAACGAGATGTAGCTCCAGAGGTGTGCGCCCGGGATGTTGAATTGCTCTAAGAATCGGAAGAGATAATATAGCATTGTTTCCTATTTTTCGTTATCTCGTTATTTCGGGATTTTCGTTATTTCGGGTTTTTCGTTATTTCGGGTTTTTCGTTATTTCGTTATAACGTTATTCCGGAATTTCGTTATTTTGATGTCATTCATTGCGCGAAGATTTCGCGCACCACCTCGCGGTCGTCGAAGTGATGCTTCACGCCTTTGATCTCCTGATAGTCCTCATGGCCCTTGCCGGCAATGAGGATGACGTCGCCCTTCTGGGCCATCATGCAGGCGGTGCGGATGGCCTCGCGGCGGTCGACGATGGCGACGACCTTCTTCATCTGCTTCGCGTCGAGACCGGCGAGCATGTCGTTGATGATGTCCTGCGGCTCCTCGAAGCGCGGGTTGTCGCTGGTGATGATGACGCGGTCACTCTGGCGCACGGCCTCCTGGGCCATCAGGGGGCGCTTGCCCTTGTCGCGGTTGCCGCCTGCGCCGCAGACGGTGATGATCTTGCCCTCCTTGCCGTCGAGCACCTCATGGATAGCCTTGAGCACATTCTCGAGGGCGTCGGGCGTGTGGGCATAGTCGACGACGGCCGTGAAGCCCTCAGGCGAATGGATGGGCTCCAGACGTCCGGCCACGCTCTTGAGGGTGCTCATGACGACGAGCACGTCCTCGGGCTGCTGGCCCAGCATGACGGCGGCACCATAGACGGCCAGCAGATTCGACACGTTGAACTTTCCGATGAACTGCACGCCCACCTCGCGGCCGTCGATCTCGAGATACATGCCCTCGAAGTGGCACTCGACGATGCGGGCGCGGAAGTCGGCCATCTGGCGCACGGAGTAGGTCTTCACCTTGGCCCGTGTGTTCTGCACCATGAAGAGGCCGTTCTTGTCGTCGGCGTTAGTGATGGCAAACGAGCCCTTGGGCAGCATGTCGAAGAAGGCCTTCTTGGCGTTGCGATAGTTCTCGACCGTCTTATGATAGTCCAGGTGGTCGCGGGTCAGGTTGGTGAATATGCCGCCGGCGAAGCGGAGACCTCCGATGCGCTGCTGGGCGATGGCGTGGCTGGAGCACTCCATGAACACATACTGGCAGCTGGCGTCGACCATGCGGCGCAGCAGGCGGTTGAGTTCGATGGGGTCAGGCGTGGTGTGCGAGGCGGGCACGGCCTCGTCCTCGATGTAGTTGCAGACGGTGGAGAGCAGTCCGCAGCGATAGCCCAGCCGGCGGAACATATTATATAATAAGGTGGCGATGGTGGTCTTGCCGTTGGTGCCGGTGACGCCGACCAGTTTCAGCTGCTCCGAGGGATAGCCCTGGAAGGCCGTAGCCACGGGGCCGACGGCAGCCTCCGTCGAGTCCACCTGGACGAAGGCGACGCCCTCCGTCCGCTCCTCGGGCAGCTCCTCGCACAGGACGGCGGCCGCCCCCTGCTCAATGGCTTTGCCGATATACTGATGGCCGTCGGTCTGCGTGCCACGTATGGCCACGAACAGATGGCCTGGGGCCACGCGTCGCGAGTCGATGTCGACGTCGTTGATGTCGACATCAGCCGGGCCCACGATGGTCTTCACCGCCACATTCTTGATGATTTCACTCAGTTTCATATTGTTTTGTTCTTTTATTCTCTTTTTTCAAAATTCGATATAACGATATTTCGTTATTACGATATTCCGATATTTCGATATTCCGAACTTCAGGTTTATCACTCCAGCGCGAGATCGCAGGTGGCACCCTTCACGACCGGGCTGCCGGGTGCCATGCTCTGATGGCGCACGCAACCCGTGCCCGACAGATGAGCCCGCAGGCCATGACGCTCGAGCGTGTAGACGGCGTCGCGCGCACCCATGCCGACGAGGTTGGGCACGCCCTTCTCTGGCTGCTCGGCCTGCAGGAGTGTCGCCTCGCTGCCCTTGACGCCCAACTCACGGAGCACGTAGTCAGTGGCGCGGCGGTTGCCCTGCTTCACGTCGGGGGTGAACGAGGAGAGCGAGTCGCGGGCATCCTCGACGCTGAGCTTCAGGTTCTTGGCCATGACGCCCTCCGAGATGTGATGGAAGACGGCACCGGCCATGCCGCCGCCCGAGGCGGGCAGTCCGGGCTTCTTCAGGCAGACGATGCACGAATAGCGGGGCGCATCGCTGGGGAAATAGCCGCAGAACGACAGCCAGTACCACATCTGACCCGAGCGATAGCCGGCGCCGCCCTGCGACACCTGGGCCGTGCCCGTCTTGCCGCTGACCTGGAACGAATGGCTGCCGGCCTTGCGCCCCAGTCCCTGGCTGACGACGTGGCGCAGGATGGTCTGCATCGTCGCGATCGACGAGGGCTTGGCTATCTGCTCCTTGATGACCTCGGGCTGCGTCTCGAGGATCACCTCGCCGTCCTTCTCGATGCGTTTGACGAATCGGGGGCGCATCATGCGGCCGTTGTTGGCGATGGCGTTATAGAACGTCACGGTGTTGATGGGCGCGATCTGCGTCTCATAACCGATTGACATCCAGGGCAGCGTCGTCTTGCTCCAGTAGAGCGCCTTGTTGGTCGTCTTCGTGTCCGGCATGCGGATCTTCGGGGGCAGATAGCCCTTGATGGCCAGCCCCAGGTCCTGGCCGATGCCGACGCGATAGAGTCCGTTGACATAGCGCGTGGGGTCCTTGCCGTAGAAGTTGTCGATGACGTAGCTGACGCCGATGTTCGAGCTGACCTCCAGTGCGCGGGCGACGTTGATGTCGCCGTAGCCGCCGCGATGCCAGTTGTGGTCCTTCATGTTGGCGCCGTGCATGCGCATGATGCCGCTTCCGGTGTGGATGACGTAGTTCGTGTCGACCACGCCGTCGTCCAGTGCGACGAGCATCGAGGCCGTCTTGAACACCGAGCCGGGCTCGCAGCGGTAGCTGATGGCGTCGTTGTAGATCTCGCGATAGATGCCGTCCTCGCCCTTGCGCATATTGACGATGGCCTTGACGTCGCCCGTCTGCACCTCCATCAGGATGGCCACGCCCATCGAGGCGTTGTCCTTGTGGAGCTCCTCGAGCAGGGCCTGTTCGGCCAGGTCCTGCATGCCCACGTCGATGGTGGTGATGACGTCGGCACCGTCGACGGGCGGTGCGAGGGTGATGTTGACAAACTTGTTGAGCACTTTCTGCTTGCGCTCCAGTCCGTGATGGCCGCGCAGGATCGAGTCGTAGCTCAGCTCGATGCCGAAGCGGGCCGTGTCCTTGCCGCCCTCGAAGGAGCGGATGTCGCCGATGGTGCGCTCGGCCAGCGTGCCGAAGGGGCGTCGGCGGGCCTCGAACTTTTCCCAGTGGAAGCCACCCTTGTTCGGCGGCAGGTTGAAGTAGGGCAACTGGCGCACCTCGCAGAACGTGTTGTAGCTGATCTTACGGCGCCAGACGGGCCAGTGGCGGGCGCCGACGGTGCCGTTCTGCAGCCGTTTCTGCTTGCCCTCGACGAGGCGCTGGCGGAACTCGGCGGCCGACTTGTCGGGGAATATCTCGTGAAGTCCGCGGCAGAGGCTGTCGAGGTCGGCCGCCCAGATGCTGTCGCGCTGGCGCACCCATGCCGTGTCCTCGCCTCCGCCGGCCTGATAGTCCATGAAGATCTTGTATTCGGGAATACTGCTGGCCAGCAGCTGACCGTCGCAGCTGAAGATGTTGCCGCGGTTGGGGCGCACGCTGTCGCTGTCGCTCTTCAGACGGTCGGCCACCTGCGTCCAGTATTCCTTCTTGGCGGTCATCGTATAGCCTGCCTTGCCGATGACTGCCAGTCCCAGCAGGGTCAGCACCACGACGATCACCATGTAGCGCTTCATCACCTTTGTCTTCTCGAACTTACTCACTTCTCTTATATCTGAATTATGATGTTTAATCTTAATGCTTCAAGGCCGATGTCCTTCAACCTTCCACCTTCATCCTCGGCGAAGCCGACCCATCAACCTTCATCCTTCAACCCTCTATTCTTCCACCTCAATCTTATATGGCGGCTGGTCGCTGATGCGCAGCAGACTGTCGCGGTTGGCCCGGAGCACCTGCAGCACATGGCTCTGGCGGCAGAGCTCCGTCAGGTTGCTGGAGCTCGACATGGCCTTATATTTGGAGTCGGTCAGCTCCTTCTCCAGGCGGTCGATCTCGATCATGTCCTGCTGACACTGATAGCGGAATCCGACGTAGACGGTCGTGATCATGACGATGAGCACGATGAGCCAGATATGGTTGCGCACGAGCAGCAACAGATAGTCGCCGCCCACGATCTGCTTCAGCGTCAGCGACCCGATGGGAGCGTCGTCGCTCTCGCGGGCCTGCTGCCGCATCTGCTCCAGGGCGGTGGGCTGCCCCTCCTCTTTCTCCTCCTGAGGGGTGGCGTCGGGCTGGGCTGCCGGCTCAGCGGCCTGCGGGTCTATGGTCTTCTCGTCTTCCTTCATAATCGGTTATGGTCTGCGATGATTCTTCTGTCTATTCTGTCTTCTCGGCTATTCTCAGCTTGGCGCTGCGGCTGCGCGGGTTCTGCTCGAGTTCCTCGGCCGACGGCGTGATCACCCTATTATATATAAGGTGGAGGGGCGACTGGATGCGGCCGTAGAAGTCCTGCTCCACCCTGCCCTCGGCGTTGCCCGAGCGCATGACGTTCTTCACGATGCGGTCCTCGAGCGAGTGGTAGGTGATGACGCTCAGGCGGCCGCCCGGGCGCAGCAGACGGCAGGCGCCGAGCAGCATCTCGCGCAGGGCCGCCATCTCGTGGTTCACCTCGATGCGCAGGGCCTGGAAGAGCTTGGTCACCTCCTTCTTCTCGCGTTCGCGGGCAAAGATCTGCTCTGTCGACTTCAGCAGCTGTCCGATCGTCGTGATGGGCGCCTGCTGGCGGGCCTTCACCAGTGCGGCGGCGATGCGGCGGGCCTGCTTCAGCTCGCCGTAGAGATAGAACACGTCGGCCAGCTGCTCCTCCGTGTAGCCATTGACCACGTCGGCGGCCGTCATGGCGGCCCGCTTGTTCATGCGCATGTCGAGCGCCGCCTCGTCGAAGCGGAACGAGAAGCCCCGCTCGGGATCGTCGAAGTGGTGCGACGAGACGCCCAGGTCGGCCAGCAGACCGTCGATCTGCTCCACGCCGTAGTAGCGCATCCACTGCTTCAGGTAGCGGAAGTTGCTGCGCACGAACGTGAAGCGCTGGTCGCCGACGATGTTCTTCTCGGCATCCTCGTCCTGGTCGAAGCCGAACAGCCGGCCCCCGGGGCCCAGCCGCCGCAGGATCTCGCGCGAGTGGCCGCCGCCGCCGAAGGTCACGTCTACGTAAATGCCGTCGGGCTGGATGTCCAGCCCGCCAACACTCTCGTTCAGTAGAACAGATACGTGATATGTTTCTGCCGTCTTAATCATTTCCTATTCATGTGTTGGCTGTCATGATGGCTTTCAGCTTCGCCGCGAAGTCCTCCTGACTGAGGAACGGCTCCGTGGTCTTCTCTTGCGCCCATATCTCGATGACGTCGTTCATGCCGATGAAGCGCACCGACTGCTCAATGTCGGCCATCTGCAGATAGCGCTTCTGGATCAGAAAGCGGCCGTTGCCGTCGAGCGTCAGCACCTCGGCCTCCGACACGTACTGGCGCACCACCTGCTGCCCGACGTCGTCCCACTCGTTCACCTTGGCAAGCAGAGCGTCCATCTTGCGGTTCCAGGCGCTCTCGGGATAGAGCACGAGGCAGCGCTGATGCACATCCTTGCGCATCACGAGCGTCTCCTCACCGGCCGTCTGCAGCACTTTGCGGAAGGCGGCGGGCAGGAAGACGCGACCTTTGGCGTCGACCTTTGCTTCGATGTTTCCCAAGAAACGCATTTGAGTTCTCTTTTTTTAATTTGTGGGATTTGGTTGCAAAAGTAATAAAATTCCCCCACAATCCTCCACTTTTCCCCACATTTTTTCACTCCGCCCCCCATTTTTTTTGATTTTCGAACAAAGCAAGGCTCGTTTTTACACAAAATGTTAGTTTTGTGCAGTCATCTTTTGTCAACCCGGACGGTCGAAGGCCGCTCCGGTGATGCATCTGCGGGGTGATGGCCGAGGGCAGATTTCCGCCAGTATTGCACAGCAGAGGCGGAATGTACAAAAATCAGTTAGCATTGTGCTTGGTTTGTAAAATAAATTCGCAGTTTATTGCGAGATAATTGCAAACGATTGATTATCAAGTATATAGAAATTACAGCAAAAAGAAGCGGTGCTTTTCGATGAGAGAAGGGCAGCTTTTCGAGTCAAGAAGCGGTCCTTTTCGGGCCGAAAAGCGGCACTTCTTCTGGACAGATTCTCAATATGTAAAATAAATTCGCAGTTGTCAGGCGTATTTTAATCCCCGGCTCGACTTGGGGCCGGAGCGGCCGGGCGGGAATCGCCCGAAAACGTTAGTTTCAGTCCCTAAAAACTACGATAGTATAAGAAAATGGCGTCTGGAAACGTCAAAATAATATAAAAAAGAAGACTTTTGTGGAAAAATCTGCTAAAACTAATAAGATTTATAGTAACTTTGCATCTTGTAACGCCAAAAACAAACAATGGAAGCAATTACGGAAAAGACTGTCGACATCGAGAAGGTGTTGCGCTCGAAGATGGGCCCGAAGGCACGATGGGTGCCGGGCTTCGCAGTCAACTGGCTCAAGCGCATCGCCCACGAAGACCAGGTGAACGATTTCCTCTGGCAGGCACGCGACCTCACGGGAACGCCCTGGCTCTTGGCGTGTCTCGACTTCCTGAAGGTGAAGATTGAGATCAGCGGCGCCGAGAACCTGCCACCGAAGGACGACGGACGACTCTACACCTTCGTCTCCAACCACCCCCTGGGCGGCATCGACGGCGTGGCCCTCGGATCGGTGCTCGGACAGCACTACGACGACCGCTTCCGCTATCTGGTCAACGACCTGCTGATGAACCTGCCCGGACTGGCTCCGCTCTGCATCCCCATCAACAAGACGGGCAAGCAGAGCCGCTCGTTCCCTGCCATCGTCGAGGCCGGATTCCAGGGCGACACCCACATCCTGATGTTCCCCGCAGGCCTGTGCTCGCGCCGACGCAACGGCGTCATTCGCGACCTGCCGTGGAAAAAGACGTTCATCACCAAGAGCGTCGAGACCCACCGCGACGTCGTGCCCATCCACTTCGACGGCCACAACAGCAACTTCTTCTACAACCTGTCGAACTTCAGCGACAAGTATATCAAGAAGGTCAACGTGGCCATGCTTTTCCTGGCCGACGAGATGTTCAAGAACACCGGCCAGACCTTCCACATCACCATCGGACGCCCCATACCCTGGCAGACCTTCGACAAGTCGAAGACGCCGGCAGAATGGGCCGAAACCGTCAAAGAACAAGTCTACAAACTGAAATAAATGGAACAGCCTATCATCCAGCCCATTGCGAAAGAAAAGCTGAAAGCCGAACTGACGTCCGACCGACAGCTCCGCATGACCAACAAGAGTAACAACGAGATCTACATCGTGACAGCCCACAATGCCCCCAACGTGATGCTGGAGATAGGCCGACTGCGCGAGATTGCCTTCCGTGAGGCTGGCGGAGGGACGGGCAAGGAGACCGACATCGACGAGTTCGACACCTGCGACAACTGCTACAAGCAGCTCATCGTATGGAACCCCGAGGCCGAGGAGATCATCGGCGGCTACCGCTACCTGGAGGGCACGAAATGGGACATCGGACCCGACGGACAGCCCGTCCTGGCCACAAGCCACATGTTTCATTTCAGCGAGCGATTCCTCCGCGACTACATGCCTTACACGGTCGAGCTCGGCCGATCCTTTGTCTCGCTGCCCTATCAGTCGAGCCGCATGGGGGCCAAGAGCCTCTTCGCCCTCGACAACCTCTGGGACGGCCTCGGCGCACTGACCGTCGTCATGCCCGACGTGAAGTATTACTTCGGCAAGATGACCATGTATCCCTCCTACATCCGCAAGGGGCGCGACATGATCCTCTACTTCCTCAACAAGTATTTTGCTGACAAGGACGGGCTCGTCATTCCGATGAAACCGCTGAAAATTGAAGCTACGACCGAGGAAATGGAGGCCATCTTTACCGGCGGCAACTTCAAGGACGACTATCGCATCCTCAACCGCGAGGTGCGCGCACTGGGCTACAACATCCCGCCGCTGGTCAACGCCTACATGAGTCTGTCGCCCACCATGCGCCTCTTCGGCACGGCCATCAACTACGGCTTTGGCGACGTCGAGGAGACGGGCATCCTCATTGCCGTCGACGAGATCCTCGAGGAGAAGCGCCAGCGACACATTGACTCCTTCATCCACGAGCACCCAGAGGCGCTCAAGATCACCAGCGGCGCCGGCAAGGTCATCTATCGCACCAACTATTGAGGGGCGAGGCTGAACGACACATTAAGGGGCAATAGCATCGACATGCTACTGCCCCTTATTTACTTATTTCGAACGCGTCAGGGTGAACTTGGTCTTCTTGTCCATCTTGCCATACAGATATTTGCCGTCGGCACTGACGGTCATCATGTCCTTATCGGCACTTCCGTCGTCAATAAAAATCTGGTTGCCCTTGACGACGTAGGTGCCCTTCTACGACTTGGGAGCAAGGGCCAGGGCGGCCTTGATGGCCTTGCGTTTCAGCCATGACACGCCGGCAGCCTTCAGGATGGCGTCACCGACCGACATATCCATCTTCACCACCAGATGAGTGGCATCGGTGAACTCTACCGTCACGGCAGTCTTCATCGCATTGTCCATCATCGCGTTGGCCTGTGCAAGTGCCTCGTTCACGGACTTGTCGATATCGGCCAGCTCCTGGGCATTGGGCTTACGGCCTTCTCCTCTCAAACTTTTCAATGGCCTTCTTCTTGGCCTCGGACAAGCTTTCATCCATCTTTTTGTCAAAGTCCTTCACCTCCTGTCTGAGCATGTCCTTCATAATGTTCGGATTGTGATAGACACGGCCCGTCAGAGTGCTTTGGGCCAGACAGTTCATAGTCAGCAGCAGGGCTGCGACGAGTAGTTTCATTCTCTTTTCCATTATCAATACCTTAGATTATGCTCCGCAAAGCATACGAAGAATCTGCCAATACGCCAAATAACTAGAATAAAAAAAGTCGGAAATCAAGACATTATGCAAACTTTTTCGTAACTTTGCAGCGCACAAGTAGGAGGCGACGTGTCTCACGTCGCAATCCAGCAGATTGATGCGACGTGAGACACGTCGCCTCCTACTGCAAAGCGGCGTAATAACTATTAGTTATATAGAAGTCGTATGACAAGACTTGACCTGACTATCCTCTTTCTCCTTCTAGGGCTCACGGCGCATGCCCAGACGATGCCCTCGCTCGACAGCCGGCACATCCTGCTCGACGGATCGCTCACGGACAGCGAGGTGGCCGCCAGACCCCACGTGTTCAACTCGCTGCAGGAGGCCGTCGCGGCCATCGGCGACACGGCGACCATCTACGTGCGGCCATGGGTCTACTGGGCTGACGATCCTGACGTGCCGGAGGTGGCTGTCGGGAAGAACGGGCGCGAGCCGTTCGGGATGGTAATAGCAGCAAAAAAGCTCGATTTCATCGGACTGTGCGAGGACGCCCGCGACGTCATCTTCGCCTCAAAGCGCGGACAGACGCAGGGGGCCATCGGCAACTTCACCATGTTCGACTTCCACGTCGACGAGCTCCACGTAGAGAACCTGACGATGGGCAACTATTGCAACGTCGAACTTGACTATCCGCTGCGCCCGGAACTGTCAATCAAGCGCCGCAGCGACGCCATCACGCAGGCTCACGTCGGCTATGTCCACGGCCGACGGCTGACGGCCCGCAACGTGCGCTTCGTCAGCCGGCTCAACCTGAACCCGCTCAACGGTGCCCGCGAAAGTCTCTACGAGCGGTGTCATTTTGAGTGCACCGACGACGCCTTGAACGGTGGCAACGCCATCTACCGCCACTGCGACTTCGACCTCTACGGCGCCAAGCCGCTGTGGAGCACCTTCGGCAGCGGACCGCGCTTCGAGGACTGCGACTTCTTCGTCCGCAGCGCCAACCGCGAGACCTTCTTCTGCAAGCAGGGGGGACCGGTCACGGTGGTCAACTGCCGTTATCATGCCCCGCAGGGCAGCTACGTCGGATGGACGGCCTACCCGCAGCGATGGCTGCGCTGCTATCAGAGTGGTTTTACGCTCAACGGCAAACCCTACGTCATCGGCAACCGACAGCCCGCGAACACGATTTTGCTCGATTCCATCGGCGACAGGACGCCCTATCTTGGCTTGTCGAAGCACGAAGTGGAGCTGACGTCGCCCGCGGTGATCACCCTGACGAGCAGCGAGCCTGCCGAATGGAGCGTTGAGAAAGGCTATGAGGACTGTGCCCTGCTGTCGCCACAGGCTGACGGAGAAGCTGATGTGTGGCTGAACAACGACACCGATGAAACCGCTGATTTTTGCGTCTTGGCTAAAGCAAAAGACGGACGCGAGGCGGCCTGCCACGTCCGTCTGCGCCCCACCCCGCTGCCTCCGCCCCGATTCCTTCGCCAGCCGAGCATCATCGTCGAGGGCGACACGGCCCGGCTCGACTACGAGCTGTCGCTACGCGAGGGACTGCGGGACGAGTCGGTCGTCAGCTGGCTGCGCGACGGCATCGTCGTCAGCACTTCTCACGACGCCCCGCAACTGACCTACCGACTCAGCGAGGCCGACCAGGGTTGTCGGCTGACAGCAACAATCATGCCGAAAACGCAGCGCAGCGCGATTGGCGCCGACACCGCTCCGATGGAATCGTCGGTTTCTGTGGATAATGGTAAAATCTTAGTTAATTATTTAACTGATTTCCGCGACTTCCCCTGCCAGTGGCAACCCCTCGTCAAGGAGGGTTACTGGACCGTCGACGGCTATAAACCGAAGGACACGGAGGCCTTCGGGTGGACATTCGACCCGCAGCGCGACATGTGGGCCTACGCCGAGGGATTCAACGGGGCCGTCGGCAAGGGTCTGTTGCAGGCTCAGCGTGGCGCCCGACTGATGTACACGCCCGTCCGTCGTTCCTATGGCGACATGACGCTGCAGCTCGACGTCGACCCGACCAAGACGGCCGGCCAGGGCTTCGGCTCCGCCACGGGACAATACATGGACGTCTGCCTGAAGTTCGACACACGCTCACTCTCGGGCTACGGCCTGCGTATCATCCGCACGACGAAGCATGCCAAGGCCGTCGACTTCCTGCTCGTGGAATACGACCATGGCGAGGTGCGACCGCTGACCGACCCCGTCTCCGCCACCTGCTACCGCACAGGCTGCACCATCCTTCTCAATTACAGCAAGGGCCGCCTGACGGCCGACGTCACGACCGCGACGCCCCGCCCCGCCGGCAGCCCGCTGCCCCACGAGGTGCACCTGTCGGCCAAGATCAGGAAGAACCGCTTCGGCGGCATTCACATCCAGCACACGGGCAGCTGCGGCGAGAGCACCACGATGCTCCACCGCCTGAAGGCTGAATGGTAAAACGAAATCACACTTAGACGATCGGCAGCGAGATGCCGCAAATCTTCTGGTAGACATCGAGGGCATAGACATCGGTCATGCCGCTGATGTAGTCGATGACGGCCATGAGGCGCGTCTCGAGGTCGGGGCTGTCGATGTCGTACTGCGAGGAGACGCGACCGATGAGCTGCTGCGAGTAGTAGCGGTCAGGATGCTCGGCAGCCTCGACCATGAGCTCCATGAGGGTGGCCATGATGCGATAACCGGACAGCTCGACGTCGAGGACAGGGCGGCTCTTATAGATGCGCTGGCGCGACAGCTCGGCACAGCGCTGATAGGCCTGACAGGGCACGGGACTGATATGATCGATGAGCGAGCCGCTGAAGGCGCCTGCAAGAATCTCTTCCTCGTGGCTGACGAAGACATCGACACACTCATGTTCGAGCTTGTTGATGACGCAGGCCCGCAGGTATTGGATCTTCTCGTTCGGGTCGCTCACCTCTTCGTCTGAGATACGGTCGAGGATGCGATTCTGGTCGGTTTCATCGAAGAAGTCGAGCATCAGTCGGCGCGTCTCGTCGAACGTAAGGATCTTCAGTTTGTAGGCATCTTCGAGGTCCATGATCTCATAGCAGATGTCATCAGCCGCCTCGACGAGGTAGACCAGCGGATAGCGGGCCCATCGGTCGGGAGCCGTCTGAGGGATGCCGAGCTTGTCGGCCAGCGCCTCATAGGCAGGTCGCTCAGAGGCGAAGAACCCGAACTTGTTCTTCTTGCCGCATTGCGTGGAAGGGAAGGGATACTTGACAATCGAGGCCAGCGTCGAGTAGGTCATTGCGAAGCCACCCTTCCGACGGCCCTTGAAGCTATGCGTGAGCAGTCGGAAGGCATTGGCATTGCCGTCGAAGTGGGTGATGTCGGCCCAGAAGTTTGGAGTGACCATATCCTGCAGATGGCAGCCCTTGCCCTCGGTGAAGAAGGTCTGGATGGCCTTCTCGCCGGAGTGACCGAAGGGCGGATTGCCCATGTCGTGAGCCAGACAGGCAGTGGCCACGATCTGCCCCATCTCAGAGGCGAGCGTATCGATGAAACCGCCGTTTTTTGAAGACAGGATGCGAAAAACGTCGTTGCCGAGCGACATGCCCACGGAGGCCACCTCGAGGGAATGTGTCAGTCTGTTGTGGACGAAGACGCTACCCGGCAGGGGGAACACCTGTGTCTTGTTCTGCAGCCGGCGGAACGGGGCCGAGAAGATGAGCCGGTCGTAGTCGCGCTTGAACTCCGTGCGGTCGTCGTGGCGCTCGGGGTGGCGGTGCTCCTGTCCGAGCCGGCAGTTGGAGATGAGTTGTTTCCAGTTCATAGAGTTTTTATTATAGCGACGGAATCGCAACACACACTTTATTGTTGCGACGGAATCGCAACACACACTATTTATTAACTATTGCGGAGCTGCGTCGGCGTCATGCCGAAATGCTCCTTGACATACTTACCAAAGAAAGACGGGTTGGGGAAACCCAGCCGCACACAGATCTGCTTGATGCTCAGGTCGGTATGCTTCAGGTAATAGCGGATGTCGCCCAGCACCTGCTGGGTGATCCACTCGTTGGCCGTCTTGCCCGACTGCTTCTTGCAGACCGCCGAGAGATACTTGGGCGTGATGCACAGCTCTGCCGCAAACGACTCGACGCTGCGATGCTTCACCGGCGCCTTCTCCAGGAGGAAAAGGAAGCGCTGGAAAAGGTTGCCGGCCTGACGCATCTGGGGCTGGTCGGGGCGGTCGGCCAGCATCTGCTTCATCCGCCCGCACAGGGCGACGAAGGCGGCGCGAAGCAACGACTGGATGACCTCCGTGTGGAAGGGCACCTGCACGTCGTCGTTGATGCACACCCGCAGAAGGTCGTAGAAATGGCTGAAGTAGACGGCATCGTGGTCGCTCATCGTCACGATGTGCTTGCGGTGGACGTACATCACTTCATTCCAGATGCTCATCTTCTCGCGCAGGAAGGTCTGCAGGATGTGCGAGGTGAAGAACATGGCCTTGAACTCGAAGTCGGTGCTCATCATGAAGTCCGAGAAGGTGACATTGGGCGGACAGATGAACACATTGCCCCTCTCCATGACACAGATCTGCCCGTTGACCGTCCCCTGCGCCTTGCCAGCCATGCAGATGACCAGCAAGTTCATCTTCAGATGGGCAAGCGTAGGCTCCACAAGCGTCTTGACATTGTCGATGATGACAATATCATCGTCGGAATAGCCGACCGACACGTCTTGGCTCTCGGCCAGCTGTCTGAGGGTGATATCTTCAACTTTCATAGTCGTTCAACTAACGTTTTCAGTTGCAAAGGTGGCAATAATTTGTGAGAAACGATAGCTAAATGGAATATTTCTATGTCCTTTTTGACTATTTAAGTCCTTATTGACAATTATTTGCGCCAAAAAGAACAACACGTTTAGAGAAAAAATTACCACCTTTGCAACCGATTTCGCTCAATCACAAAACATGAACACGAAAAAAATCATAGGACTACTGGCCGTTTTGGCCATCGCCAGCTGTGGCAAAAAAGAAGAATCGAGGGTGAAGGTCCCTATCAGAGTGAAAACCGAAGTTGCTGCTCACGAGCATGGCAACAGCGATGTGCGGACGTTCGTCGGCACCGTGGAGGAACGCGAGGCCACAGCCGTCAGCTTCACGGGCATGGGCGTGGTGCGGCGCGTGCTGGTGAGTGAGGGCCAGCGTGTGGGCCGCGGCCAGTTGCTGGCCGAGATGGACGACACGCAAGCCCGCAACCTGCTGGCCGGTGCCGAGGCACAGGTGGCGCAAGCCGAGGACGCCCTGGTGCGCTATAGCCAGCTGCACGAGGCCGGTTCGATGACCGAGGCACAGTGGGTGGAGGTGCAGAGCAAGGTGGCTCAGGCCCGCTCGTCGCTGGAGGTGGCCCGTAAGAACGTGGCCGACTGCAGGCTGACGGCGCCCGTCAGCGGCATCATCGGACGGAAACTGGTGGGTGCTGGCGAGACGGCTCTGCCCTCGCAGGCCGTGGTGACGATTCTCGATATCTCGCAGGTGAAGGTGCGGGTGGCTGTGCCGGAGGGTGAGATCGGGCGCATCGCTACGAACACCCCTACATATATTAAGGTGGACGCCGTCGGGCGGACCTACGAAGGCGGACGGATTGAGAAGGGCGTCGTGGCCGACGCCATGACCCATACCTACGACGTGCGCATCGCTGTCGACAACCGCGAGGGGAGGCTGTTGCCGGGGATGGTGGCAGCTGTCAGGTTTGTTGCGGCAATGCCGCAACACACGGGGACAGGACAGGACGGCAGAGCAGGACGGACGGGACTGGACAGCGAGACAGGACAGGACGGCAGAGCAGGACAGGCCGGACGGGACGGCAGGACGGGCCAGCAGGCAATGACGCTGCCCGTCACGGCGGTGCAGCAGCGGGCTGCTGGCCAGCTGTTCGTATGGACCGTCGCGGCCGACAGCACCGCCCACCGCACGCCCGTCAGCATCGGCCCCACCAGCGGCAACCGCGTGAGCATCACTGAGGGGCTGAGTGGCGGCGAGCGCATCGTCACCGAGGGTTATCAGAAGCTCAGCGAGGGCACCCGCGTCATATTCTAAAAGCAGAGCCGACGTTCACATTCTAATTCAAAGACGACTATGGAAGAGAGAATGAAGTGGCTGCGCTGGCCGCTCGACCACTACCCCATCACGCTGCTGCTCACCGTGCTGCTGTTCCTGATGGGCATCTATGGCATGTATGTCATGCCCAAGGACGAATTCCCCGCCTTCACCATCCGCCAGGGCGTGGTAGTGGCCGTCTATCCCGGTGCCACGACAGAGGAAGTGGAGCAACAGGTGGCCCGTCCGCTGGAGCGCTATCTGTTCACCTATAAGGAAGTGAACCGCGAGAAGACCACGACGACGGCCCAGAACGGCATGTGCATGGTCATGGTCCGCCTGAACGACGACGTCAACAACAAGGACGAGGTGTGGAGTAAGATGAAGCACGGCCTCGCCCTCTTCAAGCAGCAACTGCCGCAGGGCGTGCTGGCCCTCGTGGCCAACGACGACTTCGGCAACACCAGCGCCCTGCTCATCGCCATCGAGAGTCCGGAGCGCAGCTATCGCGAGCTGCAGCACTACACCGACCGCCTGAGCGACCGTCTGCGCCGCGTGCCGTCGGTGGCCAACGTGCGCATCTACGGCGAGCAGAAGGAGCAGCTGAGCCTCTACGTCGACCGCCAGCGTCTGGAGGCCTATGGCATCGGCCAGCAGATGCTCTTCTCCAAGTTGCAGCAACAGAGTCTGACCACCATGAGCGGCAGCATCAGCAACGCCGCCCAGCAGACGCCCATCCACCTGTCGCCGACGGAGAACACGGAGGCCGAGGTGGCCGCGATGATCCTCTACAGCGACGCAGCGACGGGCAAGGTGGTCCGCGTGGGCGACGTGGCCCGAGTGGTGCGCGAATACGACCGCGAGGCCAGCTATATCGAGCAGGACGGCCACCCCTGCGTACTTCTTTCCCTCGAGATGACCGCCGGCAACAACATCGTGCAGTACGGCCGCGACGTCGACCGCGTGCTCGACGACTTCCGCGCGACGGAGCTGCCCGCCGACGTCACCATCACGCGCATTGCCGACCAGCCCAAGGTGGTCAGTCTGAGCGTCAGCGACTTTCTGCGCGACCTGCTCATCTCGATGGCCATCATCATCCTGGTCATGATGGTGCTGTTCCCCCTGCGGTCGGCCATCGTGGCGGCCATCACCATCCCCCTGAGCACCTTCATCAGCGTCGCCATCATGTATCTGCTGGGCATCGAGCTCAACATCGTCACGCTGGCCGCCCTCATCGTGGTGCTGGGCATGGTGGTCGACAATTCCATCGTCGTCATCGACGGCTATCTGGAATATATCGGCAAGGGCTACGAGCCGCGCCAGGCCGCCATCCGCTCGTCCGTGCAATACTTCATGCCGATGATGCTGGCTACGCTCTGCATCTGCGTCATCTTCTATCCCTTGCTGCTGACGATGAAAGGCGCCTTCAACGACGCCCTGCGCGACTTCCCCGTGACGATCACGGTCAACCTGATGGTGTCGCTCCTGCTGGCCGTCACCGTCATCCCGTTCCTCGAGGTGCTCATCATCAAGCCCGGAAAGGTGACGTCCACGGGCAATGCCATCACGCGATGGGTGCAGACGACCTATAACAAGGTGCTCGACTGGACCTTCGCCCACCCCTGGCTCACCATCTGGGGCGGCCTCGGCGTGGTGCTGCTGTCGATGCTCATCGTGCCGACGCTGAAGATCAGGCTCTTCCCCTATGCCGACCGCGACCAGCTGGCCGTCGAGATCTTCATGCCCGAGGGCAAGGGACTCAACGACACGCGCGCCGTGGCCGACTCGCTCCGGCGCGTCATGCAGCAGGACGAGCGCGTCAGGTGCATCACGTCGTTCATCGGCTGTTCGTCGCCGCGCTTCATGACCTGCTACGCTCCCCAGATGGCCGGCAAGAACTACGCACAGTTCATCGTCAACACCACGTCGCAGCAGGCCACCCTCGACCTGCTGGCCGACCTGCAGCCGCGGTGGAGCGAGGCCTTCCCCGAGGCCTACGTGCGCTTCAAGCGGCTCGACTATCTCGAGGTGCCCGAACTGGAATACCGCTTCTACGGCGACGACCTCGACTCGCTCCACGCCGTGGCTGAGCAGCTGATGGAGCGGATGCGCAAGATGCCCGAACTGGAGTGGGTCCACACCGACTTCCTGCAGCCCTACCCCATCGTCGACGTCGCGCTCGACCCCGTTGCCTCGGCCCAGATGGGCATCAGCCGCGCCACGGCCGCCATGGCCCTGAGCGCCACCACGGGCGACCTGCGCGTAGGCCAGCTGTGGGAGGGCGACTACGAGGTGCCCATCGTCGTGCGCGACGCCAGCCGGCTGACGTTCTCCGACATTGAGAACATCGGCGTGGCGACGCCCCTGACCATGGCCGCCGCCCAACTCTCAACGCTCAGTTCGCAGTTCTCTGCACGTAACACGACCGTGCCGCTGCGCCAGGTGGCGCGGGTGACGCCGCAGTGGAGCGAGGGGCGTATCATGCACCGCGGCGGCGAGCGCTGTCTGACCGTGACGGCCCAGTTTGCGCAGGGGGTCTATGCCGCCCCCGTGGAGCGCCGCATCGCCGACATCATGCTGCATGAGCTCACGCTGCCCGAGGGTGTCCGCGCTGAGGTGGGCGGCGAGACGGAATACAACGCCGAGGCCCTGCCGCAGATCTTCGGCGGCGTGGCCATCGCGATGGTCATCATTTTCTTCTTCCTGCTGTTCAATTTCAAGCGCTTCGGCATCAGCACCCTCTGCATCGCCGCCCTCGGGCTGATGCTGCCCGGCGGCCTCATCGGCCTGGCCCTGATGAACCGCATGCTGGGCCTGACGTCGATCATGGGCGTCATCACGCTCATGGGTATGATCATGCGCAACGAGATCCTCATCTTCGAGCATGCAGACGGAATTATAAGGGAAAAAGGAAAAGTGAAAAGTGAAAAATTTGCTACCGCCGCAGATGAGGGTGAAAAATTTGCTACCACTGCGGATGAAGACCTGATCGTGAAGCAGGCGGCCTACGAGGCCGGGCGGCGCCGCATGGTGCCCATCTTCCTGACCACGGCGACGACGGCCGTCGGCGTGGTGCCGATGATCATTGCGGGCTCGTCGTTCTGGATGCCCGTCGGCGTCACCATCTTCGCCGGAGGCATCGGCTCGCTCATCATGGTGGTGACGATGCTGCCCGTCATCTATTGGAAAATCAGCAAACTAAGGAAACAATGAAGAAGATCATAGCAACCCTCGTCTGTCTGGTATGCTGCGATGTCATCGCAGCCCAGCAGGTGCTCACCCTCCAGCAGCTGAAGGACTCGGCCCTCAGCCGCAACATCGCCATGCGCCAGTCGCAGCTCGACATCGACGCCGCCCGCGAGCAGCGCCGCGAGGCCCTGACGAAATACTTCCCGCAGGTCAGCGCCACAGGCGCCTGGTTCAACGCCAACCGCGGCATGGCCAAGATGGACATCGACCCGCAGGAGTTCATCTCGCCCGAGCTGGGTATGATGATGGCCCAGTCGCTGCCCCCGGAGATACTGGCCACCATGGGCGCCCCGATGAGCATGACGATGATGAAGAACGGCACCATCGGCGCCGTGACGGCCATGCAGCCCATCTTTGCCGGCGGACAGATCGTCAACGGCAACCGCCTGGCGCGCGTCGGCGAGGAGGCCAGCCTTCTGCAGCGACAGCTGAAGCAGAAGGACGTGGAGCGCCAGGTGGAGCAATACTACTGGCAGCTGGTCACGCTCGAGGAGAAGCAGAAGACCATCGACGCCGTCGACTCGCTCCTCGCCTCCATCAACAAGGATGTCGAGGTGGCCGTGCGCGCCGGCGTGGCCATGCGCAACGACCTGCTGCAGGTGGAGCTGCGCCGCGGCGACATCGAGAGCCAGCGCCTGAAGCTCGAGAATGGCATCAGCATCGTGCGGTTGCTGCTGGCGCAGTATTGCGGACTACATGAAAGTGAAGAGTTAAGAGTGAAGAGTGAAGAATTTGCTTCCGCTGTAGATTCGTCACCAGAAACTGGTGCGGAAGCAAATTCTTCACTCTTCACTCTTCACTCTTCACTTCAATCACTTCCCGAGTACCAGCTCCTTGAGAAACAGGTCGAAGCCACGGCCCTGCAGAAGAAGATGGCCGTCGGACAGCTGCTGCCGTCGGTGGCCATTGGTGCCGGCTACAACTACCACAACCTGCTGGAGAACGACCGCACCTTCGCCATGCTCTTCGCCACCGTCAGCATACCGATCAGCGACTGGTGGGGCGGCTCGCACGCCGTCAAGCGCAAGAAACTGGAGCACCAGAAAGCCCTCGACAAGCTCAGCGACAACGCCCAGCTGCTCAACATTCGCATGCAGAAGGCGGCCAACGACGTCGGCGAGGCCCGCCAGCAGCTCGACATCGCCCGACGCGCCATCGAGCAGGCCGAGGAGAACCTGCGCATCGTGCGCAACCAATACAAGGCGGGCGTCTGCAGCATGAGCGACCTGCTCGAGGCGCAGCTGCTCTATCAGCAGACGCTCGACAAGCGCGTCGACGCCTGGGCCGAGCTCCAGAACCGCCTGCTCGATCTGCGCCAGGCGACGGGACAGTAAAAAAGAGCAAAATGCCGCTTCTCGAAGGTAATATAGGGGTATATTACTATCGAGAAGCGGCATTTCTTATATCGGGTAAGCCTTTTTAACACTACGAGAAGCACGCGTTCGGCGCTTTTTTTGTAACTTTGCAGCAAACTTTGCGTATCGGCGAAAGCAAATATGTAAAAAACAATATAGACCCCACCCCCGACCCCTCCCC
>OCTW011595721.1_pt1 | contig 46240 bp, 32 predicted proteins | sample 1539671 | NCBI WGS metagenome assembly OCTW01 (sample SAMN02144230, study PRJEB22623) | gut metagenome | biome: sheep rumen | host: Ovis aries | place: New Zealand
GCACTTCATAAACACCAACGACCCGGGCCAGGACACCTTCGCAAACCGCCTTTCCTCACTTGTAGAGACCTTAAAAGAAAGAGATATTTTTCGACAGGAGTATAGTGCCGTGAATTTACATGATAGAGATTTAATTAGAATGGCCAAAAAAGAAGGTGTGCTAGAAGGTATTGAACAAGGAATACAACAAGGGCAAGCTCAAGCTAAACTTGAAAATGCAATAACTGCTGTAAAATCATTCAACATCACACCTCAAATTGCCGCAGAAAAGATGGGCGTTCCACTAGAAACACTCCAGCAAGCCCTAAAAGAAGCATAATCAATACAAAACGAAGGGGACTTATACCCCCTCAACGAAGATATGATGAATTTTCACCATATCTTCATCCTAATTCAGCAAAAGTGCAGGATTTACTGTCTTACCGTTCTTGTAAACAGTAAAATGAAGATGTGGACCTGTCGACATACCAGTAGAACCAACTCTACCAATCATTGTATTTGTATAAACAAAATTACCTTTACGACAAGTTATAGATGACAAGTGAGCATACAAAGTCTTATATCCAGAATGATGGGTAACAATAATATAATTACCATAAGTAGCATTATAACCAGTTGCAGTAACCTTACCATCCAAAGCAGCATATACCGGTGTTCCATGAGAACAAGCCATATCCATACCACCATGAAAAGTACGTTTACCAGGATTAAATGGTGAATCACGCCATCCGTAAGGAGACGAAAGCCAATAACGTACATGAACAGGCTTCTTAAACAAATCGCCATTAATTTCCTGTCTAGTTGCCCAGTCAAGTTCAGCATCTGGAACAAAAAGAGAAGTACCGGCCTCTAATTCAGACGAAACCGAAAGATTATTCACCATTGCACATTTTTCGGCATTAATATCATATTTTTCTGCAACTGATAATGGAGTTTCACCAGATTTTTTTACAGTATAAATTATTCCTGGCATAGAAGGAATTTTCAAATACTGACCAGGCTGAATCAAGCGCGACTGACGAATATTATTAACACTTATAATAGTATCTTGTGTAATGTTAAAATCATCTGCAATAAATCCAATCATATCACCAGATTTAACTCTATAAGTTTGATATGTGATAATGGAAGAATCTTCTGTAAACGATTGAGACTGAACAGGAGCCTCTAAAGAAGCTTCTGCTTCAGATAAAAGAGAAGTTAAACTATCGTCGTATTCAGGTAAAACAGTTGTTTCGTAACCACCCACCGCATGATGAGCATCAACCTTGTTTCGAGTTGCAATAACACCCCAAGTCAAACAAAGTCCTGCACAAAATCCCAGAACCGAAAAACTTACAACCTTTACCGTTTTTGATTTATAAACCATCTCAAAACCATTTTCGAATGCAGACATTATACAATGTAACAATTTAGAAATAAAGTTATTTTTCATTTTTTATTAATCCCCACCAAATATGTCTCAAAAGACTCAGATCTACAAGCTTCAGGCTTAAATCCCTTTGCACTTGTAAAAATCTCCCTCATCGATTTTAAAATGGCCTGCTGATCTCCATTCTGGAAAATTTTGACAGCAAAATTACCACCCTGCTTAAGCATTGCCTGGGCATACCAAACTGCCATTTCAACCAGCTGCTCAGAACGGGCAGTATCAACAGTTCTGTTACCAGTAGTTTTTGGAGCAGCATCACAAACCACTAAATCATAAGGTCCAAGAGCCTTAATCTGATTGCGGATTTCAGGTGCATTCAAATCTCCCTGTAAAAAAGTAAGGTTATCTCCCTTTACAGATTTTGAAAGTGGATTAAGATCACAAGAAACAACCTTTCCAGAACCTTCCATTTTACGTAAAAGAAAAGTCGTCCAGGAACCAGGAGCGGCCCCCAAGTCAAGAACTGTATAATTCTTTTTTATCATTCCAAACTTTTCGTCAATTTCTTTTAATTTGTAAACAGATCTAGCAGGATAACCTTCCGAGAAGGCTTTCTGAGACCAATAATCGGGTTTTTCATAACTATTTGCAGGCATATAAATATTTTCGGTAGAAAAATGAAAGAAAATAAGTAATATAAAATGGGAAAACAAAAAAAGCCATCTGGAGCATTCCATTTGAACACACCAGATGGCCTTTCAAAATCTATAATTTTTTTTATTTTTTCAACAAAACTGCAAATGGATTATAAGTTTCTCCATCATCATCTTGATTGCTAAGATATTTTGCAGAAGTTTCATCCTGCTCTTTAGAAGTGGCTGGAACAAGACCAATACGTTTGCTTTCAGCATCAATTTTTTCAACAACAACGCTCATTTCCTGCCCAACTTTATAAACCTTGCGTAAATTTGTATTTGCGGAAAGTCCTTCCAACTCACTAATGTGTACAAGTCCATCAATTCCCTTATCAAGATTTATAAAAAGACCAAAGTCCATAATCTTGCTGATTTTTCCGTCAACCTTAGTTCCAACTGGGAACTTTTTAGCAGCTTCTTCCCAAGGATCTGCAAGTAAAGCCTTAAGACTTACACTTACACGCTCATTCTTCCAGTCTGCCTTCAAAACCTGAACCTTAAGTTCCTGACCAACTTCCAGAACACTTCCTGCATCAGAAATACGATCAAATGAAATTTCGCTGATAGGGAGCAAGGCACGGAAGCCCTGAATATTTACAAAGGCACCAAACTTTTCGATACTTTCTACAGTAGCTTCAACAATTGCACCTTCTTTTATTTCCTGGGCAAGCTTGCCAAGTGTCTGAGCATGTTCACTTTCGCCAATCTTACGGTTAGACACCAAAATATCCTTACCGTCATTTTTATATTCTGTGATGATGAAGGTCAAAGTCTTTCCAACATAAGCAGCAGGTTCTTCACGCTTTTTATAACCCATCTGAGAATATGGACAGAAAGCACGAGCTCCACCTATTTTTACCTGGTAGCCTCCCTTAATTTCAGCTTCAACATGCCCTTCAACAGGAATACCACCTTTATAGGCATTTTCAATCATAGTATTATCTGCTTTACCACCACCAATTTTAGTAGTAAAACGCATTTCACCATGAACTTCACCTGTAAAGAAAACCTTAAGCTTGTCGCCTTCCTTTACGCTAACGTTACCTTCATCATCCTTAAATTCTGCAACATCAATTACACCTTCGGATTTTGCATTTAAATCAACAAAAACAGTTGTGTCTGTAACAGCAACTACAGAAGTTTCAAAACTGTCACCAATATTAAATCTATTCACAATAAAGCCTCTTTATAAAATTATTGTCTGCATAATAATATAAATAGAAGAAATATCCAACCACAATTAAAAAGAGGAAAAGTTTAATTGCAAAGCCTAGTAGATTTCCCCCATATTCACTATAATTATCTAATGGCAAACAAAACAAATACTGGCAAAAAATCAAAAATTAAATTTAATAAAAAAACATTCTTTTTTTACTTTTGCAGAATTCTACCAAGTCTTATTTTAACTGCTCTCTTTTTACTTCCAATTGGAATGAAGAATTTGACACTAGGTGATTTTGAAAGCACCGCTGAATTAATCAGAGCCTACACCTATCCATTCTGCGGCTACACAGGTCCCCTTTTTAAGTATTTATCTTTCTCTATTTATTTTGTACCTTTTGCAGCTCTTTTCCTTCTCATATCACTCTTTATTAAAGATAATATAAACAAAATCCTCTATATATTAGTTTATGTAGCACTAACAATTTATCTTTACAGTTCTGCATTTTCCTTTATGGTTTATGCAAACACCAGTCGCTGGTTCATACTCCTTCCAAAATACATTTATGTAACATTCGGATTAAGTTTTCTTTTCCACCTGGCCATGTCTATTGAAGGAATTCTTGCACTTAGACAACTAAATCCAGAATTTGCCGAATACAAGGCCCTTCAAAAAGAAGAAAAAAAGACAATCAACTTTTCAATTAAAACAAAAGTAACGCTTACTATAATTGGAACTCTTTCCATCATCCTCTTGGTCTTTATGGCCCTTATCTTAAATATTTACAAAAAGTCCTACACCGAAGCTGTTTCTTCCATGGGACGTGCACAGGCCGAACGTGCCGCTAATTTGTATGTTGAAGCCCAAGGCCGTAACGAAAAAATTTCGACATCATTTACCGAGCAAAAAATTCTTAACAGCTTTGCTTCTACCCCTTTTGTAAGAATAGATATGATTACTCCTGTAAAAAAAATCAAAGGAAGCGACGGTCTTTATCTGGAAAGAATTTATGATTTTTTACAAAATGGCCAGATTATTACTCCAGCCCCAGAAGATTCAAATACACAGGACTTAAAACTTAAAAAAGATGATGAAGAACTGTCCATTCCAGCTTTCGACGAGTTTTCTTACACAACAGCAGTTGGAAAAGTAAGCGAAATTCCAGCTGACGAAAAAATGATTAGTGCTCAGGACGCCCTTAACTATGTGCGTTCATACATGGATGGAAGCTATAAAAATTCCCCAATCCGCGATAAAGAAAGAAAAACCTGCAAATACATGTATCCGGTTTATTTTGAACGCAAGGAAGGACGTCTTCTTGCTGGATTTACAATTGTCACTTACTACGAAGAACTTTTAATGAAATCCTACTTCCACGCAAGAATCCTTGTTTTTTCTTGGAGCGTTATCTTCCTTTATATAGCAATAATTCTTTCGCTTCTTTTAGCAGATTTTATTGCAAACCCACTTTTGTACCTTAAAACAAGTGTTCATAAGACATCAAATACCCTGGCTCAGATTCTAGACGGCAATTCCAAAATCACTGCCGACAATCTTAATTATACCGACCCTATCAATTCCAAGGACGAAATTAAAGAAGTTTCAAACGAAGTTAAAAATATGATTGGAATAATGAAGCGTATTATTCCTTATATTTCATTTTCTACACTTCAGGCTGCAGATAAAGAACAAAAGAAACCTTCCAGCTCCCGCGAACTCTGTTTCCTCTTTACAGATATTCGAGGCTTTACAAGTCTTTGCGAAACAAAAACTCCTAAAGAGGTTGTAGAAATCCTTAATCACTATCTGGATATTGAAACTGAAATTATTTTAAATAACGGTGGAGATATTGATAAATTCGTTGGTGATGAAATGATGGCCTTCTTCTCCGGCCCTAAAAAGGAAATCAACGCTTGTAAAGCAGCAATGGAAATTCGTACTGCAATGCGTGCCCAACAGCAAATGGCACTTTCAAACGGCGAAGACTATATTTCAATGGGAATTGGAATTAATACAGGCCGTGTAATTTTTGGTTCAGTTGGTTCAAAGAGCCGAATGGACTTTACTTCAATTGGTGATACTGTAAACCTGGCTGCTCGCCTGGAAGGTGCAAACAAGGCTTATGGTTCAAAAGCAATTATTACAGAAGCTGTTTACGAAAAACTAAAAGATACTTTTGTCTGCCGTGAACTGGACTTTATAACAGTAAAAGGCAAATCAGAACCTGTCCGTATTTTTGAAATCTTACAGACAAAGGCTATGGCCAGCGACAAACTTTATGATATTAAAGATTTATTCGAAAAGGGCTTAAACTTTTACCGCAAACAGGATTGGGACAAGGCCCTGCAGATGTTCCAATCTTGTAACGAAAAGTATCAGGACATGCCTTCCGTAGTATTCATAGACCGCATCTCCCACTTCAAAACAAACCCACCACCAAAGAAATGGGACGGCGTTTTTGTTATGAAAGTTAAATGATAAAAAAATGCCATCCTTGGCATTTTTTTATCGTCAAGTTTGGGGCTTTGCCCAAACTCGCAAAGAAAACTCTACCAAATAAAAAAAAGGCACCATCCATGGTGCCATCTTTAAACAAGCTCACAATCGAAAAATCCGTTAAAAACCGAGCCGCAAGGGTCGGTTTAGGATTATCGAAAAAATGGCTCAGGCGAGATTCATCGAGCCCTAAAATCGAAAAATCCGTTAAAAACAAAGAGGCACCATTCCAGATGCCTTTTTTACTAATTCACTTGATTATACTTTATGCATTTACGTTAGACTTTTCTTGTAATTCCAAAACCTTTTCAAGTGGAAGTTTTACACATTCAGCTATAAGTTCTGGAGAAATATCTTTTTTTAACATTTCAACAACAACTTCTTCTTTTGCCTCGGCCTTACCTTCAGCCTTACCTTCACGGAAAGAATAAGCCATTTGTCGTTCAAACTCCATAAACTGTTTCCTCCATTGTGTATTATGTTTTGCAACGCAAAACTGCAGCGAGCATCAGAACTTACTGTTTTACAGGAATTCCACATTCACGATGCTCGCAAAAACTCCTGCATCTCTACAACAAATGCCCATTCCGCAGCTTTTGCGTAGCAAAACTGCAGCGAGCACCTACATTACTGTTTCACCGGAATACCGCACCTTTCGTGCTCGCGTTCCCATGACTCCGCAAGTCGCAAAATCAATGCTTCGTTGAACATTTTTCCTGCAAACTGCATACCAATTGGCATGCCATCTTTTGAAGTACGGCCAGCTGGAACACTTATAGAAGGAATACGTGCCAGGTTTACGAATGTTGTATACAAATCTGACAAATACATTTCAAGAGGACTGTCCACTTTTGAACCAAGCTTAAATGCTGCAGTTGGACAAGTTGGACAAAGAATAATATCGTAAGATTCAAAAACCTTAGCAACTTCACGCTGCATTCTGGCACGAACAGTCATACCCTTTTTGTAAGTATCGCCAGAGAACTGTTCAGAAAGAACATAGTTTCCAATAATAATACGGCGTTTTACTTCAGGACCAAATCCTTCTGAACGGGTATCAACATAAAGTTCATCATAGCCCTTGCCATTATCAACACGGTTACCATAACGAATACCATCAAAACGGCTAAGGTTAGATGCAGCTTCAGAAAGAGCAATTACATAGTAAGAAGCAATAGATGCATCCAAAATTGGAAGGTCAACTTCATCAATCTTTGCACCCTTAGATTCAAACCACTTGCGGGTATCTTCAAAGCACTTTACAACATCAGGATCTGCACCTTCTGTTTTAAGGAACTGCTTTGGAATTGCAATCTTAAGAGCCTTAAATTCTTCATCAGATAAAGCTGTAAGATTTTTGATTTTATCTACATTTGGCAAATCAGCTGATGTATCATCATACATATCCTGACCGCACATAAGAGAAAGCGGTTCGGCAATATCAGCTGGTGTATGACCTAAAATACCAACCTGATCCAAAGATGAACCATAAGCTACAACACCCCAGCGGCTCAAAACACCGTAAGTTGGTTTAAGTCCATAAATACCACAGTATGATGCAGGAAGTCTTACTGAACCTCCAGTTTCTGTTCCAAGTCCGAACAAAGCCTGATTAGCGGCAACAGCAGCAGCCGAACCACCAGAAGAACCTCCGGAAACATATTCACGGTTGATAGGATTACGGGTTGGACCATAGCATGAATACTCGGTGGAAGAACCCATAGCAAATTCATCCTGATTACAGCGGCCAAGAGCAATTGCACCTGCAGCTTCAAGACGATTAATTACAGTTGCATTATAAGGGGCTACATAACCCTTTAAGATTTTAGATGCACAAGTAAGACGATGACCCTTAGAAGAAATATTATCCTTGTTGGCAAAAGGAATACCAAGCAAAGGTTTTTCTTCGAATAATTTATCAAGACTACCTGCAGCTTTTGCAGCGGCAATTTCCTTATCTGCAGCTTCAGCCTTGGCAAGAGCATCTTCATACATTTCAATAAAAGCATTCAAAGGAATAGCAGCCGACTTATCTTTTTCAAAAGTTTCAATAGAATCCTTTACCAGCTGCAAACTTGTTGTTTTTCCAGATTTCAATGCATCTCTAGTATCTTTAATTGTGTAAAACATATTCTTCCCTTTTATAAAATTAAGCACCAGCACCAAGAACTTTTGGAACCTGGAAGTAACCGTCCATAAATTCATCAGTTACTTTCTTTACATCATTAATATCCAATCCCTGAACAACAGTATCATCGCGAAGCTTATCTACTTCTGTACTAGGGTAAGCGTCATAAGGGTTTTCGCTGTCATCGTATTTAGCAAGAATATCAAAATACCCAACGATATCGTCTACCTGTTTTTTAAGAGTTTCCATATCGGTAGAATCTGGAGACAAACGAGATAAATAAAGCAGATTTTCAAGAGTCTGCTGGTCAATTGTTTTATGTTGTGTAGCCATAAAGATTATTATAGTGATTTTTTTATTATTAGGGAATAAGAACCCCGTTAATGTTTTTTTCTACTATATATATATATTTAACCCCTCTTTTTTTACACACATTCAGAAGAAACTCTAGATTTATATTTATTACTATAGTATATTCTAAAGTTATGGGAGAAAAAGTTAAAGTTAAAAAATTATTTTCTATCGGGGTAAAACTTGCCATAATTATTGGTGTTTTAGTTTTGGTTTCTCTGGGAACTGTCACATTTTTAAATTCTTATTTTGTTTCTAAAGACGTTCGTATTACAGCAGAGGAAAATAACTTAACAATTAATACTCGTTCAGCATCCACAGTTCAGAGAGAGCTTACTTCTATTCGTTCCAATGTTCTTCAGCTTTTAGACTTAATCAATGCAGCCAGCGGAGGTCGTACATCTGCCCTGGCAAAACAAGCAGAAGCCTTCTTTTTTGAACGTAATCAGTCAATCGCAGAAATAATTGTTCTTACTCAAAACAACTCAAGTTCATCATTCAATGTTCACACAAGATTAAGAAACACACGTTTTTATACATCCAATGAAATTGATCTTGAAGCAACAGAGACTCTTCTTGAACAGAGGAAAAAGGATTTTGCACGTGCCTGCTTAGGTGAAACAATTGCCATAAACGTTTCGCCATTTTACAAAAGCGAGATGATGGCACTCCTTCTTCCATACCGCGAAAGTGGACTTGAACAGTGTTGTATAATACTTTTTAGTCTTGAGGAAGTTTCTGGAATTCTTGGTACAGGTTCAACAAATGAAACATTTATGATAAATGATTCAGATGAACTCCTTTGCCATCCAGACACAGAACGCATTCTTTCTGCACAGAGCATGAAAAACCATCCTCTGGTAAAACTTATGCGTGGGAAAAACCAGAACAACGAAGAAAGTCGTCAGATTATCTACACTGGTACAGACGAAAATGATAATGAAGTTCAGTTCATTGGTGCCTACCAGAAGATTGCAATTGCAGATATTGGAGTATTCACCTCTGTACAATTAAATACAGTTCTTGAAGGTGTTAAAACTACTAGAAAAAATAACCTCTATTTGATGGGTATTGTATTCTTCATCTCCATCATCTTTATCTTAATATTCAGCCGTTATGCAATTTCCCGTCACTTGCGACGACTTACAGCTGCAGCAGAAGAAATTCAAAAGGGAAACTTTGACACAGAAATTATTTCTATGCTGAATACAAAGCGTCGTGACGAAATTGGTGTACTCAACGCTTCTACAAAAGATGAACAGGAATTCTTGAATACCTTCGCCCGCTTTACAAACCGTGGAGTAGCAAAAGCCATTGCGCGTAAGGAAATTGATTTTGAACCACACTTGAAGGATGTAACAATCTTCTTCTCGGATATCCGTGGATTTACAGCAATTTCTGATGGTTTTAAAAATCGTTTTGGCGAAGAAAGCCCTCGCGAAATTATTGGATTTTTGAACGACTACATGAGCCGTATGGTAAACTGTGTAACTATTTCTGGTGGTACAATCGACAAGTTCGAAGGTGATGCTATTATGGCCGTTTGGGGAATCTTGCGTGATGAAGACCTTAGTTTCGAACTTCTGCCAGATTCAGACCCAACTAAAAAAGAAAAGATCCTTAATCACCAAAAGCACGTACAGGAAGATGCAATTTCTGCTATTAGAGGTACAATTGCCATGCGTTATGCCCTTATGCAGTACAACAAAGATGCAGAAGCCTTTACAAAAGCCCACGAAAAGGAACCTAAAGCAAAATATAAGCCACACATCAGAATTGGATGCGGTATAAATACTGGTCGTGCAACCTGCGGTATTATGGGAAGTGAAGACAAAATGGAATATACAGCCATTGGTGACTCTGTAAACTTTGCCAGCCGTACAGAAAGTTCTAACAAACCTTGTGGAACCGATATCCTTATTACAGAGGACACTTATAATCTTTTGAAAAAAGACTTTATAAGATGTGAAGAAAACCATTTTATGATTCCAGCCGAAAACCGTCAGAACGAAATTGTTGTTGAAATGATTCCGGTTGAATTCGAAGTAAAAGGTAAAGGTGCTCAACACTTCTACGGCGTAGTTAATATGCCTCAGTTTGATATAGAAGCATTTTTTAAGACAGCTGATAAAGACTTTGTACTTGATAACGATTGTGCTAGGGCTGTTGGAAAATTTGGTCCAAAAACTTTAAATGAAATGAGAAATTTATTAGGAATCCCAATTCCAGAATTCGGAGAAGTTAACTTAAATGAAGAAGAGAACAAAATACAGGTTAAAAAATGATTTAGCCGTTCCTTTCAGAATTGCAGTTGTAATCTGTCTTTTTGGAGCGGGAACATCTTATTATCTTTTCCATACTAATTTTTTCAGGGCTCTTTCTAAATTAGATGAAGAGCCTATAGCTACTATTACTTTTAAATATAAAACTGCTCAAAGAAAATTCCTGGACCGTGTTGTCTGGGATCGTTTAAGACAAAATTCTCCTGTTTATAATGGAGATACAATCCACACTGCAGAGCTTTCAGAAGCAACAGTTTGGTTTGAAGACGGAACAACCCTTGATTTGGCCGAAAACACCATGGCCCAGGTATTCCTCCACGATGACGGTCAATTAGCCGCCCAGCTTGAATCAGGTTCTGCAAACGTAGATTCCAGCGAAAGCAGCAAAGGCCTTACTCTTACATCTTCAAATGTAACAGTTTCTGTAAAAGCAGGTTCAAAAGTTTCTGCCCAAAACCTAGAAGGCCAGGCTGTTAAGCTTGCAGTTCAAAAAGGTAAGGCAGAACTTAGCGACGGACAAAATCTTTCTGAGGGTAAAGCAATCTCTGTTACAGAAGACGGAAAAACGACCCTTCCACTGTTTACAGTTCAGTCGCCATTGCAAAACCAAAAATATCTTTATTACACACAAGAACCATGCCCAGTCGACTTTAAATGGGAAATTTCCGCAAACACTCACAGTTCTAATATGCTTTTGCAAATTTCAACTGACAAAGATTTCAAAAATATTGTTCAAACTATAGATGCATCAGGTTTAGACAAACTTGCCGTAAATCTTGAAAAAGGTAACTACTACTGGCAGCTGTCAGGAAGGGGAGAAAATCAGCAGGATGGAGATGAAGAAGTTTCGTCAGGAAAAATTCAGGTTATACAGTCTTTAAAACCAGAACTTATGATTCCTGCACAAGACTACATCTACACCTACCGCAGGCAGTCACCTTCGATTCGATTTATTTGGAGCGAAAGTGAAACTGCTACGGCTTACAATTTTGAAATTTCAAAAAATCCTGATATGTCCAAACCAATAGTTAGCCAGCGTTCTTCAAGTACTTCCATCATCATTTCTACCTTGAATTCTGGAACATACTATTACCAGGTAACACCTTACTATGTAACTAACCGCGTAGGACTTCAAAATCCATCTGAAATCAAAAGATTCCAGATTCAACAAAAAGAAGAACTTTTACCACCTTCTTTAATAAGTCCTGCAAACAGCGATTTTATAAACAAACGTACAGACCAGGCAATTCTTTCATGGGAAATGGAAAACGAACCTATGACCTATGAAATTAAAGTATCAAGAAACAGTAATCTTTCTAGCCCTGTAATTTCAAAAGAAACTAACAACAACTATATCAAAATCACACCTACAGAATTACAGCAGCTTAAAGATGGAGAATACTTCTGGGGTGTAACACAGACCGACAGCGAAGGAAACGAATCGGATCTTTCTCAAATCAGAACTTTCTATGCTATAAATGGTGATATTGAACAAAAGACCATCTTCCCACCAGACAATTACGTTTTGTGGAAACCACTTTTAAGCGATACCCGTTTTACCTGGAAAACAAATCTTACATTTAAGCAATATTTCCAGCTTGCTACAGACAGAGACTTTAGAAATATTATTTTAGATGTAGAATCAAACTCATCTTCTTTCTTAGGTGCAGATCTTGATTATGGCGACTACTATTGGCGTATTACAACAAAAGATCAGAATTTTAAGCGTGCAACCAATCCTAAAAAGATTTCTATTGTAAACGAACTTAATGGTCCAAAACCTCTTACACCAAACTATACAAATAAAGCAGTTGTAAGACCTAATCAGCCATGTACATTTGAATGGGAAGAACTTAAAGATGTCGATTACTACAGAATTAAAATTTACAAAGTTGGCGAAGAAGACCAAAAGCCTATTCTTGATGAAAACTTTATAGAAGGAAATACTCTTGAACTTGATCTAGAAGATTTTGAAGAAGGTTCTTACCGCTGGGAAATTCAGTCTTTTACATACGAATCAGAAACTGCATCTCGTAGAAGTTCTTTACTTTCTAATTCAAACTTTGTTTTAAGAAAAATTCGTCCTGTAAAACTTGTAGCTCCAAAAGATGGTGCAAGAATTGACGGATGGGATGCAATTGAAAGACCTTCTGCGTTACAGTGGAGTTCATACGAAGATTTTGCAAATGCTCAGCTCGTTTTGAAGAAAATTGATGATTCCAAAGAAAGCGAAATGGTTTACGACCTGACTTCTTTCAAGTCAAAACTTCCTTCTCTTGGTGCTGGCCGTTACGAATGGACAATTAAAGCTACAACTTTAGATGAACTGGACATTTCTGCAGCAGAAAAATTCCACTTTACAGTAAAAGATATTCCACCTTTCGACGCACCAGGAAATGCAAGAACAGATGGAGACGGCAACTATAATGCAGATTACCTTAGACAAACACCATATATCACATTCCACTGGAACAAGGTAAATCGTGCCAGCGACTATGTATTGGAAATTAGAAACGCAAAAAATAAAGTTGTATTCACTAAAACAATTAACGGAAACGCTAATACCTCTTACAAGCTTGAAAATCTAGCAAATTTTGCAAGAGGAGACTTTAACTGGCAGATAAAAGCAGTTCTTATGGACAATAAGAAAAAACGAATCCTTATTGATGGAGCAAATGCCAATGGTAAGTTTAAAATTGACTACAACTTAAAGACAAGTGGAGCAAAGAGAAAGAATACGGGGGCTTTATATGCAGAATAAAAAGCTTCTATTTTTACTAATTGCTTTTGGACTGTCTTCTATAGTATTTGCTCAGGAGGAAAAATCTAAACCTGAAGCAAATACCAATTCCGAACAAACAAATTCTCAGGCAATTCTGGATCCAGAACAGGCTCGCAACGAAAATGCTATTAATAATAAAATTAGTCAGCCTTTTGCCTGGGATAGTGCCGGAGATGTATTAAAATACCAAATTAAAATTGACCAAATTGATGAAGAAACTGGAAAAGCAACGGAGGTTTTCTTTCACGAAACTACAGATGAAGAAAGAGAAGCTTGTTTTATTTACATTGATCCAGTTCTTCCACCAGGAAAATATCGTTCCTACATCTATGTTTACAACATTTTGGGCGGACTTGAAAAAGACCTTACAACAATAGACACCTTTACAATTCACCGTGCATATAAACCAGAAATTAAAAATGTTACCTACCCTCTTTATATGCGTTCCACCATCTATCTTGATGATGAAGACAACAACGGTATAATTGAAATTGAAGGTAACAATCTTTTTGAACCAGACGAAAACAAAGAGTCCATGACCTTTACAGAATACTATCTTAAAAACGATTTGCGAACAATTAAGCCTGTTTCAGTTCTTTTGCACGAAGCTAACAACAAAAAAATGACTTTCAAATTCAACATGCCAGAACTTGTTGTTGGTGATTATAACTTTGTAGCTTTGGATGCCTCAGGTTTACATACAGAAGATAGCAACAATAATAAAATTACTATCAAATTCAAAAAATTAGTCGATTTTGATATAGAAGCAGGCTATGTTTTCCCTATAATACTTCATGACGAAACATTTGAAAAATACTTAAAATCGAATATGTTACCAATGAGTGCCCAGTTTAGAATGACACTAATTCCTTTTAAGCAGAACTGGGGCTATATGGGCTTAGGAGTCAGGTTTTCTTACAGTAGACTTTTCCAGCAATTTAGCACATATTATATAGATGGAAACCTTGGAAACGGACATTTGCTTTTTGTTTACCAGCTTCCAACACTCAAAAGACACTTATTTTTGGAATTACATGGAGGAGTTGGCGTTACATACTTTAATAACATCCTCTTCCATTTCGAACACAATATTACATCCCCTGCTCTAAACACTCTTAGCCTTTCTTATGATGCAGGATTTGCAGCTCAAATCTACTTTAATAAACGTTTATACACAGAAATTGCTGTAGATTATTCATTTACAACAAATAAAGATATGATTTTAGGAATGATAATGCCATCAGTTGGAATTGGCTGGCAATTCTAAGGAGAGAAAATTGAAACGTAGGCTTTCTTTAATTTTATTAAGCACGATTCTTTTTGCCGCATGTAATTTTAACACCATTTTTGAACCAAGTTGGGACGATCCAGTAAAAAACTTTTTTGACGAATACACAAACACCGCAAGTATTGGTGAATACACCATCAGTCCTAACGACCTTCTTTTAGATAAATATGGTTACATTTGTATTCCATGGACAGAAGACCACGAAGTAACATTCTACCTCCGTAACCCACAGCACTTCTCCTTTGTAAGAGGAGCAAACATGAACTTAGACCTGGCCGGAAATGCAGACGGAAACGTTCTAAGCGGTATGGAAGCAGTTACAATTGAACAGGACCCAGAAGATCCTACAATTCTTAAACTTACCTACCCTACAGAATTCCTCCAGGCACATGCAACAGGAACAGACATAAGTCCTTTAGTAAACCTCTTCCACCCAGTTTCCCAGGCCGACTTTGGCGTTTACAGTGAATTAAAACTTTCTAGTAATTCTGTACCACCAACACCAAATGGAGCCGTAGTATTACAAACAAACGAAACTCCATCAACATGGGTTGTATGTTTCAATCTTCCAGAAGCTAACACAATAAACAAGTTCCATAATGATATAGAATCTTTCACTTTTAAAGATACAACCTATAACGTAAATATTTCTAACGGTGTAATTTCTTATGAATCAGATGTAATTACAACAACAAGACCTGGCAATATTGTTGCAAACGCCAGAACTGGAGTTAATTTTACCAGCGATGGACAGTCCACCTATATTTTTACAAATGATATTGCCGACGAAAACAACAAAATCTACACTTTAAAGTTTGTTGATAAAGCAGGTCTAAGTTCTACAATTGACATTTCTGCCCAGGGATCAAAGCTTACTAGTGCAAATGCATATAATTCAAGTGATACAGCCTTCAATGCGGCCCTGCCAGCAGGAATTAGCAACAGAAATGTAATTCAGCAGGATAGTGACGGAAATGCCCAGATTGTTTTACACGCTTTTCCAAATACACTTCAAACAAGTACTTCTGCAGAATCTCAAACTTACGATGCTGATGGAGCAAGTATTATTTATGAAATATATTCTGATGCAACATGCTTAAATCTTATAAAATCGGGCACAATCACAGGCCTTACTGGTACAATCAACCTTCCAAACGGAACTTCTTATATAAAAGCTATTGTTCGTAAACCACTTTATGTTGATAGTGACCCAGTAATTTGGCAATGTCATTCAATTTGTACAAGACTATACGTAAGTTCTAGCGGAAATGATACAGATAATAACGGATCAAAAGAAAAACCATTTGCCACTGTCCAAAAAGCAGTTCAGGTAATTGAAAATGGACTTTTAGTTGGTGACTATACAAGCTCAGATACCCTCGAAGTTATACTCCTTAGTGACATTACAGCCAATTCTGCTTTTGACTTCTCAAGCAACAACGATTCCTTTGTTAATTTCTCAAGTACCTTCAATAATAATACAGTTTTAGTTAGAAGTGATGGAGACACAATCCGTACAATTTCTGCAAATCAGAATTCAAGCGATTCAAGTCCTCGTCAAAAACGAGTTATGACTGTAACCGCAGGATCTATTAACCTTACAAATATCAATCTTTCATCTGGTTACAACCTGACTACATCTAACAGCGGAAGCGGAGCTGGTCTTGCAATACTTGGAGGAAGTGTAGTTTATACAAATGGTTCAGTTTCTGGAAATACTGCATACATTGGAGGAGGAATCTACCTGGCAGAAGATTCCAGCCTGTCTTTAAATAAAGTAACAATAAGTGATAATGTTGCCACAGGTACAGGTGGTGGTCTTTATGCAGAAGGAAACCTTACTCTGGCTGGACAAGAAATTACAATTAATTCAAATACCCTTAGCAATGGAAGTGCAGGAAACCTTTATCTAACAGAAGGAAAAATTATTACAGTTTCTGCAGATATTAGCAACTCTTCAATTGCAATTAACAAAGCATTTGGTCAAGATGGTGAACCAACCGTGGCTTCTCCTGTAATATTTACCCAAGGCTATGGAAATTACAACTCAAGTGCTCCAGGCTATATATTCACTACCGAAAATGAATATCCAATTGGTAGTATAAACGGAGAAGCTGCATTTACCTTATCTGGCGGTACATTATACGTTCCAACAAATTATTCATTTACTACAAGTCTTGCTACAGCTGCCGCTAACGGAAATTACTATTTCTACCCTGGCCAAGAAAAAACATTTACTCTAACTATTACACCTCGTTATTCTGGAAACCCAGCCCCACTATATTATAATTACCAGGATAAGGAACTTTATACAGATTCTGCTATGACACAAGCAGCCGCATCTGGTGTTAAGGTAGGTTGGACAGCCGCACTTTATAGTGGTTCAACAAAAGTACACGATTTTACTCCAGTAGATGTTAGTGGAGGAATAAATCTAACAATTCCAACTACAATTAGCTACGAAGATACATATATTCTTAAGGTAACTTACACATATATGGGTCTTTCTTATAACTCAAACTATACAATATATGGTTCAACTTCAAATGCTTATTCAATAGTCGATATTATTCCAACATTGACAGAAAATACCACAATAACTCTTACAGGAGCCACAGATACAGATGGACTGTATGCCATAAAAACTGCATTAAAAAGTTTATATTCAAACGATAATACTGTTCGAATTACTCTTGACTTATCAGGAACAACAGGCCTTACAGAAATTGCTGAGAACCAGTTTTCTTATTGTTATAGCCTTTGTAACGTTATTCTTCCATCGTCTGTAACATCTATTTTAGAATCTGCTTTTGAAGGGTGCAATTTAACATCATTACCAAATCTTGATAATGTCACTTCTATTGGCAGAAAGGCATTCTATTGGTGTGACAGGCTTTCAGAAGTAACTCTACCAGATAGTGTTACTAGTGTAGCTTATCGGTTTGTATATAATTCTTCTAATTTAAGATCAATAGTCTTTTCGAATAATATAACAGAACTTCCAGGTTATTGTGTATATACAATGGATTCGCTTACTTCAATAACACTTCCTCTTAATCTTAATACAATAAATGCCAAAGCAATATATCAATGCAATAACCTTACTAACATAACCTACCCTGGAACAATGGCACAATGGAATAATATTAATAAGTTGAGCTACGGGTTAAGTGAATTAGGTACAAATACTGTTCATTGTAGCGATGGAGATGTTACATTCTAGTAGGAATAAATTAAGTATGTTACAGACTCTACAATCGCTCATTTGCATATTTTTTACTTTATGATATAATTTTCTACGGAGAAGGTTTTAATTATTAAAAAAATGTTTATGAAAAGAATTATAATAATATCATTATGTCTTTTTGCGTTAACATCATGTACTAATCTTATTAATGAAACAATCTATGACAAAGTCTCAACAGAAGAAAGTCCAACAGAAACAATAAACTTTATTGGAAACATTCAGGCAAACGGAGCCCTGCCCTCTACAGTTTTTGAACTTGTTAAAAATGACCAGACCCGTTCAGCCTTACCAACAATTAGTGACTTAAGTCTTTTTGCTACTGCAACAACTTCTGATGGAAGCTTAAATAGCACAGGAATTTTTTTAGAAGACTCAAATCCTATATGTTTTAGTATAGCTCTTTCTACAGGCCACACCTGGACTATAACCTGCGGCTTAAAAACTTCAAACGGTGCTATTGTTTTTTCAGATTCCTGCCAAGTTACCATTACCAACGACAATCCTGTATTTTCTTCATATAATTTCATACCACAAATAACAGAAGGAAGCGGAAGCGGCTCTGTAAACCTGCCAATAACTCTAGAAAGCGGACACAACATAGACCATATAACAGCAACATGCCCTTCGTCCTTATGGAATGCAAGCGTTGATGACATTTCTTCTCCAAGCCTGGTAGCATCAGACATTCCTTGCGGCTCTTACGAAGTTACTTTAAATTTTTACGAAGCTTCAAACATATTAAAATACAGTACAACTCAATCTATTACAGTATTAAATTCTCTTACTACCGATACATGGATATCTGACGCAAGCGGTTTAATTAATGATGATGGAGTCTTTTATCTTACGAACAGTCTCATAGACCAGTATATAAGAACCATATTTTATATTGGCAATACAGGGGTGGGTAGTGAACCAAGCGACACAAATGGAAGTGGAAGCCCTTACGAACCATTTGAAAGCCTTTCTAAAGCCATTTCCGTTATAGCTTCTACAGGCGTTTCTACAAAAAATTACCAGATTTTTATTTCTGGAACTTTAACAGGAAAACAAACTCTCACTTCAAACCTTGACAACAAGGCGGCTTCAATTACAATTCAGGGCTTAAATGGTCTGGATGAAAACAAGATTCCTCAGGACAGTCTGAACGGAAATCAAGCAGGCACAACCCTAACTGTTGAAACAAGCGTTCCTATATCTATTAAAAATCTTAAAATTACAGGCGGAAAAAGTAGTAACGGAGGCGGCCTGTATTTGCAAAACCAATCAGTTGTTGTAAAACTTTTGGACGGAACTCTTATTACAGAAAATGAAGCTACTTATGGTGGAGGAGTTTACAATAAGGGAACTCTGTTTATGGCTGGAAGTGCAATGATAGGAAAGAGTACATCTACAATTGCAACATCATCTTCTTATGGAAACAGCTCAACAACGTCTGGAGCTGGAATCTATTCTATTAGTGGGTCAAAAATATATCTTGGCTACACTTCATGGACAAGCTCAAGCGTCAACTGTCCTTTAAAACTTACCGGCGGCGTATGTGGAAATTATCTTTCAAATAGTTCAAGTATTAGTGCCTATGGTGGTGGTATTTTTAACGTAGGACAACTTTACATTGATAGTGGAAATATTTCTTATAATTACGCCATTAATGGAGCAGGTATTTATACAGAAAGTGATATTACAATGACTGGCGGCACTATAGAAGGAAACGAGGGAAATTCATCAGGATACGGAGGCGGTGTTGGTGTATATAATGGAAAAACATTTACAATGAGTGGCGACTCCAAAATCCTTGACAATAAAAATATGAAATTTGGGGCTGGCATTTTCCTTAATTATAACAATTGCAAACTTGTAATGAAGGGTGGAGAAATAAGCGGTAATATTGCAGAAACACATGGCGGAGCCGTATATATGCACGATTTGAGCAGCTCAAGTCATAGTGACATGCAAATTAGCGGAAGCTCATACATTCCTTATGGCGGAGCAGTAAATAACAATGATATTTTTATGCTCGACTTCAACGCAAAAATTACAATAACAGGTTCTCTTTCTGACCGCGAGGCAAACAATTTAATCTATATCACTCCAAAAGAAAACTCACAAAATACATACACAGAAGGCACAACACTTCTTTATGCTGACAGCGGAGTTTCTCTTGCGGATGAATTCTATAAGTTTGGAGTAACGCCAGATTCACAAGGTAAAAATTGGTCAATAGACACAAATGGAAATCTTTCTTCACTTATCTTTACTTATATTACTGAAGAAACTCTGGCAAATTTTTCTCCAAGCTCTTCAACTGCATATATTATTATTGTTGACAGTTCCTTTGGTAATACTGAAGTACAGTCCCTGCTTTCCAAAATTAAAGGTACAGTTGGTGAAGGAACTATACTTAACTTAGGCAATTCAACAGCAACTTCAATATCAACTTCATCATTATATTGGCTAACTAGTGGAGTGTCTTCTATTACTCTGCCAGCTACACTTTCCTCCAGGTTGGGTAGTCAATTTTTCCAGGGCGCATATACACTAACAGAAATAATTGTTCCTGAATCAAATACAATTTACAGCTCGCAGGATGGTGTTTTATATACAAAAGATAAGACGGGACTAATAAGATATCCTCCTGCAAAAGAAGGGGATTCATTTACATTGCCTGAAACAGTATACCAACTGTATTATGAGGCCTTTGATTACAATAAAAATCTTAAAACAATAAACGGTCTTACCCAGATAACAAGCTTTATAAATAATGATAGTGATGCTGTATTCAGTAATTGTGAAAAATTAGAGGAAATTGATTTATCAGGTTTAACTTGCAGTACTTTAAGTTCATATACAATTAGATATTCCTCTGCCTTAAAAAAGGTAACGCTTTCTACAAGTATTACAACAATCGACTTTGCATGTTTTCAATCCCTGAGTAATCTTGAAGAAGTACATTTTAAAACAACCACTCCGCCTCTTCTAAAAATCTCCGGTACTGATGGTTATTATCTCAATTTTAAATCCTGTTCAAAAGTAAAATTCTATGTTCCTTCTGAGGCTGTAGACGCTTACACAAATGCGACTGGAAATAATGGAATTTGTAACCCAACTTATAATGGAGCGGCAACTACAACAGAAGGACTTCAGGCTTTAATTATCGGCGAATAAAGTTTTATAGCAAGAGAATTCACTTTTTATAAATAATCTTCGCACCTTTAATTTAACCAAAAATTATGTTAATATAATCTTATGAAGAAGGTATTAATTGCAGATAATCATCCCCTCTTTAGAGACTTTCTTAAACAAAAGCTTTCTGAAGAGCAAATAGAAGTTATTCTAACCCAGGAAAACCGTGATATTTATACCAAAATGATTACGACTCTTCCAAACCTCATCATTCTTGATATGGATGATGATAATTCTGAAGAGATGAGTTTCCTTGAGTCAAAAACAGAAGATTCAAACGCAGTCAATATTCCTGTAATTATAACAGGTCCAAAACGAGACCGCCAAAGTATTGCAGCCCTTGCAAAATACGGTGTAATAAAATACTTTGAAAAACCTGTTCAATTTGACCTTCTTTTCAAATCAATAGGACAAGTTGTTCACATTCCTCTTTCAATGGACACAACACCTTGTGTACTGGACCTTCATCATAATAACAACATTATTTTTGTAGAACTTGCCCTTGGCTTAAACAGAGAAAAAATAGCTCTTCTTCAATTTAAACTTTCCGAAATGATTGAAAAAGAAGAAATTGAAAATCCTAAAGTAATCATCATGCTTACAAATCTTGAGCTTACCTTTGTAGACGGTTACAATTTGGAATGTCTTATTGATAATGTTCTGGCCTGTCCTCAAATCCATCCTAACAGTGTAAAAATTCTTTCACTTAGTCCATTTGTTCATGATTTACTTATTGGGCATCAGAATTACGCTGGAATTGAAATGTCTAACAACCTTACCAGACTTTTGACCGATTTGGTAGACACTTCTGTAAGTTCAGATGTAACAGATTTAATTACAAACAAAATTCTTACTCCATCTTTTGAAACTGACGAAGACAGAGGCTCTATGGCTACCCGTTTTGCTGCCGATGCCGTAGACAAAAGTGTCGATATAAAAACTGGTACCGTACTTGTAGTTGCCATTATTGATAGCGACGAAGCTTCTGCCGAAATGACTAGAATTGCCTTTGAGCAAGCCGGTGCCACCTGTGTTACTTTTTCGACCGGAAAAGACTTTTTAAGTTACTACAAAGACGGAAAATTCGACTTAATCATTCTTGATATTTTGCTTGCCGATAAAACTGGTCTTGCACTTTTACAAGCTCTTCAAAAGAGACCTAAAACGCCTCCAATTATCATTTATTCAGCAACAACCCAACGCGAAGTAATTGTAAAAGCCCTTGGAGCAGGAGCAAAGACATATCTGGTAAAACCTCAAAAATCTAGTACTCTTGTGCAAAAATCTCTGGCTGTTTTACACGGTCAGGAATAAAACTTTATTTAAGCGGTTATAAAATGACTAAAATAAATCTTCATACTCATTCAACTTTTTGCGACGGAAAGAACACTCCCGAAGAAATGGTTCTTTCTGCCCTGGAAAAAGGTTTTTCTGTCCTTGGTTTTTCAAGCCATTCCATGTACCCTTTTAGTTCCGACTGGCATATTCCCTCTAATCAACATGCTGATTATGTAAAGGCAATTCGAGAGCTTGCAGTTAAATACCAGGACCGAATTAAAATTTTATGTGGCTTTGAGTGTGACTATTTTCCCCCTTTGAGCATTCCAGAAAAATCGCATTTTGGTGAACTTAAGCCCGATTATCTTATTGGTGCTGTACATTACGTTGTTCACAATAATATGCAAGCAACTGTAGATGACGCTACAAATAAGGTCCAGGAAGGCCTAGAAAGGCTCTACAAGGGCGATGGAAGGCTTTGTGTGCATGATTACTACCAGGCCCAAAGAGACATGTTAAAACAGGGCAATTTCGAAATCTGGGCACATCCTGACCTGGTTCGTAAAAGGAATGGCCTTCTTCACTTTTTTGATGAAACTGAAAAATGGTATAAGGATGAAGTTCGCGAAACAGTAAAAGTTGCAGCCAAAACAGGCGTTATTGCCGAAATTAATACAGGTGCAATTGCCCGTGGTGCCATGGATGACGTTTATCCTTCATCATACTTTTTGTCTCTGCTGCATGATGCAGGTATTCCAGTTTGTATTAGTTCCGACTGTCACAACGCCCCTGACCTGGATTGTGCCTTTGATCGTGCCATTCAAATAGCCAAAAAGGCCGGCTACAAGGAATTAGTTTACCCTATTGCAGGTAGCATTCCGCTATAAAAAAAGGACTCTCTTTTGAAGAGAGTCCCCTGTATAAATGCAAAATTAATATTGAATTATCTGTTACGACGTTCTTCTGCATTTGCACAATCAATACACATAAGTGCATAAGGCAAAATTTCTAGTCTTTCTTTTGGAATTTCTTTACCACAAACTAAACATATTCCATATTTATGTTGATTAATTCTGTCTATAGCATTATCAATTTTCTTTAATGTGTTTGCATCTTGAGTTCCCAAAGAATTGAGCAACTGTCTATCTATAACATCTGACGCAACATCTGCTTCATCACCAGAATCAACAGTTTTTACAAGGTTGCGCATGTCTTCACTCTGTTCCGAGAGAGATTGTAACAAAGTTCTTCGCTGCTCCAGTAATTTTTCCTTCATCTTGTCTAGAAATTCTTGATCCATCTGCTTCCTCCCGCATTTTTTAACTAATATTGTAATGTTATGAAGTTTTGTATATAATAATATAAATGCAAATTTCCAAAAAGACAAACTTTTTTTTCGGAAATCGCATAATTAATTTTCATACATTTTTAGACAAAGGATTACCATGGCAAAAGAAGAAGCTATTGAGGTAGAAGGAATCGTAAAAGAAGCCCTTCCAAACACAACCTTCCGTGTTGAATTGCAGGGTGGCCACGTTATTTTGGCTCACTTATCTGGAAAAATGCGTAAGCATTACATTAGAATCGTTCCTGGTGACAGCGTAAAAGTTGAACTTTCACCTTATGATTTGAATAAGGGACGTATCGTTTTCCGCGAAAGATAATCGGTAAATATATGAAAAACACTATCCGCTTTGCACAGAAAATCAATTCCTCAACGTTGGCTTACCTTTATTATAGCTATGATTTTCTCTTTATGACTGCGGAAGTTGCACGCTAATGCTAAACTTGTATTAGTAGCCTAAAATGGTAAATACAAAGCCTTCCGTAAAAATGGAAGGCTTTTTTTATATATAAATATTTAAGCAAAAAAAATTAGGGATTGTATCCCCAGGAGATTTACATGACTTTATACGAAGATTTAAAATGGCGCGGTCTTATTAAAGATGTTGCTGGTGACGAAGCCGAATTGCAGAAGATTCTTGATGGAGAAGCTTTCTCTTTTTACTGGGGAACTGACCCTACTGCCGATTCCCTTCATCTTGGCCATTATTCTTCACTCTGTATGGCAAAACGCCTTGCCAATGCGGGAAAACACCCTGTATTGCTCTGTGGTGGTGCTACAGGCCGTATTGGAGACCCTCGTCCTACTGCAGAACGCGAAATCATCTCTGACGAAGCTGTAAACAACAATATTAAAGGCATTCGCGACCAGGTAAGCCGTATTGTTCCACAGGCTGAACTTGTTGATAACTACGACTGGATGAAGGATTACACTTTCTTAAACTTCCTCCGCGATATTGGTAAGTACATCAACGTAAATTACATGCTTGGAAAAGATATTATTCAGCGTCGTCTTGAAACTGGAATTACTTATGCAGAGTTTTCTTATATGCTGATGCAGGGTTACGACTTTCTCCACCTCTTCCAGGAAAAGAACTGTATTATGCAGGTTGCTGGTTCTGACCAATGGGGAAACATTACAACGGGTGTAGATTTTATTCGCAAGGTTTTAGACAAAACTGCTTATGCCTTTACTATGCCTTTGATTTTGGATTCAACCGGCAAAAAGTTTGGTAAATCAGAAGGTAACGCTCTTTGGCTTGATAAAGAAAAAACTACTCCTTATGCAATTTACCAGTACCTTATCAACACTGATGATTCTAAGGTTTTGGAATATCTTAAGGTTTTCACTTTCCTCACAAAAGAAGAAATCGAAGACATTTACGCTCAGCAGCAGGCCGCTCCAGAAACTCGTATAGCACAAAAAACTCTTGCCTGGGAAGTTGTAAAAGACTTGCATGGTAAAGCAGAAGCAGATAACGCTGTAACAGTAAGCCAAAAGCTTTTTGCAGGCGATTTTAAGAATCTTTCTGTAAGCGATATTCTTTCTGGAATGAAGGGAGTTCCAACCTTTAAGTTTACAGAGGAATTACCACTCGTAGATGTAATGGTAAACAACGGTATGGCTTCTTCTAAACGTGAAGCACGTGAATTTATCAAAAACAAGGCATTGTCTATTAATGGTGATGTAGTAACAGATGAAACAATGATTGTTAAAAAAGATATGGCTCTGGAAGGTAAGGTAATTATTTTCCGCCGCGGTAAGAAAAAGTATTATTTAGCAGAAATGTAATTTAGCATAAACGCAAAAAAATGCAGGGTTTGAAATTTCAATTTTAAGCCCTGCATTTTTTTTATTTAGATTTTACTGTTCTCAATCCTCTAATGGCGGTACCAATTCCTCTGATACCATCTGCAAAAACTCCAATACAAATTAAAAAACCAAATGGAATAATATAAAAAGATATTCTGAACATAAACATTGCAACAAGTGACTGAATAGCCTTCATAAAAAGCATTTGCCAGTAGTCGCCGCGAGTGTAAGACCTGCGTTGACGTGATCTATTCTGACTGTTGTAATAATTATTATAAGGATTATCGTTTTGATACTGATTCTGGGTTTGATTCTGTCTGTAAGAACCGGCAAAATTCTGCCAGAAATCCTGTCCAAAAGGATCTGCATAAGTATATTGATATTGTCTCTGATATTGTTGTTGAGTAGAATTCGAATAATCGTTTGTTGAATAACCGCCTAAGTCATAATTACGGCGTTTTCCTTCATCACTCAAAACATCATAGGCCGCAGTAATTTCTTTAAATTTTTCTTCTGCTTCCTTATTACCAGCATTTCTGTCTGGATGATACTTAAATGCGAGAGTCCTATAAGCCTTTTTAATTTCGTCAGCACTTGCGGTTTTAGAAACCCCAAGTACCTCGTAGTAATCTTTCATATACCTATAAAATAATAATTTAAGCCCTTAGTTACAAGTAAATTTTATTTAATTCTATAAGTTTCAGGTGCACCAAGATATGAATCTGGCATAATCTGATTTGCAGGATAAATTACTATTTTTTCCAGTACAATATTTGGTGTTACAGGATAAATACGCATTGTATTTAAGCCCTTACAACAATCAGCATAAACTGTAGAAATTCTTATATTGTTTGTTACGTCATTTCCCCATGGCTGCTGATTATCACCAACTGCAAAACCTTCTTCTACAACGTCTTTCAGAATTTTTTTGCCGTTTACTTCAAGAATAAACTGCATTTTGTTGTCCTTATAAGCAGGATTAGAAGGATTCAGATAAAAGTCAAAGGTCTGAACTCCATCATCATTCATAGCAAACTTATATTCAACATAAGGTGCATGTTTTCCCTTAGGGTATGATAAAGTAAGTGGGAAAGCTTTCAAAGCTGATAAAGTTTTGCCATAACCTGGAAGAACTTCAAAATGAGAGTCATTTGCTCCACCACAAATTGCAAAATAATGTTCTGCTTCAATAGAAAGATATTTTTCGGTCTGTACGAATGTTCCCTTTGGATAATTCATTTCTGGAACCTGGGCATCAATTTCTACACTAACTTCAATTTTTGCTCCGTTTCCATCATCACTCTGGATTTTAAGAATATCCTTTTTAGAAGAAGCCTGAGCCAACTTCTGGCGATCAATTGTAAGTACTACAGTTTCAATGTGCAGTTCCTTATCAGACTCAACTACAACCGTAAGCCACTTGCTGCCTTCTCCAACAAAGTCCAGCATAAATGGAACGCCAGGAGCATAACAGCCTGCAATTTTAATTTTTGCTTCTGTTACATCTGGATTTTTAAAAGCGGTAAGTTTTAACTGTCTTACAGTCCATTCACGTCCGGTTGTAGTAAAATCTTGACCATCAATCCAAACTGTAAAACGCTTTTTACGAGTTGGTTCAATATAAGTATAAGTTGGATAACGGTTTTCGGCCTCTGACCAGTTTATAAATCCAAAATGCTCAGACCAACCAGATGCATAGAATTTTCCGTCATCAATTTTGTCACATTCGTCCACAAGTCTCTGGTCATATTTATAACATTCGCGAACTTTATCAGCATATATATTAGCCGCAATTGCAGATTTTCTTGCAAACCATTTATTTTTTCCACTGTAAAGCTGCATTCTAAGAATATTCATATTTCCGCAAGCTGGCAGGAAAACTTCCAGGAAGTAACCAGCCGCAAGATTTTCTGGAATATTTTTTCTAAGTTCTTCTGCCTTTGCAATAATTTCATTCGCCTGCTCCAGGACTTTATCACTTTCGCAGAAATTGATTGGGTGGAAGGTTTCTGGCTGTATACATTCAGTTCTACGCAAATTGGTAAGTTTTGTATAGCCGTTTACAATCTGGCAAATCTCGGCCTTCTGCTGGTCTGTAAGGCATGCAAACTGCTGATTTGCCCAGTCCCTTACATAATTTTCTACCAATGCTGTTGATTTTGAATATTTTTCGTAATCATAAGCAAGATCTAAGAAATATGCCAAAGGAAGTTCGTTAGTCATTACATCACCAACATTTACAATCCACAAATCTCTAATTCCAAAATCATAAGCGGCACACATCTGTTCCTTTACTTTTGGAAGATAAGAGGTATTGAACCATTCATAACTAAAAGGCCATCCATGGTAGTCAAAATGGTAGTACATTCCGTATCCACCCTTATGATTACGCATTGCCTCTGTTGGAACTGTACGAAGGTTTCCATGATTGTCGTCGCAAAGCATAAGAGTAACGCCTTCAAGCTCAGGACTATTCATTAAACCTGGTGTATGTTTATCTCCGTAGAAATAAGGTTCAACTTCCTTATAAAGGGCCAGCATTCTTGGAACCTTGTCCAAATCTTCATTTACATATTTTTTGATAAGAGAATTCTGAGTTTTAAGAACATCTCTAAGCAGCTGTATATTATCTGCCAGAGTTGCATTCTGCATAATTGCTGTATCAGCTTCGCCTCGCATTCCCACTGTAATAACGTTTTCAAATTTTCCGCTGCGCTTTAGTCCGTCTTCCCAGAATTTTGTAATTCCTTCTTCATTTGAACGGAAATTCCAGGCATCGCCATAAATTGAATTAGGACCGCGAAGGTGTTTGTACTCTTCTCCGGCACGGCAACATGGCTCGTGGTGACTAGCCCCCATAATTACACCAAGTTCATCGGCTAATTCGGCATTTGCAAGGCCAGGACCATCATCTGAAAAGCGAGAAGCCCACATTGCAGGCCAGAGATAATTTCCCTTTAAGCGTAAAAGAAGTTCAAAAACATGTTCGTACATTTTGGCATTAAAACCTCCAAAATTATGCTTTGACCAGTTTCCGCAAGCAGGCCATTCATCATTAATAAAGAAACCTCTAAATCTTACGCTTGGTTCTTTTGAAACATATTCACCTTCTACCAGAGAAATACTATTCTGATGAGCAGGAAGTATGTCTGCCCAGTCTACAAGTGGAGAAATTCCCATAAGGTCAGATAAATGGAAAAGTCCGTAAATTGTACCTCTTTTATCTGAACCGGCAATTATGATTTTGGATTCTGTAACAACAAATGCATAAACTTCGCGTTTTCCACGAATTTTATTTATGATTTCAGGAGCAATTTCTTTTTCAACCAATGAAGAGCCTTCTGAACTAAGCCCCAGGGTTCCAAAGATTACAGCAGGCACTTTTTCTTCTATCAGGCTTGCCTGGTTAGTTGCTTCTGGTAAAATTCCCGTTATTCGCTGGACATCAAGTCTAACTTTATCAGCAATTTTTTTTACTCCAGAAAATTCGTTCTGCTCACACACAAAAAGAAGGTCCAACTTACCCTTTTCAACTGAAATCTTAAACATGTTTTAATCCTATTTATTTTTTATATTTTTAATACTTTATGTATTTTCCACTAAGTGCCAGTAGGGCAAAAAAGTACAAACAATTGTCATAGTAACGGCGGCGTCCTGTACGCATTGGAGTTTCCCAAAAGCGTTTTACTGCACGTTTTACAGCTGAATTATCGCCATCCTTATCAGAAATTGCAAGAGCTGACTCCGCTACTGTAGCTATAAGTCCAATTGGGTGTCGGGCATTTTTCTTTAAGGCTTTTCCGTCTACCATATAGTCTTTTAATTCTTCGGCAGTTTTTCCATCAAAAAAGTTGATGATGTTTTCGGCAATCTGTGATAAAGACTCTGTTTTTCCACACCAAAGGGCATCCAGTCCAATATTTGCGGCAACTCGGTAAGAGTCACTAAAGAAGGTTCCATGATGTTCTGGTGGCAATGGGTTTCCTTCATCTGTAGCATATTCGGCTGCAAGGCCTGTTACTGGATGGCAAGCCTTTACCAGGTACTTTCGGCTGGCCTTGGCTGCTTCTTCCCAAAATTCCTTATCTTCTGGATCTGCACGCTGGGCAAATATTTCGTAGAAATGTGGAAGATGATAAGAAGGGTCTGTAAATGGACAGTTACAAACAAAACGGATATGGTGATATTTTTCATCCCACATTTTACTTGGACCGTGAATTGCAGTTCTAAGGATGGCACGAGCTTCTTCTGTATAATTGAAGATTCCTTCTCCATTGCCCCATCTTTCTGCCGCAAAGAAGAGTGCCATTGCAAAATACTCTTCTCCATCTGGGGCAGGACCATCTGCATTTTTACGACCGTCCAACTGATTAGACCAGCAGAAGAAACCCGCATTTGGCCCCTTATCAAGATACATGTAGGTTCTTGCCCACTTCCAGATTCTGTCAAAAATATCTTTACGGTTCATCTGAAGGGCCATCATCATTCCATAAGACATTCCTTCAGTTCTTGCATCATCGTTTCCAGTATCTTCCATATAGCCCATTCCATCTGGGGCTTCAAAATAAAAGTGATTTGGATTTTTTTGGTCAAAAATGTTATTCCATGCATCGATTACACGATTTTCAATATCAAATTTAGAATAACCATATTTTTCTAATAAACTTGTCATATATACTAGGATACAACCAAAATTTTTGACCGTCTATCGTGTATATTTCTTATAAAAACAAAAAAACCACCGTTTAGAAGCTACTTTAAACAGTGGTTTTGATTTCAAACTTAAAGCTTACAGAAAGACTTATTTATTCTTTTTCTGTTCACTTGGTTTAGATTTAGCACCTGCAACAGCAGCGGCCATCTTAGCCTGAGCCTTTGCCAAATCGTTACACATAAGAATTGGCTGACCTGTAGCATCCAAACAGTCACGCCAGAGTGAACCTTCTGGATCAACTGCATTTCTGTGAGCTGTAACAGCCTTGATTGGGAGGTGAACGAACTTGTCGTGTACCAAACCAATTACACACTTTGTTTTACCAGCCATAGCTGCATGTACAGCGTTGTTTCCAAGTCTTTCACAATAGATAGAGTCAGAAGCAGTTGTAACTGATGCACGAACCTGGTAAGAAGGATCAATATATTTTAAGTTGATTTCGATATTCTTTGCTTTGAAGTATTTTTCAATTTCAGACTTAAGGAACAAACCGATATCTGAAAGTTTTTTGTTTCCAGAAGCGTCTGTAGCACCTGTTGACTGGAGTAAATCCTGTCCGGCACCTTCAGAAACTACAATTACTGCATGTCCACGTTTTGCAAGACGGCGTTCAAGGCAAGCAAGGAATCCGTTTTCACCTTCCATTTCAAATGGAACTTCTGGAATTAAACAGAAGTTTGTTTCGTGTGATGCAAGAGCAGCTTCTGTAGCAATAAAACCAGCTTCACGTCCCATAAGTTTTACAAGACCAATACCATTAATCTGGCTTGCAGCTTCCATATGAACGGCTGCAACTGCTTCTTTAGCACGCTGAACGGCAGTTTCAAAACCGAAAGAACGGTCAATGAACATAAGGTCATTATCTACAGTTTTTGGAACACCAACTACAGCACATTTCATTCCGCGTTTTTCAACTTCGCAGGCAATATCATAAGAACCACGCTGAGTTCCATCACCACCAAGAATGAAAAGCATATTAATTCCATCTCTTTCAAGACAGTCAACAATTTCTGAAACACGCTGTCCACCACCGCGGCTTGTTCCAAGGTAAGTACCACCAATCTTGTGGATTTCGTCAATAAGATAGCGGTCAAGTTCAATAGGTTCATAGCCTTCATCAGCGAAGAAACCATGGAAACCATACTGGTAACCCTTAATTGTCTTTACACCGTAACGTGTGTTCAAACAGCGAACAATAGCACGAATTACATCATTCAAACCAGGACAAAGACCTCCACAAGTACAAATACCTGCTTTTGCGTGTGCTGGGTCGAAGAAAATCTTTTCACGAGGACCGGCTTTTTCCATCAAGTTTGATGAATCAAGTACAATTGGTTTTGTTTTATCGTAAACATTTACTTCAGAAAGAACGTAAGAATCATCTCTTACATAATTAGCTGTATAATCACCATGAACAGTAGAGAGTTTGATTGGGGACTGGATAGTACAAGGTCCCAAGTTGTCAATTGTGAAATCAAATTTTTCTTCAGACATAACACACCTCAATATTTAATGTTAATAATTTATAACGTATAAACTATTTTTTCAATAAGAAGAAACTTAAAAGATTACAGTTATTTACTTAATAATTAACTCGGCAAATGCCACCATCAAAGGTAAAGTAACTATACAAAGTAAACTTGTAACAGAAACTATAAGACTTGCGTAAGATGCATTTTTATCAAAAACACAAGCAAGCCCCGGAATTGTAGTTGCAACAGGACAAGAAAGACATATCATTACTACAAAAATCAACATCCTTACATCAGGGAAATTTCCGCATAGTTTATAAATTCCAAGCAAAACAAAAGTACAAATAAAGCTGCAAATAAGTAATCTTAAAATAGAAAACTTTGTAATTTTCCATATATATTCTTTTCCTTCTGCAGGATTAAAACTTGCAATAAGAACTCCAATCACAATCATGGAAACTGCAGTATTCAAATCTGAAATCATAGAAAGTGGAGTTGCTAAAACCTGTGGAAGCGTAAAAGGCATACAGTAAAGAACAATTCCAAGGGCAACCGCAATAATGTTTGGGTTGGTAATAATTTTCTTAAAATTGGCAGTTCCGCTCAACTGATGGTAACCATAAGTCCATATTAAAAGATTAAAAATAACCAGATAGCCCATAAGATAAAAAACACCCTCATCTCCAAAAACACCACGAATAAGAGGGATTCCAATAAAACCACAATTGGTAAAGGCAATTCCCAAACGGTCAATTTGATCTTTAGAAGAAAGCAGACCTACAAGAATCATAATGCCATGAACTACAAGAGCAAGGGCTGCAACAAAAAGAAGCTGTTTTAATTTTCCCCCGTCAAACTCCTTATTAAAGGAATTAATGATAACACTAGGATTGATAAAGTAGAGCAAAAGTTTACTCAAGAATTTTCGCTGGTCTTCATCAACCTTAAAAGCCTTTGCAAATATAAAACCACAAAGCCCGATTATAAACATTGTAATTAACTGCTTCATTACCAGAAGATACATATTTTTGCCTCAAAAAATTTAATTAGAGCAATTATAAAGAATTACAACCCACTTGAAAACATCTGAATAATTTTATAATATAGATTCACTTGCCGGGATGGCGGAATTGGTAGACGCCCAGGACTTAAAATCCTGTGTCGAGCAATCGACGTGCCAGTTCGATTCTGGTTCCCGGCAACCGGCCTTCTTGCTAAGCAGGAAGGCTTTTTTTTTGGAGAAAATACTATGATTTTTCATTCCTACTCAAAAACCTGTGCCTTTTCATCAATCGACGCAATCAGAGATAAACATGTAACAATTATGGGACTTGGCCTAAACGGTGGTGGAGAAGCAGCCGTTCGTTTTTTCTTACAAAAAGGTGCCTATGTTCTAGTTACAGACATGAAAACTCAGGAACAGCTCCAGCCTACAATTGACCGTATTGCAGCCGACAAAAATCTTGATACTTCCCGTTTGACCTACCGCCTTGGAGAACACAGAATCGAAGATTTTGAAAACGCCGACTGTGTAATTAAAAATCCAGGCGTAAAATACGAAGGCAACAAATACCTGGCAGCAGCTAAAGCAATAGAAACAGATCTTTCAATTTTTTTACGTTTCACCGATTGTCCTATTATTGCAGTTACAGGCAGCAAGGGAAAATCTTCTACCGTCAGTGCAATTTACTACGGACTTAAGACAGCAGGCTACCAGGCCTTTTTGGGTGGAAACATTACAGTAAGTCCACTCACCTTCTTTGATCAGGTAAATCAGGATACTCCAGTTGTTATAGAATTTTCTTCATGGCAATTAGCAGACCTGCGAGGCCGTGGAGTTCTTCGTCCTCACATCTCAATCATTACTAAAATTGTTCCTGACCACCAGAACTGGTACGGAAATATGGAAGATTACGTTGCCGACAAACGCCTGATTTATGCAGACCAGACAAAGGGCGACTATTCTATTTTTGATGCAGAAGATGATGAACTTGGAACAGGTCCAGACAAAACCCTTCATCCAGATGCCTCTAGCTGGGGAAATCTTTTTGCAAGCGAAACAAAGGCTACTGTTCTCCGTTACGGAAAAGGACCTTTAGAAGCCGACCCAAAGACTGGAAAACCGGTATACGGTGTTTGGCAGGATAAAGATTCTAAGGGTAACTTCTGCGGTAAAGTTTTCTTGCCACAAATGAAAAAGCCTGAGGTAATTTTAAAAGGCCTTTCTGTTCCTGGCGAACACATGAAAATAAACCTTTTAAATGCCGCCCTGGTTATGTACCTGATGGGTATTCCTGCTGACCGTACAGCACAAATTTGCGGCTCTTGGACAGGAATTGACCACAGACTCCAGTTCTTCCACGAATGGACAAATTCAAACAAGGCAAAAATAAAGTTCTACAACGACTCTTGTGCAACAGTTCCAGAAGCAGCAGCTGCCGCAAGTCAGTCCTTTGGTAAATCTGTCATTTTTATGACAGGTGGAACCGACAAGGGACTGGATCTTACACAACTTGCACATGTACTTACCCAAAAAGGACAGTTTGACCAGTTGAATGAAAATGGGGTTATTCCAGTAAAGGACCTTTATCTTTTAGCAGGAAGTGCCACCGACAAACTTTTGCCAGAACTTAATAAAGAAGAGATAAAGTACAAGGGGCCTTTCAACAGCCTGGACGAACTTCTTGATCAGGCAAAAAAAGACCTGGAGAATCTTTCGGAAGATAATATCTTCGTTTTCTCTCCAGGTGCAACCAGCTTTGGAATGTTTACCAACGAATTTGACCGTGGCAACAAGTATATGAAAGGTATAAAAGACAGATTCTAGCTCTAGGCCTTATAGTTCAAAGCAGAAACTACAGCTTTAATACCAGCCTTTCCAACGTTAGAAGATTTTCCAACGCCCCAGGCTTCTGTTCCATCCTCTTTAGTAATGCTTACATAAGCAATAGCCTTTGTATCGGCCCCCTGTCCAATGGAATGTTCATGGAAGGAAATAAGATTAAATCTTGGAGCAGGAGTCTGCTTGATGGCATTTACAAAGGCATCCAAAGGACCGTTTCCATTTCCTGCAACAGCGTAATCCTTGCCATTCCAAGAAATTGTGGCAAGAACTGCAACCTGTTCCGAATCAACATCAGCACAATCTGTAGCTCCTTCAACATGCTTTTGAGTAATTTCCTTAAGAGCCATTGGTTCCTTGGTATGTAACCAATTGTCTACAAAGGCCTGGTAAACTTCATCATTAGACAGTTCACGCTGCTTTTGGTCTGCAAGTTTTTTTATCAACTTACCAATAAATGGATGCATAGCTTTTGGAGCGGCAATTCCATATTCATTTTCAAGAACATAAGCGGCACCACCCTTTCCAGATTGACTGTTTATACGAATAATTCCCTCATACTGGCGGCCAATATCATGTGGGTCAATTGTAAGATAAGGAACATCCCAAAGGGCATTCTCCTCCATCTTAACTCGTGCTGCCATACCCTTACGAATTGCATCCTGATGTGAACCAGAAAAAGCTGTAAACACAAGTTCACCTGCATAAGGTTGACGAGGAGGAATTTCCATCCCAGTAAAACGTGTATATTCTCTTGCAAGATAAGGGATATCAGACAAATCCAGCTGAGGGTCAATTCCCTGAGAAAACATATTCAAACCAACGTTTACAATATCCAAGTTTCCAGTTCTTTCTCCATTTCCAAAAAGACAACCTTCAACACGGTCAGCTCCAGCTAATAAGCCTAATTCACACTGGGCAACGCCTTCCCCCCTATCATTATGATTATGTAAAGAAATGATTAAGTTTTGACGGTTTAAAATGTGCTGGCAAAAGTACTCAATCTGGTCCGCAAACTGATTTGGTAAGGCACATTCTACAGTTGTAGGAAGATTTAAGATGATTTTGTGCTGGTCATCGGCAACATGGCCCCACTCATCCACAACAGCCTGACAAACTTCTATAGCGTAATCAATTTCGGTTGTAGAAAATGATTCAGGTGAATACTCCAGACGAATATCGGTTCCCTGGCTCATAGGAAGACAAGCTTTTACACAACGGATTCCTTCAATCGCAATCTGTTTAATTTCTTCTTTCGATTTATTAAAAGTGTACTTTCGCTGGGCCGGAGAAGTTGAATTATAAAGATGGAAAATTGCCTTTTTACAGCCTTTTAATGCTTCAAAAGTTTTTTTGATTAAGTTTTCGCGAGCCTGACAAAGGACCTGTAAAGTTACATCATCCGGCACATGTTTTTCTTCTATAAGGCGGCGCATAAATTTAAATTCAGTTTCAGATGCAGAAGGAAATCCAACTTCAATTTCCTTAAAACCAATTTTTACAAGGAGGTCAAAAAAGGCCAGCTTCTGCTCAACACCCATAGGATTTATAAGGGCCTGGTTTCCATCACGCAAATCTACTGAACACCAGATAGGGGCCTTTGTAATAATTCTTGTTGGCCAGCTTCGATTAAAGTCTGGTACACCTTCAAAAGCCTTGTACTTTCCGTTTACTTTCATTTTTTCATCTCCTTGCTAATTCCTTGAATCTTTGTCCTGCCGCCAGAATTCAGGTCCATTTTTTTTACATTCAAACTAAAAAAAAAGACCCGCCGCAACTGCGACAGGTCTTATAAATTGCTAATTAATATTAAAACACACTACCTATCAGTTACGGTTATTTATGAGAAAATAGAGATAGTAGTAGTAGTTTATTTTGTTTCATTAATTCTAAACTAATTAAGTTTAAAAAAAAAGTCAATAATCTTTGTAATTTCTACATAAGGAATATCTTATATCAGACTTACAAAATATTGAATTTAAGACCCTTTATATAGTAGAATTAAGCGTTTAATTAATTAAGATTATTTAAATAAATGGAGGAACTATGAAAAAAATTCTTACAATTTCTGCTGCTTTATTAGCTGCTGCATTGATTTTTAGCGGATGTAAAGGCTCTTCTCAAAAAGATTATATTCTTGCTACTGGAGGAACTGGTGGAACTTACTATCCTTTTGGTGGTGCAATTGCCAATATCTGGAATACAAAAATCGAAAATATGAACGTTACAGCCCAGGCAACTGGTGCTTCTGCCGAAAACCTTCGCCTTATCAACAAGGGAGAAGCAGAATTTGCTACAGTTCAGAATGACGTTATGGACTATGCTTTCCACGGAACTGATATGTTCGCTGGCGAAAAACTCGAAAATGTTATGACAATTGGAACAATGTATCCAGAAGTAATTCAGATTGCTGTTTCAGAAAATTCTGGAATTAAATCTGTTGCTGACTTCAAAGGAAAACGTATTTCTGTTGGAGATGCAGGTTCTGGAGTTGAATTCAATGCAAAACAGATTCTGGAAGGTTATGGTCTTACATTCGAAGATATTAAAAAGAGCAACCTTTCTTTCAAGGAATCTGCTGAAGGTATTCAGAATGGTACTTTGGATGGATGTTTTATTACAGCTGGCGTTCCTAACTCTGCTTTGCAGGAATTAGCTTTCACAGCAGGTTTAATCCTTATTCCTGTAAGCGGCCCTGAAGCAGATGCTATCTGTTCTAAATACAGTTTCTACACTCAGACAACAATTCCTGGAAATACTTACAAAGGAACAAACACTGATACTCCAGCACTTGCAATTAAAGCTACTTTGGCAGTAAGTGCTAAGCTTGATGAAGATACAGTTTATCAGATGACAAAAACTCTTTTTGAAAACCTTGATGAACTTGGACAGGCACACGCAAAGGGTAAAGAAGTTTCTGCACAGGCTGCAGTTACTGGCGTTTCAGTTCCATTCCACCCAGGTGCAGAAAAGTACTTCAAAGAATTGGGACTTCTTAAATAATTTTACTGGTGATTGAAATTGGGAAAAAATCGCGTATTTATCGCAATATCAATCATCATAATCTTTTTGGCTGGAGCAATTTTTTTTGTTCCAGCCAAACGTGTTTTACAAATACAAAATCGAAAGAATAAAAAAGAAACCTATTATGTGAATGCTAAAAATCTTGAAGGTTTCGATATTTCCTATACGCATTCAGTAAATAAAGGCCGTGTCCATGATCATTATTCAACAATGAATAAAAAGGGCCTGTTTTTAACCAGTTCAAGTTTTGTTTCTTACGGAGCTGGCATGCCAGAATTAGAAGAAACACCCGGTGCAAGTTTTGAAATTCAAGGCGATACTTACATCTTAAAAAATATTAATCGTCTTGTTCATAAACTGACTATGGCTGTTGGTTTAATTGCAAACCACACAATAAGTTTTTACTTTTATCAAAAAGATAAAGAAAGCCAAGTTCTTGAGTACAGCCTTAAAGATTTATTTGCACCTCAAACAAGTATAACTTTGGAAATAAAGAGAGTTTCGCTCATCAGCTATATAAAACGAAATTTAAAATAAGGAGGTTCGAATGGACAAAAAGAAAAAGGGTGAATCCATCGACCAGATTCTTCCAACAACAAACGAAGAAGAAATGAAAAAAATGATGAAAAAACTAGATAAGGAGCAGGCTTATCGTGAACATAAATGCTGGAGACAATACATAACTGTTGTTATTTCAGTTTGTTTTGTATTTTTTCAATTCTACGCAACTCTTACTGGTCATGTAACTGCTCAGGTTCTTCGTGCAAGCCACTTAGCTTTTGTTCAACTTTTAGCCTTCTTACTTTTTCCACCTAGCAAAAAAAGTCCAAAAAACACCTTACCATGGTACGATGTTGCACTAGGCTTAATTGGAGCTGCATGCTGGCTCTATATCGTTATAAATTTTCAGATGTATGCCCACGGTTCTACAAACACTCTTGTTAGTCGTACAGGAAATTACACTACAGTCGATGTAATAATTGGTGTAATTGGTATTTTAATTTTATTTGAAAGTTGCCGTCGTATTGTTGGTCTTCCTATTATGATTATTGCAGCAACATTTGTTCTTTATGCCTTCGCCGGTAAATACCTGCCAGGTTTTCTTCATCACAGAGGCTATTCTTTACAGCGTGTAGTTTGCCACCTTTTTTATAACACAGAAGGAATTATGGGAGTTCCAATTGGTGCATGTTCAACCTTCATCTTCCTTTTTATTTTATTTGGTGCACTTTTGGACAAAACTGGAATTGGACAATTCTTTATAGATCTTTGTAATGCAATTGCAGGAGGTGCTTCTGGTGGTCCTGCCAAAGTTGCCGTTCTTTCTTCAGCCTTGCTTGGTACTGTTTCCGGCTCTTCAGTTTCAAATACAGTAGGTTCAGGTTCTTTCACTATCCCTATGATGAAGAAGTTGGGCTATAAAAGTTCTTTTGCAGGTGCCGTAGAAGCTGCAGCCTCAACTGGTGGACAACTTATGCCACCAATCATGGGAGCGGCAGCCTTCCTTATGGCAGAAAGCCTTGGAATGCCTTATATCAACATTGTAAAAGCTGCAATTATTCCTGCCCTACTTTACTTTACAGGAATCTTTATTACAGTACACCTGGAAGCTAAAAAACTTGGACTCAAAGGACTTCCAAGAGAACAGTTACCAAAAGTTGGACCTCTTTTACTTAAGAGCTATATGATTATTCCTTTAATCGTAATCATTGTTTTCCTTTGTATTGGAAAAACCGCTGTATTTGCCGCTCTTATGGGTATTCTTTCCTGCCTTGCAGTAGGAATTGGTATTTCTGTTAGTGACTTAGCTCACGGAAATAAACCAACCTTTGGTTCTAAAGATATTATTCAGGTAATGTGTACAGGAGCTAGAAACATTATTTCCGTAGCAATTGCCTGTGGTATGGCCGGTATTATTATTGGTATTGTTACTCTTACCGGTTTGGGATTAAAGCTTGGAGCAGGACTTGTTTCTCTTGCACATGGAAAACTTTTCCTTACTCTGGTATTTACAATGCTTGCTTCCATCATCCTTGGTATGGGTGCTCCAACAACAGCCAACTATTTAATCACTTCAACAATTACAGCCGCTGCCATAATCCAGTTGAATGTTGAACCACTTGCAGCCCACATGTTTGCCTTTTATTTTGGAATTATTGCAGATGTAACACCACCTGTAGCACTTGCCGCAATTGCTGGTGCCGCCATAGCAAAAGCAAAACCGATGAAGACGGCTGTAAACGCAACAAAACTGGCTATTGGAGCCTTTATCATTCCTTATATGTTTGTTTACAACAGTAAGATGCTTATGATTAACGCTTCATTTACTTCTATCATTTCAATTATTATTACAGCTTTAATTGGTATGTTTGGTATTAGTGTTGCTCTTGAAGGTTACGGATTTTCTTTTACAGGCTTCTTGCACGGCAGCAAAAGTTCAAAAGTCCTTATCCTAACATTTGATATAATAGAAAGACTTTTATTTGCAACAGCAGGTCTTTTGTGTATAGTTCCAGAAGCAAAAAGTGATGTAATTGGAATACTGATGATGGCAGTTCTTGTATTTGTACAAATTGCAAGAAAAAGCCGTCAGGATAAAAAACATAAAGAATCAAAGGACTAAAAAAACAAAGTATACAATCATCGATTTTTATTGACGTTTGTATACTTTCATTATTATTTTATTTATATAGTTTGAAATAAAATAGAGGTAAAAAGATATGACAATTAAACCATTAGCAGACAGAGTTCTTGTTAAGAACGACAAAGCTGAAACTAAAACTCAGAGCGGAATTATCATTCCAGAAGCAGCTCAGGAAAAGACACAGACTGCTACAGTTGTAGAAGTTGGTCCAGGAACTGCTGATGAAAAAATCACAGTAAAGAAGGGTGATAAAATCATGTACGATAAGTACGCCGGAACTCAAATTAAGATTGATGGCGAAGATCACCTCATTCTTAAAATGGCTGACATTATAGCTGTAATTGAATAGGACTATTTTTTAGCTCTAAGCTTATCTTTAAGCACAGATGCCCTTTCGTTTTCAGGATACAAAGATGATGCGTATTCTGATGAACGGAGGGCATTTTTTATGTCTCCGAGGGCAGAATAAATACAGGCAATTCTATAAAAAATTTCAGAACGTTTAGCATTATTTACTTCACGACCGGCAATTTTTCCGTATAAATCCAAGGCTCTATCTTTTTTACCAATTGAAAAATAAATATTCGCAAGATTCATACAAGAAGCAGAAGATACCAAAGGAGAAATTAAACCGTCTTCCAAAAGTCCTGCCGATTCATAAACACAGTATTCATAAATACGAATTGCTTCATTTGTCTTTTTTAAATCAGATGCAAACCAAGCTGCCATTTCAACTATTGGCAAATCATAGTACTTCATCTGTTCTATAAATTGTTCCCAAAAATCCCTCTTTGCATCATATGTACCATGACTTGTTGTGAACTTATAAAATAAATTCCATGCATCATCATATTCTTTTGTTGTTAAAAGGAAATTCAAGGCATACTGAACTAAAAGAGTGTGGTAGATTTCACCTTCAATATAATTATCTTCCAGAAGAACCCATAAATCTCTGTATTTATCTTTTTCACTTAATTTCGGATCTGTTTTATATTTCAAATCTAGTTTTGCAATACTCAAATATGGATCCGCCTTCCTTTTTAATGACTGGTCAATTCGGTAAAGGGCATCGCTTAAAGGAATTTTTCTACGGCTATCATATTTTTCCATTTCCAAAGATTTAATACCTGCCCTTCTAAGAGCCGCAACTTCATCATCTTCTTTTTTCTCAAGATTTGAAGTATATGCAAAATCGGAATAAAGGATTAAGGCAGGAACATAATCTGGCCAGCGATTTACTATATAAAATAGAAGATCAGCAAAATAATCTTCCGACATCTGATTTTTTGCATAAATTGCAGAATTGACCATAATTATTGGTAAAAGAGAATCATCCTTTATATCTGCAAAAACAGTATCAATATTATTTACAACACAACTTCGTACTGTATCAGCCTGTTCAAAATCAGAAACAGCCATATAGGCGTCAGACTCAAGGGCTACAATTTGAATTTCATTACACTTGAATTGTTTTTTATTGTCGTAATCGGAATAATATTTATGTGCCTTTTCTAAAGCTTCAATAGCAAAATTGTATTTTCCGGCATCATAAAGGCATAAACCCCAGAAGTAAGCATCGTCTACATCTGCATAAGCTGGAGGATTAAGCAAAGAAGCCTGATTGTAAAGTCCCTGAGTTAAATTATAAACGGCACAGTTCCTAAGCCAAATTGGATTTTTGCTCCCCTTATAGGCATCTAAATAAATTTGATAAAAATCTTCATTTTGATAGAAGGCATAAGCTCCCTGATCCATAACCTGCTTTTGAGACTCTCTCAAAACTAGTTCAGAATAAAGTGAAGCGTAATTACCATTTCTAAGTTTTTCTGCGTATTTACCCGCATCTTCAAGTCTATTTTGTCTTAAAAGAAAATTTGTATAAACAGCAAGCAATTCTTGATTTTGTTTATTTTTTTTAAGAGCTTTTTTAATTATTTTTTCAGCAAGATTTTGTTCACCAATTAAAATAAAACGCTTATAAATACCAATATAAGACCAGGAATCATAGGCTCTTTTTTCAACCTTTTTAAGTTCCTTAATTGCACTTTGCATTTGATTTTGAGAAATCAAGGCATCTATAATTTCTAATTGGCTTGTTAACGAGTTTTGTTCTGCCCTCATACTACAAGCAGAAAAGCAGAACAAAATCATTCCTAAGAAGATTGAAATGGAAATAAATCTTTTAAGCTTCTTTACTTCTTTCATTTTTTCCTATTTTATCAAGCACTGCATTTATGAATTTATAGGAATCATCTGTACCGTACTCACGGGCAATATGAACTGCTTCATCAATGCTGATTTTAGGATCAATATCTTTTTGAAAAAGAATTTCGTAAGCTGCAGTTCTAAGAATAGCAAGTGCAACCTTATTAATTCTATCAAGACTCCAGTTATCTGAAAGATAAGATTCTATAACCTTATCAATTTCACTAACATGGTCTATTGTACCAGCAATTATCAAACTGGCAAATGTTTCTTCATCTTTTAAAACTTCATTTGGTTCAGCCTGTTCAAGACCTGCTTTTATTTCAGAATCTTTCTGTAACCAAGAAAAATTTAAAATATCTTCTACAGGTGCTTTACTTACATCCCAAGAATAAAGAGCCTGGAATGCAAGAATTCTACTTTTTCGACGAGACATTACTCACCCCAATCAAGGAGCTTATCTAATGCAGCTCCAGTCTTTTTCATTTCTACATTTTCTGAAGTATTAAGTGTTTTAGACATTTCCTGAGCTGCAGTTTGAACATAAGCCATTTGTTTCTGCTGTGCTAAATTAGAACGAATATAATCATAAACAGTAACTGTAGTTTCTGGCTGTACAATATCACTTAAAGAAAGCATTTTTGCATTGTATTTTTTTAGAACAGAAATAAATCTAAAATCCTTGTCAGTTTCCTGAATATCAGAAACGAAACCTTCTTCCTGAGTAAATAAATACAATAGATTTTCAAATGGCATTCCAAGTCCCAAAGCCGAAGTTTCATTTTTTGGAACAAGAATTTCTCCAGCCTGGTAACCAGAACCGTCAGATTCAGACTGAAGTGCAATCTGCTGAGAAGTAAGTTTCTTATCCTTATATTTATTGAGCAAATCACCAAGCTTCAATTTAGCCTGATCAGCGTTAGAACCCTTTTCTACAACAACCATTAAAACCTTAACAATATCGTTCCAAACAAAGCTAGATTTATTGCTTTCGTAGAACATACGAATTTCATCATCTGATGGAGAAACTTTCTGCAATTCTGCAGAATTCTTCTGAACAACATACTGCTGCATCATTAACTGATTTTTAAGGAAACTCTTATAGTCAGCAACATTCATTCCCATCTGCTTAAGAAGAAGTTCATCAAGTGTAATACCTTCTGTCTTCTTTACATAATCAGAAAGTTCTTTTTCGGTAATAGATCTACCAACAGACTGACTCATTGCCTGAGCAAAATACTGATCAACATAAGAATCAGGAATTGTAATTCCTTCTTTCTGTGCAGCTTGAAGCATTAATTTTTCATTAATTAAAGAATCCAAAGTACTCTTTTTTTCTTCAAGAGTAAGAGCTCTATTCAATTGTTTTCTATAAACTTCACAACGATTTTTCAATTGTTTTACAGTAATAGATTCATTCTTGTTATATTTAACAACAGCCAGAACCTGAAGATCACTTTGAGCAAATACTGAAGCACCTGCCAATAATAAAATCATTAATGTAAGAGCAATTTTTTTCATACAATTTTTCCTTTATGTGTTTTTTTCCACTTAAAAATTATAACAACCCCCACCCCAAAAAGTTACAGACGGAGGCTAATTATAATCGTTTTTTTTACTTGTCTAATGGTAATCCACCAGAAATAACAGCCTTAATACGACGTACCCCAGCTGATGAAGACTGCTCTTTTACAATCTTGAAGTCACCAATCTGTGCTGTATGCTGAACATGAGGCCCACCACAAACTTCCTTAGAGAACCAGTCCTTCTTTGCATCGCGACCAATTGTGTAAACCTTAACCTGTTCACCATATTTATTTACGAAGAGAGCACGTGCACCTTCTGCCTTAGCCTGATCAAGAGTCATAACTTCCATTGTAACTGGAAGATCTTCCTTAATCTTTTCGTTAACGATGTCCTGAACCTTCTGAATTTCTTCAGGAGTCATTGCACGTTCAAAAGTAAAGTCAAAACGCATACGTTCAGAGTTGATGTTTGAACCTTTCTGTGCAACCTGATCACCAAGAACATCAACAAGAGCCTGCTGTAAAAGGTGTGTAGCTGTGTGATATTTTGTAGCAACATCTGACTGTTCAGCGATACCACCCTTTGCTTTACCAGCTTCTGCAGTTTTAGAAGCTTCCTGATGTTTACGTTCAGCCTCTTTAAATCCTTCTACATCAACAGTAAAGCCGTTTTCTTTACCAAGTTCCTGTGTAAGTTCAAGAGGATATCCATAAGTTTCATAAAGATTATAAGCAACTTTTCCTGAAATAATCTTCTTAGGATTTTTATTAAGATTTGGAAGCATCTTCTGGAATTCAGCCTCACCCTTCTTAAGAGTTGTACGGAATTTTGCTTCCTCTTTTGTAAGTTCTGAATAGATTTTTTCTTTGTTCTGTTCAAGTTCTGGATAAGCATTCTTGAAGTTTTCAACAACAACAGCAGCAATTTCTGCCATAAAGTCTTTGTCGATTCCAAGTTTCATTCCGTGACGAACTGCACGACGAATAAGACGGCGGAGAACATATCCGGCACCTACACGATCAGGAGTTACACCTTTCTGATCTCCCAAAATAAATGATGCAGAACGAGAATGGTCAGCAATAATACGAACAGACTGATCTTTTAATTCATCTGTCCCATATTTATATCCTGATAAAGTTTCGATAGTTTTAATGATTGGCTGGAAAACTTCTGTAAGATAAACCGAAGTTTTTCCCTGAAGAATACAGTTTGTTCTTTCAAGCCCCATACCTGTATCAACATTTTTCTTTGGAAGTGGTTCAAGAGTTTTTTCGTCTATACGGTTGAACTGCATGAATACGTTATTCCAGATTTCCATCCAGTTTGCAGAATCAGTTCCCTTGTTAGAACCTACAGGAGGAAGACCTTCTCCAACCCAGTAGAAAATTTCTGTATCAGGACCACAAGGACCTGTTGGACCAGCTGCCCACCAGTTATCGCTTGCAGGAAGATAAGCAATTTTATCTTCTGGCATACCATTTGCCTTCCAGGTTTCAGCAGCTTCTTCATCACGAGGAGCGTTTTCATCACCGGCAAAAACAGTAACAGAGATCTTTCTAGGATCAAGACCAAGCCATTTTGGAGATGTAAGGAATTCATAAGAAAATGCGATAGATTCCTTTTTAAAATAATCACCTAAAGACCAGTTTCCAAGCATTTCAAAACAAGTAAGATGAGATGGGTCACCTACTTCATCAATATCACCAGTACGGATACATTTCTGATAATCTGTAAGACGAGTTCCTGCAGGATGAGGTTCACCAAGAAGATAAGGAACAAGTGGATGCATTCCGGCTGTTGTAAACAAAACTGAAGGGTCATTTTCAGGAATTAAAGACTGACCTGAAATTTCAACATGATTTTTACTTTTAAAAAACTCAATATATTTTGAGCGAAGTTCATTAGCGTTCATAATCTTTTATTATATAGAAAATAAGCGTTTATGTCATTAGAGAAAAATACTACGCATAGAACCGGAGGTTGCTCTACCGAGAACGCTCGCCGCAAGTGAACTTGCTCTGTATTCCTATCTCCGCGTTGCAGTCTTTCGATCGCGTTCTATGTGTCGCAACGCCCCGAACCTATGCTGCGTATTTTTCTTCTACGCCATAAGCAGTTATTTTCTATAATTCAGGGAGTCTCATCAAAAAAAATACTACGCATAGAACCGGAGGTTGCTCTACCGAGAACGCTCGCCGCAAGTGAACTTGCTCTGTATTCCTCTCTTCTCGGCGAAGCACAAAAGCGGTTCTCTGCGACAGTTCTTTAGTAGAATTTTATTCTTTCCCGGGAAAAAGAAATAAAAAAAACGTAGCAGAGGTTCGCTTTTTGCGTAGCATAGAAGGCGATCGTAAAACTGTCTTCGTAGAAAAAATACAGAGTGCTCGAAGA